>Ga0066687_10000254_pt1 | contig 13696 bp, 14 predicted proteins | sample GraSoiAngelo_136_FD_65630 | JGI IMG/M metagenome (GOLD analysis project Ga0066687, IMG submission 65630) | Grasslands soil microbial communities from the Angelo Coastal Reserve, California, USA - 14_0929_09_20cm | ecosystem: Environmental > Terrestrial > Soil > Grasslands | place: USA... | reverse complement strand
TGTGCGCCAGCTTCATATGCGAGACGCTCAGGGCAGGTCTACCAGTGAGGGGCGCGCTTGGGCTCGGACGAGCCATTATGGACAAGTCCACGCGAACTTACCTTGGACAGCCTCTCGTCGAGGCGGCACGAGCCGAGAAGGCCCAGCAATGGGTTGGCCTTGCATTCGGGCGTTCATTTGATAACAGACGTGACGTACCCTTCAGCGCGGACCTCGTGCGACCATATACTAAACATCGGAAGTCAGGTTATGAGAGCCTACTACCGGGAATTGTCCTGGACTGGCCGCGGACGTGGCGAAAGGAATACAAGACCAGCGCGGTGCCGACGCTTGAGCGGCTGTCCAATAGCGGTAAGGTCCACGAGTATTACAAGTGCGCGATTGAGTTCGTCAGGGAGTCTGACCGCAATTCAGATTGGTGGAAGACCTACACGGACGGACGAGGCAATGCTAAGGATGGCTGATCCTGCCAGGCTTTGCCCGAACGGTATCCGACAATCCGCACTGTTTTGACGCTTCGCGATCGGAAGAGAGAAAGTGAGGCACAGCCTTTTACTATTACCATAAACGTCATGGCTGAAGGCGATCAGAATCAGGCGACCAGGCGATTCAAGAGTCTGACCACATCGAATTGGTTAGAACCTGATCCTGTGTCTTCAATATTCGTAAAGCTCTCGCAAACTGACGGAAGCATCGGCCCGGTGTCCGGTGAGGATTGGCTGAAGCAATTCCTGTTTCCTGTATTGAATGAAAGCGTTCCTGAGGAGATTCGTGTGCTCTTCGAAGTGGCGCGCGGGGCACTCGCCTATGGATATTTTTTCTATCCGCTTTATACTCTGGCTGGCGAACAGTTGTACCGCGTGGCGGAGGCCGCTATATCCGCAAAGTGCGCGATGCTTCCAGCTCCGAAGAAACTATGGACATTCAAACATAAGATCGACTTTCTCGTTGAGCGGAACGTCATTCCAAGCGACGAGCTCTCCACTTGGAACGCAATCCGCAAACTCCGCAACATGGCTTCGCATCCCGAACGGCAGAGTATTCGTCCTCCCGGCGAGATTGCAATGACGATGGAGCGTATTGCTGAGAAAGTGAATAGCTTGTTCGGGTAAGCTGATGAGGGCAACGAGCATCGAAAAGGGAATGAGGTGCAAGGGGTCAGTTTGCCGGCGAAGTGGGAGTCATCGTGAACTTTGTGTTGGGTGACATGCGGAGACTTCACGAGATTGCGCCCTGCGACTATGGACTGCTCGTCGACTCTTTCGGATTCTTCGAGTCCGACGAGGAGAACGAAAAAGTCATTCGCCAGCTTCGGCGCGCCGTCGTCTCGGCAGGCCGCCTGGTCATTGCGGTTGTGAATGGCACGAAGATATCGAGCACCTTCAACCCGCGCGAGAGCGAGCAACGTGAGGGGGCGGGTTGGAGATCCGTCGAGAACTCGAAGAAGATCGCCGCATTGTTAGAGAGGAGGTCGTGCTACTGGAAAACGGGAGCCGGCATACCGGCAAACGTCGGCAACGCCTCTACCGTGTCTCTGAGCTTCAAGATCATCGCGCACAATGGTTTTCGCTGCCGGCAACTCTATGGCGGTCTGCTGGGTGGCGCGTTCAGCGAGGAGACGTCAGAGAAAGTCATCATGATTTGCGCCAATAGTGCCACGCCGCTTAACAACCCGTTCCCCAGAGACGACGAGGCGTACTTCTTCTGGCTGCGCGCGCGCCCAAGCGTGGCCCCGTCGAACCTCAACGGCTGGATAGTATGTTGTAGCGCAAGGAGTGTAAATGAAGATGGACAGCAATGATTCAACCGTATCGAAAGCGATATCGGTGATCCACACAAGAGCCGAAGTAATGCCCCCCGATTTTACCGCTGAGTTTTCTCTTCCTAACCCGAAGCAGGAAGCCTTCAGCTCTCCCCGCCAGATTTTCATATTCCTCGACGGCACATGGAACGAAGAACGCGCTCCATGGGGAAAGGTGATACCTACGAATGTGCTTCGAATGTTCCAAGAATTAAATCACAAGACCGTCCATGAACTGAGATCGTTACCTGAAGGAAAAAATTCCACTGAAATAATCGGACACTACTATCGAGGAGTCGGAAGCCGTCAGGACAATAACGTAGTAGACCGAAAGTGGTTCGGATTTAATGGAAAAGATGAAGAGAGAATTCGCGGAGCTGCCTTTGCGGATCTGTACCGCGACTACACGAATAATAATGATCGCATTTACATTCTTGGCTTCAGTCGTGGTGCTGCCAGTGCTCGCTTGCTGGCACGGGATATCTGTATCTCAGGGCTCCCGCCACGATTGAGGGTCCATACGACTCACTTTCCGAATCTATTGACAGGCCAGATTGAGGCACGAGTGGATCGTGTCGAAAGGCTGCATGATGATCCGACGGGCGAGAAAAATCACCGCCCAAAAGTTGCGTTCCTGGGCTGTTGGGACACTGTTGATGCTTTTGTCTTGCCGTCTCGGTTTCCGACTCAGGGATTGATGGACAAAGGCGTCCGCATGCTCAAATCATCGATTCCTGCCCTATTGGGGAAGGAGAGGTTTAAGGGAGAAGAGAATGGAATTCCCGAAGGAGTCTTGAAGGCCGTACACTGCGTCGCTATTGATGAAACACGACACGCCTTTCTTCCCAGCCTAATGCCTCATGCGGATAACGTTGAAGAGGTCTGGTTCCCGGGTGTCCACTCAGATATCGGCGGTGGATACAATGATAGCGGGCTGGCGCAGGCGCCGTATGAATTTATGAAGAAGCAACTGATAGCTGCGGCTGACTTGGGGAACCAAAATCTATTCAAGATCAGCGAGCGCCCGAGTTTTTCCTCGGAATTCTGCTTTCATTTTCACGGATTGAATACCGGGTTAAAGCGCGCTATGAATGTCTTTGGCTTTGGAACAAGCATACGCAGCATACGCGTGTTAGACGCCAAAGATGGCGTAAAGCCCAAAATTCATGATTCGCTTAATAAAGTCATGACTAGCGATTCTGTCTACGCCGCTGATACTCGAGACAAGCGTACATGGACAATTACTTATGACCCATACAATGTCAGGGAGTTACGACAGGAGTTCGACGTTGTCTCGGATTAAGCCAACCTTGCGTCGCACTCAACATCGTCGTGCTGTACGTTGTTTCGGTGGTGGCGTTGACACTCTCAGAGTATCGTCGCTGATTGCTGGGCATGCCGTTAAACAATCACCAGAACCGGGGGCGGTTGACTTCGTTCTCATAACCGCGCTTGAGGGAGAGCGTGCTACCGCCAACAACAAACCAGCGAGAGCCAGCAGTCTTATTTTCGCGGGACCTCCTTCTCGTCATCAGAATATTTTATAGGCTGCACCCCACCTCGCAGCGCTACCGCGAATTTCGACCGATCCGACGTAAGTGATTCAGTTATTGCACGGAGTGTAACCTGTTCGCGAGTAGGCTACCAAGGTCAGATTGAATAGATCACTCAACGATGCAATGCTTCGGAAAAAGTAGTCGCCATGTTACAACCCTGACAGACTGTTGGTCACGTTTAGCAAACGTTTAACGCGTCCATCAATTGAAGACAAATTACCGATGCGGGCGCAAGCTTGCTCACGATGCCGTCAAATTCAGTTGAATCAGTTGTTGTGGCATATCCATAGCGCATGGAATGTTGCGTTTGGGTTTTCAGACACATACTGACTCAACGGTTTGTTTTGTCTGGCATGTGAGTGCTGAGAGCATAATATCCCGCTCCAATCCCAGCAATTGGTGGTGTAAACGCGGTAGGTGATGATCATGACATGATCTATCACGCCGTCATTTTCCCAGTCGGCGAAAATCACGTCGCCAATATCAAGGTCGCAAGGGTAACGAGTAATGAATCCTCGGCCGCTGTTTTCAACAAAATATCTCAGGGCCCTTGCTTGCGTCCAGCTTCGGGTTTGTCCGGTCTTCTTACCTCCAAACTCGTCGTACCACCACAGTCCCCAATTTTTATAGCTATTTCCAAAGCCCTTATTGGTCCAGCCACCCCAGTTGAGCGACTGAGATACGAAATTCGTGCAGTCAGGATCAAAAATCCTGAAATAGGGGTTCGCGTTGTATGCCTGATTAAAGGCATAGGTCGCGGCAGCATTCCTATCATAATCACAGGTCTGCGGAACGATCGTGCTACTGATCTCGGTTAGCGTCGGCCCCGGAGGTATTTGGCTGTAAGTCAGCTCCTCTGGAAAGCAACAGAAACTCGAGTCATCAGCATTTGGATCACACGGATAGTATCCATCCGAGTCGCATCCCGTTGAGTCATAGATGGGGTCGTAGCCGGTTTGAACCATTGATGAAGAATTTCGAAGACCTCCGGAGGTTCCTCTGGTTGACCATTTGGTTCTTGAGACTCCGTGACTCTTCTCAAATACGAACACGTGTTCGACCTGCTCTCCGGCCGGTGGGCCTCCACGATCGATAGAGTAATATTGCGTCGTTTCTTCCAGCGCATCCAGAAGCACCTTCTCTCCGTCTCTACGAAGACCAAGCGGAGTAAGCTTTACTTCTACTCTGCTGATTGTCCTTCCTCGTCTGAAGTTATCTTGAAACACTCTCTGACCGACCGCGATCCGCTCTTCAGCCGATCGCTCTTTTCGAGTCTCGCCATCGAATCGCGTCACTAAAACCTGGGGTGGGGGTGAGCCGTGGACCTTGATGTTGTGCTCGGCCTCCAACATAGCTTTAGCCTGTCGTGTTAGGGTCTCGATGAGAGCTTGGTCGGCGCTGCCTTGAATTGAACTGAAGCCAGTCAAACCCGTTTGCCTCATTAAGACTGGGCGCGCCGAATGGTCGGCCGACCCATGCCGCATTAACGGTGTAATCACTACGAGAGTTATAGAAGCCGAGACTAGGGCCAAACGCCGCCAAATTTGTGGTTGTGTTGCCATTCTAGACCTCCATCCTCTGCAAGGGAGATTCGCACCCCTGTTGTTGACCAAGATTCAATTCAGACGGGCTCACTGGAGTGCTGACTAGACAAAGCACACCTAATATAGGAAAGCCCCCCAAGGGAACGCAGTGTTCACTGATAACCGATGCACGACCAAGCATAGCGGCCGGTCTACTAGTGAGAAATGTCCGGCCTGTTTCGTAAGCTTCTTAGTTTATTCGTTTACTGCCGTGCCGATGATCTTTGGGCGCTTTACCACCTAGTGTCTCAGCGGCGGAACCGGCGTTCTTACCAGGGCCACCTTCGAGAGGACTGGCACTTATCTTCGACTCGTATTTCTTTTCGTCCTCATCGCAGCAACCGGTGGACTCATCGGATGGCTCGAACGCTTGAGGTTCCGTCACGTCTTCAATCATGCTAAAGCACTTTCCTGCGTATTGAACTGCGTAGGCGTCGCCGTCACACTTTTCAGGCGATGAGACCGAAAAGATAAAATCGTGCTTGGGCCATTCCTGCGTCAAGATAGGATTCCCGGAGGTGACATCGGCGCTCAGATAATAGGAGGATTTTTCGACAGCGTGAAGTATGATCGTCTCATCATCCTGCTCCGTGCCGGTTGGAACGAGGTTCAACTCATGTAGCTTATATGTTTTACCGGACGCTAGAACATCGCCCCTCACCCGAAGCGCCGCTTCAATACGTTGCTCACCCGATCGATAGACATGGGTCTCGCCATCGTGCAGTGGAATAAACGGCAACTGCGGTATGCTACCGGACTCTAACAGATCGTATTGGGCTCTCAAGCTCTTGAGAGCAACCTGCGCCAAGGCTCGTTGAAGTTCGTCGGAAGGCGGTTGGTTTTGCTTGCCAGCACGAAACCCAAGGAAGAAGAGAACAGGCACCGAAGCCACGAGAACAATAACGATTATCCGCCTGAACATTCGGCCTCCCTCGAAGGGAACATTATGTGAAGGACCATAGCAGGACGCTGGAGATTCGACAAGCTTGGCGACTCGCCAAGGCCGCAGTGCTCATTGAATGCGACCCTGACACGGGGTTGGAATCTTTCCTCTAGAAATAGGTTCTCGGAGCTGTAATCCACCGGCCATAGAACGGCAGCCACATTCTTCACAACGAGTGAACAAGATTTAATACATAATCACCTCCGCAAACACACACCATGAGAGGAGGTAAGACTCACTCCTTTTGTTACATTCGTGACAGAGATTTTCTTCACCGATCAGACGTAAACCGCTTGTTACGCCCGTGGTCACGGTGATAGCCTTTCGAGCCAGGACTGAGCGGACAGGAAACGACAAATAGACTCAGCCCGCGTGAATCTTTGGCTGCACAGAGAGACCAGGCGCGACGACACCCCCGAGCGTCACGCAATCAGCTTTTCGTTCAACCCTCGTGGCGGAGATCGAAGCTCAACTCAACGCGAGGATCGAAATCACAGACAGAAGGGCTCGCGCCAAAACGCTCAGTGCGCCCGGCGCAGTACGCGATGTCGTAGCCTGATTCGCGGAGCGGTTTTCGGTTTTGATCGCCGATGGATTGTCGGTACAGACTGTGCCATTGCAATCACGCGAGACGCCATCGGGTCCGATCTGGCAAGGGCAGTCAGCTAGTCCGTTCGGCCGTGTTTCCCCAGCGTAGGCGACCGAACCCATCGGAGCCGTCGCTTGAGATTTGTGGTGAGTTGATGAGGTCAGTGCTGGCAGCATCATCAGCATGATTAACGAAGCAACCAAAATCTTCATACCATCCTCCTTTGGCGGCAACGTTGCCGCGTCTAACGAGTGCTTTTCCAGAAGCACCTACTACGAGCATCTTGTCTATACGGCGTTCGCGCGTGGAGTCACAACCGACCGTCTCAATCTGTTGGGAAGTCAGCTCGCATCGCTTGCTCGCCTAGCGTCCTTAACGAGACGGCCTGATGACGTAGAAAACATCAATCAGTTGATACGCGCCCTGCCGCTGCCGAAGTCAGTGCAAGCGCTCACCCATTATTACGAAGGTCTACGCTTAGGACGTGTTGGGGAGTTCGATGCCGCTGAGCGGATCCTGTATAAGGCCGCCGAGAATGTTGCGACGGAATACAGGCCTCGCGTTTTCCTGGCGCTCGCCAACAACCAGTATGACAAAGGCGACGTAGACGCTGCGGTACCCTTCTTCCTCTTAGCCGGAAAACTAGGCCGAGCACACGATCCGATAGCGTTCCTAGAATCCGAGCAGGTTCTAGGCTATATTCAGGGCGCCAGCGGTGACTATTCCCGGGCCGTTAAGAGCTTGGAGTCCATCTTTCCCTCGGTGCTTGCCGCGGCACGGACGTGTCCCATCATTTATTACGTGTCCTTGAATAACTATGCTGTACGCCTTGGCAAAGTAGGCCGCGTTGACGAAGCAGAGGGCGCATTGAACATTGCGCTCAACTCGCGACACGCAGCCGCTTTTCCAGAATGGGCGGAGACTCGCACCGAGCTTGAAACGAAGCGAAGGCATCCGAGGCCATCATTCGTCGCTCTAAGCAGCTTTCCAGAGACCGCCGAGCGAAAACCGCCAAAGAAAAAGCTGCAACGCCCAAAGCCGAAACGACGGCGAGTCGGCGTAGTCGTCCGCGCCCTTCATTGGCTGGCCGGACTTTCTATCTTTAGATCGTTTTCATTCGCACCGATTCTCACCAAACCAATCAGCGTCGCTCTTGAGGCGCTGCCACTCATAACCTCCGATTGGCCCACGAGCGGCCCCGGCCCGCGCGCTCCTCCGTTCACACGTCCAACCGATGAGCATCTAGACCTAATCGAGGTCTAAGGACGAACACGGAGAGGGCTTTCTAGCGCACCAACAAACAAATAGTTAAATCTCAAAGAACAATGCTTGCTGAGCGGGTCTGCTCGGCGAGACATGCGGAGCTTACGGTTTCAGCAAGCTAATCGATGAGCGGGTGGACGCCATTATCGGTGGCGGCCACCCTCTCACCAAATTAAGCGCATTGGCGTGCCAGGACTAGTTTATCTAGAACACGCCTCGGCGCTAATGCGGAGGTGTGTATGATATTAAACGGCTATGCAGTATACAACCCGGAAAATGCATCTGGTGACGACTATTCCAAAGGTAAGTTCCCTGCCTACCCAGCGGTTGCGGAAGTAGCTGCGGATTCGGCCCAAGCCGCAGAACTCAAATCAACTCGACCCCATAGAAAGCCGTCTCGGACAGGCACTCCAGAGAAGCTTCGGGCCGCGAGGCTCGCTCAGACTGTGGGTTCAATTCAGATTGAGCCCTTCTCCCACCGTCCGACATTCGACCGATTCCCGAAGCAAGACTTTGCGCCGAATCATGTCATACCTTGCGACGGCATCTTGTGTGCTATCGAGCGCGGTCGGGTGCAGATCAGGCACGCACGCGACAAATACATGGTCAAGACGCTCACGATCGGCGCGGTCTTCGGAGAGATGCCGGAGATGGGCCAGACCATGCTGCTCACTGAAGCGGTGGCGGGCTCGTCCGGCGTCACTGTCACGACCATGAATCCGATACAGGCCTGGCAGTGGATCACCCGCAATCCGCACTGGCTGATAAAGACGATTGGCGTTCGCTTGTACGAGCTTGAGGCCGATCTCTATCGCGTTGAGTGGCAGCGCACTGAGTCCCGCGTTGCGGCTCTCCTGCTGAAGCTGGCCGGTGACGGTGGCGTGATCGAAGGACTGTCCCAGGACAAGCTCGGCGAGATGCTTGGAGTCCAACGCGAAATCGTCGCCTCTATCGTAACCAAATTGCGGAATTGTGGCGCGGTCAGCACGGGGCTCAGAAAGATCACAATTCTCGACAAAGCAGCACTCAACGCAATGAGTGACCTCTGCCAGCGACCCAGGCGTTGTCGGCGAGGAAGGGGATAGAGGCAGGACGCTTTAGCGCAACCGCTGTCTCGATCAGGCGCGAGCTAATGCCGTTTCAAATGGCGATTGTAGCGGTCCTAACGCACCCAGTTGAAGCCGAGGTAGGTTCGATGGATTACAGGATAAGACGCACGATCGAGTTTATTGAGATGAACTATCATCGTCCGATTTCTGTGGATGATCTCAGCCAGTGCGCAAGACTGTCTCGTTCGTGGCTGGACATCCTGTTCAAGAGCGAAACCGGTATGTCACCGGTGAAGTACCTCAAGCAATTCAGAATCAGCAAAGCAAAGGACCTTCTGGCGAGCGATCCTGATCTGGGCATCAAGGAGGTCATCGCACGGGTCGGCCTGACGGACCGAAGCCACTTCGCGCGAGACTTCAAGCAGACGTTTGGTGTGGCGCCGAGCGAGTGCCGAATGACGGGCTGCACGCATCTGGGGTAGCGTGTTGGTAGAGACCGGGTTCTCGCCGCTCCTGGAAACAGTCGGGCAGAAAGCAGGAAATTGGCCACTACAATAGCAATGTGGCCACTACTAGATTGTAGACCTTGAGCAAGACCGACGTTACACTGTGTGGCGTTACATCCCCTGAGTAGCAGTTGGTTATTAAGACTTGAGAGGGTCATACGATGAGCATCACGTGCCCGGCATCGAGCCGATGAGTTAAGCGGCCGGTGATGAATAGCAGCAGTAGTAGTGAGTCACGACTCGCTTACGGGCTGGACTCGGAACGAGCAAGCAGGGAAAGAGGGTCGGTCGCGAGCCGGTAATGCGGTCATAACATCCTTCCACTAAGGGGCCATCACCGCACACGGTCAGCTCGAGTCCGTCACTGGCTCGCGACTCTTTTATCAATTCGGAGGTGTCTGACCGTGGGGAACGAAGCGATCAAGATCGGAGAAGAATTCGGTAGCCTCACGGTCGTAAGGCGGCTTGGCCGCAATAAGCAAGGCAAGGTCGAATACTTGACGCGCTGCGAGTGCGGTTCATTCTTGACCGTGCTTTGGGGCGACCTTAAGAGCGGCGATGTCTTTAGCTGCGGCTGCCCACCAAAAGCGGCCGAATCTCAGGAGCAACTCCCATCCTTTTTCTCCGACTACCCGGTAGTCGAGTTCTTCGAGCGGTTGGCCGGCGGGAAGGTACAGGCGATTGCGCGGGACGGGCGCATACTCGATGAACGCCCAATGCCCAGGGGAGAAATGCGCGGCTGCTAAGGGTAATAGGTACTGCTTCCACTCGGCATGAGGCGACGAACAAATGAGCACTCTGCTTTCACTCAAAACAAGAGAAGGTAGGATGACACCTATAATAAGAAAGTGCCTTGTTCTTGAGAGATGGGGAACGATAGTGGCTGGGGCCAAGTCGCTTGAGGTCAGCCGCTCGCAACTCTCCTACTGCATTTCAGGAAGGCGAAGATCGCCCGAACTAAGAAAGAAACTCGCCCGCGCGCTCGGGATGACGGTCGAGGAGCTGTTCGGTGACTCTCCTACCGACAAGATGCCGAATACGGATTCCGCCGATGACGGCCGAAAGTGATAATGCCTCGAACTTTCTAGCGGCCTCAGCCGACAGCGTTCGCGCAACCCATCGTGCCTCAATGCACACGTGTGCCGCCTTCGTCTTCGCCCTCTTCGAGCGTTGTTTCCTGATCCTTCGATCGGATTTCCTCGTACTTCTCGTCAAGTGCTTTGCGCTTAATTTTGGCAGCTTTCCACTCTTCGCGCGTGCGGTAACTCGAAAGGACAAACCCCTCTTCTTCGCTTTCAGGTATATCAAGATATTTGAATCGAGGGCCGAGGTCCTCTCCGTTCATCTTATCCATCCCTCGATACGACGCGAACTCCTCCCTGATTTCCCTGGGAGCAATCTTGATCTTCGTGAGAATGCGCTCGACAAGATCCTCAGAAAGCTCCTCTTCGCGAAAAATCTCCTCTTCCGACATGGGCAGCGGAATCCGCCGCCGTTCAATTTCTATGATCGCGCCAGGTATCCGTCCGTCGAATACTTCATTGGGTTCACTCAACCACGCTTCCTTCATTGACTCTAGCCAATCCACCAGCGATTCGCCTCCCGAGCATTCATCCGTAGAATCTTCACGTCCTGAATACCGGCCGGTCGACAACGAATCCGCATCAAGGCCGCTGTCGCGCTTCAATAGCGTCAAACACTCGCGCACGAGATAACGACACAGGTGGTAATACACCGCAAACTCTTGACTGCCGAAGCCGGCGGATTTGTAAGCATTCGAGTCGCGGCCGAGCGGAGGCGGGGCTTCACCCAGCAACCCCCATTGAATCTCACGTGTGAGCATGTCGGAGTCGATGAAGTGCTGCTTTTCGAGTATAACCTCGCGCGGCGTCCGGCCGCGCAAATCGGCTCTGGGAGTCATCAGCCAGCGCCCGTGTATCAATCTCATGAGGCGAGTTGCCGAGGGTGAGAGATTTCTATCCGGGCCGCGAGCTTCATCCGGATCGCCAGCTTCAGCGTCGTAATCGCGGAATCCTTCAGCCGCCCTCCGATCCTTCGATACCGCACACGCATCGGCTATGAATCGGATCATCGCTCTCCCATAAAGAATCTCACGTACATCGATAGGCTGATTTGCCGCGCGCTCCGTCCGACGTTTCTCACGACCAGCAAGGTATTCAGCCAACGCGTCGCGGACTTCAACCCCATTTTCGGTGCTATGAAGGAGCAGCCAGTCCTCTGGAAGACAATACGCCACCCATACATCAGTCGCGCGGTCGCCCTCGTAGTACTCAACGTCGCCGCGGCCTTGCAGCGTACAATAGAGCGACCTGGTTGCAACAATGCGCGCCGCCAAATCGATGATCACCGTACCCTGATCCCATTGCTCGAAGTCTTCTCCCGGTCTGAAGGACTGGAATCCTCCGCCCAGATTCTCGCCCCGTCTTATGAATCGCTCGATTGCACCTTCCAATTCGGCTATAGTCTCAGGCCCGGCCGATAGCGCTGCTATTGCTCCTTCCGCTAAACCGCAATGCACGATTCCATTAACCGCGCCGCGTACATCAATGATGTTCAGCCTAACTTCATTCACCGGTGTTGCTCTCAGGCGCTCGCGGCTGTCACGGATGTGCCGCCATCCTTCATTTATCGACAGCGCCGCCAGATGCGATCTGTTCCGATCCGCCCAGGAAGAACTAGGAGCGCGAGGTGTTACGAACGTGACAGACTAGCACCGATGCAGGAAGGCAACAATGACGTAGACGGACTGTACGCACTGGACTGTCCCTAACGTCCCGCGCGTATAGTGGTTGTACCGGGGATGAAATGGATGGTGCGCTTTGTGATTTCTCGCAGAATGGGCAGGCCTCCGGTCACGCGACCGGTTACCCTGCAACCAATGGGTATCGCCCAGAATGATCGGGCCACTTGCCGGTGCATCGCAGCGAAATTCATCACTCGGCTGGGGATCTGTGGAGCAGCGGGATGTTCAGGCGTGGTTTGTCCAGTGAAGCATCCGAGCAGCGGAAGAAGCCAGATGACAGCGTAGCGGTCGTCGATTATTGAGGCGCAGTCGGCAACGCTGCGAATGACCGAGAAAAACAGGTATCTATAGGCTATGACTCGGCAGCAGAACCACTAGACACGTAATTCAAGCCATGGAGCGGTCTCACACCGGCGCTGCTTACCCGGCTTTCTTTCTGGTGCGGCGCCCTTTGCTTGTCTTTTTCTTCGGCCTGCCGCCGACGCTCGGCACGTAGCTCTCGACTTCTTTGCGTGACAGAAAACCCTTGTCGCCTACCATATAAGTCTTGAGCTTCCCGCGCTTCACGAGAGAGTGGATACCCTGCAACGTAACCCCCCGAATAGCGGCGGCCTGCTTTTGTGAGATCAGATCCTCAAGATCAACTTTCATCAGCGTAAATAAACCTATTGATTTACTCCGCTAGTTTTCGTATTATCTCTCACGCAAAAAGGTGCGGAGCCGGTCAATAGGTTTTGGCCGTCACCTCTGCCTGAGCCGAGGGGCAGACCCTGATAACCTTTGGCGGGGTGTAGGGTTCGTCCCTCGCAAAACCAGCTTAGTCACTCAGGAGATTACAGCAATGACCAAGGATACTCCAACCCCGCAGACGGAAAAGCCTCAAATCCGGAGACTCTCGATACACAGCACTGAGTGGCCTCTCCTGGAGCCCTGGGCAAACTTGATTATCAAGGCGTTGCGCGACTATGCCGGCCTTGCCGACAAGACCTTTGCTACTTGGTGCCGCCTGATGCGAGACCTGCAGAGCAAACACCCCGAGCGCATCAAGGCGGCGATCGCCGAATTGAACGTAGCGATGGAACTCACGTTCCCGCATACGACTACCTACCGCAAATTCTATGACGCTACTACCGGCATGATGACCGGCCGATGGAAACCAAGTAAGGAACTTCAAGTGTTGCTCAACCACGCTCACAAGAAACTCCAGTCCAAGAGCAACCCAAGAAAGACGGCTGCTAACCGAAAACAGAAGGCGGCGGCAAAACCCGTTAAGTAACCGTCGCGGATTAGCTTCTCAACTGCACTGCACGGAGGCAAAATGACTTCGCTAGAAATCAAATTCCTGGTCTACAAGAAATGGGGTTCGATCACCGCGGCTGCCAGAGAACTTCATTGCAGCCGTTCGCAGCTTTCATACTGCATCTCGCGAAGGCGAATCTCACCCGAGGTCAGAGAGCGACTGGCGAGTGCGCTCGGTACGACCGTCGAGGAACTGTTCGGCGAACCTAAGTCCGACCCTGATACAGAGTCAGACAGCACCGATTACAAGCGCCACTGATGATAATAACGCGCTGTAGCACGAATCCATGACTTTCTTCCGTGACATGGGCAGGTTATAATTCGAATCCGTGAAGCAACTGAC
>Ga0066687_10000250_pt1 | contig 13743 bp, 1 predicted proteins | sample GraSoiAngelo_136_FD_65630 | JGI IMG/M metagenome (GOLD analysis project Ga0066687, IMG submission 65630) | Grasslands soil microbial communities from the Angelo Coastal Reserve, California, USA - 14_0929_09_20cm | ecosystem: Environmental > Terrestrial > Soil > Grasslands | place: USA... | reverse complement strand
CTCGAAGAAGTTGCTGTGTATTCCGATCGACTTTGCTCCAAGCACGTCTTCCCATATCGCCGCCAACCCTTCTTCTACCGCCGTCCTCGCCCTCTCGTTCTTTCTTAGCTTCCCCTCTCCCCTCCCCTCGATCTTCGGCAGCGCTTCCACATTCACCTTCCCGTTTATCGTCAGCGGCAGCTTCCTCAGGTGCATGAAGATGTTCGGAATCGTCTCTTCTATCACTCGCTCTCTCATCCACTCTCTCAGTTCCCGATCTTCTATCTCCTGCCTCGCCGCGTAGTACGCCACAAGAAACTCTCGCCCTTTCTCATCCCTCTTCACCTGCACCACGCTGTCTCTTACTTCGCCGTGCTCGTTGAGCTTCGATCGAATCTCGTTTATCTCCACCCGATATCCGTGATACTTGATCTGCTCGTCGCTTCTTCCGATATACTCAACTTCTCCGCTCGCCAGCATCCGCCCGAGGTCTCCGGTCCGGTACATCCGCTCTCCAGGCACGAATGCATGCTCTATGAATCGCTCGTCCGTAAGCTCCTCTCGATTCAGGTAGCCTTTGGCCAGACCTTCTCCGGAGATGTAGATCTCTCCGGTCACGTTCTCCGCTACCGCCTCTTGCCTCTCGTCCAACACGTAGATCTTCATGTTGGCCGCCGGCCTTCCTATCGGCACATAGGCTCGCTTGTCTTCTTCAGCCCGGTAGCGATAGATCATGCATCCGACCGTTGCTTCCGTAGGCCCGTATTCATTGATGATCTCTACTTCTCTTCCAAACGATTCATATACTTCTCGCGCAAGCTTCGTCTCTAACGCCTCTCCTCCTACTATCAGCCGCTTGATCCGGCTGCCTTCGTTTCTTCGCTCCTTTATCACTCGCAGATGGGACGGCGTCAGCTTCAGCACTTCTACTCGATCATCTTCGAGTATCTTCTGAATTACTTCCGCTCCTCGGCCTCTGTACACCACGATTCGATTCCCGGTTATCAGCGGCGTGTAGATGGATGTCACCGTCAGGTCGAATGCCAGCGACGAGTAGAGCGCGAAGTCCTGCTTCGTTCCCTCATCTACGTACATCTTCGCGGCCCACCATACGTAGTTGACCAGCGCTCGATGCTGAATCTCTACACCCTTCGGCTCGCCCGTCGATCCCGACGTGTAGATCACGTAGGCAACGTCGCTCGGCTGGGCTTTGCTCTGATATCTCTCTTCGGTCCGGTGTAGCCCGTTTCGAAGCTCTGACCATTCTTCATCAACCGCTACTGTTCTGACTCCGCTGACTGTCTCCTTGTGTCTGCTCTCCGTGAGCATCACCTTGATCTCGGCGTCGCCGACTATATATTCGCGTCGTTTTGCGGGGTGATTGACGTCGATGGGTACATACGCGCTCCCGGACTTCAGCACTCCGAGTATCGCCGCTGCCGTCCATATCGAGTGTTCAAGATACAGACCAACTCGCTCACCATTACTTGCTCCCAGTTCTTCGAGCTTTCTGGCTATTCGATCGGATAGCGTTTGAAGCTCCGCGTAGCTGATGGTCTCTCCGTCGTACTCAACCGCAACCGCTTTCGGGGTCTTTTCCGCCTGCTCCTCGATCAACTCGTGAATGCATTTCTGTCGAGGGAATTCGGCTTCGGCGGCGTTCCAATCAACAACGATCTCGTCGCGTTCCGAGGCGGTCAGCATCCGCAATTCGTCTATCGCGCATTCGGAATTCTCGACCACGCTTTCAAGCAATCTCTCGAAGCGCCTCCCCATCCGCTCGATCGTCTTTGCTTCGAATAAGTCGGTGTTGTAAATGAACGCGCCTCCCAATTGGTTGCCGGCTTCCATCATATTCAACACGACGTCAAACTTGGCCGAGCAGCCGCGAATGTCTACCCATTCAAAGCTCAAACCGGGCAGCTTAAGCGGCTCGCGCGGCGTGTTCTGAAGATCGAACACGACCTGAAACAGCGGCGTGTGACTCATCGCGCGCTCAGGCTGAATAGCCGCTACGAGTTTCTCGAATGGAACATCCTGATGGCCGTATGCGCTCAACGTCACCTCGCGCACTCGACTGAGCAATTCGCTGAACGTCGGAGAACCATTTAGATCCGTCCGTATTACAAGCATATTCACGAAGAAACCGATGAGGTTCTCGATTTCGCGTCGATTCCTGTTAGCCACGTCCGCGCCGATTGCAATTTCCCGCTGACCCGAGTAGCGCGAGAGGAGCACGTTGAACGCAGCCGTCAACGTCATAAACAGCGTCGCACCGCCTTTGCGCGCTGTCCGCTTGACGCCGGCAGTCAACTCCTCGCTCAGTATGAATTCATGCATCGAGCCTGCGTGGGTCTGGATTGCGGGCCGAGGCCGATCGGTCGGCAGCTCGAGCAATGCAGGCAACCCGGCCAGTTGATCCGTCCAGTAGCTCATCTGCTTCCCGAGCTCTTCGCCGTCGAGCCAATTGCGCTGCCAGGCCGCAAAGTCCGGATACTGGATCTCGATCTCCGGCAAGGGAGACGGAAGGTCGGCGCTGTAGGCCTCATATAGCGCGGTAAGCTCCCGGATGAATACGCCAAGCGACCACGCGTCGCTGACGATGTGGTGCATGTTGATTTCGGCAATGTGTGTTTCAGGCGCGAGCCGGATCAATAGAACCCTGAGCAAAGGTCCTTCCGTCAACGAGAACGGCTTAACGATGTCGCTCTTGATCAAGTCGAGCGCCGACTCTTCTCGCATCGCTTCCGGCATTTCGCTGAGATCGTGAATCGTCAGGGCGATCGATTGAGATTCACGTACGATCTGAACCGGCTTATTGCCAACGGTAGCGAATGTGGTCCTCAAGCTCTCGTGCCGCCGAATGATTTCGTTAAAGCTGCGTTCGAGCGCGGATAGATTGAGCTCGCCCATCAGTCTGATGGCTGCCCAAACATTATAGAAGGAGTTGTCGGGTTCGAGCTGATCGATGAACCAGAGCCGCTCCTGGGCATAAGATAACGGTATGTCCTGGTCCCTACCTACCGGTCGTACAGGAGGCGCTTCGATCCCCGCGCCGGCTCTCAGGGCCAATTCGATCCGCCGCGCGAACCCGGCTACGGTGGGTTCCTGGAACAGCTCTCTCAAGCTGATATCCATTCCATATACGCTTCTGATTCTCGAGATCACCTGCGTCGCAAGCAGCGAGTGGCCCCCAAGCTCGAAGAAGTTGTCCTGCACTCCAAGCGATTTGATCCCGAGGACCTCCTGCCAGATCGCGAGCAGTCCTTCTTCTACGCCGGTGCGCGCCGCCACGTATCGGCGAGGCCCCGCTTCTCGAACGTCTCCAATCCGAGGAAGGGCGTCGACGTTCACCTTGCCGTTCAAGGTCAGAGGCAGTTTGCGGAGATGAACAAAGATGTTGGGAATCGTCTCGGATATGATGCGTTCACTGAGCCAGTTCCTCAGGTCTTTGTCGTCTATCGCCTGGCGGGAGACATAGTATGCGACCAGACACTGGTTGCCTCCCTGATCTTTTCTAAGAAGCACGACGCAGTCTCTGACGTCCTTGTGCTCGTTAAGAGCGATCTTGATTTCGTTGAGCTCGATGCGATAGCCGTGGAACTTCACCTGTTCGTCTTTGCGGCCAAGATATTCAAGCTCGCCCGACGACAGCATTCGGCCCACATCGCCGGTCTTGTACATCAGCTCGCCGGGAAGGAATGGATTCTTCACGAAACGTTCGGCCGTAAGCTCGTCCTTGTTCAAATAGCCTTCGGCAAGTCCCGCGCCCGCGATGTAGATTTCACCCGCTACATTCTCAGCGGTCGGCGAAAGCGCCTCGTCGAAAACGTAGATCCGTGCATTCGCGGCCGGCCTTCCGATCGGTATGAAAGCGCGAACATCAGAGACCGGATCAAACCGGTAGTACATGCATCCCACCGTTGCTTCCGTGGGGCCGTATTCATTAATGATCTCGACGGCGCCTCCGAAGCTCTCGTGTACTTCCCTCGCAAGACCGGTTTCGAGCGCCTCTCCGCCTACGATCAGTCTCTCGACCCGGCTGTCTCGATTGTTTCGTTCCCTGATGAGCTTGAGATGGCTGGGCGTCACCTTGACGATTTGAACCCGGTTGTCCTCCATGATCTCTTCAAGAAGGACGGCCTTCTCGTCAGACCTGTAAACCACAATGCGGTTTCCGCTGATAAGCGGAACAAATATCGACGTAACCGTCAGGTCAAACGCGAGCGATGAATAGAGCGCGAAGTCCTGCGTCTTGCCTTCGTCAACGTACATCCTCCTCGCCCACCACACGTAATTGACCAGTGCGCGATGCTGGATCCTGACGCCCTTGGGTATGCCGGTCGAGCCTGATGTGTATATGACATAAGCAAGATCGTCGGAAGTCGGAGCCGAGCTGGACTCCGGCGCGCGGTATTGATTTAACTCATCGCCGTCTTCGCCTGGATACACGAAGTGAATCGATTCGCTCGACGGGAGCCTCTCAGCGAGATTCTTCTGAGTGAGCAGTACGCGAACGCCTGCATCACTGAGGATATGAGCCATTCGCACTTTGGGGTGATCCGGATCGATCGGAACATAAGCCGCTCCTGCCTTGAGAACACCGAGGATCGCGACCACCGCGTCAATGGAGTGTTCGAGCACCAGAGCGACTCGGTCGCCGGTGCTTACTCCGAGCGACTGAAGATAACCGGCCAACTGATCGGCGCGACGATCAAGATCGCGGTAGCTCAGCGAAACGCCGTTGAATTCAACCGCCGTCCGCTCCGGGGCTCTCAATGCTTGTTTTTCAAAGAGGATGTGAATGCATTCATTGGAAGGATATTCGGCCGCGGTGTCGTTCCACTCAATGACAAGCCTGTCGGCTTCGGTCTTGCTTAGCAGCCGCAACTGGCTTATGCGGCGATCAGGATCGGCGGTGATGCTTTCAAGCAAGCGCTCGAAATGCTCTCCCATTCGTTGAATGGTGTTGCGGTCAAACAGATCGCTGTTATAGACAATTCCGGCTTTTAGCCTTCCGTCCGAGTCTTCAGCGGCGAGCAATAAGTCGAACTTGGCCGTTCCAGTTTCTATTTCCAACATGCTCAACCGCAGGCCGGGCAGCTCGAGCGTTCCAACCGGAACGTTCTGCAACACGAAGTTCACCTGGAATAGAGGCGTGTGGCTCATCGTTCGCTCAGGCTGCAGCTCTTCGACGACTTTCTCGAACGGCACGTCCTGATTCGCGTAAGCCTTCAGAGTTGTCTCGCGAATTCCCGACAACAACTCGCGAAACGTAGGATCGCCTTCCAACCGAGTGCGAAGAACAAGTGTGTTGACGAAGAAACCTATGAGCGGTTCGATTTCAATCCTGTTGCGGTTTGCAATCGGCGCCCCAAGGCTTATGTCGGTCTGACCCGCGTAGCGCGAGAGAAGCACCTTGAAAGCGGCCATCAGAGCCATAAACAGAGTAGTGGTTTCCTTCCGGCATAACTCCTTAACTCGCTGTGTCAGCTCCGTCGAGAGCGCGAATGAATGAATGTCTCCGTTATGACTTTGAACCGCCGGTCTTGGCCGGTCGGTCGGCAACTCGAGGAGCGGCGGCGCGCCGGCCAGTTGCTGCTTCCAATACGATAACTGCCGCTCGAGCGCTCCGGCCCCCAACCATTCTCGCTGCCACACCGCGAAGTCGGAATACTGGATCTCTAGCTCAGGAAGCGGAGAAAGCCCCTCGGTTGAAAATGCTTCATAAAGAGCCGCGACTTCTCGTATGAGAATCCCCATCGACCACCCGTCGCTGACGATGTGATGCATGGTCAGAAGCACGACGTGTTCGAGCTCGGCCGCCCGAATAAGCTTCACTCGAAGCAAGGGGGCCGACTTCAGATCAAACGGGGTGAGCGCCTCTTCGCGAGCGAGAGATTTCAAGCGGGCCTCGCGCTCCGTCTCTTCCAGATGAGCAAGGTCTTCGGCGCCGAGCCTGAATTCCCGCGCCGGATTGCTGACTTGCACCGGCTCTCCGTATTCTCCAACCGCGAAGCTGGTGCGCAGCACTTCGTGCCTTCTAAGGATTTCGCTGAAGGTCTTTTCGAGCGCCTGGATATCGAGCCGGCCGCTCACTCGAACCGCGGAGTAGACGTTGTAAAAAGGGTTGCCGGGCTCGAGTTGATCGATGAACCAGAGGCGTTGTTGAGCAAACGACAGCGGAGCCCGGCCGTCCGGTTTCACCGCCGGCTTGATGGGTGAATCGACCGCGGCATCGCTCAATCCCGCTTCTATGAAGCGCGCGAAATCCTCAACCGTCGGATGTTCGAACAGAAGCCTGAGAGGAACTTCGACTCCGAAGGCGGCCCTGGCGCGTGAGACTACCTGCGTCGCAAGCAGCGAGTGTCCGCCGATCTCGAAGAAATTGTCCGAGAGCCTCAGCCTCGCGCTCTTGAGCACATCGGACCAGATGGCAACTACTATTTCTTCGACAGCGGTGCGAGGCGACTGCGCCGGTTCGTCATCTTCAGCGCCGCATTCTTCCGGTGGAGGCAGCGCCGCGCGATCCACTTTGCCGTGCCGCGTGAGCGGGAGCGAATCGAGAACGACTATGTGCGACGGAACCATGTATTCGGGCAGACGTTCCGAGAGAAATTGTTTCAGCTCGCTCTGACTCAGTTCGACAATGCCGTCCTCGAAGCCTGATTGAAGCGCTTCGAAATTGCTGGCAAGTTGATCGCGCGATTCTCGCCCCTCCGGTTCCGACTCCAGCGCTCGCCGGCCGAGTGTGACCGTCAAACTGCTGTCGAGCTTCAGCCTGGATGCGTAGAGATTGTGCCGGTCGGTTCCCTTCAACGCGGCGTCTTGTTCGATCACGACGTTAAAGCCATGCCGCTCGAGCAGCCCTCTTAGATGGGCGGTGCGTCCGAAGGTCGCGGCGCCTTCGGCGTCGTGAACCTCCATTACCACCTGATCGATCTTTGACCAGTGTTCTTCGTCGATTCCGTTTATGACGTCGAGCTCGGCCCGCTGTACGTCCACCTTCAACAGGTCTATGTGGTCGATCTTGTTCTCCGCGATCACATCCGAAAGCCGCCTCAGCGTACATTGCTGCCGTTCGCTTACGAAGACGCCCGCTATCAACTCGTCTACGATATCCAGCAGGCCTGTTACCTGGGCATCGCCGCTCTCTTCCTTGTTTTGAATGAACGTTCGGATTACATCGACTTCGCTTTGAGCGTCGGAGTATGCCTCGATGCCCGACCGCGCGGAATACTGAGGATAGTAGGAGAACGTGTCGCTCTTGTTCTCATCCGAGAGGCCGATCGCAAACGGCTTTACGTTTCGGCCGTATAGACTGAGATTCAGGCGCAGCGTTTCGAAGATCGGCTGAATGGGCTCAAATGCGTAGACCGCGGCATCGGGATAGTACTGGTTCACGAACAACGTAAACAGACCGATGTTGGCGCCGACGTCAAACACACAGCCGTTCGCGGGAAGAGTGATCCCGTACCTGAAATAGATATTGTCCTGAAATATCTCTTCGAACAGGTAATCGGTTTCGATCCTGTTGTGCTGGATAATCGACATTCCGTTAGGCAGCCGATAACGGGGCCTGCCTCCAAGGCTCGAGGCATACCTCTGCTTCGGCACGACATATCCAACCAGCCGTTTCTCGTCCGGATTGTCCTCGCGAGCAAGCACGACCGCTTCTCTTACCGCGGGGTGGCTCGCCAGCTCCGCGTCGATCTCGCCTAACTCAATTCGAAATCCGCGAAGCTTGATCTGATTATCGATACGCCCAATGAATTCAACCTCGCCCGCGGGCGAATAGCTCACTAAATCGCCGCTCCGGTAGAGCCGCGCTCCAGGTTCCTCGCCAAACGGATTCGGGATGAATCGCTCCGCAGTCAAACCAGCTTGCCCAAGATAACCATGTGCAAGTCCTGCTCCGCCGATGCACAACTCGCCGGCTATTCTTACGGGAACCGGCTCGAGCTCTTCATCCAATATATAGACGTTTGCGTTTGCGACGGGCCGCCCAATCGACGGCCTTTCGCGGTCTTCTTTGATCGCGGCAACGGTCGTGTCGACCGTGCATTCGGTCGGGCCATAAACATTGTAGGCCCGTAAGGCCGGGCTCGCAGACAGCCTACGCCACAACTCATCGCCTATCTGCTCGCCGCCTATCAATAAGATCTCAGGCTTGCAACGCGCTTCGAGTCCAATATCCAACAACAGATTCAACTGAGACGGCGTGCAATCCAGAACATCGACGGCGGCGTCATTCAAATGCCGGATGAGCAGATCTCCATCGAGCCTGACTTCTTCCGAAATGACATTCAGAGTATGGCCGCTCAGCAATTGAACGAGCTGCTTGACCGAGGCATCAAAGGCCAACGGCGCGTTGAGACCGACTCGCAGCGTCTTCGCGTGATTGCAATAGACGGCCCCGGTCAACGCCGCCGAAAGGTTCATCACCGACCGATGCCGCGCCATTACGCCTTTCGGATCTCCGGTTGAGCCGGATGTATAAATCACATAGGCCAAGCAATCAGGATCGATCTCCTCGTGAAGCCGTTCCGAACTGAGCTTTGAGACTTCGGCCGCCGCGGCAAAGAGATCTACGATCCTGATCGATTGATCGATAACAAGATTCGGAGCGTAGCCATGCGTGATCAACACCGTTGATCGGGAATCCCGAAGCATGAACGAGATTCGCTTCGCGGGATACCTCGGGTCTAACGGAAGATAGGCGGCCCCGGCCTTGAGTGCGGCGAGTACGCCCACAATCATCTCAATGCCGCGCTCCGCGCAAAGACCTACGACGTCTCCTGAATTAACGCCAAGCGATCGAAGGTAGCGGGCGAGTTGATTGGAACGCTGGTCGAGCGCTTGATACGTGAGGCATTGATCTCCACACTCGACGGCAACCCTGAACGGGTCGCGATCGACCCGCGCCTCAAAAGCGCGGTGAACGGTGAGAGCGCTCGAATAAGAAGCGTCGGTGCGATTCCACTCCGAGACTAACACCGCCCGTTCTTCGCGGGTCAACAGGTCAAGTCGCGAGACTTGTCGCTTGGGTTCCGTGACGGCCCCGCCCGACATCGTGAGATAAAGACCGGCGAGCCGCTCGACCGCGTCCTTTTTGTACGCGGACGGGTCATACTGGAACTGCAACCGAAGCTCATCAGCGGCATCGACCACGATCAGCTTTATCTTGAATCGTTCAGTGCAGCTATGGATCTGAGTCAGCGTGAATCTCAGATCAGCCGATTCCACTGGAGCTATCCACTCAAGGTGCTCGAACCCTATCGGAAAGGTCTCGCGCCCGCGTTCGGCCTCGTCCTCATCACCGCCGCGAGTTGAAAAGTATTCCTGCCATCTATCGGCCTCGCCGACGGCGTCGCGTATGCGCGCGACAATTTCGCTAAAGGAGGAGTCCCTTTCAAAGCGACACCGGATCGGAACATGTTTGGCGAACAAACCTATTGATTCATTGAGGTCCTCATACTTTCGGCCGTCGAACGCGGTAGACACTTCGATCTCAGGCAGCCCGGTAACCCTCCACAACAGGCTCTCCCAGCAGGCCAGGAATATAGAAGCAAGGCTCGTCTGGCCGGCTTCCGCCAGCTTTCGCGACTGAAGAACCACATCGCCTTCCAGAAGTTTCTCGACGACAACGGGGCTGTAGTTTTCCGAAAGAGCGTCGGTCTCTTCCGGCAGCTTGATTTCTATCGGGGTCGCCGAGAGACGTTGCGGCAATCGGGCCGCTTCATTCTTGTCATCGGACTCAAGAAGCTGGTTCTGCCATTCGGAGAAATCCGCGTACTGCACGGCGGAAGCCGCCTCTTCATTTCCGCTCAGGCAGCCGCTATATGCGGAAGCAATCTCTCGCGAAAAGTTCGTCAGGCTTCGGGCATCCGCGCACATCGCCGATAAGCTGATCAAGAGGCAGCAGCGTTCGTCCGCCATACGGATGACGGTTGCGTGCATTAGCCGGCCCGCCTCGAAATCGAAGCTTCGCAGCCGCTCCTCCCGGATTACTTCGGATAACATCGCTTCCTGGTCGTTATTCGGAAGCGCGCGAAAGTCACGCTCCTCGAGCGTAGCCGAGCCCGACTCGGCTATCACCTGCAAGGGCACGCTCATGCCGGGCAGAAATCTGAAAGCGGTCCGCAATATCTCGTGGCGATCGACGAGTCGCTGCAGCGCCTGCTTCAGTACCGCAATATTCAAACGCCCTTCTATCAGCAGGACACACTGCGAGCGGTATGCGGGCGAATCCTGATACAGGAGCCACAGCCGCTCTTGCTGTGGAGAAGTGCGGAAACCTATGAGCTGCTGCTGAAAGAGTTCACTCTCTTGTTCCATTGCTTGTTCTCTCTCTTGTAATCGAGCGCGCCGAACGCTCCGGCTTTCTGTATTCGTCGCCGGGTATGGACGTTCGCGAAACGGCCGCTCTGAATGATTCTATTGTTGCGGATGGGTCGGTTTAGATTTACTGACCGATGCTTGTGTACATCTCGGCCATCGCCACTACAATCTTTCTTGGTCCGATAAAAGGCTGGCGTCCGTGCGATGCGAGAAAGTTATCGAGCAACATTATGTCGCCTTCCTGCCAGGTGAAGATCACGGCTTCTTCGTTGTAGATTCCTCTGATCTCGTCAAGAACCGAAGTCTCGATCGATGAACCGTCTCCATAATAAGCGTTTCGCGGCACATCTTCCCCGAATGCCTCCACCAGTGACTCGCGAACGTGTGGCTCCAGGTTCGAGATATGGAACATATGCGCGTGATTGAACCAGACGGTCTCTCCGAGTTTCGGATGAACCGCGACCGCCTGCCGAACCTGTCGGGTGCGCAATCTGTTTCCGGGCTTCCACTCGAACTCACAGTGGGAACGGCGGCAATACTCTTCAACTTTTTCCCGTTCGGATGTCTGGAATACGTCTTGCCACGTGAGATCCAGACCGTCGCCATAATTTCGCACATACATAACTCTTTTTTCCGTGAAGAGCTTCTTTATGGAAGGGTCGATGCGCTTGAAGACTTTGCGATCGTCGGCAATGGGCGTAGCGCCCTGTTGGCTTGCCGGCTGCGCGCAATAGAACCATATCTTGGTCGGCCAGTTATGCGAATAGGACATCTCGTGGTGCAAAGGTATGTGCTGATCAGCCGGAAATTCAGTAGACGTGTAGATGTTCTTTCCGACCTCGGCCCTGGGCGCCGCCCGCTCGCTGTAGTCCAACAAGTCCGGCGTTATCGCTCTCGCAACTTCTTCAAATCGCCCGAGTGGGCGCTCGCTTGAGTGCCCGGCTGAGTGCCCAATTGAGTTAACGTTGAATCCTCGAAACAGAATCGCGCCGTGTTCAAGAAGCATGGATTCGATCAGGGCGCGATTGCTCCGCGCCCAATCGACCAGATTTACATTCGCGAATGCCGGTTCAATCACGAGCGGAAAGTCTCCCGCTGAATCAAGAAATCCGGTCTTGATCAGTTCTCGCGAAGAAAGCGCGACGGGCATTCTTTTGCCGCCGGCAAAGCGGCCGCGCGGAGCATCGTTGTCTACTGCATGGCTCATAAATTCTCTTAGCGGGCTAAGCCCTTCCCAACATGAGATTTCTTGATGTTCTTGGATTCCTTCTCGTAGGACTCGGTGTTTAGTTGGGCGTTAGAGTCGGGTCGGAGTCCGGCGGCTTCGGGGCGGCTTTGTAAGCCGTGCGCCTGATTGTTCGGAGATTCTTTCGATTCGATTCCTGGCGTTCGAGAATTCTGCGCTCTTCTTCCTGCTTCTCCACATTGTTCGCGCTCACCAGCGCGCTCAAACGGCTATCAGGTTGTTGGACGATCCTTTGAAGAATATCCTCGAACGCCTGCTGCATCTGCTTGATCGTCTCCGTGTTGAACAGATCCGTGTTGTAGTACCATGCCGCTCCCATCTCATCTCTTCCCGCGGCGATGTGCAGCGTCAGATCGTACCTGCCCGCGGTAGTTTCGACCGTCATCGGAGTCACGACAAGTCCGGTCAGAGGCTGCTGAACTTCCGACGGGTTATACATACCGAACGCAACTTGAAATAGAGGCGTGTAGCTCAAGTCGCGTCCTCCGGCAAATTCTTCAACCAATCTTTCGAAGGGTACATCCTGATGCGCGTAGGCTCCGAGCGAAGCTTCCCGCACCTGTTTCAACAGCTCGGTGAACAGCGGATCGCCCGAGAGGTCGGTTCGAATCACCAGCGAGTTGACGAAGAAGCCGATAAGCCCTTCGATATCCGCGCGGTTCCGATTCGCTATCGGCGCGCCGACGACGATGTCCTCTTGTTTCGTGTATCGGTACAGCAGAACCTTGAATGCCGCGAGCAGCACCATATAAACCGTGCACTCCCGACGGCGGCTGAATGCCTTCAGTTCCAGGCACAGATCGGCTCGCAGCGAAACAACATCACATCGGCCGTTGAACGTCTGGACAGGCGGCCGCGGCCGGTCGGTCGGCAGTCTCAGAATCGGCAGCGCGCCGCCCAATCGCCGCCGCCAATACGACATCTGAGTTTCGTAACCGGGCCCATTCATCCATTCGCGCTGCCACTGAGCGAAATCGGCGTACTGAAGTTCAAGATCGGATAACGGCGACGAGGCGCCCGCACGGAACGCGTCATAGATCCGGGCGGTCTCTTCAAAAAGCAGGCCCATCGACCAGCCGTCGCTGACGATGTGATGCATGGTATACACGAGCACGTTCTCGTCGGACGCGAGCTTCAGCAAGCGCGCTCGCACAAGCGGCCCGCGGCTGAGATCGAAGCCGCGCCGCGACTCTTCACTTGCAATGCGCAGGGCTTCCGAATCTCGGTCGTCGTCGTCGAGATAACTCAGGTCGTTCAACGTCAGCTCGAACTCGGCGGGCGGTGAGATAATCTGCAATGGTTGACCGTTCTTTGTGACGAAGCACGTGCGCAAAGATTCGTGCCTTCTCACGACTTCGGTGATAGCCGCGCCCAGAGCGGGCTGATTCAGAGGACCTGAAATCTTCAGGGCCGCATAGATGTTGTAGAATGAATTTCCCGGCTCGAGTTGATCCAGAAACCACAATCGGTATTGTGCATGCGACAGCGGCAAATCTCTTCCGCGATCGATTCGGCCGATTGCTCCACGTTCCGAAGCCCCGCTGTTCCTCGTGATTTCGCTTTCGATCCGTCCCGCCAGGCCGCGAATCGTCGGCGTCTCGAAGATCGTCCGCAGCGGGAGATCGATATTGAAGAGATTCCTCGCTCGCGAGACCACCTGCGTCGCAAGCAGCGAGTGCCCGCCTAGATCGAAGAAGTCGGCTCCCGCGCTCACATTTTGAATTCCGAGCACCTCCATCCAGATCGCCGTTAGCATTTCTTCAATGGGGGTCTTAGCCGCTTCATTGTCGGAGGCGTTTTCAGAAGAGTCAGGTTCGGGCAGCTTCGACAGATCAACCTTGCCGTTCGCCGTCAGCGGAATCTCGTCAACGAGAACGTAGGAGCCCGGCGCCATATAGTCCGGCAGTGTTTCTTTTATTCTGGCCTTCAGCTCGTCGATGACTCCGTTGTCGCGGCGCCCCGCGACCGCATATGCAACCAGGCGCCGGTCGCCGCGCTCATCGCGTCGCACAATGACCCTGGTTTGTTCTACTCCGGAGACGCTATTGAGGACTGCTTCGATCTCTCTCAGCTCGATTCTGTAGCCTCGAATCTTCACCTGATTGTCTCGCCGGCCGAGGAACTCCATCTCTCCGTTCCTCAGGTATCTCACTACGTCCCCGCTCCGGTACATCCGC
>Ga0066687_10000249_pt1 | contig 13783 bp, 15 predicted proteins | sample GraSoiAngelo_136_FD_65630 | JGI IMG/M metagenome (GOLD analysis project Ga0066687, IMG submission 65630) | Grasslands soil microbial communities from the Angelo Coastal Reserve, California, USA - 14_0929_09_20cm | ecosystem: Environmental > Terrestrial > Soil > Grasslands | place: USA... | reverse complement strand
GCCGGGAACGCTCCACGGCGGCGAATCGGGATCTGGAAGGCCGTCGCCGGAATCACCTTCCGCGGCCGCGTACTCGAGCGGCTCAGCTTGGACTATTTCGTCGGGCGGCAGCAACTCCGTTTTGGTCGGCTCCAGTTGAACGGCTTCACCTGATTGAGAACTTTCGAAGTTGCATACGCTGCAGTAGGGAGTTGCGTCCATCGTCAACGGACTTCCGCATTTGTCACAGAATTTATTAGTCATTCTTGCTTTCTTCCACCCGATTCAGGCAGACGTGATGGCCCTCGTCTCAGGGGCCGCGCCGGCCGGCCGCATCGCTCCGCCTTCGAGATTTGATTCGATGGCGCTTCGAGTCTGGCGCATAAGGTCTTCGAGCCTCTTTTCGCTGAAAGCCGAAGTGTCGATAGGTTTACCGATAATGACCTCGACTCGACCGGGTCTCGGCGCCAACGAGCCTTTTGGTAATAACTTGCTTGTGCCGCGAATCGCGACCGGTACTATCGGAACGCCCGCTCTCAAAGCAATTTTGAAGGCGCCCGACTTAAATTCCTGCAGCTTGCCGTCAGAGGAGCGTGTTCCTTCAGGAAAGACCGCCAATGATTTTCCGGCGCGCACTCCCTCGATCACCAATCGTATGCTGAGCGCTGTCTTCCTGGGATTGCTTCGATCCACGGGAAAATTGCCGGCAGTCTTGAGATGCCACCCCATGAACGGCACGCGGAACAGACCTTTTTTAGCCATTATTCGAAACTGATACGGCAAACAAGCGAATAGGGCCGGTGTATCGATCAGACTCGAATGATTCGCCATATAAACATATGGGCGGTCCGGCAGGATGTTTTCGGTCCCGCTTATATGAATTCTCGCGAAGATACTCCAGGCGACAAGTCTGCACCACCATTGAGCGCACCAATGCTGCATGGCCCCTGTGCGATCGAAAGGCCACAGGATCAGCGATATCGTCGCCATTACGACCGTATGGGTGTACCAGAGAAGGTTGGCGAATGGCGCCCAGAGATATATGAGGAATCGCTTGAAGTGATTCAATGCCTTAGAACGTTATCTCAGAATCTCTTCCAACTGCACTGAAGCATCGGTCTTCTCATCGCGGTACTTTACGATGATCGGCGTGTATACAGACAAACCCAGTTCGGCGCCCTTGCCGGAGGTTATGTTGCGCGATCCGGGCACTACGACCGCCCCCGCCGGAATCGTCAAAGGGCGGTAGGCCTCTTTGCGATAGATCTCGTCTCGAACGAGATCGTAGACCGGAGTGCCTCCGGTCAGAATGGTTCCCGCCGCCAGCACCGCACGCTCGCCCACTATCGTTCCTTCGTATACACCGCAATTACCTCCGATGAGTACATCATCCTCGATGATAACCGGCATAGCTCCGACCGGTTCGAGCACGCCGCCGATCTGAGCGGCAGCGGATATGTGAACGCGTTTGCCGATCTGCGCGCAGGATCCAACCAGCGCATGCGAGTCGATCATCGTGTTGTCGTCGACATAGGCGCCCGCGTTTACAAACATCGGAGGCATGCAGGTCACCCCTCGGCCGATGTAGCAGCCGTCGCGAATCGATGAGCCGCCTGGTACGATTCGCACGCCATCTTCAATCGAGATGCCTTTCAACGGAAAGGTGTGCTTGTCAAAAAACGGGGTGTAGCCCGCGGAGAGATTCTCAATATGACCGAGCTTGAATCCCAACAGAATCCCGTGCTTGACCCAGTGATTGACTCGCCACCGGCCGTCGATCTTTTCGGCGGCTCGGGCTACGCCGCTATTAAGCTGCCTCTTGAATTCGGCGAATAGTTCGTAGTGCTCGTCGCCGAACTTATCCGGAGGATGCTCCGCCAGTTTTTGAATCTTTTCTTGGAGTGTCATGGCTCAAACGTGATCGGCGGAGCTCTTTCCCTGGAGCAATCCGAGTTCGCTTAGAATCGTGCGAAGCTTGTCTTTTGTTTCCGGCCTGACCGGAACGATTGGAAGCCGATACGATTCCGTGATCTTGCCCATCATCGCCAGAGCCGCCTTAACGGGTCCCGGGCTTGTTTCGATGAAGTTCACCTTCATCAGCGGCATCAACGCGCGATTCAATCTACGGGCTTCATCCCAGTTGTTTTCAAGACACGCCCGGGTAAGCGCGGTCATCTGCCGGGGCGCTTCGTTTGAAGCAACCGAAATCAACCCAACGCCGCCAAGCGATACCAGAGGCAGTGTGATTGAATCGTCGCCGGAGAATACCCTGAACGATTGCGGCACACGCGTGATGATCTCCGCGATCTGCGATATGTCGCCCGATGCTTCCTTGACCCCAATAATGTTCTGTATACCGGAGAGCCGCACGACTGTATCGGGCAGCATATTCACGTTGGTTCTGGGAGGCACGTTGTACAAGATGATGGGGAGGCGGGTCGCTTCCGCTATGGCTTTGAAATGTTGAAAGAGTCCTTCTTGAATCGGCTTGTTGTAATATGGAGTCACGGAGAGCAAGCCCTCGACGCCGATCGCTTCGAACGTACGAGCGAGCTTGATGACATTTGTCGTGTTGTTTCCGCCGGCGCCCGCGACAACCGGAACCCTGCCTCGCGCTGCCTTATGTACTTCTTCTACGACGTGAACCTGCTCGTCGAAGCTCAGCGTTACGCTTTCGCCGGTCGTTCCGCACGGCACCAGGAAATCGATGCCTTCCGAGATTTGAAACTCGACGAAATCGCGAAGCGCGCCATCGTCAATTGAACCATCTTCGTTGAACGGCGTTACCAGAGCGGTGCCGCACCCTCGCAAATTTGAAAGCTCAGCCATCGCGTCCTCCGATCCAGTTATTTTTCTATTTCATCGATGATCGAGGAAAACTCGTGAAACCCTTGCTTGTTTCGTATCCACTGAGCTGCCAGCAGAGCGCCCTCCGCAAAGCCTTCGCGATTCCTGGCAGTATGCGAAATCGTCAGCGAATCTACTTCGGAATCGAATCCAAGCGTGTGCGAACCCGGCATGTAGCCCGCGCGCGTGCTTGCTGTAGGAGTGGCGCGCCCATAGGCGTCGTCTACAATTCGCTTCAGAAAAAAGGCGGTGCCGGAAGGAGCGTCTTTTTTGAATTTGTGGTGAGCTTCTTCGATAAACGGATCGTAGGAAGAGAACCGTCTGAACAGCTCGGCGCTATAGCAAGCGATCTTGAACATCAGATTGACGCCTACGCTGAAGTTCGAGCCGTAAACAAGGCCGATACCGCCCTCTTCGACTATCCGCTTTGCCTCGTCCAGTCGTTCATACCAACCTGTCGTGCCGACTACGATTGGGCGGCCTTCGCCGGCGGCCAGCGCAATATTCGAGAGCACGGCATCCGGCTGTGAGAAATCCACGCATACATCGGCATCCGGGAGGCTGCCGCGCGAGCCGGCAAACGGATCGATCACGCATACTACGTCGATTGATGATCGCGCCGCCGCCTGTTCGACCATGCGGCCCATCTTTCCATAACCGAGCAAGGCGATTTTCATCGAGGGCTCTCAGAAAACGCACGTGGTGTTGACGGCAAGCCTTCGCACTTCCGAGCGCGACGGCTGATAAATGATCACATCCACCATATCGCTTCCGCGAACGAAGCGATACGCGAGACCTCCTTCGGTTACAAAGTAGTAGAAGGTCTTGTCCATGTCTTCAGCGCATCGTTTGAAATCAGGGGTCAGCTTCAAATCCTGGCGAGCCAGGCCCGAGGTAGGCTTGAAATATACGGTGAAAACTCTCCCGGTCATCGACTTCGGCGCCCTGAACATATCGGCGAGACTGGCCGAGAGATAGGAAAAAGTAACCTCTCCTCCGTCCACCGGAAACGGGCCCGTGAGGTCATGATCGCCCGGATCGCCGTCAAGGCCCAGTACTCGAGCTACATCCGCGGCCGTGGAGCGGAGCGGCACGATTCCGCGCCAGGAATTCCCCGCTACGGGCTTGTTCGGATCAGCCGGAACGAGCGCCGCGCCAAAGAAAAATAAGAGAGCGAGGGGAGCCAGAGCAGTTAGAAATCGCATTTTCATGATCAATGAGAGAGTAATCATACGCGAGCCGATCAAACGAGCCAACCGATTCTCAGAAAACTACCGAACAAATCAATCTCATGACTCGGCCCGATCGAAGAATTCCGCATGCAGGAGAGCAATCACGCGCTCAACATCAGCCTGATCGATCACGATGCTCGTAGCCGTCGAGGAGCTTTCGCGCAATATTAGGCCGACCTCGATTTCCTTTATCGCTGTGAACACCCGAGCCGCAATATCGATTCGGCCGTTCGATCCTTCGCCGACGAGCGTGACAATTGCCCTCCGACGCTCGGTTTCGATGCGGCCGATTCGCGCGAGTTCTTCCATGAGCGCCGTGCTCGCGGCTTCCAGATATTTAGCCTCAATAGCGAGAAGGGCTCTCATTCCTGAGACAATGGTTATGAGCGGCGAGACCTCTCGTCGTTCGAGCAATGCAGTCAGCTCGCGTAGTTTGGACGCCTCTAAAAGTGACGCCGTTCCAGCTTGATCGTCAAAGAATATGTTCAGCAACGTGACGGGTCGGATGTAGGTGATCGACTTGAACGGAGTGATTGCCTCGGCGCCTTTAATTCCAACCGCCGTCCCCGCTTCGGCGGGTTTTCTGGAATTTAGGATATGGACCGGGATGTTGGCGGCGGCGGCTGGATGAATTGCCTTGTAATGTAGAACCTTGGCTCCGAGTCTGGTCAGCTCGGCCGCTTCGGCGTAGCTGCAACGCGGCACGGTTCGCGCGCCCGCAAAAATTGCGGGATCGGTGGTCATCAGACCTGAAACATTCTTCCAGATTTCAACATCCTCAGCGTCGAGGGCGGCCCCGATTATGGTCGCGCTGTAATCGGAACCTTCGAATCCGAGAGTCGTAGTCGCTCCGCCGCGAGTGGCGCCGATAAAGCCCTGCGTTACAGGTAAGAGCCCGTCGTCGAGCAGCGGGCGAACGCGGGTCGAGAGCAGCCCTTTTGTATCTTCGAACAGCGGAGAAGCAGCGCCGAATTTATCGTTGGTGATCATGAACCGGCGGGCATCGATCTGCGATGCGGGAAGGCCTCGGTCGACCATTGCGCCGGACACGATGATCGAGGAAAGGATCTCGCCGTAGGAAAGGATTCTATCCAGGCCGCGGGGCGGCACCGTGCCGAGAATCACGAGCCCTTCGAGCAGCTTTTCGAGCTCACGAAAGTTGTGGTTGATGGCCTTGGAAACGGCTGCCAGCGCCGATCCTTTGAGGAGCTTCGCAACTTCATCCTGATGACGCCGTTCAAGCGCCGAGACTGCCCGGAGTGCGGATTTGCTGTTTTGCGCGGCTGAGCCTTCCGCGGCATCAAGCAGCCCCTGAGTGGTCTTGCCGATGGCGGAGACCACTACGACGGGACGGCGTTCCAGTCTACCGCGGATTATCTCGATGACTCGCTCGATTGCTTCGGCATCCTGGAGCGAAGCTCCGCCGAATTTCATGACGATCATCGCATCCTCAGTCGAGATACCCGCGCGCCTTCATCAGTTCCGCGTTAAGGATCGCCGCGCCCGCGGCGCCTCGTATGGTGTTGTGAGAGAGGACTACGAATCTGATGTCGAACACGGGGCAGGTTCTAATACGGCCTACTACCGCGCTCATCGCGGCGCCCGCATCCCTGTCGAAGCGAGGCTGCGGCCTTTCACGCTCGTCGCTCACGATGATAGGCCGAGCGGGCGCGGATGGCAGCTTGAGCTCCTGCGGCAGCGAGGTAAAGTTCGAGAGGACCTCCGCGATCTCTTGAGGAGACGCCTTCTTCGCAAGCTCTATTGAGACGCATTCCAGGTGCCCGTCTTCAACAAATACCCGATTCGTGTGTGAAGAAATTCTAATCTCCGCGGGATGAAAGCGGCCTGCTTCCAGCTTCCCGAGCAGCTTCTGCGGCTCTGTCTCCAGTTTATCTTCTTCGCCGCCGATGTATGGAATGACGTTCCCGAGAAGATCGATGGCGGAGGGTCCGGGATAGCCCGCGCCGGAAAGCGCCTGCATAGTCGTGACGATGAGTCTCGTCGCGCCGAACGAGCGATGGATTGGAGCAAGCGGCATCACCAGCCCAATGGTCGCGCAATTCGGATTCGTCACTATCGCGCCTTTCCAGTCGCGCTGTTTTCGCTGCGTTTCGATCATTCCAAGGTGCTCGGGATTGACCTCGGGTATCAACAACGGCACATCCTCGTCCATACGATGATTCTTGGAATTGGTCACGACGATATAGCCGGCGCGCGCGAACTGCTCCTCGACCTCACCCGCAACCGATGAATCCAGCCCGGAGAAAACAACGCGACATTCGAGATTCGGCTCGCATGGTTTTACAAGCTTATCCGCGATTGAGTTCGGGATGGGGCTGTATTGCCGCCAATTGGTTGCTTCTTTGTATGGCTTGCCCGCCGAACGGTCGGAAGCCGCGACTTCAGTCAGCTCGAACCACGGATGATTCTCTAGCAGCTTTACGAATTTCTGGCCGACCGCGCCGGTCGCGCCAAGGACTCCTACGGCGATTTTAGCTGGCATGTCATCTTCTCCATTGCACGAAATGTACGGCCTTAAGACTCGGCGCTCAGCATCTCCTTCAGCCTGACTACCATTTCCGAATAGGCGCCCACGGCATGCGCGAGCTCGAGCTTTGATATTTTCTCGTGAGGAGTGTGCGCGTCCAGGATCGAGCCCGGACCGAATAAAAGAGGCTTGCCCCAGTTTGTAAGAAGAGGAATGTCTGTTGTGAACCTGACCACGTCGGTGTCGAATCCGGCTATTTTCTCCATGAATACCGGCTCGCATTCAAAGATATAGCTTACTTCCGCCCTGCCGGCCGTGATCGTCCGGATGATGTCTTTAATGGAGCGCGTATCGGTTACGATGCGGAACATCAGATCGGCTTCCGCGGCCGGAGGGATGACGTTATGAGCGACGCCGCCTCGAATCATGCCGATATTCATGGTTCCTTCGCCGAGCGCTTCGTGGATAGGCAGCGGAGCGCGCCTGAAATCTTCGAGCACGTCGAGCAGCTTTTCGATAGCCGATTCGCCGATCTCCGGATAAGCCGAATGGGCGGCACGGCCGCTGGTCTTGACGGTGACCTTTAGCGATCCCTTGGAGCCCAGCGCGAGCCTGGACTGCGTCGGCTCGCCGTTAATAAGAAAACGGCTTCTATTTGGAATCGTGTTTGCCGCACGGGCCCCGGCGCTTCCGGACTCTTCGCCGACCACGAAGAGCAGTCCGAAGTCTTTCACGCCGGCTGCCGCGATTTGTTCGGCGGCTTCGATCATTGCCGCGATTATGCCTTTTGCGTCGCAGGCGCCGCGGCCATATATGAAGTCTTCGTCTTCGCGAAACTCGACATATGGAGGCACGGTGTCGATATGGCTCGAGAGCACGACGTCCGGATTGCCCATCCGCGCGTAGACATTTGGGCGGCCGGGTTCAGCGTCCGGCAAATCCACCTCGAAACCCGCGTGGGAAAGATAGTCTCCAAGGAACTCGGCGACAGCTCTTTCGTCGCCGCTTATGGAGGGGATTGAAATCAACCGCGAAGTTAGCTCAAGTGCGTTCATAGAAGTGATCAGCTTTGGTCGAAGAGTCTTGTCAGAAGTCGGACGGAAGATCAGCGAGCCGATGTGAAGTCAGGCAGTCTTTATCTTATCCATCGTCGAGTCGCTGGGGGCGCGATAGGGCTCATAGCACATTCGACATCGCGCTTCGTAGGACCCGTCTCCAACTTCGATCTGAGAGTCGCCTCCCGCGGTGCGCTGTGTGTAATGGGCGGGACTCCCGCAGCGCACGCATATGGCGTGCATTTTTGAAACGTATTCAGCGACCGCCAGCAGGGCAGGCATAGGACCGAACGGCCGCCGCAGATAATCCTGATCGAGCCCGGCTACAATAACGCGGACGCCCGCGTCCGCAAGCTCCATGCAGACATCGACGATGTTCTGATCGAAAAACTGTACTTCGTCGACGCCGACCACTCGAACGCCGAATTCGAGCCGCGAGCGCAGATCGACTGAATCACGCGCCACAATCGCGTCAACTCCGCGGTTATCGCGGGAAATGATCCGTTTCGCATCGAATCTATTGTCTATTGCAGGTTTGAATATTTGAGTTCGTTGTCGGGCTATTTCGGCTCGGCGGATTCGTCGAATCAACTCTTCACTTTTTCCGCTGAACATTCCGCCGGTAATTACTTCTATCCATCCACCGCGTGGACTTAAGCCATCCATTCTTGATCCGCTCCTTTTTGCCGCGACGATTGCCGTCGCAGCTTAAAACGAGAGCAGTATTCTGACAGGCGGCCTTGATCAATTCAACCTCGCCTGAACTCTCCTAAACGAAGTCAACGCTAGTTGGTAATCGGGTTTGAGATCGATCGCCGATTTGTATTCCTTGAGCGCTTCGAAGAGGTATCCCCGGGCCTGATAGACACGACCGAGGTTGAAGTGAGGATAGAAATAACATTGATACCGCGAAGCCTCCATGGCCAGCTTAAGCCACTTTACCGCGCCGTCCAGATCCTTCTTTTCAATCAGGTAGGCGCCGATGTCGTTATAAGGATTGCCAAAGTCGGGATCAACCGCGATTGCCTTGTGACACTCTTCGATAGCCTGATCGGTAAGATCCATGAAGCTGTAGGTCCAGCCGAGAAACGTATGCGCTTCAGCCGTCGGGTACTCGTCAATTGAGCGCCTGTATAAATCGACCGCTTCGTCCAGGTCGCCGCGCATTTGTGCTTCGTAGGCAAGTTGAAATTGCCGCAGCGCCTCTCGCTTTCGAGCCGCCTGCTCCTCGGTCAGCAGCTCGTCGCGGCCGAAAGGCATGCCGCCGACCCCTGTGTCGAGCGAAACAAGCTGAACATCGCTCATTGAATTTCCTCTCAGTGTATTGCTCTTGATGCGGCGACAATCTTGAGCTCCGGCTTGAAGCTCCGGCCGCATTGTTACTGGACCCAGAGCAGCATTTAATAGCCGAGCGCCAGTCCGTCCTTGCGGGGATCCGATCCTCCCATCAGCGTCCCGCTTGCGGGATCGATCATGATGGCCTGGCCGCCCCCGAATGATTCATTTGTGTGATCGGCTCGCGCATGACCTTTCCGGATCAGTTGCTTTATCACGGATTCAAGCATCTCGTCTTCGATCAACACGCGATTGCCCCCGACGTAGCGGAATCGTGGAGCGTCGATCGCTTGCTGCAGGCCCATCCCGAGATCGAACAGATTCGATAGAACCTGCACGTGTCCTTGCGGCTGCATCGCGCCCCCCATCACGCCAAACGACATGAAGAGCTTGCCGTCCTTGAACACCATCGCAGGAATGATCGTGTGGAACGGGCGCTTGCCGGGTTCGAGACGATTTGGATGATTAGGATCGAGCGAGAACCCGGCTCCGCGGTCTTGAAGGACGATTCCAGTGCCGCCCGCGACTATGCCGGAACCGAACGCCTCGAAGAGGCTGTTGATGAACGAAACCGCGTTGCGGTCTTTGTCGATCACCGTGAAGTAGGTTGTGTCCCCGTTGTTCATTTCAATCACGCCGGGCAGGGGCGACTGGATCGCTTTATCGGGATCGATGAGCGCGCGTCGCGCGTCGGCATACTTCCTGGAGAGGAGCTGCTTGACCGGTATCTTCGAAAAGGCGGGGTCGGCGATGTAGCGGTTCCGATCGGCGAACGCCAGCTTCATTGCTTCAATCAATTCGTGTTCGTACTGCGCGGGTTTCGACTTGAGCGCGGCGAGATCGATGCCTTCCAGAATGTTCAACGCGATCAGCGCGGTCAGTCCCTGCCCGTTCGGAGGAATCTCGTAGACTGTATAGCCGCGGTAGGTGGTTGAGATCGGATCAATCCATTCGGAGCGCTGGGCGGCGAGATCGTCGAGGGTAATGAACCCGCCATGTTTGGCGCAGTAATCCGCGATTGCGTGGGCTATCTCGCCTTTATAGAAAGCGTCGCGTCCGCCCCTGGCCAGCACTCTGAAGGTATTGGCGAGGTTCTTTTGACGAAATATCTCGCCTGCTCGCGGCGCGCGTCCGTCGATCAGGTAATTATTCGCGGCCGCGGCAGTCTTTTTTAGCTTTGGCGCTTCCGGCTCCCAATCGCTCGCGGCCTTTTCCATCACTGGAAATCCGTTATCGGCATATTCGATTGCCGGCGCAAGCAGATCGGGAAGCTTCATTGAGCCGTATTTTTCGAGCAGAGTGACCCAGCCGTCGAAAGCGCCCGGGACCGTGATGCTCTCCATTCCCTCGATCGGCATCTCGGTTATACCGCGCTTCTTGAAGTATTCGAGATTCAATGAACGAGGAGCGCGTCCGCTGGCGTTGAGCCCCTTCAACTCCCCGGTCTTCGACCAGTAGACCATCATAAACGCGTCGCCGCCGATACCCGTCATCATCGGTTCGGTGACGTTGAGCATGGCGGCCATCGCGATCGCGGCATCGACCGCGTTGCCGCCGCGCTTCAGGATGTCCAGCCCAACTTGAGATGCGAGCGGCTGACTCGTGGCAACCATTCCGTGCTCGGCCCGGACGATCGAGCGCGTAGGCCTTTCAGTATTGGTCATATTGGGACTCCGATTCAGGCCGGCCGTAGTCTTAACCAGGGGTGCGACTGTCAACAGCACCGAGGCGATTGTAAGGAACGCCTTTCTGCTAAAGATCATAGGGGACACTCCTCTCTTAGCAGCTCACTTGAAGCTCAGCGAAGAATTAGGCGGGCGGCCGCTGTTGACCGCGATGGCAGGTGAAACAGCTAACTCGGCCGATCCCTCCGACATAAATGTTGTTCAGATCGCGAGTCATCTTGATCATCTTGCGCGCGGTCTGCTTGTTCTGTTTGTCATCCTTCTCCCATTGATCCTTCACGTGGCAGAAGGTGCAGTCGACGCCAAGGGAATCCTTGAAGGCGAACATCACTTTCATCAGGCGTTCCGCGGGCAGACCGGATAGGAGCTGGATGTTTTTGTACTCCTGTTCGGTGCGCTTTTCTTTGCTTGATGAAGGCAGGGGATCGAGCGACGGAAGCTCGGAAGGCGCCGAGGTTGCTACAGCGCCGGAACCAGCGCCGGCGCCTGAGCTGTCTCCAGTGACCGGCGGATGATCGGCTGGAAGCGGGCCCGCGGAGTCGGGCTTGGGCTCGGCGCTGTTGATGTCCGGATGATTCGCTGGAAGCTGCGAGTCTCGACCGCTGTTCACCGATTCCGTCTCGCCTTTGCGCGCCGCCTGTGTGCTCGAGCCAGGGGTGTACGACATATTGGCGACGGTGAATCCGAGAAACAGACCTATCAGAACGCCGACGATACCGTAGGCGACATATTGCTTATTCATTCTCTAGCTCCAGGGTGATATGAAAGAGGAACAGGATAACGCTATGGCAGTGTGCGCGCAATCGCCGCCGAAGGAAATGGGTGTGGTTAGAGTATTCGCGGATGCGCCGGTGATGCAAACGGGCGTGCTACAACTTCAAGCGGACAACCTCAACGACGTTGCAAACCAGAGCCCATCTATGAAGTTGGCCTCGCCAACCTTGGGTACCGCGCGATCGGCTAGCTTTGTGAAAAGAGTTCGATCAGTAAGGAGCTATGATATTCTCAGCGTGCAACGGATCGACGCGAGCGCCTTTTAGAATTGCTCTCAGAATATTGTTAGGATACGACGCGCACAAAGACGATGGGCCTGATCATTACACTGCTGAAGCCGTTGGTTTGGGCCGCGTGCCGAATCCTGTTCAGAATTGAGTTTCAGGGCGCCGACAATATTCCGCCTACGGGAGCTTGTTTGATTACCCCAAACCACTTTACCTACCTCGATCCAATCTGGATTACGATACCGATTAAGCGACGGGTTTATTACATGGCGTGGGACAAGCCTTTTAAGATCCCGGTGCTTGGACAGATGATGCGGATCTTCGGGGCGTTTCCGGTAAGACTCGAAGCGGCTCCGGATGCTTCGGCCCAGCGCAAGTCCACGGATCTCCTGAGCCAGGATAGGGCATTGATCATTTTTCCCGAAGGCGGACGTTCTCACACTCCAAACGTAACACCTTTTAAGTTGGGCGCATTTCGACTGGCGCTTGTTCATGGTGCGCCGATCGTGCCCGTCACTATCAGCGGAGGCTACGAAATATGGCCGACAGGAAAAATTCTTCCCAGATTCGGGAAGGTTCGAGTCATTTTTCATCCGCGGATACCGGTCGAGCGAGTAGCCGATGAGACGACAAATGTTGAGCTTAAAAGGCTAGCTCGGTCGCTTGCTCTGGAAGCTCACACAATTGTTGCGAACGCATTGGACCCATCTCCGATAACAGTCGACTCCTCTCACGCGTCACGCTGACTCTAAGCGACTCGGTATAAAGGGGTTCCTCAATCTTTTTGTGTTGAATGCGGTCGGGCTCGCGGCCCCTCTCCCGTCAAAAGCCAGTGTATCGAAGTGCCGGTCAATTCCGAGATCTGAGCGACCACGCGGTTTACTCTTCCGCCCGGCATCGCCCCCTCTTTCCACAGATAAATCGCGTGCTTTGTTAAGCTTAGCCGACACGCTATTTCATTGGCCGACTCGGTTTCCATTACCTGACAAACCCGTTTATAGAATCCTTTTTCGTCTAGCATCACTCTACTCCGTTTCGTGTTTTTGAGTTAAGTAGTACTCTACTACGATGTTCCAAACGTGACAAGAAAAAAGATCAAAAAATGTGGGATTGCCCGGATTTATGCACGAGGAGTGCTTCGCTACCAGCGGACTTGATTTCGGCCGCCCTGCTTGGCTTCGTAAAGCTTTGCGTCGGCTGCGGCGAGCAGCTTCTCCGAGGCTCCGAGACGGAGGTTTCCGGCCAGACCGAAGCTGACAGTGAGGCTAAGTCCCGACTGAATGGATTTCCAATCGTAACGCGCTACGGAATTGCGGATTCTCTCGCACAAGGCGGCGGCTTTTGACAGCGGGGTCTCGACCAGCACCAGCACAAACTCTTCGCCGCCGTAGCGAACTACGATATCAATCGCGCGGCAATTCGATTTGAAGATGCCGGCAATAGCCTTGAGCACCTGATCGCCGGTCTGGTGAGAGAATCGGTCGTTGACCTTTTTGAAGAAATCTAAATCGGCGAGCGCAACCGTGAGCGCGTGCCCGAAGCGCCGCCCCCTCTCGAATTCGAGCGGCAGCCGCAGATCGAGATAGCGGCGGTTGAACAGGCCGGTCAGGCTGTCTTCATATGTCTTGCGTTCGAGCTCTTCGGCCTGTTGTTGAAGCTGCTCCACGAGCCGTGACTTCTGCTCGTTTGCTTCTTGCAGCGCGCCGTTGAGCCTCTGCAGATCCTGATATGCATTGGCCAACTCAACGTTCTTGAGCCGGTAAATCTCCGCCTCGCGTTCCGACCTCTCGACTTCAAACTTGATGACTAACTGCTTGACGCGTTGATCGGTCTCGCTGTTGAACACTTCTTCTTTTATTCGATTGAAGAGTTTCTGATGATGGAGCGCCCGGGACAGATCACCGGTCGCTTCGTAGGTGTCGGCGAGCGCGCGATGCGATTCATAGACCCATTCCTTGGACCCGATCTCTTCGGCCATTGACAGCGCCCGCCGCAGATAAACAAGAGCTTTGTCAGGGTGACCGTCCTTTGTGTTGAGTATGCCGATCTGTGCGAGCGTCGTTGATTCAACGTATCGGTCGCGCAACTCCTGGGCTACCGCGAGCCCCTTAAGATAATAGTCGAGGGAGCTTTCGTAATCGCCGAGACTCCCGTAGACGAA
>Ga0066687_10000248_pt1 | contig 13802 bp, 16 predicted proteins | sample GraSoiAngelo_136_FD_65630 | JGI IMG/M metagenome (GOLD analysis project Ga0066687, IMG submission 65630) | Grasslands soil microbial communities from the Angelo Coastal Reserve, California, USA - 14_0929_09_20cm | ecosystem: Environmental > Terrestrial > Soil > Grasslands | place: USA... | reverse complement strand
CAACTAGACCGCGAGTGGGGCTGGGAAGCGGAGAGTAAAATGAGAGTCGCTTCCTTAGAGAGTATATTGACCGTGGCCACGCTGGTATCGGCCATTGTCGTCGTGCTGTGGGGAATCAAGATCTTCTACAGCGTGTGAACTGGCAGGAACTCGCGTCGGACCCAAGAAACCTCCAGATTAAGGAGGTTCGCGACAGAGGTTCCCTTCCGCGGCGGCGGAAGCCCCTGCCGTTCGATTTGCCTCGCCAAGATGTCGCCAAGCGCTCGGACTTCAGAAGATAAGTGGGCACACCAAGCTCATAATTTCGAAAGCGCTGCAGAAGATATTCACGACGTCACGGTGAAAACAAACACCGCCGAAAATCATTGACGACAAACAGAGCTCGGCTCAAAGTTCAAGCAAGTCACCATCAATGAGTATTGAGTTTGATTCCGGTCCTGCGCAGAACTGCGCAGGCCGCAGAAGAGTTTGGTTCAAAGGTCCTCATGCATTTTGGCTTCTACCTGATGATTGCAGCGCTCGTTCTGACGGGCCTGCAGGTTGCTTACGCGCTCTATCAGTTGGCTACTTTCGTTCTGTAACCCTGTGGTCAAGCTGCGGCATCGTTCACTTGGCCCTTGTCGGCTTTTCGCTCAGATCTCAGCCTGGTGACACCCGCGCCCTGGTGAAAGCCGACCGGCAGGTGCGAACGGCCGGCGACCACCGTCCCGCCAATTAGCGCGCGGTCGGCCAATTTACTGGCCAAATCACCGGCCAAGCTTCGGAGCGTCTCGACCCTTGCAATGGCTGTCTGTAATGTTCGGGCGGAGAAGCGGGAGCGTTTTCGTGAAGAACGGGCTCTATTCGATCCATACCCACATGCTCGACGGCGTGAAGGGCCGCGACAGTGGGATCCTTATTCTCCGCGACGGCGTGCTCGTCGGCGGCGGCCCCTACTTCTGGTCGATCGGCTCCTATACCGTCGGCGACGGAACCTGGAAGGGGCAGCTTAGAACAAACCAACACTCGCCCTTTTCCGATCCCTTCGTGCGCTCGCTATTTGCCGGCCAGGAAGTCACCAGCGGGTTTAGCGGCACTTTTGCCAATGAAGAGGCCGAAGTCTTCGGCACCACGCTCGTCGGCAACCGCAGCCTGAGTTTTCATGCGACCTTGAAGAAGCTCGCAGATGCCTGAAAGGCGGCAGTAGCTAGATTTGATCCGAGCGCTCGTCCTTGGACGACTTGTGGTACATCGCAATCGCGATGAAGCCGGCATAGCCGATCACGTTGATCAGAATTTCCAACCACAGCGGCATGTAAGAGACCCCCATTCCAGAGAGACCAATCCCAACGGGCCACATTCGTTCCCTACATTACTCGCAATGCGCGGGCCGAACTAGGGCGCGCAGCAGGCGCACAAGCTGGAACAAGCCCGGGTTCCCTTCGCAACCATTGAGAACCGCTTGCGTTATCTGGGAACCACTTGAATGGAGGGAGATGCACATGAAAAAAACACTAACAATCATGGCGACGATTGCCACGCTTGCGGCGACCACCATGACGGCGCCGGCTGAAGCGCGTGGATTTGGCCACCACGGTTTCTTCGGTCCCGGGCTGGCATTCGGCTTGGCGGCGGGTGCGCTGACTGCCGGTGCAATCGCGGCGTCCGGCCCTTATTATTATGGACCGGACTACGGCTACTATGGTCCGGATTATTACGGCCCCGGACCGTACGTCTATTACGGTGGCCCGTACTACCGGCGCCACTACTACTACCGCCCCTACTGGTAGCTGAAGAAAGCCCGGAGCTCCGCCCCGGGCTTTTTAGTTGCTCCTCTAGCTCAACGCGCTACGACCAGAATGCCGGCTGATCCTTCTTGCGCGCGTTCTCCATCGTGGTCAGGAAATACTCTTCGCGCTCGCGTTGGAATTTCTCCTGGGTCGCTTTGAAGCTTGCAATCCGCGATGTGATTTCTGCTCGCTCTTGCGCACGACGTTCTTCTTGCCTGGTCATTCGCCATCCTTTGGATTTGATTCGCATCCCACGCACATCTCGGTTCTTGATTGGGGCGTGAATTGGGAATTGGCGTTGCAGGATTGTGTTCTGTACTCGCATGAAAAAATTTTCAGAAGTAACGCACGCTTCGCGGTGGAAAAGGCGGACAACGACTTGTCGCGCGCGCGTCTTCCCGGTAGCGAAAAGAAAAAGGCGAGAGCTCGTGCCGCCGGTGCGAAATTCCTCGCCCTCATCGGCACTGAATGATCAGCGTCGGACGACGAACTTTTTCCGAAAGAGGGGACTAGATGGCGAAAATTGATCTGGATTCGATGAGCATCGAGGATCTCGCAAACCTGCGCGAGAATTTGAACGCCAAGCTGCTGGAGAAAGTTGCAGCAAGGCAGGTCGAACTCGAAGCCGAAATGGAAAAACTGTCTCAGTTCGGCAAACCGGTGAAGAAATCGCTCGCTGCACCACCGCCTGCGAAAGCGAAGAAGAGCGATAAGAAGGGCGGCGAGGACACGGAACTCCCGGTCACCGACACTTCCTTGATCGAAGCTGCCTGAAAACGGGCGGCGTGAACCAGATCTCCGACATGGGTGCGCCCGCGCGCTTGCACACAGCGGAGAGGCGGTAATCCGATTGGCTGTGCTATGATTGGCACAGCCAACAATCGGACGATCGCACATGATTGCCTTGGATCTGCAGTGCGGCGTGGAACAGCTCGGCGACATGATCGCCGCGGCATCCATGATCGTGCCCTTCACCGGCGCCGGCATTTCGACCGAATGCGGGATTCCCGATTTCCGTTCGCCGGGCGGATTGTGGACGCGCAATCGGCCGATCCCTTTCGATGAATTTGTCGCTAGCCGCGACGCGCGCGAGGAGTCGTGGCGGCGGCGCTTTGCGATGGAGGCGACCTTTGCCGCGGCAAGACCGGGCCGCGGTCACCGCGCGCTGGCCTCGCTGTACCGGGCCGGCAAGGTCCCCGCCGTCATCACCCAGAACATCGACAATTTGCATCAGGCTTCGGGCTTTGCGGCCGAGCACGTCGTCGAGTTGCACGGCAACACCACTTATGCGCGCTGCATCGGCTGCGGCCGGGCCTTTGACCTGCCGTGGGTCAAGCAGCGCTTCGATCAGGTTGGCGCGCCTGACTGCAGTGCCTGCGATCAACCGCTGAAGACCGCAACCATTTCATTCGGTCAGGCGATGCCGGAGGATGCGATGCAACGCGCAACCGAGCTTGCGCAGCGGTGTGACCTCTTCATTGCGATCGGATCGTCGCTCGTGGTCTGGCCGGCCGCGAGCTTTCCGTTGATGGCGAAGAATTGCGGCGCAAAGCTCGTCGTCATCAACAACGAGCCGACCGAACAGGATGAAATTGCCGACCTGGTCATCCGTCAAGACATCGGGGAGACGCTCGGACCGTTCGTAGGCAATTGATGTTCGATTGATTCGTGGCCTGTGCAAGGCTGTTCATAGGTTCCCGCGAATCTGTTTTTTATCTATGCGCCGCAATCGGGAGTGTTATCTTTTGATTCGAGAGATTCGCGTGACGCCATCGTGAGCTAGTCACGGATGGCCGGCCCCGATTGCTGGGAAGAGGGGCTGCAAGAGGATGTGTGGAGTCCGGGGTTATGGGGTCGGACGGATTTGAGTCCAAGAAGGTCGGGGCTCCCGCAGGTGGGACCGGACCGAGCCGTCTTGCGACGGGCGAATACTCGGGCGCTACGCGCGATCCCGCAATCGAGGCACTGTCGGGCCTTGGCGAGGCCGCGGCGAACCTCGTCGAAATCTCCGGCGTTATCAAATGGTTCGATGCCTCGAAGGGCTACGGCTTCATCGTTCCGGATAACGGCTGGCCCGATGTGCTGTTGCACGTCACAGTGCTCCGGCGCGATGGCTTTCAGACGGCTTACGAGGGGGCGCGGCTGGTATGCGAATGCGTCCAGCGCGCCAAGGGCTATCAGGCGTTCCGGATCCTCTCGATGGACGAATCGACTGCGATCCATCCGGCACAGATGCTGCCGCCGCGGACTCACGTCAGCGTGACGCCGACTAGCGGTCTGGAACGGGCGCAGGTCAAATGGTTCAACCGGCTGCGCGGATTCGGCTTCCTGACCTGTGGGGAGGGGACGCCGGATATTTTCGTGCACATGGAGACCTTGCGCCGGTTCGGCATGACCGAACTGCGTCCCGGCCAATACGTGCTGGTGCGGTTCGGGCCCGGCTCCAAGGGCATGATGGCCGCCGAAATCCAGCCGGAGACCGGGTCGCCAGGATTGTCCTCGCACTAACCCAACAAACCTCATGGGCCTTACGGGATCGTAGGGAGCTGCGGTTGCTCCGCGCCGGTCTGGTATTTGCCATGATCGTTAGGCTAGGGTCGTCCCGAAAACCCCCTTAAGCATTTGCAGGCGCGAGCGTTGTCCATGAGTTTTGCACGAAATCCCGATTGGCGCCGCATCCGTGGTTGGCTGACGGCCTTGCTCGTCGTGGCATCGTTTGCGCTCGGAAGCGGCGCGGCGCGGGCAGCGACTTTCCAGCCGCTCGAGATCGTTACCAAATCGGGCGTGCACGTTTTCTCGGTCGAGATGGCGACCACGGAGGAGGAGAAGACCACCGGCCTGATGTACCGCAAAGAGCTGCCGGACGGACAGGGAATGCTGTTTGACTTCTCGCCGGAGCAGCAGGTGTCGATGTGGATGAAAAATACCTACATCTCGCTCGATATGATCTTCATTCGTGCCGACGGCCGAATCCTTCGGATCGCGGAAAATACCGAACCGCTTTCGACGAAAATCATTCCGTCGGGCGGGGCCGCAAAGGGCGTGTTGGAGGTCATTGGTGGCACGGCGGAAAAATATGGGATCAAACCCGGGGACCGCGTGGCGCATCCGCTGTTCAACGGCCATTAAGCCGGCCGACGGCGTCTTGATGGTGCTGATTTAAGCGTGTATCGACGTCATTCTCTAGATGTCGGGGTATAGCGCAGCCTGGTAGCGCGGCAGTTTTGGGTACTGCAGGTCGTTGGTTCGAATCCAGCTGCCCCGACCAATGAAATCAATAACTTAGCTGGAAATTCTGCAGCCAAATCTTTCCAGAAAATGGCTTTGGGAAGACCATGGGAAGTTCGCAAAATATTTGGGCAGGGGCGAGGGGGCATATGGCAGCCGACTGGGTGGATTTCGTAACGCGTTTCATTTTGCCGCCGATACTTGGCGGCGCCGGATGCAATTGGAATCCACTCTGATTTGCCCCTCATGCGGTGGTCGGTCCATCGAGACTATGCCGACCGATGCCTGTGTTCTTCTATGACTGCAAGGGCTGCGGGATGCGGCTTAAGCCTCTCGTTGGCGACTGTTGCGTATGCCTACGGCTCGGTTCCTTGTCCGCCGGTCCAAACCAACGACAGCTGTTGCGCGCCTAGGGCTGCTCAGGCTTGAGACGCGCAGCGCTGGAGGCGTTTATCGGTTTAGGGCGCACAGCGCCCCCTCTGGCTTTATCAGCAGACGTCTGGCGATCGCGCGGCGATCAATTCTTTCTGGAGCTTCGACCGTTCGTCGGCCGTCATCGCAGGGTCCTCGCGCCTGGCAGCGGATCTTGTAGCGCGGTTGCCTCAGCCCGCGCGTCCATCAGTGATGAGCCAGCAGTCGAAGTCACGCACCCACCAAGCGAGAGGCCCGACAGCAGCAGCGCTGCCGTTGCCAACGTGGTTGTTCGATCCTTCGACATGAACGCTCAACATGCACTCAGAGACAGTCATTCTGTTCCGTCAGCATGGCGGGACCAATTGTGACCATTGGCCTGCCGGACGGCGCGGCATCGAAGCCCCGCGCATCAGCCAAAACCTATCCTGCGCCCCCTTCCTGGCGCCGGTGCTGGGCTCAGCGGGGCGCCTCTGACCGAAACCGGTCCGGCAGGTTTAGGCAATCGAGATGTTCTCTTGCGCCAGGTTCTGGCCACCCGGGTGCGAGCATTTGGCTGTGGAATGGAGGAGGTCGTCGGTGGCGTCACCGCGTTTTGCAGAGAGTCCACTCGCGCCAATAGCAAGGACAGTTGATTGGATATTCTTTTTAGATCCGTCTGCTGAGTTGAGAAACCCTGCCTGAGGGACTCCAGGTTAGCGGCACCTTGCTGCAACATTGCTACGTTTTGCTGCAGAACGGCCCCATTTTCCTGTAGCGCAGCTGCATTTTGTTGTTGGAACGACTGAATATCCTTCAGCGTGGCGCTGACGGTGGGATCTGGTATTGGAGCTGAAGCCATCTCATGCGGAGACTGTTCAGCGAAGCCATTGAAATTCGGCACAGCATAGGCGGTGGCCGCGCTAATGACGGCCAAGACGGATAAGGACACGATTATCGCCGGCACTCGGCTCGAAGCCCCTTGCGGGGCCACAGGCTCCTTATCCACTTGTATCTGTTTATCCGGCGTCTCAGCCACTTGCGATCCTCACGATGTCAGCCTCCGTCGCAAGATTTCTCGCCGTGAATCAACAAACAAAAAGCTGTCGCGTGGAGGATCCAGCGACGGCTCATGCGCGATTGCCCACCAAAGTCTCAGCTCAAATCATGGGGTTATATGATTAATGGTCGGTTACCGCTTCCGGTGTCTTGCATCGCCCGCCAGCCGCTGGCGGTTCCTCGTTCTATGCGATCGACGGCGGCGGCTCATCTTGTCGTGGGCCGTGAAGGGGCCTGAGGAGTACCAACACAGTGCGCGTCGACCCAGCCGGCCTCAGGTTGTCCCATTGAATTATCCGCTGCCGGGCACACTATCTTCGCGCCGGTTTTGCAATCACCGGCAGCCCGCAGCCTCGCGCGTGTCGTTCGGGAAATCGACAACCTTTTCTGCTGGCACGCGATCGGCCAGGCTGTCGGTCGGCTTCCCGTTGAGACAAGCGCAAACCAGACTCGATTGATCCGAGTTCCGACTCGATCTCGCCCCCAACGTGCCCGAATCAGAAACGCATTTAGCGCTCGTCGATGGGCGACCGTTGACGGACGTCTTGTTAGAGTACCCACAGCACTTCGCCTCATTCCGGTGGCTCGCACACTTCCGGGATGGGGCATTTTTTTACGGCGCTGGCTAGGATGGTCCGTGTCCGGACACATGTCATCCTTCTCGCAGGAAGGGCCCTCCAGTCCAAATCGTGATCCGCTGCTGCTGTGGTCGGTCACGCCGGATCCGGCAGTTGACGGCGAAGATCGGCAGCGGCACAATCTTTGCAATTCCAACTCGTAGATTTTTCGAGGGAGTTAATAGTAGGAGGACCCATTGAATCTTTTCATTCGTTTCACGCTGATTTCATTGTTTCTTACGACATCCGTTTCTGCGCAAAAGCTCGTTGATCCAACCTCGGTCGCTCCGGAATACCGGGAAGCAGCGGAAAAACGCCGCGCCGAGCAGATCAAGCAGCGCGAATGTGCGCACAAGGCGGACGTCCAAAAGATAATGCCGAGAGAGCGCACGGCGTATCTGCTGCAATGCCTCGAAACGGATGTGGTCAAAGCAAATTAGCACATTCGGTAATCATGCGGGCTTTGCGCCCCGCCCGAGGGCGAACTGGCCGACGGGGCCTTCGATGTGGAAATCGATCCCTGTCATTTTCGCGAACAGATCGATGTTGCTGGTGCCGATCGCGCATCCGCCCAGCCCCATGTCGGTCGCCATCATATAGAGCATCCCGATCAACACGCCGACATCCTTCAGGATGAGCGAATATGCGATGGCGCTGTATTTCCAGGATATCCGGTTGAAGCGGGCCGCAATCGTGATCAGGATCTGCGGCGGAGCAGCGACGTCCATCGCATATTCCGCTCCTTGAAACAAAAGCCCCAGTTCCGGCGCACCTGCGCCGATCGGCGCCAGCGCGTGCTGATCGGCATCATAGTGATAGAACCCGCGCTCCAGCCCTTCGCAGTTGGCGACGGCCAGATAGAGTTCGAGTTCGTAAGCGCTGCCGGCGGCCGGATACGGCCGTGTGGTGTAATCGATGTCAGGACCGTCGCCGTCAAAATCGAGCTTGCTGGTCCAATGCGATTGAACGCGGGCGGTGCTCTCGAGGAATTTCGCAAGCTCGGTGAGCGTAATCGGTTGCTGGTCGTCGAACTCACGGATCGAATGACGCTGGCGCACCAATTTTGCGTAGGGCGAGATCGTCTCCGCGGCCGCAACCGAAAACGGTTTCAGGTCGATGTTCTTGCCGGGCCAGTGCGGCCTCACCGCCGGTGGCGGCGCGATGACGTCGGCATAGGGATAGAGCCCTCCCAGTGGGTTGGCCTGCCGGCCTTCCGTGCTGTGGGTGTGGAACAGAAGATCATGAAAGTCCCAAAGTACGAGGTTTTCGTCCCCCTCGCTCGCCCGGCGGCCATCGCCGCCGCCGATCTTGAAGAGGATTTTGCTATCCACCAGCAAGCCGAGCAGTTCCATCCCGGGAAAGCCCGCTTGCCGCCGGAGCCGGCTGATCTTTTGCGGCGCGGCCAACGCGGCAATCGCGCCAGCAATTTTTGAATCGCAGACCTTGAACAACGCGCCGGCACGCGGCGACTCCAAAATCATGTCATTGCCGCGCCGTCGCAGATAGGCGAACCGAGACAGCACGATTGTGTCGGAGGCGCTAAGCTTTGAGGCTTGCGGCCAATAATCGGCTAACTGCGGTTCGATGACGACCCGGTCCTTCTTGCCGCTGCGGTCCCCCAGCCGGTACTCCAGAAGACCGCGGCGGCCCAACCGCCGGACCATGAGGTCGATTTCCTCGTCGGCATTGCCGCTGCCCCGGGCGAACCGGTCGAACGGCAGGCCCGCGCGCAGGCCCTGCGCGCGGTCGATCGCGTCGGCGCTGAACTTTCCCAGGCCAGCCGAATAGCCGTCAAAGCAGGCGGCGATACTTCCATCGGCCTGCGCTTCGAGCATGACGCGGGCGTTCAGCCGGGCGGCAATGGCAAGCGGCGCGATTTTCCGCCCTCTCTTTTTCGGGGGAGAGCGCAAGTGGGATCACCCTTCAGGTATGCGGGAGGAACGGCGTGAGTTCGCTTTCCGGCAAGGGTCGATCGAGCAACCCAAGTTTTACCGGAACGTCGTAAAGCCGGCCCGGCCCGAAACGGCGGTAGAAGTGCCGCAGGCCGGGGACGATCACCCGCGCCACCGGGACTTCGACGTCCGGTCGGGTCTGATCGAGCACGAGGAAATCATAACCCGCCCGGCGGGCAATCTCGACGCAGGCATTGACCTGATCGCGCGCGTTGTCGAGCGGGACATGGATGCCAAGTTCCGGCGCAACGGTCGGACAGTTCGCCGGGACGAGGAACGGATAATTCTCCAGGCGCAACGGTGTGACGCCGTCGAGGCTCGACTTGTCGCCGCTTCCACCGCCCATCAGGCCAATCGACAGGAACTGGCTCAGCTCGGTCAGCGAGCGCAGCAAGGCAATGCGGCGGTCGAAATGCGCGCCGGAACCAAACTCGATATTCTCCTGGCCGTCCTTCATCCAGTGCATGATCGCGACATAGGCGGGAACGCCGAGATCGCTGGTGACGTCGAGCACCCACAGCCTGCGTCCGGCATCGGTAAATTGGGTCTTGATATCGCGGATGTAGGAATCGTCGAACTCGCTGAGATCAACCTCAGATCGCGATGAACGATTGTACCACCAGATCGCGTAGGCATCGCGTTCCACGAGTTCGAGGAAGCCCTGGACGATCGCCTCCTGGAGCGTGTTGCCGGCGGCACAGCCATTGGAATCGGTATGGAAGTCCCGATAGAAGAAGTACATCAGGCCGGTCGGCAGATACCGGAAGCGCTGGTCGCGCAATGACCACGCCGGCGACCACTCGATGCTGGCCGCGGGATCGATGGGGTCCGGGACAGGATGTGAATCTTCCTGGGCAGGTTCGTGCCGCGCCTGGAATTGCGCCTCGCTGAAGAGCTGGACGTCGTTGGCCAGGATGGCATCGCCCGGTGCGAAATCGGTGAAGCGCCGCTTCATCCTGATCTCGTCACCCTGGAAAATTCCCGAATAGCGCTCGATCGCTTCCATTAGCGCGCTCGCTTCGGCCTGCTCGGATGTCGAGCCTTTGCCAAAGCTGCCTCCGCTCAGTCCCGATCTGAGTTGATCGACGCTCATGGCCGGGGCCGAAAAGTTATGCTGCGCAAAAAAGTTGGTGTTCATCGGCAGGTCGGCTTCGATCGGCTCAAGCCGCTTCACGACGCCGGTGAGGGGACTGACGTGTTTCCGGAAGCGTGAAACCGTGACGCGCGACGGGACCGAGCGATATCCGCCGCTGGTCATGACGAGCTTGGCGCTGGGACCGTTCTCGATCGGCTGCGGCGCACGGCGCGGATTTTGCAATTTTTTGCTGCCGCAGGTCGGGCATTGTGGGCGGCGCGCCACGTAGTGCTTGACAATGGTCGCGCCCAACAGATCGAAGCTCGCAATATGATCGCGCAGATCGGTGCGAAAGCCAGAGGCAACCGCCTTGGCGATTTCGACGGCCGCAAACTGGATGGCGCTTTGTCCCAAAACGTTATTGGCGAGCGGCGAAACGGCGATCGCGCACGCCCCTCCGCGATCGAGAAATCCCTTGATCTCGCGATTCCTGATCATGCGGTCGAACAGGCAGGTCCAGCAGGCGGTCTGGTCCGGCTCCAGCAGAGGGCCCACCAGCGGAAAAACGCCGGAAGGCTGCACCAGCATCCACGGCGTCTTGTCCCCCACGCGCTGCTTGTTCAATTCGGCGAGCCGCCGTTCGAAATAATCGTTCACCAGCGTAATCGTCAGATCGGGCGAGCGGTTAACGACATTGACGCCGAGCTCGGTCAGGGCCGAACTCAGTTGTGCCGCCCCCTTCACATCGATCGCCTCGATGCGGACGCGGCAATTGGCGAGATTTTGCTCCGCAACCCCGGGGCGCAGCCCGAGGCTTGCCCAGTAACCGGCAACGGTGCCGTCGGAAGAGGGCACGGCCGCCACGACGTAGCGGCGTTCGATCAGCCGCTCGAGAGCTTCCTCGATTTTGTCAGACGGAAAATTTTTGGCCAATTCGCGGATAAGGTCCGCAGCACGCTTGCCGGTTTTTCCGATTGCCGCGGCGAGGGCGCAATAGAGCTTGCCGTGAAGGAAAAATTTCCGGTCCTCCGAATAGAGGCATACGACATCAGGAGGCAGCACATAGGCGGTAAAATTCGGCGCGAACCGCAGGATGTCCCTGTTTGGGGGCCGCGTCGGGCGGCTCTTCTTGGTCCTGTTGCGTTGGCCATTCATGACGTCAGCACGCGCATTTTACAAATCACCCCGAAGCACCGCCGCAGAAATATAACTCCAGTTCGGGCGCTAGCATTTTTTGAAAAGATTGGAAACCGGGCAGGCCTTCGTCGCCGCGTCCACTGGCGCGCGGATGAGGCGCGGCGCCCCAACCAGACATGGAACGGCCGGGTCGACATTGTCGGACCCGGCCATTTCGATATTCGTTTGTCAAGCGCGTCGATCGACCTGCGCAGCGACTTAGCAAATGCGGCAGTAGCCCCACGAGATGCAGCAAGCTCCGCAACCTGCGCAGCCACCGCAACCGCAACCTCGACAACCGCGGCAGCCTCCGCAGCCGCGGCAGCCTCGGCAGCCACCACAACCGCAACCCCTGGCGAACTGTACGCCACCGCGAACGTCTCCCGTGTTCTCCTTGTCGAACAGATGGAACGTCGCCAAACTGACGTCGGCGATTTCCTCGTCGCCCAGCGTGAGCGCCTGGTTCGGCACGAGATTCGTCGTCGGCTGCACATCTGCTGCCGGCACCGCCGACGCTGATGCGCCGCCCGCTAGCGAGAAAGTCAATCCGGCGGCCCCTAACGCCGGTATGGCGGCCTTGGTCACTCGCTTCTTCTTCGAAGCTTGCTTCACCCGTGACATAGTCGCATCCTCCAGTAATTGAGAGTTTCGAGTCCAGAGCAAAATAATTCTACGCTTGGCAGGTGCGCCGTGCAAGGCTGTCTCCTACACGATGATGCGACGCGATGTTCAGTTTTCATTCATGTTGATGAACGTTTATCGGCGTTTCCGTGACGCAAAGGTTCGAGACAACCTCGGCGAGCGCCGCTCGGCGTGGCAGTGCAAGCATCCCAGTGGATTGGATTTGACATTCGCGAACCATCGCCAGAACGCTCGCCGAAACTGGATGCGAACGTTAGGATCGGACCATTAGGTCGAGTGGAGAAATCGGCGTGGCCGATCAGCACGGACGTTTCGTCTGGTACGAACTGTTGACGACAGACATCGCAGCCGCAAAGGCGTTTTACGGCCGTGTCGTAGGCTGGAGCGGACAAGACGCGTCCACGGCCGAATTCACCTACATTTTATTTTCGGCCGGGCATGGACCCGTTGGCGGACTTATGGGTCTGCCGCAACAGGCGCTGCAAATGGGTGCGAGGCCGAGATGGGTGGGGTATGTCGCCGTCGAGAACGTGGATCAAACGGCTGAACGGATCAAGCATCGCGGTGGCACCATTTACGTCCCGCCCACGGACAGCAATATCGGCCGCATTTCCGTGGTGACGGATCCGCAAACTGCGACGTTTGCCTTGGTTGATGCTTTGCGACCCGATCTCGCGGGTTCCGGTGACCTGGGCGACGCCGGAAGCGTCGGCTGGCATGAGTTGTTTGCAGCTGATGGAGACAAGGCATTTTCGTTTTACGAAAAACTTTTCAATTGGCAGGAGATGGACCCCAATACGGGCCCGTTGCCCTCCTACCACCTGTTTGCCGCGGGCGGGGGCACGCTCGGCGGCATGTTCACCAAGCACGCGAGCGCGCCAGTCCCGTTTTGGCTTTACTACTTCAATGTCGAAGACATCGACATGGCGCTGCGGCGGGTAGAGGAAGATGGCGGCCGGATCTCGCTGGGCCCACACGATCTGCCGGACAACTGCGGTATTGCCCGATGCATCGACCCTCAAGGCGCCATGTTTGCATTGCAGGGACCGCGCACCAGGGATCCCGCCAAGCGGCTACCAGCTCCCGCTATCGGGTGGTCCTCCGACTGGGGTGGATTCTCAACCAGGGGCAGACTGGTGATCAAGCCGCCCTCTTGAGCTCAGCGTTGGAGAGGGCCCTGCAGTTTGCATTGTCAATTTGCCTCGCTCACCCCGCCTTGGCGGGTGCCGCTGCCTTGTCCGGCGCAGTCGTCCTGTCCGGCACCGATGTCTTGGGTGGGCCCGCCGGCTTGGGGAGCGGCTTGTCCTGCCTTTTCGACCACGAGATGTAATAGGCAACGGTGGTCATGATCGCTATTCCCGTGACGCTGACGAAAATTTGCGCAAACAGCGAGCCGGAGCTCATCATCAATTCAAAGTGCCCGACAAAGGAGAGGAACACTCCGACGCAGAACACGGCGAGCGATTGCTGACCACAGACGATCAGCGGATCGAACACCCTCCATTCCAGCGCTGGCCAGTCCTTCGGAATGAAGCGGATCACCATGATGACGATGACGACGAAATGGACGAAGCGATAGGGCGCGAGAAAGGTCTTGTCGTTGGGATTGAAGGTTGCATAGAGCCAGTGCGGGAACAGCCCCCCGAAATCCGGAAACCGGCCGGCCATGGTCATGATCAGTGCGAATACGAGATAGGCGACGCACGCGTACAACGTGATCGGCGAATTGATGATCGCCATCGATTTCCGTGCGCCGCCGAGTGCGCACCAGGAGCCGAACACGAACAGCACCTGCCAGCAGAACGGATTGAAATACCAGGTGCCGGCGGGATAGGCGGTAAAATTCCAGCCGAAATGCCGGGCTGTCAGCCATAGCACAATCGATGCCAGCATG
>Ga0066687_10000246_pt1 | contig 13904 bp, 16 predicted proteins | sample GraSoiAngelo_136_FD_65630 | JGI IMG/M metagenome (GOLD analysis project Ga0066687, IMG submission 65630) | Grasslands soil microbial communities from the Angelo Coastal Reserve, California, USA - 14_0929_09_20cm | ecosystem: Environmental > Terrestrial > Soil > Grasslands | place: USA... | reverse complement strand
GCCAACACTACTGCCATTACCGTAAGGCGAGAGCCAGACCAGGTGGCTACCAGCGCCGCCCTGAGCATTGTTGCTAGAGCCGAAGTCGGACATCTGCATCAACTGGGGAACAACCGATTGATGCATAATCCAACAAGCATCGTCCCAGCTACGGATCTGTAGGTGGCTCATCATCGCCGCCACGTCAGCATAGACGAACTTGGCAGTACCTGTATTAGTCCGGTTTTGGACATAGGTAGCCGGAGCATTAAGGACGCCCAAAGGCATCGTAGAGCCGGCGCCCTTACCCTGCAGGAAAGCAAACTCCTTGTACCAAGTAATCGCTTGGCCAAAGAGCTGAGTAAGTAGGGCATCGAGGCCGATACCATTATCCGCCAGAAGCTGATTCGAAGAGACGGTATAGAGCACCAGGTCCCAAGCAGTCCATTCGCTCTGCCGGAATGCCGGTTCCGTCTCACTGATCGTTGTCGCTTCCGGTTGCCAAGTAGCCAGAATACCACCAAAGTAGGGAGAGGTCCCAGCTGCCTGCGCTGTCGTGATATCGAGCATTGGCCATTGGGCCGTGCGCGAATTCATAGGTAGAACTTTAGCGCGCGGCTCGATAAAGGCGTCCTCGGCTGCGATGGTAAGCAGCTCGTTCATAAACTGCGGCGGTACAGTGTACCCGCCCGTCTGGCCGCTGCCTTCCGCCAGTGCTGCTTTACGGATTTCGCCATTGGGAGTCTTGACGACGCGGCCTTCCGTAGCCGGGATAAAACCGAATTCTTTCCTCAGCTGCTCGATGCCGTAATTTTCGTTGAACAATCCCTGCGACGTAGCCATGGCTATGGCGTCTTTATTACCGCTCATAGCTGCTAGCTTAACAAGAGCAGGTCCCATACCTGTAAAGCGCGGTTTGCCATCGGAGCGCTTACGGCAGTACATATCTACCGCTGCTTGAGAGCCGTAAGCTTCTCCCAGTGCCTTTAAGCGCTCCACTGGCCATTCGTCAGCTCGGTGCTGTTGGTAAGGCGAGTTACCGCCGAACAGCACGCTAGCCGGCGGACCGCTATTAGCCGGGCGGGATGCGGCTTTCTCTAGCTGGGCACGCATCTCCTTCATCTCACCCAGCAACGTTTCAATGTCGGTCATTAAAATCCTCCTTGAAGATAAATTCCAAAGTCCTGCTTCCAAAGGAAACCTTTGAAAGTGTGTAGATAAGTAACTCAGCTAAGGGTTATTCCTCAAAATCAAACTTGCCGGAGCTATTGACTGTCTGTGGGCTATTGTGGTCTACCGAGTAACCTTGCCCACCTACCACTATCTGCGGTGAGGCGAAGGGGAAAATGTAGTGGTAGGCCCCGTTGTATTGAGGCAGGTTGTACTGCTCATCCAGGGTCTTCACGGTAGGCTCTGAAGTCCAAGCAGTAGCTGCCGTAGTCTGGATTGTCTCAGCTCGCCCAGGGTCTTTCTTAACTGGGACGTAAGACGTGCTGTTGGTAGCTGGGGAATTAGTAGCAAAGGTATTGCGCTCTAAGATCGTAATATCCGGAGCATTACCAGACGTGTTACCATCATGGGTTCCCCGGAATTCCAGGATCTTGACTACCTGACTGGCAGCAGCTTTTAGGCCGGCTACCGTGCGGGCCGTGGCAGCTGCCAAACTGACAGTGGCCCAGTTTAGCTTAGCTTGCAGAAATGCCATTTTGCGTTCCTCCTCCTTTTGAATAGTTAAATGAAAAAACCCGCCAAGGGACTCCAATTCCCCTAGCGGGTTCCATCACTTAATTCCTCAAAGGAGGAGTAGTGCCGAACCTCCCGCGCACGCGGGCCAACCTTTTAAAGAACCTACCCTATCATTTCTCCTGAAATTGGATATTCACAGTCTTACCAGTGACACCGCCTTCACGCAGACTAATCTCGAAATTGATCTTGCCGGTGCGCCTCAGTTGATTGGATTCATCTAGGTACTTACACACCATGGCCACGACGGCCTCCCTTGCACGCTCGAATACTCCCGGAATACGCGAATGGTCCACTGCCCCAGAGCACCCCAAAAGGACAAATTTGGTTACCTGCCGTTTAACTTCAGACCGGTCATCTGGCCGAACTGACGCTTGAGAGCAGCGAATTCCTGAATTACTTCCGGCGCCAACCTAACGAGCTTTCCGGATTTCGCCTCCGTCGGGTTTCCTTCATTAGCCAAGGGACTACCGGGGCCTCCTTCCCGCTCCCTGTGTCCTTCGTCAGTTAGATCCTTGCAGATCTTGGCCAGTTGCCCTGCATGGTGGACCAAGCCAGCTTCATGGTGGGCAGGTAGATCCGGTGCCTTGCTTAGCGAGTACATATGCTCGCTTGCTTTACTTATCATACCATAGTGACTGCTCTTTGCCTCAGCAGGGTTACCCTCGTCACTAAGGTCCTTGGTCTTAAGGCCCTTAACCAAATAAGCCACACCGTCCTTAGTACGGCGGATAGTCCCTACCTTGCGCGTCATCCAGCAGTTACTCTTAGGATGGCGGTAGCGCTCCAGGATCTCCTCCGTGTCGTGGTCTTCGTCTAAGGCATCATCATCATCGCCACCTTCTTCCTTCTCAGGATCAAATGGCTCGTCTACCGCCTCCTTATCTTCAGCATCTGGTGGCACTTCACCCTCGTCTACCAGCCCGGCTTCCCCCTCTAAGTTCTCGTCGGTTCCGGTATCTCCCTCAATTGCTTTTACCAACTCATCCATTTCATGATCTGGATGGTGGTTCTCCAGCGTTTCCTTGTAGTGCTCCATACGCTTGGCTGGGCTGCCGGGGTTATTATCCCGATAGTCTTCAAGGTCTTCCTTGACCCCAGGATGGTCCATACCAAGCAGCTCTTTGTCCAGGTATTCGGCCTCGCTCTTAGCGTGGCTATAAAGATTGGCCAGAACTTGGGCACTAGGCTTGGGTTGGAACGGCTCGTCTACTGCATCCTTATCTTCTTCAGTAGGTATTTCATTCGTAGCCGTCTCGTCCGACACTTGATCCTTCTTGGCTTTTCGCAAAGTGGCTCCGCCCTTTGCAGTTTTCTTCCTTGACGCCATTGGTTTCCCCTTTATACTTTTGGCGACGCTTCCAGTTCCCATACAAGCATGGCAATCTCCTGACCCGCCGCAGTTAGAGCATTCTATCCCGTCTATCTCGCCTTTGCCGGCGCAATCGGGGCAGTTACCCGTACCTGCACAAGTAGTACAGATCGTAGTCCCGGGCGATTCCGTCTCCGACTCCCCTACCGTATAGCCGCCCGCTGCACCCGACGTTTCAGATAGCCCCTTTGATTTAGAGCCTTCCAACTTATTGAGTTCGTCTTCAGCTGCAGCCAAGCATACTTGGAGACTGCCCTTTATCTTGTTCTTTCCATCTACTTGCAGTATCCAAGTAGATCCTCCTCTGCCCGGTCGGTAGACCGTAAACTTATGCCCAGCAGCAGTAGCTTCCTTATCGCCGGCCCTATCAGCCCATACCAAGCGGCCTTTCTCTACATTGTGTATAGCCATATCCTTCCGCCCTTTGCCTTTTCGGCTACAGGCAGCACCGAACATGCGCCGTTGGGCTTCGGTTAAGGGGTGCCCGTTTACTTCGCCGTCGTGGAGGATCTTGCAAGCCTTTTCAGGGCTGATATCTGAGGAGGGTTGAGCGGCTTTCAGGGACTTCTTTCTAACATAGTTGGTTGTTACATTAGTTGTACTACCGTCCGCGAACCTAACCTTGTAGTAAGAATAAGTCGTATCAGAACCGTCAGCTATAATAACTGCTTCCTTGCCGGCATCTTTGCCGGGTTGGGTTACTACCACCCTATCTCCAACCTTAAGAGCCCCTGGAGCGGCCTTCCTAACACTCTTACACCCGCAGGCCTTACCAGACTTACAGTTACCACAACCACAGGAGTGGGACTTGGTTACCGACTTCGATGCTATAGCTTTGGAAGCATACTTTGTACTAGTCGAAGCCTGGTTGCGTAGGGGATTGTAGTTAGAGCCCTCTAGCTGAAGCCTGGTGATTAACTCCTTCTGCTCCTCTACTTTATGCAAGGCTTCCTCTAGGGCCTTTACTGGTTGTAGGCCATCGTGCTCTTGTAACGTCTCGGCGAACTTGGCTAGCTCATAGACATGGGCGCCCGAGTAGCCGGCAGTCCCGGTAACCGCCGAGTCGATAGTTGCCGCCTGAACCATAGGCAGCCACTTCGTCAACATAGCCTTACGGGCGCTAGCCGTAGGAAGGTCAAAGCTTAATACGTCATGGAAGCGCCCGGGCCGGTCAATAAGCGCATCCGGCAACTGCTCAGGGAAGTTGGTAGTAAGGATAGTAAGCACACCCTTGGAGCGGCTAATACCATCCATCTCCGTCTTAAGCAGATCAACTGTAGTAGGGTGGAGCCAGTTATCCACGTCTTCCATAAAGATTATAGCTGGGGCTAATTCTTTCGCCATCTCAAAGGCGAGAGAGACTCCCCCAACACTTCCAGAGGCGTGGAAATCTCTAGACGAGACCCAAATAAAAGTCCCCTTGGCTTGGTTGCGAATGATACGTCCCGATAGAGTCTTGCCGGTTCCTGGAGGCCCGGTAAGTATGACTCCCCGGTTGGCAAATGAAAGTTGCTTCTCGTTGAACAGGTCGAGGACACGCTGTACTGCCTTTTTGTTATTTTCCTCAAGGAATACGTCACTCCAATCCTCGTCGGAGCGCGAGAGGAACTCACCGGATAAAGCGAAGGCTTCGCCCTTGAGGAAGTTGTGTTGCTTAGCCCAATTCCAGGCTCGGTCGATAACTTGTTGGTTAAGAGCAGCAGCACAGGTCTTGGTAAACACCGTGACGCTCAAACCATTCCAGGTTGGCTCGAACCTAATAACAAACCGCTCTCCGTTCGAGCGACCGGCGTTATGAGGACCACTACCCTTCAGTATCTGGCGGGCTTGCGGGTGTTTACCTCTTGGCAGAACGCCTTCATAAAAAGCCGTACCCTGAACCAGAAAACTATCTCGTTGCCTAGAGCTAAGCTGAATTGTCTCGTGTACCGGCGGAGACTCCATATCTCCCTTATACTCACCATCACGTATGTTGCGTATCTCTAACAGGCGATAGTCAGCCAACACATGTTTAAGCCCGGTAAGAAACGAGCCCATGCGTGGAGAGGGTACGCGAGTAGCGTTCTGGAATAGGTCCTTGATCTGGCAGCCCAGGTACTTAGCGGCGATCCGATAGGTAGTAGACGCCCCTACTGCTTCCGGGTCGGCTACCTTGATGTCATCCCCGTTGAATATGCTGCCTAGAGACTTGTTCCAACGCTCGCAAGGAGGAGACTCAGCCATGAGAGTAGCCTTAGCTGCTACAACCGGCTTTATCGACTTGCTTACTAGACCAGCCGCCTTCTCTTCACAAGGCGGGCAGGGACACCAACCGTTCCAGCAGCCTTTGGCGGTAGCAGCATAGGCTCGAAGGCCCTTTTGAAGGCGAGGAGAGATAAAGGACTTCTCCCTATCCAGGCTATCGCGGATAGCGCCAGCGTTAGAGGGTACGCCGACCACACTTGTCTCCGTATGGTCCCATACTTTGAACAACCACCCAGGGGGCATCAGCGGCTGAGGATTATGCGTCCGGGCCTTCTCCTCATACTCGCGCCGGTAAGCTTCTATAGGAACAAAGGCAATAGAAGTGGCATTGATAATACCCCGTTTTACCTTGCCGTAGATAAACATCGCATCTTCGTCGCCACTATCGAAATAGCAAATAGCGCGAATGCGGTTCTCTTCGGGGTATACAGCAATACGGCCGTCTTTAGAGCGAGACGTGCCAATGGGGATTTCCCATTGCTGATGGCCAAAAAACCAAACCGGGTTACGCTTGTAGTTCTCGCCCCGATAACCGGCCGGTACTACCACATCCCCATCGCGGTCCTCCTCAAGCGTAGTAATCACGAAGGGAATGGAGTACTCAGAATCATCAGCCTGGCCAGCTTCAGCAGAATCGGAGCGGCCCATCCCTAAGATAGGACTAGGTCCGTCCTTATAGATGAAGGCATAGTTTTCAGTGAGAAAGGCGCCGTCAGTAGCCAGCAGGTCACCGGCTCGAAGGGCTTTGTCAATACGCTGACGGCGTTCGTAGATATCGGAGATTGCCGGATGTAAAATCACTTGCCTCATCCGTGAAGACAAAAAGAAAGGTCCGCTCTCGCTCTTAAGGGCTACTCGCCTTCTTCGGCTCGCTCAATGTATTTGCAGTTGATTTAACCAGCTAGGCCCGCTCCCTAGTGCAGGGTCACTCGTCTATTCGGCTCGCGCTTATTGTCGTCGGGCTTCGACTTACGGTATTAGTATTTATAGCCAGAGCAGTAACGGGCGGCTAGCCCAGTTTTCCGATTACTCTTAGGAATTCTGCTTTAGGCATTAAATAAACCCTGGTTCCTACCGGCTCTTTAAGCTTAGAATTGGCCTTACACTGCTGGCATTCGGCGTAAGGTAAGTTACCAAAGGCTACCGCCGACTCCTTATCTACAGGCACCGCTGTAGCTGGGTGCACCGCCTGCCAATATTCAACTTCTAGGATCGCCTTGCAAGTCCCACATTGCCCAGCAAATATCTCTTCGGCCTCATGATCAGGTCTTGTCCTGTGCTTAGTTAGCATATTGGTTTACTCGTCCGGTCCCCAGCCTATGCTTGCCTATCTGTAACCATTTACGCATCCCGCGATCAACCTTAATCACATGTTTAGATTGGTTTAAGTCAGAAGTTTCAGTGTCTGCTCTTAGAACTCCAGCTTTAACAAGGCTCTCCACCCAACAATTCTCGTGAAGATTCCGGTAGCAGGCGGATTCGTTCGGAGGTAGCGGCAGATGACAGCAAACACAGAGCACTACTGCTTCTCTTTATTTTTAGATTTGAATGGTTCGATAAACCAAGAATAAAAGAATAGAATTGGGAGCATCACAGCCATAATTAGACAACTAGGCATCGCCCCACCGCCGGCCTTTGGCGGACTATGTACCATAGGAGGTCTCCTATTCCAACAGAAATTTATCTTCCCAAGGTTCAACATTAACTTTCAGGTACTCTGCCGAGCCGCCCATAAGGATGTAGAAAAATCGGTTAACCATAGGCGCCGGTATTACCAACGAAAACGGTGCAGTAGGCCCGCCAAGACCATTGGAAAGAGGATGATACTTTTGCAAGACGTGGAGACCAGCACATCGTATTCCTATAACCACACCTATCTGATAAGACTCGTCGTCCTGAACCACAACCTTACGTAGTATGCCTCCGTAGGCATCGCCCAAATCCAACCGGCCACCTGCCGATTGGAACTCTTTACCTTCAGCTTGTGTTCCAGCAATATCCCCTCCGCATACTACGTGCATAAACAAGCATAGCGAGGCTCGGGATAATACAAAGTCTACCCCTACATCTTTATAGGCTATGTGGAAGCCGACTCCCCGTTCCGCTGTAAGAGCCGTGTACCGAAACCTTGAATCCTCATAGAAAGGAACAACGCTAGTAATTTCACCCCAATCTCTCCTGATAGCAGGAATAGACCATCCCCCCGTACCCTAGCGCTGTAATTGCTCTATCCGCATCGGCCTTGTAGCGCAAGCCGACTTGCGGCCTGGCTTCACGGACGCATGATTCTGCCCAGGCTGCCGTTAAGCCGAACGCACGCAGGATAGCATAGGCAGTCGAAGGTCCCCTATTCATACCGGCCGCACAGTGGGCATAAACCCGATGGCCCGGACTGCGAAGTGCCTCTAAAGCAAAGGTAACAGAACGCGCAAACCACTCCGGCGGCTTAGGCTGACCATCGTCTGCTGTACCGTTCCACAGGTAGGCAAAGGGAGTCATTTGGAAACTGGCAGCGTCGTCTAGCTCTGTACAATCGATGATATGAGTAACACCTGACTTAACAAGAACCTGAATATCATCTTCTGTACCAATACCGCCACCAGTAGCCAGGCGTCCTGTCACGAAGTTATAGGAAATCATTGGTTCTATCCCCCGACTACTCGCTAGGTAGAAACTTAATCGGATGGCTAAGCAGGCACCAATCGCACTCCAGCGACTTACCATCATCGGATTTATACAAGTGCTCCTTATGAAACTTCCGGCACCACCAAAGGCGAATTCTATGTGTGTCCATCTGGTACAACAAACGGGCTATCTGCGATATTTTCATAGCGTATCTCGTCGACCTCCTCTCGCCGGCCTACCCCTTTGTAGAGTCTATCCGGATAGTTGAGAACTACGCCAGGCACATCAGACAGGTTTTGGTAGCCATGAGCAACTCCAGGAGGGATTAACAATGCTCCTGGTTCTTGTTCACCTAGCAGATAAGCCAGCCGCCTCTTATAGGTGGCTGAGCCTGGTCTATTATCCCATAGATACACAGCGAATTCTCCTGGGCCCACAAAGCAGAAAAGATCCGTCTGAGATCTGTGCTCGTGGGGACCTCTAACTATCCCTGGCTTGGTCCAGGATATATAGCCCATCACTGGTCTATGGTTAAGGCCAATCTCGTACTGCAAAAGCTCATCTTGGCGAAACAGTTCACAAAGCCAACCGCGCTCATCATGGTGCCGAGTAAGCGGGAACCGCACAACCCCGTCTATCAAGCTTCGAAGTTCCCCTTTGGAACTCTTTTCTACGGCGTCGAGTCCTGCGCTTTCGCTTAACATGAGCTGCTCCTATGTATACCCTAATTGGTTTCAGGAACTTGGGCGTCTTACCTACCTCTTCCCCTCTCAGCTCCGCCGGCAGTTTATATCCGCCCTTGGACCGCGTACCCATTACAGGAACTCATAGCCTCGGTTAGGCGTTTTCTTAGGCTCCTTTGTAACTGTATTAGAAGGCGCAGGCTCTATCTTATCAGGTCCCACCGGCTGATACTGTATCGAAGCAGTCGCTAGGAGTCCGTGCCTAGGGCAGCGAACCTCTAACCTCCTAAAGCTGCCTGAACCGCAATGTACTATCTCTATGGGCTTACCGCATCCTCGGCACACCCAGAGGCTATTCTGCTCCGCCAGCATAAGCACACTGCAGCTTTTAGGGCATACGAACTGCTGTAGAGGACGGAAACTCTCATGAACCAGGCCGCTACCACATTGGAAGCAACTCCAGACTAGCCCTTCTGCCATAACCAGCCCCAAAGGATCTTGGTTCAGAGTCCTTTGAAAGTCTGGATTACTTGTCGAACCTCCGAGCTTCGGTACGATTCCTTCCGAAGGAAGCTTCGAAAGATTCCTTTCGTTTGCTCCCTTTTGTTCGCAGGCTACCTCTACCACAACTATTTTTCTATTAGGGAAAACCTCAGAAAGAACAGCGGCCCTCATTTTAGCCGCAGCCTCTGTGTCAAAGACCGCAACTATCATCTTTGTATTAACAGCCTTGCTCCAAAACCCGTCACCTAATCCTCCACACCAACTCTCCCCCTGTTCTGGATCCAATAGAACCCAATCTGCCACCTGTCGCTCCTATCTTTTTGCTCCATTACTCGCCGTAACCAATCGGTTCACCGGTCTACTACCGGTATTAATCCAGGCCCTAGCGGCAGCCAGAGCCTGCTGTCTCGTAGATACGATAGCTGTGTTGCGTACTAACCTCCCGTCACGACGAATAGCCGCGTACCAACCCTGACTATTCTCCGTCTGGATTATAGCCACATCGTAAGAGCCGATGCGCACCTGCATGAACGTGGCTTTAGAGATAAAGGTCCCCATTGGCCATTCCCCCCTAGTCCAGCATTACAAGCTGGGCTACCGCAGTTGAATTGTCAGCCAGCAAAGTTATTGGCGCCTTGGCTACAGCTTCTTTACTAGCCAAGAACAAATAAGCAGAATCCACTAACAGGATATCGCCCCTATTGCCAGCAGTACTAAGCAGATCTGTAAATAAAATAGGGAACCCAAGCATGTTTGGGACTACAGCTACAAACCGTCCTACCCCATCTTTCATATCCATTAACATCGGGGGGGCCGTCCTAGAGGCAATCCAGACCCCTGCTAGATAACTCTTTTACATCGAACCTAGACAGCATCACTGCGATGTCTATAAACGATATGCGCCCTTCTTTAACTCTTGTAACACAGGGCGTACCAGGACTATTTCTGATTTCGTCTAATATCATGCTAAACCCCATGACGGTGCTAAACTAGCACTTCAGTCATAGAACAGAAACAGTTACTACTTACCAGCCCACTGTTTATGCAGTATAATGAGCTAGCTGTTGTAATATCATAAACTGGCCCAGAATACTGAAAGGACCCGACGTGGGAACAACTCGTAAATTCAACCAGTCCCAAATCAACGAGATTATCAAGTCCTACCTTAAAGGCGACTCTCCCGAGTGTCTCTGTAAACGGTATAGTTGCTCCAGAGGACCTATCTATAGAATCCTCAGAAGCAACGATATTACTCCGCGCAACAAGGTCGAAGCTTACGCGGCTATGGGCAAGGAGGCGCGCCTCGCTTTCACGGCTGCGGCCCACGCTGCAAAACGTGGCAAGCCTATGAAGCACTCCTCCAAACTCCGTCGTTCCGCCACCATGGAAGCCACCGGGAACCTCACGTGGCTGGAAGCCAAGCTGCTCCGCCTGCTTCTGGAGATAGCCCCCAGTCTTAACTACACTTCCCAAAAAGCCATTGGCCCTTACAATGTAGATATCACTATTGACCTGAGCCGCATCGCCGTGGAGATATTTGGAGGAAGACACCACACTGAAGGCAGGCAAGCTGCTAGATACCGCCAACGCATTAAATATTTGCTCAATAGTGGTTGGCTCCCTGTTATAGTCTGGGTTAGAGACTCCTATCCCCTGACCGGCAAGGCAGCAGACTATATCATCTCCCTCCATAAGATCTGCTGCACGAAGAAATCCATACCTCGTCAGGAGCATGTGATTTGGGGTACAGGAGAATTCATCCCCATTAGCGAACGCGATCCTATAACAGGTGCCCGTAAAAAACGCTTTCATGGCGGTTATCGTTTCAGGAGCACAGATGGTCGTTTCCGGAAGTAGGCAATGGGGGTGTCTTGGGGGGTGTTGATAAATAGCGTAGGCACCGCCAGCAGGGTCTACATAGAAAGGCTCGTCCAACTTGCGCTCCTCACCGTCTAAATCAAGACAGGCATCGCAGGCATCGGAGGAGGCTAGCCATTGCTTACCGCCAACAGCCGGATTCTCCTTAGCCGCCATCAGCTGGCCGCCATGGAGGGCTCTAGAAGTTTCGCTGGTAGCTATGGCAAAAGCGCGCGCAGGATCAGTGAATATCTCGCTTACCTTTCTGGCTAAAAGCCGAGTAGCTTCACCCTTCTCCAGGCCGGCCTTCAGAAGCTTGCGCAGATCCTTGATCGCTGTCTTAAGGTTACCTACCGCCGTCTCATTAGTCTCACGGCAAAACTTCATCGTCGCTGCATCAACAGCGTCTAGCACTTTTGGGTTGAAAAGGTCGAAGCGGGTAGAAATTGTAGGACGAGAAGGGGTAGGTTGAGCGGCCGGAGGAGGAACCGGCGCCGGGCGCCTTCGCCTTGGGGGTGGCTCAATCTTTAGCACCTGTACCATCGGCAGGCTATCCGGTAGTTGCAATACAGTCCGGGGACTACCCTTATCTATCCGAGTAGTCCGATACCTTGGGCGACTGCCGATCACCCCTACCCCTTTACCAAAAATAGTCGCTGTAGCAAAAGTATGTCTTCGCAGACCATCATCGGGCTTGGCACCCTGTAGTAACGCCGCTACCCGTCGTTGCGATTGAACAATTCCTTGCTGGAACCATTGGAGGACCAGGGGCTTGGTGCTGTTAGCGGTTACCCCGACCCAATGGGTCAGGTCTGGGACCTCACCGGACTCTATACCTTCCAAGGTCATATGCGAAAGGGCATCGCGCGCCTGCTGAGCAAAGATCAGCTGCAGCAGCTTAACAAAGCGCAGGATATCTGGCTGGTTGACTATCACTCGATTCCCTTTGAGAATCCTTCCATAGGGAGGATTACCTGACGTGAAGACGGTTACTCGCGGTTCACGGTTCCGCTCATTGGCGTCGGGTTTCTCGATCCACGCGGCTCGCTCTCCTGCTTAGGGTTACTCGCAGTCAACGGCTCGTTTTGTGGGCTACCCGTGCGTCACGGCTCGCTCCTGTTTCTTGGGGTACTCTTCAATCGCGGCCCTCTCTATCTTACCCTAACCTGCCCCTACTTTTAACCCCCGTAATGCTTCGGCTACCGCTATGATCGCTGCAATATTGCCAGGCAGAGGGGCAGTTGCTATCGCGGCTACAGCCATAGTTAGTGCCGTCTTACGGCCGTAGCGCTCCTCTAGCTGAACCCATTTATTGGCTAACCATTTGCCTGCTGACTGAACCGTCTCTAGGGCACCCTTGTCGATAACTATGCCACCATCACCATTACTCCTGAAACTCTTAGTCCAAAGCGGCAGAGTCACGCCGAGGTTCACTTCTTTCCTGGACCCATCATCAAAGTAGATGATTACATGATCTAAATGGATCTTAACTGAGCGTACAATCTTCTTAAAAGAGTCTACATCCAGGGCACATCCAGGGCATCACCGCGCTTAAGATCCTCCACTTTCTTGTACCCTACCCCTTTGGATGTGCTTCCAGGAGTACCTGAAAGTTCTATCGAGCTATTGAGAAGACCCTTCAACCGATTAGTAGGCTTGATGACCTTACCAGGCTCCTTGGGAGAGACAATGATACCATAATGGAAATAGCGGTTCCCCTCCGTATCCTCATCATGCCAGATACCCTCGAACTTCCCTGCCTCTATCATCATGCGGCCCCTGGCAGCATCGGCGCCTTCTCCCTCCATAACGTTATCAATCGCTGGGTCTTGGACGAATACCTGCCCCATGGCTACACCGATAACTGCAACGTAGTGGCCATAGGCATAATCTGCCTTCTTGTCCGGGGCACCGTACTCCTGGATCGGACAGATTACCGGCTTGCCTTCTTTACAGGCCTGCGCTAGGTCTTCTACTGTCATGTTCTGCTGGGCTATCGCCTCCAGACCCACACTCTCCAAGCCAGTTAGAATAGCATCAGGACTCGTCGAGCGCTGAATGGTAGTACCCAGGAGTTTCTTCCACTCCTCGACGGTCTTGGGTCCTGTACCCGTCTCTAGCCCGATACCAAAGTAGCGAGCTACAGAGGCAGTTATACTAGCTCCACAACTATAGTTGTCAGGCTGGCGTATATCGGGTAGATCCAAAAGCCGTAAGGGCTCACCAAGTTCTTTGTAGTAGATACCTTTCTTACCGGGCAGGGCTTTACTCGGCTTGCCGTTCGGGTTAGCAATACGCGAGGCGCCTAGTACTCCGTCCCCTTCCTCCTCGCCGTTAGCGGAGAGGCTAGCTGCCCAGCCCCTATCCCCGGCTTCCCCGTCCGTATCCGCCGGCTCTTCCGGCTTACCGTGGGCTAGGCTGGTGGCCTCCGCCATAGGGGCAATAAGCTTTGCCAGGTCGCTAAGGGTATCGCCTGTATTGAGAGGGATAGGCATAAGCCCGGCCGGTCCTTGCCCCATCGGATCGTCGCCGCCGGCGCGGTAGGACTTACGGCCGCGTAAGGCACGGACCTCATTAGGGGTTACTGCCAAGTTAGCCCGGTCCTCTGCCAAGTCCGAGTTAACCTGCTGTGGGTCTACAGGTACGCAATCGTCCCACCATATTCTCACCTTCCGCCCTGGCTCGTCCCAACGACTAGCCAAATGCTTCGTTCGTACTTGACCACGCATGGCTAAGCGTGGGTTGATACAGAACGCACAAAGTTGGCCGAGAGTAGCCAGGATTGAGCCATAGGTCATCTCCTTGACAATACCTACCGCTGCTGGGGGCACGCGCCAGGTGCTAAGGATCATGTCTCGAATTTGTTCCTCAGACTGAGCGTATGCCATTTCCGTTGG
>Ga0066687_10000237_pt1 | contig 14262 bp, 11 predicted proteins | sample GraSoiAngelo_136_FD_65630 | JGI IMG/M metagenome (GOLD analysis project Ga0066687, IMG submission 65630) | Grasslands soil microbial communities from the Angelo Coastal Reserve, California, USA - 14_0929_09_20cm | ecosystem: Environmental > Terrestrial > Soil > Grasslands | place: USA... | reverse complement strand
GGACACCTCGTGCTGATGGGTGACGCAACCAACGAGGACGTTCTCAGGGCTGCCGGCATTGATCGCGCGCGCGGGCTTGTATGCGCGGTGACTTCGGATCCCGATAATCTCTACATAACCCTCACGGCGCGCGATCTGAATAAGGACCTGCTCATCGTGGCCCGAGCGAATGACGAAGCCGGCGTTAATAGACTGTTGAAGGCTGGAGCCAACAAAGTAGTCGCTCCGGTGATAACCGGTTCACATCAAATGGCTCAAATGCTGTTGCGGCCCGCCGTAGCTGACTTTATAGAGCTGGCGACCATGACCGATCAACTCGAGCTGGAGATCGAGCAGATTGAAATCCGCCCTTTGTCTCCGTTTGTGGGTCGTCCATTGAAAGAGTCGGGAATCCGATCCGAAATGGACGTCATTATCATCGCAATCAGGAGAGCAATGGGCGAGATGTTGTTCAATCCTTCGGCGGACACGCTGATTCAGGAAGGCGACGCTCTTGTTTCGATCGGAAGCCACAGCAACCTCGAATTGCTCGAACGAATGGCCAATCCCGGCCAAAGCGCCGGAATACACCGCCACGTTAGCTCGCCTCAAACCTGATGATGCCATCTGTCAGCATCGTTATTCCGAACTGGAATGGCCTCCATCTTCTAAAGCAGTTCCTGTCATCCGTTATTTCCGCCGCGAACAACTACTCGTCAAGCAACAAAGCTCAAACCGAGATTGTTGTCGTAGACGATGCAAGCACGGACGCCAGCGTAGAGTGGCTGATTCAATCCGGGTTTCAAATTGTCGGAGACCATTCAAGCGGTGATGTATTCTCGCGGCAGAGCGATATGGAAGATAAGCGACTCATATTGAGGCTCATCAGGAATGAGAAGAATCTCGGATTTGGTTCCGCTTGCAATTGCGGCATCGCGGCCGCTCGGAATGGTCTGATCTTTCTGCTGAACAATGACGTGAAATTATCCGAAACGGCGATTGAGCCTCTGGTACAGAACTTCGCCGATCAATCAGTCTTCGCAGTTCACTGCCGAGTCTATGATCTGAGGAAGGGGCGCGAGTGCGGATCGGGGAAGCTGGGCTCATTCTCGCGCGGGTTTCTACGAGTGCATAGGAGCTACACGGTATCCGAAGTCGCCGCCGGATCACTCGACCTTATATCGATCTTCGCCGGAGGAGGCTCCTCGATGTACGATCGAAACAAGTTTATGGAAATCGGGGGATTCGATGAGCTGTTCGCGCCATTCTACTGGGAAGACGTCGAACTGAGTTATCGCGCATGGAAGCGCGGCTATCGAGTGAAATACGAGCCGAGATCGATCGCGTATCATATGATCTCATCAACTATCGGAGGCCTGGCGGCGCGAAGAACCGCTCGAATTCAGGATAGGAATCGCTTGATTTTCAATTGGATTCATCTTCACGATCCGGCGATGTTGGCGAAAAATTTCTTGTGGGTTGCCGTGCTCGGAATAACTGCGCCGCTTCGAATGCGGCTTGGATTTCTCGCGTCTCTCATAGAGGCGACAGCCAGGATCGGGCGCATCCGCAAGCGCCGGGCCGGCGAAAAGCGGGCGGCGCAACGAAAGGATCGTGATATTCTTGAAATCTTTAAATTATTCGCGTCGCATCCCGAGATACAGGCTTTCGACGACTACTCTGAACTCGAGGTCAGCAAGGACCCCGTCTAAAAGCTCACGCCGAAGAGTCCGAATATCCCGACTACTTTTCCATCCTGCGTTTTGAGGTTCAGAGCGGCATTCGCCCGAGCCGAACCGAGCTGGATGTTTTCCGCTGATATCGAGACCGAAAGCTGTGATGAGGCGCTTTTCTCGAACGTAAATTGAACCTGGCCGTTATGCGCGATATTCAACGTTCCATTGAAGGCAAAGACCGTATTAATCGTGTTGCCGGAGCGGATCTGCGAGAAGGAGTATCCAACCTGAAGCTGATTAGCGCCCAACATCGCCGTGAAATTGCCTCCTATCGTGAGCGTAGTGCTTCCGGCCGTGCCGTCGGTCTTTTTAATAGTCAGCTCCAGATCGCCTGAGAGATTCGGCTTGTTGAACACCGCGCCGAGAGTGAAGGTTGTGGATGTCAGCCGTTCGGCGCCGCTGCCCGAGACCTGGCGATCAATGGTGTAGGTGATCTCGAAATCCTTGCTGATTTTGAGCAGACCGGCGATCTGGATGTTAAAGGTCTCGTTGTTCTTGTCGTATTGATACAGCAACTGATTATTGGCCCGATTGATGATCATGCTCTTGGGCAAGGTGAATTTGTCTTCCGAGCCGTCTTCACGCGAGTAGACGAAATCCATGATGAGCGCTCCGGCCGCGGCCCCGCTGTTGTTGACCTGCCATTTACCCACAAAGGCGAGAAGCGACTCCTGAGTAATATCTTTCTTGTTGCGAAAGTGATAGACGAAGCCGCCAAGCGGATCGTCAATAAAACCGTCGAGCGTTGATTTCGCGCCGTTGATGGTGAAACTCAGGTTGTGGTTTTCATCCAGGTCCCACTCGCCGCGCAGCTCGAACGTGAACGCGGCGCCTTTGTCCGGCTTGGTCAGCAGAACCGCGGTTCGCGCCCCGCAGACCGGACGATTCCCCACATTATGAAAATCGATAATCTGATTGCCTCCCGAAGAGAGACAGAGGTGATTGTCTGAATTGAATTTCCAGGTCACATCGAAGGTAAGGGGACTGCCGTTTGTCTGGTTGATGACGATCTTGTTGTCCTTGCTCGTTGTCCATGCGCCAATCTGATTGCCGTTCTTTTTGACCGGCCCGAAGACGTCGCAATCAAAAACATCCGCACCCTTTTTTAGTTGAAAGCTAGCCATATTATTTGCCTCCTTGTGTCATAGGCCGCCGTCAAAACGGCAGATTGGTCGTCAGGCTGAAATAGAACCGGCCGCGGCCGACTCCGCTCGCGCCTTCGCCGATTCCGTAGGCCCAGTCCAGTTTGATCACGACGGGGAAACGAATGATCCGCGCGCCGATTCCCGGGCCGATCCGCATGCCCGGTTGAGAGAAAGCTGTTCTGTACACTCCGCCGATATCGACGAAGCCCGCCAGGCGCACATTGCGACGGATGTAATTGCCCAGGCTCTCGCCGTCTCGACTCAACCCTGGAACCGGCATCCAGAGTTCGTTCTGTAGGCTCCATAAGGTTTGCCCGATTGCATCGTCGCGTCGAAATCCGCGTACAGTGTCTTCGCCGCCCAGCGAGGGCAGCTCAAAGAGCGGCGTGCGATCGGTCGCGATGCCGGTTTGTTGAGTGAAATCAAGCTCGTATAGCTTCGGCAGTTTTTGATGCCAGTTGGCCTTGAGCGAAATAACCTTGAAGCTCGGCTCGTCCGCCGCCGCTCCTAATCCAAACCGCAAACGCGGTTCTAACCGCAGCGTGCGCGGGTAGCGACTCTCGCCGCTCTGAAAGAAATAGAGCGCGCCCAGATCGAGAGTCGTTAGATTGAGCTTGTCGGGTACTTGATTACTCTGGGTGTCTTTGCTCAGCTCGACGGTTTTGCGTTCAGTTTCGGCGAAGAACCGCAACTGACTTCCGCCGCGATCGCGGAATAACTCGAAGTCGACTCGCGCCGATCCCCCGGTGCGCCGCTCGTCGATCTTGACTCCCGCGAGTATGCGGCTCGCTTCCACATCCGAAGCGGCGGTCAACCGCAGCGACAGACGACGATGCAGCGCATTGAAAAAGAGGAAATCAGTCGCGTAGTCGATCGTGCTGAGCACCCCGCCGTGTCCCCCGACTTGAATCGAGAAACTGTCTTGCGCTGACAGCAAACGCGATCGCCGGTACAACGCAAAAGCGCTCACGCCCTGCCCGGGACGATAGTCGAAACCGACCCCTGCGAAATTGTTTTTCTCTTTGGGCTGCCACGCGGCGGGAAAACGCTGCCGGTCGCGAGCAAGGTTCTCTTCCGTGCTGCGAGGCACATCGGAGCGCGGCAGTTGTGAAACGGAAGCCGAATTTGTTGCGGGCATAGTCTGCGTCGCCGCCGGCTGACGAGCGTTGAGTGAGATTTGTCTATTGGCAGCGGAAGGTTCGGACGGAGCGACATTATCGGGCTCCTTGTCTCCGGCCGCCGCGGATTTTGTTGCCTTCTGAATTTGCAGCTCGACGAAATCGCTTCCGCGGGCGCTGATGGCGGTGGCAGCCGTAAGATCGAGCTGCTGCAATTCCGACTGCTGGCCTTGGAGCTTTAGAAGATTGAGGTAAGGCTCGGGACAGCGGCCGGGAGTGGGTTTCGTTATCAGGTCTCCTAATACAATGACCTTGAAATCCGGCTTTCCAGAAGCGCCGAGGATGTCGGTGAACGGAAGATTGGTATCGGCATTTGCATCCTTCTGTTTTTGCAGGCGGACGAAGCTGCGAAACGCGTCATCCGGCAAGAGCAGGTAGAGAGCCTCCTCCATCAAAGTTCGGTTATCACATAAATCCGATCCCGTACACGAGAATACGATTCGAGTAATGCGCGGGCTTTCCTGGATATCAATGGTTTTTGGATTGTCGCGCGCGCGGCTCAGCGTGACCGTGGCCTGATAACCAAGATCGGAATAGAACTCTTCAAGTAGGGAACGAATGTCGGCGCTTCGCCAGAGGCCGCCTTCGAATGGCTTCAGAGACTGAACTATGTCGCTCTGCTTTGCAATTAAACCGGCGCCGCAGCCTGCGTCCTTCAGCGTGACTTGATAATCTGAGCTGGCGACCGGATCTGCTACGCGAAAATTTATCGTTCCCTGGTTGGAGTCAAAAGGGGAGGTCGCGAACACATCATCCGTATTGAAGTCCAGAATCAGCGCGGTCTTGGTTTCGAGCGAGATCGGATCGGCGACCAGTTGTGAGGTGATGCCCTGGAAAGCCTTCTGTTGTTGTCCGATCATTTCCTCGCCGCGCTTCGCCAGCAGATTCTTCAGCTTCTCTTTGAACTCTGAGAAGTCCTTTGTGGTTGCGTTGCGCAATTCGGTCAATGGATCATCGAGCTTTCCCTGCTGATCCAGCTTGCGCTGCGCGTCGGTGAGCAGCCACCAGTATACCTTGGTAGTCATCCCAAAGCATTTGTTTAAATCGTCGAAGAGAGCCTTTTCGACCTGTCGCTTGAGCTCCTTATCAGCCTCGGTCTCGGCGAGATGCTTCCGCAGCTCCTTGTAGGTACGTGATTTTTCTTTGAAGAGCGGCGACGGTGTAAAACTACTGTGCGTGCCGTCAACAATCATTCCTCCGTTTTTCAGCGTGACGGTGACCATCGCCTGACTCTGATTCCTGGTTTCCTGGGCGAGGCATAGTGCGGCGCCCGCGCACGCTATCATCAGAGACAGCGCGGCCCTGACAAAGGCTTTTAGAGCGTATTTCGGCGATAGATCGAACATAGCATTCGCGCCTTATATGACCAAAACACATTCCGGATGAGACGCTGAATCGCGGTTCTTAAATCGGCGCGACTATATAACGTCGCGAGAGACCCGGCAAGCGCGAGTAAGGGCGTATGCACTATCGTGCGGCCTTGAAGAGGTCTTGAAAGTGCGGTTGTAGTATTCGCCCTACTGCCGCCAAGCGGCGCGCGAGAATCGACGGCTCATTGAATCCCGGAAGAGCAGGGCAAATGCGACCCCCCGACCTGATCTCCTAAGAATTTAGTTGACAAGGTTTCTTTTCGCGATATACTCCTAAAACGTTAGGAGGGACGAATGGCGAGAACCAGGAGCGAACATCTTACAAGACTGGAGCTCGAGATCATGAACGTGCTCTGGGATATCGGGCCGGCAAACGTGCAGGCGGTTCAACAACGGCTGGACCGCGAGCTCGCGTATACCACCGTTCAGACGATGCTCAATATTCTTCATAAGAAAAAAAAGGTCAATCGAGCTTTGAAAGATCGCGCTTATCTCTATAAGGCAGCGGTAAGCCGTAAACAAGTGGCCAGTCACACCGTGAGCGATCTGGTCGACCGCTTGTTCGGAGGTTCGGCGGAGAGCCTCGTTATGAGCCTTGTCGAAACAAAGCATCTTACTCCTGAAAAACTAGCGAAACTCAACAAGCTGGTTGCCGGAACGGAGGAAAAGAAATGAAAGCGGTCAGCCAACTACAGTTGACGTTTTTATTGAATGCCTGCTGGCAGATCGCCCTCGTAGCGGCGGCTGGAATTATCGGCGATCGTATGATGGCGCGCGCCGGCGCTCGTTATAGGCACCTTGTGTGGGTTGCCGCTTTGCTTCTTTCAGCCGGGCTGCCGAGTCTTGCACTGTTCCTCTCCTCCGATTCCGGCAGCGCATTCTTCTCGAACTCAAAGCAGATCGAGGCTCCGGCAGTTCCCATCGCGACCGTCGATGCCACTACGCCGACTCGATTCGCTCTCCTGGAAGTTCCGGAAACCGCGCCCGCGGCTGCGAAGCCGGCGAGGCTCGTCGCACTGAGCAGCACGTCGGCAAATCTACTCGGAGCAATTTGCTGTGTATTTCTGTGCTATCGCTTCATAAGGCTGCTGATGGCCTGGCGGGCCGCGCGAGCGATTGTGCGATCCGCGCATATCGTCGAACCCGCCGAAGAGGCCCAAACGATTTTCAGAGAATGCATGGCAAAGATCGGCGTGAAGCGCGCCCGTCTCCTCTATTCGAACTCAATCGCGGTTCCGATCACGGTAGGAATCGCCGCACCGGCGGTTATTCTTCCGGAGCATCTACTTCACGAAGCCGATCGCAGCTTGTTGACCTCAGCCCTCGGACACGAACTGATTCATGTCCTCAGACGCGATTATCTGCTGAACCTGATCTACGAATTAATCTATCTACCTCTGTCGTTTCATCCGGCCGCGATGCTGATGAGGCGGCGCATACGACAAACTCGAGAACTTGGCTGCGACGAGCTTGTTACCGAGAAACTGATAGACCCGGAAACATATGCTCGCTCGCTTGTCCGGCTAGCCAGTTCGGCGCTGCCATCGGCCCGTAACTCGGCAGCGATCACAGTCGGCATCAGCGATGCCGATATTCTAGAGGAGCGTGTTATGAGAATGCTGAAAAGATCCAGACTGAGCGTTCGAAGAAAGAACCTGCTGCTTCTTGCCGCGGCGCTGCTGTTGGCCGTACCCTGCGCCGCCGCGGTCCCGTTTGCGATGGGGATCAACATTAAATCAATGGATGGCTCCGTCGACCGCCAGGAAATAGCCGGAGAATCCGCTCAGGCTTCAGGCCCCACCGGCTTCAATGTAGTCATGCCCGTCCTGGCTGACGGCGAGCAAGCCGGCACGGTGGTCGCGTGGTTGAAGCGGCCCGGAGATACGGTACAAACCGGCGAAGCGCTTGCAAAAGTCGACGCAGGCAAGGGCCCGATTGCGATAAGAGCGGCCTTCTCGGGTGTAGTATCGCGGCTCGTCGTGAAGCCCGGTGAGCCAACGCCGGCGGGCGCTTTGATCGCTGTGATTGAGCCGCAACAGGATCAAAAGGAAGCGGCGGCGCGAAGGGCGGAACGGGAGCGAAGGCTGGTGGAGATGGAGGCCCTGCGGCGGGCCGAACAACAAGCGGCCGAGGAGGGCGTCCGGGCCGAACGTCAGGATGCCGAAGCGCGCAGAAGAGAAGAGCAGGCGCTCAAAGAACGACTGGCTGCCGCGAAGAACGAGCTACGCCTGAAGGTGAAAGATGGAACGGTTGGAGTGGCTTTTATAGCCGACTCCGATGATCCGGAAATACAAGCCAGGCGACGAGTGGAAAGAGAACTGATAGCGAAGGAGCAAAGCGAGCTTGCCAAGCATGCCAAGATTGCGATGCATCAAGCTATTCAGATCGCGGCGAATCTATATCCCGGCGCCGTGATCGAGTCGAGGCTGACCAGGGAACGCAATCAGCCATGCTACGTGCTTTCCATTCTCTCGGAGAACGGGCTTGAGACCACGATGACTCGCGTTCTGATAAGCGCGGTAGACGGCACAATCATAAACGCATTCAAGGAAGAGCATTGATTAATGAGCCGCGCTCCGGATAGCGGAATCGCCGGGCCGCTTCTTAGCATGATGGAGCGATTCGCTGGTACTAAAGACCGTGAAGCCCTTCACTATTTTTATAGTGAAGGACTTCACGGTTTCTCACTGTGATGGCGTGTTACCGCGAGACGATCTTACTGCTTGGTCTTTTCAGACGGCTTGGGCGTCGATTTATCCGAGCTCACGCTTACGCTCTTGATCGGAACGGCGTAGCCGTCGTTGCTGGTCTTGGACACGCCGAGTTTCTTCAAAGCAGGCGCTGAAGGCGTGCCGGAAGCGAAAAGACCGTTCGAAGCTTGAAACTCTTTCATTGCTTCGCTCGTGTTGCTGTCGTACTGGCCCGTTGGAGGCCCATCCATGAAACCCGCTTTGATTAAAGCCCGCTGAATCTCGGTTACGCGCTCGGTTGGAATCTGCGTGGAGCGCGAGGTCTGTACCGATCCGGTAACGTCGTCGTAGAAGTGATGACGGCTTCGCCTTCCTCTGGCCACTCGGCCTTTTTTTGTTTCCCGAGACCGGCCGCGCGCCACCCGTTTAGACTTCGAAGCAGTTGCGCGTTTTACTTTGGTCGAAGAATGTTTCCGGACAGCCCCGTTGACGTCGGCGGCCATATAAATCGTGATTCCAAACAGTAGGGTTGCGACCTGGAACAACCTGATTCTACGCATTATTTTTGTAAACCCCGCGAGGCTCGTTTTCATGGCGGCGGGATTATATCACGCAGAGCAGTCGATCAAAGAAAATTACATAGGTCCGCGGGATTTGGAATTTCAGAGGCTCCGTATTATTCTCTTCCAAGCTTCCTGGCCGAGATCGGACATTTTTTCGATAGCATTTGCCTCTTCAATACGAACGGCCCGTTGACGCAGGAGTATATGGACATTTCCGAACGGATCGTGATGGCGGACGGCTATTCGATCTTCCGTCTGGAAGGAAAGCACACGCTTCGGCTGAGCGTCAGCCTTATAAAAGACGCGATAAGTTTTTGCCGCGAGCACGGAATCGCGAAACTGATTGTAGACGTTACCGGATTGTCCGGGTTCGCTTCGCCGAGCATCGTCGAGCGATATTGGCTTATTCAGGAATGGGCTGGAGAATCGCGTGGAGTTGTGCGCGTAGCCATGCTCGCGCGATCCAACATTATCGATCCTCAAAAATTCGGCGTCACCGTGGCCCTGAATGCGGGATTCCCCTTCAATGTATTCGCAGGCGAATCAGAAGCAATAGAGTGGCTCCTTCTCGATGAAACCGGCTGAAGAACTATTTCTTTTTTCTCTTCTGAAGATCATTCAACAATCGTTCAGCCGCCGAGTTCTGAAACTCGAGGTTGAGCGGATTCATCTCAATGGCCTTCTTGAGCGGCTCTACTGCTTTTGCGGCTTCCTTCTCCTTTTTTGAAGCCGAGTAGATCAACCCGAGGTTGAAATAGGGCAAGGCGCTCGCCGGATCGAGATCCATCGCATGTTGTAAATCCTTGATAGCTCCGTTGACATCGCCTCTTGCGCCTCGAACCAATCCCAGACCGGCGAACGCCGCCGCTGACCGCGAGTCGAGTCCGGCGGCCGTCTGATATTCGGCGAGCGATTCCTTGAATTTCATTTGAGCGTAGTAAGCGGCTCCAAGCCCGATGTGTATAGAAGGCCAGCGAGGCTCGAGCACGGCCGCCTTTACAAAAGCAGCCTCGGCGCCTGCGTTGTTTCCCTGAGCCAGTAAAATGATGCCTTCCTGATAATGCGCGGCCGCCCACGATTCATCCCACTCGACCGCTTTGGCAAGGTTCGATCGAGCGTATTCGAGAAGGCCGCCCTCTTCTTGCTTTGGCTCTGATGACTCCGACTGCTGCGTTTGAGGCCGGTTCGTCAACCAATCGCGATAGCCAAGAACACCGTTTAAGTATGCCTGCCTGGACTGCGCGCGCTTGTCCTCGGCCTGAAGCGTGAGTGCCGTCGCGGTCATTTCCCTGGCCGAGGCTATTTCCTCGCGGCCGATCGTTCTCCATTCATTTGTTATACGAGCGACCGCCGCATCAGCTTTGGAGACGAGCCGGTCGGCGAGCCGGCGACGCATCTGAGCGACTTCAGGCCTGTCGTCGTACTTCGCGGTGAGATCTCGCAGAAGCGCGAGTGCGTTCGGGCTGGCGGGAGGAACAAGCTTGTCGGACGAGACCAGAGAATTGAATTCGGCTACTGTGCTATCGAGCTTTGCCGTGAGCTTGAATACGAGCGTGGGCGACTCGGTTCCCGCATTGAATCCACGCACCGTCGAACCGTATCCCTCTTTGCGAATTTCGATCGTGTAGTGAGCCAGCGGCAGCTTTAGAAACTGGGCTCTCCCCTCGCCATTTGTGTCGGCTCGCTTCTCGCCGTTGATGTAGACCGAGCATTCGGCGGGATCGGTGATGATCGTCAGCGTGACGCTCAAGGCCTCCGGCGCAGCCTTGGGCTTTGCTTTGGTAGGCTTCTTGGCTTTCGAAGGCTCATCAGGCCTGCCAGTTGGATTCTGAGCGCCGACCAAGCCCGAGAGCGCAAGGACTAATAAAAAGGCAAGGGGGGCAATCCGATTTCTCAATCGCGTCAAACTCATGGGATCACCTCGATTGCGCGATTATATATCAGACGGAACCGAGCTCACAGAGTTAAGATCACGGAATCAACCAAAGAGGCCGTCGATGTACGCTTCGGGTGAAAACTCGACCAGATCGTTCATCTGTTCGCCTATTCCCACATATCGGATCGGCACGTTCAGCTCTTTTGCGATTGCGATAACGATTCCGCCTTTGGCTGTGCCGTCGAGTTTTGTCAGAACAAGACCAGTGATCGGAACCGCCCGAGTGAACTGCCGGGCCTGTTCCAATCCGTTTTGTCCGGTGACCGCATCAATGATGAGGAGCACCTCGTGAGGCGCGCCGGCGACTTCGCGGCCCGCGACCCGGCGCATCTTTTCGAGCTCCTGCATCAGGTTGGCCTTTGTGTGAAGACGGCCGGCCGTGTCTACGATAAGCACGTCAATATTTCGAGCGCGTGCTGCGGCGAGCGCGTCGAACAGGACCGCCGATGGATCGGTTCCGGGTTTCTGTTGGATCAACGGCACACCGGAGCGCTCGGCCCAAATGGCCAACTGATCATTGGCCGCCGCGCGAAATGTATCGGCGGCGCAAACCATGACCTGATTGCCTTCGCTCTTTATGCGGTGCGCGAGCTTGCCGATCGTAGTGGTTTTGCCGACGCCGTTAACGCCGACGATCATCATCACGTACGGACGAATTTCCAGGGGCACTTCGGATTCGGAGGCGACCGTGCCGGCTTTGCGGCTTCTCGCCGCCCCCTCCAATATTCCGCGCAGCTCGGATTTGATCAATTTCTTGAGCTCGTCGACGTCATTTAACTGCTTCCGCTCAATCTGCTGTCGCGCTGAGTCAATAATCTCGAGGGAGGTCTGCACTCCTATGTCGGCCCCGATCAACGCTTCTTCAAGATGATCGAGCACGTCCGCGTCAAGCTCGCGCTTACCGGCAAATATCGAGTCGATGCGGCCGGCCAGGTTCTCGCGCGTCGAGGAGACGGCCTTTTTAAACCGGTCATAGAATCTCGCTTGATCGTCGCTGCCTTCGGCTTCTTCGCGGACAATTCGTTCTTCCTCTGGCGTAGCCGCGCGATTCAGGCCAAGAGATATGATTTCCTGCTGCTTGCGTTTCCAAAAAGCCATCTGGTTAAGAGTCCTCGAATTGTCAGTCTTGTGGGTGACTATGGGTAGTGTTTGTAAGCAAGAGTCAATCTAGCATCGGCAAAAAAGAAGCGTCAAACAGCGGTCGTTTTCAATGGACTCGGCAATCAGTTGAGGCGGGCTCTATCCAACCGAATCGTTCTAATTCGATCGCGCAAAGTTTCGGCATCATCGGCTTCGGGCGCGACCTTCAAGTATCGCTCAAGATCAGCTATAGCCTGCTCGAATTTGTTCATAGCGGCGTACAGGATGCCTCGATCTCGCAGGTAACCTGGTGTGCCAGGTTCGATCAATAGCATTCGATCCAGAGTGGAGACGGCGCGGCCATAATCCATGCTTTGCGCATAAACACGGTAGAGGTTGGCCAGGATTCGCGTGAGAACCTGCTTATTCGTCGCCGGCGCCAGGTGTTCGCGCGTCAACGTGACTCGGTCTCCTGTAACACGTGAGAGGAGTTCGGCGACGTCGGGCTCGATCATAACGCGACCGCCGTTAAAGGGGTCTACATATAGATCGCCGGTTTCGTCTTGATGCTTAATCAGGAAATGGCCGGGCAGACCTACGGGGGACATAGGAACCTCGATGCGTCTGGCGATGTCGAGATAGATCACGGAAAGCGTTATCGGAATACCTCTGCGGCAATCGATTACCTGATTTAGAAAGCTGTTTCGTGGATCATAGTAGCTTTCCATATTGCCGCGAAAATGAAGCTCGCCGAATACTACTTCGTTTATCGCATCGATTATTGCGACTGAGTTCATTTCATCAGTAAGCTGCCGGCGCACCATTTCGGCGAAGCCGGCCAGCTTGTCCAGGTATTCCGCTACGACGAGATTGGGATACTCCTCGGCGGCAATGAACAACGCCGCTTCGGCGAGATTAATTTCATCGTCCTGGCGCAGGACTACTTCCGAAAAAGATTGGCGGGCGAATTTCGCGGAGTCGTTCAAGGTGTGGAGGTTAATATTCCGGGACATCTGCTGTTTGGCTATCGAACACTTACGATCCTATGCGTGAACAAGGGCGGCCGGATGCGGCCGCCCTTATATTTGTTACGCACTCGGAGCAATCGGCATGGAACGCCGGACAGTTATATCCAATGATATTCCGTTACCGGGCGGCGCGCGTCGATTTAGCGCCGTGATCAATTACGTTCCAAAGGAACGTGTACGATTTGTCGGCCACCGAAATCATGTACTCCCATCCGTGATTGCCCGGAAACACGTGGAATTCGTGAGGAACGCCCGCCTTTGTCAATCTCTCGTCCAGTACCTTATCGGTTTCAGTAAAGCCGTAGCGGTCCTGATCGCCTACATCGAAGTATATCTTGATGCCGGATTTCTTTATCGCGGCCGCGTTAGTCTCGCCGAGCTTCATTGGATTGGTGGACTGGTAGAACTCGTCATCGGGCGGCGTGCCGAATATGTTGCCGACAAGCCGCGTGATGAATTGAGAACGGCGGTCATCTCCGGTCGGCTTCGGAAGCTCGGTGTAAACGGCGGCGCAGTGCGTCGTCACGGAGGAGAACATCTCCGGGTGCTTGAAGGCGATCATCAGTGCTCCGAAGCCTCCCATCGAAATCCCCTGGATTGCTCGGCTGCGAGGGCCGGGAGTGACTCGATACGTCTTTTCGATGTATGGAATCAGATCCTTCACGATTGCGTCTTCGTAGCGAACGCCGTTCTTCGCGTTCACATAGAAACTGTTCTCTCCCGCCGGTGAAACTATTATGAGCTCGCCGATCTTGCCTTCGCCGCGCATTTTATTGACGGCCGCGGCGACTCCTCGGCGTTCGAACTCGCCTTCATTGCCGAACATTCCGTGGAGGAAATAGACGACCGGATAACGCCGGTTCGTGTCGCGATCGTAAGAAGGCGGAAGCTGAATCGCGTACTTCAAATCATGGCCGAGCGAGGCCGATGGAAAAGTTTTGTACTCCACTCTTGCCTCGGAGGTCGCTTGCGGACTTGCGGCCGCCGTTTGCCGGCCGGCCGCGAAGGCAGTAGCCGATGGCTGCGTATAGACGGAAGCGGCGGCCATTATTGCTCCGATCAGCGGAACCTGGAGCGCGACAGCGGTTATAGAAAGCGTCAGGAGCGCGTTTGTAGTCGAGGAGGCAGGTCTCTTTATCATCTCTTAAACTCTTAGCTTGAAGCGACGGTCTCAAAACCTGAAGCGCGGGCCGTCGCTTGGAAAATGATCGATATTCAAGTTGGCGGCTGCGATGTCCGTCAAATCCACCATGGCTGCCGCGTTGATTGCGCACGCTATGGATATCGCTTCGCTGATTTCTTCCTTGGTTGCGCCCGAGGAGAGAGCCTTTTTGATATGGCCCTCGATGCAACCCTGGCATTTCGCGACCAGAGAAGCCGCTATGGATATCAATTCCTGGGTTTTTGTATCGAGGTGCTTTTCTTCCGAGTAATAAATTTCTCGATAGAATTGGCCGTAGATGCGCCGCATCTTGGGCTCCATCATGGAATATGAGGCGGGCTTTCCGTCGCTGCGCAGGCTTTGGTCTTCCGACGAGGCGGGCTTTTGCTCGGCCC
>Ga0066687_10000236_pt1 | contig 14275 bp, 11 predicted proteins | sample GraSoiAngelo_136_FD_65630 | JGI IMG/M metagenome (GOLD analysis project Ga0066687, IMG submission 65630) | Grasslands soil microbial communities from the Angelo Coastal Reserve, California, USA - 14_0929_09_20cm | ecosystem: Environmental > Terrestrial > Soil > Grasslands | place: USA... | reverse complement strand
TGGCGGCGAGCGCGCTCTTAAGCAAGGGGCGTAGCCTTGCTTCAGTGAATCTCGACAGAGATGCGATAGAGGCCTACGAACAAGTTGACGCCTTGTTTAGCGACTCAGAGGACCCGGTGATCCAGGATCGAGTCGCCAGCGCTTTTAATCTGACTGGCGTATTGCTGAACAAGATGGACAGGATCGATGAAGCGATAGAACGGTACGACGAAGTTCAGCGGCGATTCAGCCACGCCACTGATATTGCTTTGCGAGAGCGAGTCGGCATCAGCATGACCAACAAAGCCATTGCCCTCTTCCGCCAGGATCGCGACGGCGAAGCTATTGATATTTGTGAGACGGTTCTACGGCTCTATGGCGATGAGCCCCGACTGTGGAAACCGAGTTCTATTGCGCTGAACGAGATCGGATATATGGCACTCTGCGAAGCCAAACAGTTAAGTGCGGCGGGCGATGCCCAGAGAGCGGATGAGCGTCTTCGCTATGCAGCCGAATTGTTAAAAGACGCAGTGAATCGCTCTTCACACAAACCCGATCCGATCATACTTGGCAATCTTGGATACGCGTGGTTTCTTCAAGGTCATAGAGAGGCGGCTCGCCGCACTCTTGCCCAAGCCATTGAATTGGGAGGCGAGGAACTTCGAGAGACGGAGTTGAGGGATAGCAAAATCAGTCCTCTACCGGAGGATATTGAGTTTCGCGAATTGATCATCAGCCTCTAAAGAAGAGCGTCGCAGCTTCAAGGCAACCATGAGGACCATTCACGATCTTGTTAATAACGCTCTCAACAATCTCCAAATTGTACGCCTTGATTTGGAAGATCTGCTCCTCCTGAATCTCTCCATCAATTCGACCAGAAATTCAGGTCACTGCAGAGAACCTGAAAATACTGAGTAATCTTGAGTGTGCAACTGAGATAGAGTTAGCGACCGGGGCAGGAATTTACTATCAGCGTGTGGAAACCGCATGATGACGACCAGGTTGGAAGCGCAATGACATTGTCTTAGAGCCAGCGAATGCGCGTGAACCAAACAGCGCAATTACTATAATGAGAATGACTGACCACTTCTTCATAAAAGCAATGCCTCCAACTGTTTATTGCGAACCTATTGATAATCGGATGGCGCCTGCCATCTTGTGCCGTCTTCGAAGTCAATCGACGCAACAATGATCCTCAGATTCTCAAGCTTCGGTCCGATCCCTGCCGGCTGGATCAGAGCAACTCGTCCAGCTCCCGAGACTCGGCAATGCGATGAAGGACGCGAAATGAAAAAATTCGTTCGGACTTTCTCTTTCATGGTGGTTTGTGGGGCTTCGGTATTGTTGCTGATGTTTCAGCCAGCCGCAGTTTTACCTCAACAGACGGCTGCTGTTTTGCCTCAAAGTGAATCTGCGTCGCCTCCTTTTCCTCCGCCGGGAAGACTGATCGATGTAGGCGGGTGGCGACTGCACCTCAATTGCACCGGCGAAGCCCGCGCCTCGCAGCCGACAGTCATCCTCGAAGCGGGCATCGGTGACTTCTCGGTCGAGTGGAGTCTCGTCCAGTCAGGCGTCTCCAAGTTCGCGCGCGTCTGCTCGTACGACCGCGCGGGCGATGGATGGAGCGACCTTGGACCCTACCCGCGCACCTTCCATCAGATCGTCTATGAGCTCCACACGCTCCTCGACAAGGCCGGCGCGAAACCGCCGTTCGTCCTTGTAGGCCATTCCTATGGAGGTTGGCTGGTTCGTCTCTATGCTTCGATCTATCCCGCGGATGTTGCCGGGATGGTACTGGTCGACGCCGGAGCCGATAATCCGTGGCGCATGATGCCGGATGGCAAGCTGGTGCGTTCGGCGGATCTCGCGACTCAACGCCCGATCCCAGCAGTGAAGGTCTCAAATCCATTGCGGGTGGTCGACATTCCTCCGGCTGCTTTAGCTCAGATGAGAGCCGGCATCGCGGGCGCTGTTAAGCGCGCAAACGAACCTCCGCGCGACAAGCTGCCGCCCGACGCGCAGCGTATGCGGACGTGGGCGCTGGCGCAGTTGGGGCATATCGCTGCCGCCGTCAATCCGTTCGAGAACGAAGAGCTCGCCGCGTTGAGGGCCGAGCGCGCGAAGAGCGAACACCCGCTTGGTGACTTGCCGCTGATCGTGCTGACCCGAGGGATCTCAGAAAAAGAGGGTCCCGACGGGGAGGCTTTTGCCGCCGAGCATAGGCGGGAACATGCGGCGCTGACGTCGATGTCGCGCAACGGTAAGCTGATAATCGCCACGCACAGCGGCCATCATATCCAGCTCGACGAACCGGATCTCGTGATCAGGGCAATTCATGAAGTGCTGGACGCAGCACGGAAGTGACGGTCTTGCATTAAGCAACTAACCAATTAGCCCAGCCGCTTCGAACGCCGCGGCTGTAGTGAATAATTTTACCGGCGCGCTCGGACTCGAGGGATTGCGGTCATCCAGCCATGCCCATGATTATGGATGTATAATTCGGGTTCTACTGGATGGAGAAAAGTATGGCAAAAGATGATGAGCTCAAAGAGAGAATGTCTAAGCTGTCCGATGAAGAATTGTTGAATATCGTCGAAGTCGAGTCTCACGACTATCGCAAGGAGGCGCTTGATTATGCCAAAGTCGAGCTAGCCGCGCGCGGTATTGAATTTCAAGAGGCCCAGGAAACTTCGGACGAAGAAGTAGATTCTACGGGCAGCGAACCGACTGATATGCGGATGCTCGTCGCTTGTAAGAATATTCCTCAAGCAGGAATGCTAAAAGAACTCTTAATAGAAAATGGAATAGCATGCGAAGTAAGAGGCGAATACCTGTCAATGGCATTGGGCCAGATTCCATTCACGGAGTGTTATCCGGAAATCTGGGTCGCGGGCGATGAAGATTTCGAAAGAGCGAGAGAAATTCTGGATGAATGGGAGAGCCAAGAACCCTCCCCACGGAATAGTTGGATCTGCCAGGGGTGCGGACAAGAAAATGAAGGGCAGTTCGGTTCCTGTTGGAATTGTGGACGCGTTGAACCAGCGAGTGACGATCAGCCTCAAGCCTGACGTTGTTCGACTCTTCAGTTCCAGTGAGCGACGACCGGACGAGCGATAAGCGTATGCAGAAGGCGCCGAGTTATCAGCGCCTGAAAATCATTTTTTCAAATCACACCTCGATTGACTAGATAACGATTACCGAGTTAGACAGAGGCAGTCCTGATTTATATAATTCCGCCGATCCTGACACCGGAGTATTCCCGTTCAGACACCTTCTTGAACGTTGAAGGATCATCGGAAAGGTTGGGACACTCAATTCCGTCAGCGGCGCGACTTCTTCGGCTCATTTCCCGCTCACGAGCCGAATCCGCGCCGCCCACATAAATGACAGCGATAGAGGAGGAATTTCCATGCAACGCAAATTGACATTGCTTGCCATTGGGCTGGCTCTCGCGGTCTCCGGACTGGCGTTCGCTACTGCCGGCGCTAACGACACGATAAAAATCGAAGGCGGGTTGATCTCAGGGACGACCGCGGACGGCGTCAGGAGTTTCAAAGGAATTCCTTTTGCCGCGCCGCCGGTTGGAGAGTTGCGCTGGAAGGCCCCGCAGCCTGTCGCGCCCTGGCAAGGCGTTCGCGAATGCAACGTCTTCGGAGCCGAATGTCCTCAATCGCCTTATCCGGCCGGGTCGCTGTACGTCTCGCCGCCGCAGAAGCAAAGCGAGGATTGCCTCTATCTGAATGTATGGACCGCGGCAAAGTCCGGAGACAAACTGCCGGTAATGGTGTGGATCCATGGCGGGGGACTTACCCGCGGATCGGGCTCGACTCGAGCTTATGACGGAGCGCGGTTCGCCAAGAAAGGCGTGGTGCTGGTGACGATCAATTACCGGCTCGGGCCGCTCGGCTACCTTGCGCACCCTGACCTGACCGCCGAATCATCAAATCATTCGTCCGGCAACTATGGAGTGCTCGATCAAATCGCCGCGCTGAAGTGGGTGCGCAAAAACATCGCTGCCTTTGGAGGCGACATCAACCGCGTAACGATTTTCGGTGAGTCGGCGGGTTCGTGGAGCGTGAATACTCTTGTGGCTTCACCGCTGGCAAAGGGTCTGTTTCAACGCGCGATCGGAGAAAGCGGCGGCGCGTTCGGGCCTATGAGCTACTTGAAAGAAGACCGGGGCCGCCTCACATCGGCCGAAAAGATCGGCGTCGCGTTCGCGAAAGCCGCCGGAGCTGATTCGCTCAAGGCGCTGCGCGCGGTTCCCGCCGATAAGATCGTCGACATATTCAACAACGATGCGGAGGGAAAGAAATTCAGGACACAGCCAACAGTCGATGGATGGGTGCTGCCGGACGAGATTCGGAACATCTATGCCCAAGGTAAACAAAATTCAGTTCCGGTCATCGTAGGCTCGAACGCAAATGAAATGAGCAGCCTTACCGTTCCCGCGAGCGTGCCAAAAACGGTCGACGAATACCGCAAACGCACGGCGGCAATGTACGGGAAAATGATGGATGCATTCGAGGCCCTCTATCCAACCAAGAGCGACGCGGATGTGGCGGGGGCATATCTCGGCGGGCTGCGCGACGCAACATTCACGCTGCAGATGCGAACGTGGGCAAGGATGACTACGGCGGGACATCAGAAGGCTTATCTGTATTTCTTCAGCCACGTGCCTCCCAACCCGAACAGCAAGTATTTGGGGGCTTATCACGCCGGAGAGATTGCCTATGTATTCAACAATCTCAACAGGGAGAATTCGTTATTGACGGACGCCGATCAAAAGCTTGCGGATATGATGACGAGCTACTGGGTGAACTTCGCGACGACGGGAGATCCAAACGGAAAAGGCTTGCCCGCATGGAGTCCGTACACCAGCGACGGCGAGCCTTATCTCGATCTCGGCGACCCCGTTCAACTGCGAAATCATCTGCTTAAAGAGCAGCTCGATTTTCAGGAACAACTTCAAAAACACAGGGAGGAAGAAACTACCGCGGCGAGTAGAAAGTAGTTACTTGTCAGTTATGACTTGTAACTTGTATGACTTGTAACTTGTCAGCGGCCGCTTGAGTGGTCTTTACGAAGAAAGGCGCCTTTGTAGCCGGGGAGATCGATGGTTTCGTAATTCTCCCCGGCCCAGCCTTCCAGTTCCGCGCGGTGCTGCACCTTTTGAAGCCGCGTGAGAACAACGATCTTTGGTTTCAGGCCATCGATCTCCCGAATTACCGAGTCGAACGACAAACCTCGCGATGCAGCGATGAATTCATCCTTGCCCCAATCGAAAAAGAGATAGGGGCTCGCGTTCGGAACATCGAGTAGTACCAGTATCTCCGCGGCGCCGTGCACATATATGCGATCGCCCGGCTTCAGGAGTCTCGCCATTTCTCCGGCGTTCGCCATTTGCGTTTGAACCGAAGGGCCGGAATACGGCCTGTACAGCGCGCCGCGTCCGAGCGCTGTGCAGGCGACTGCTACTAACGCCGCGCGCGCAAGCCATTCTCCTCCTTTCAGGCGCTCTGATAGAACCGCAACAAACGCGCCGAAGAAGATCGCTATGAACGGAAAGAATGGGATGAGATCCGGTCCCGCCTGAAAGTTTACGAGGCAGAAGATCAGATAAATAATCGGCGGAAGCAACAACGTTATTACAGCGAGCCGCTGAGCCCGCTCATCATCGGACCGAGCTCTTGTCTGATCGGACCGAGATCTTTTTTGCCGGAGAACGAACACCATTGCGCCTGCGATGCTCGCAAAAACAATGATCAGATCCCAACCAAAGATCCGGAGCATCACCTTCCAGAGATGGTCGATGGCTTCGATCAAGCTCCTGGAGGTCCTTGGAGCATACACGCTGTAGTTGAATACTATGGTCCATCGCCAGAGATCGCCGAACCCTCCTCGCGCGTAAAAATAAATCGCAAGCAGACCAAGCGGGACCGCTGCCCCCAACAGTACTTTCGCCGCTTTCCAGTCGTTCCAGCGAGTGAGGCAGCGCGAAAAGAAGAGAACGCAGACACCAGTGAACAGCAATCCCGGCTGCCAGCATGTGCACGAGAGCATCGAACAGAAACCCGCCCAGAAAGGCCTGTTCTTCGCTATCAACAACAACGACAGCATCCCGAACAGAATCATCGAGAGCTTTGATTGAGTGCCGCCGGCCATCCACTCACAAAAATGATCGGACATCAGCGGTATTGCACTGGCTAGGAGCGCCGCCGTGCGATTGCGCAAGAAAGCTTCGGCGATCAGAAAAATGACGGCTGATAGAAGGCCGACAAGCAGAACTTCGACGCCGCGAATAGCAAGCACATCCTTCACGCCGAAGAGGCGCCCTATAGCAATTCCGGCCGCGCTTATGTACGCGCCGCCCGGCCCTTTGATTTCAACTACGTCGCGATAAGGAAGCTGCCCTCGGAGAATGCATTGAGCGATGTAGTCCCAGATCGCTTCATCGCCGCCCTCCGACTGAGTGAAAGGCCTATAAGCCTGCATCAAGAGGACTGCGAAGGAAAAGACCGCGAGCGCGATGAGCCGTGAACGCTTCGCCTGAATCATCTCGCGCCAATTGCGATCGATCCAACGGCCCGCTCTTGCGACTGATGACTCATCGCTCACGCATGATCCTCACAGGGCGGCGATTTCTCGAATGAGAAGATTTGAAATAGTCATCGGAGGGGAAAGCGATCCGCCGAGGCGCCGAATCGATAGCGCCACACGGCCATCACCCAGAGTTCTGAATACATCCTCAGAGTGCTGAGCGTCGTTGGATGCTTTCAGGCTGATCTCCTTGAGCCAGACGCCGTTTGCGTCGCTCACAACGAGATCAACATCCGCACTCAGCCGAGAAACATCCACGGCTATCTGATATGCAGCGCCGGATCTAAGATTGATCGAATCAATTTCCTGAATGCCATTCACACTGGAGTTTGCGTGCGCTCGCTCCTCAAGCAAATTCGCGTCGGCTTGCCAGGCTATCCGCGCAGCGTCGATCTGTGCCTGAGAAACATGTCCGCGCCACCGCTGAAAAAAGTAATAATTGTCCGCCGGGGCCGTTCGAAGAATCGGGTCGGAACCAGTGTAATAGATTTGGAAATTGCCGTATGGCGTGTCGTAAATCTTGCCCAACAAATGAAAGCTCTGATCCAAATCGCGCGCCCAGTAATCCGGGTTCTTGGGCCGCACGATCAGAGCGTATTCCTTGCCTTCAATATCCACGGCGTCGGCCATGCGTCTTTCGATAGTCGCGAAACATCGATCCTTATCGATAAACGCAAGCCAGAATACGGGGGCTTTGACTGCCGCCGGACATAACGATTCAGGAATGATGCTCTTCAACACGCTTTGCATCTCGGCGAACGAAGCAAGATCAGGATTCCGTGCTTCCCTGCTATACCTCACATACTGGCGCGTCAGAAGGCCCGTCCAGGCAAGCACGACGAATGAAAATACCGTGAGTCTTATAAGCGTCGTTCGCGCCGGAGCGATTCGAGTCGATATCCGGCGGTAGAACCTCTCCCACACATCGCAAAGGAATACGCCCGCGCAAAGCGAATACCAGGTAACAAGATGCGCGTTATAATAGCCGGCCTTGTGCGCGATCACCGCAAAGAACAGAGCGGAGCACATTGTGACTATAAAGAGCCGGATGCGGGGCTCGTCGGTACGGTTCTCTTCCCTGAGCCATCGAATCAACCGGATTCCCAGACATACCACACCCGCGACCGCCAGCATCTGAAACAAGTGCAGGAGAGTGCGAGGCACGTTGGGAAACGCCACATCGTAGGCGTTGTACCATCGCACGTAGCGCCGCGGCTCATCCAGCAGGTTGTACCACCAGCCCAGCGGCGAGAACACTTCAAAATGGAGATTGTCGTCGCGATACTGAAGTTTGAAATTCGTAAAATCGAACGCAATGTAGACAAGCTCGTACGCAATAACGGCAAGCGCCGCGCAAGCAAATTTGTAGAGATTCGCCGTCTTAAAAACCGCAAAGCCTCTCCTCACGAACATCAAAAGACAGATCGCGGCAAGCATATAGACAATGCTGGAATGGCACATTACTCCAGCGCCGCCGGCCAGACCCGCCGCGATAAAGAGCCTGCCGCTCTTGCGCCGCTCCGCCAGCTCATAGAGGAAAAAAGCCAGCAGTGCAAAGGCCTCCGCGGCGTAGTCGTTTCGCAGAAGCCTGGCTCGCTCAAATACGGTTTGGTCCGAGATCAGGAGAGCGACTGCAATAAGACCAGCTCTGAAATTGAAGAGCTTCCAACCGACAAGACAAACCAGAGCGAACGTCGCGGCAACTGTAATAAGGTTAAAAATGCGGCCCTGGAGCACGCCGAACCCGGTTATCTTTAGAAATCCAGACAGCAGCGCGAAGTAGAGCGGCGTGAGGCTGTGCCATACATTCTCGATATTGCCGCCAAGATAGCGGTACATCGGCAGAGCCAGCTTCCCTCGATTCAGCACCTCATACGACACCTGTAGAATGTATGACTCATCGGTTTCATAGACCGGAACGTCCGCCAATCTTTGCGACGCTACAGCCAGGAAGGCGCCCAACAGCACCGTCAGCGCCGCCGCGCCCGCCGCCAGTTTTTTCCCGGAATCGCTCATATCTTGGCGGCCAACACAATGGCGGAAAGCCCGAACGGAAAGCTCATCCGCTCTAAAAAAACTGCTTCGGATTTTAGAATGCTTGCGAGCGCGCGATTCATCCACGAAGCAACCGGCTTCACATCCGATTCTTCGCTTCTTCTGATTCTAGAGAGCACTCTGTGAGCGGCGGCAGCGCCGAAAAGAAGCGTATTGGCATAGGCGCCGCGCTTTATCTCGAAGCCGGCCTGTCTGAGATCGCTCTTGAGTTTGCCAAGCGTATATCGATGATCGGTTGCGACGGCGATGTCGTGCGATCCGCGCATCCATTCATATGCCGGCTCACGAATGAAAAATAATCCACCGGGCGTGAGCACTCGATTGACTTCAGCGAATGCAGCAGCCGCGCGCGTTTCGTCCAACTGATATATGACGTCAAAGCAGGTCACGAGATCGAATTTTCCCGATTCGAACGGCAGCGAATCGGCGCTCGCGACCGCAACGGTATCGACGCTGCGCCGCTTCCATAACGCGGCGGCGTGCATTGAAACGTCGACTCCAAATGCCGCGGAGGATTGATAGCGCTCTCGCAGCCAGGCAAGCGAATATCCGGTTCCGCAGCCGACGTCCAGCAAACGCGGATTTCCACGCCGACGCATCGCGCGGTCGAGAATCGCCCCGGTAATCGCCCTCATGCCTTCGAACCACCAGAGGCGATCTTCAAGCTCGAACATCGCGGTATATTCTTCGATTCGCATTTTGCAAGAGGCCGGCCGGCAGGACGGAGATCAGTGTTTTTTGCTTGCCTTGATCGACGCCGGCGTTGGCTCGCCGGGAGCCGTGGAAGCGCGCTCGTCCGGAAACGCGATCTGGGCCTGGCGCTTGACGACAAGCCTCCACCAGAGGCGGCTCAGATCGGTGAATGTTTTGAACAGTCTCCTGAAGTTAAAGAACTGTGATTTGCCGTATGCGCGATGAAAGTGATGAACGGGAGCTTCGGCGAATCTCAGCCCCGCGTCTTGAAAGCACTTGATCATCTCAACGCATATCGTGCCGCTCGTAGAGAAAAGACGCACGCGGTTGTAGCACGAGCGCCGGACAAGGCGAAAATCGCAGTCCACATCTGAAATCTTTATTCCGAATGCAAACCTGACGATCTCGCAATAAATCCTGCCTATCAGCACTCGATGCAGCGGATCCGACCTGCTGATCTTGTAGCCGTTGACTATGTCGACGTCGGCCGTCATCAGCTTCGCAAGATCTTCGAGCTCCCTTACATCGTATTGCGCGTCTCCGTCGGTATAGAAGATCAAATCCTTCGTCGCGCTGGCGAAGCCGGTTCGAAGAGCGCCGCCGTATCCCATGTTGGTGGGATGGTTGACCACGCGCAGACGCGGATATCGCGTCTCGAGCTCCGCAAGAACCTGCGCGGTATGATCGGCGCTTCCATCGTTGACTACGATCACCTCATAGTCGTCGGCGATTCGGCGACAGGTCAGATCCGCAAGCACTACAAGACTGGCGATGGTGCCGGCGTCGTTGTATGCGGGAAAGAACACGCTGATACTCGGTCTATTAGTCATCGATTGCTCTACTCGTCGGACTCTCCGGTTTGTCGCTTTTGCACGCGCCTCAGCAGGTCGACCGCTTCCGATCCGCCTTCCCTCGTTGTCCTTTGATAGAACGGGTCGGCGAGCGCTTCGTCAAGCGTGATGAACTTGACTCCCATTCGCTTGCAGAACTTCAGGATTTCATCCAGGTTGTCCGATGTAAACTGAGTCGCCTCCAACATCATTATATGTTTTACATCTCGGCCCATTATCTCGTTCGCGATCATTCGGGCGCGCAGGGCCGAATCCAGGAGCAGCGGAGTGAAATAGCCCTTGATTAGATTCGCGCAAGCTTGATCGCCTCGCGAGGAGGCCTTACAAAACAGTTCGCTGAACTTTGAGTCCAGACTATCGATTGTAGCCGGTACTTCGGCGTAGCCGGTCTTTTTGAGATAGGCGCCGACTACCGACTGATCTCCGGGATTGAGCGCACGCTTCAATCGAGGATAGCGAAAGTACCTTTGCCGCTGACTGTCCTTGATCATTAACGGGCTAAGCACCTGATCTGTCTTCTTGAGATCGTCTATGAACTCCTCGGCCGTGAAGCCGTGCGCCTTCTGGCGTTCAAATGTAAGGCTGCCGATGAGATTACCGGCCTTCAGCCATTTCTCTTGCAGCTCCGGATCGCTCCATCGCGCGGCTATGAAATCGACTGTCGGCGGCATCTCATTTCGCTTGAGCGCATCGACCATCTTATGAAAGTTCGCGACACTGTTTTCGTCGCGGCACCAATAATCCTCTTCTTCCGATTTGTCGACGTTTCGGTGCACCATCCCGTTGATCGTAAGCGCTACTTCCATTCCTTCGAGCGGGCGCTCGACTTCGGACTCGCCTTTGGACTTAGTCCTCAGAAATTCGTGCAGCTCCGCGATGGTGTTGAGGTCGTGCATGCAGCCGATCATCGCCTGTCCAGCTCCCTTTTGCCTTCGCAATGCGGAGCATCCGAATAGGAATGCAAGGAGTGCGAAAGATAGCGCGATGATTGCTGCTCTTCTCATCAACTATTGGCGATGATCCGGTCTCTACTGTGAGTGAAGGGAGCGGCCTGAGAGGCTTTGTTGTGTTGCTACCCTCGAGCGGACCCCGTGCCTTAACTCTCGATAGCCGGTCAGCCACGCTGAGTGAAATGACTGGCCCGCTATTCTACAGCCGCACAGTGAGAGGATCAAACGGCCTACGGAGTTTCTGGAGTTTCTACGGCCTACGGAGTTTCTACGGATGAACCGATCGGTCTCGTGAATGGAATACAGCGCGAATCTCAATGACCGGCATTCGAATATATCCAAAATAGGAGCTTTCCTGTCATTAAAATATGAGCCTTCCTTGACACCTACTTTGACGCTTTGTTAGAGTGGCGAACTTTCAAAAAGCGCGGGCCTATTTGTTGTTCGCTCAATCGAAATTCCAGAACATTCGCGGAGGCATTACGTCGTGAGCAATAAGAAAAGACTATTCACGTCGGAGTCCGTTACGGAAGGGCATCCCGACAAAATGGCTGATCAGATCTCTGACGCGGTGCTAGACGCCGTGCTTCGCGAAGATTCGCACGGCCGCGTCGCGTGCGAAACTCTCCTGACGACAGGATTGGTTGTCGTCGCGGGCGAAATCACCACCTCAGCAAAACTGGACTACGTAAGAATCGCGAGGGAGACAGTGCGCGAGATCGGCTACACGCGCGCCAAGTACGGCTTTGACTGCGATACCTGCGCCGTCATTACGGCGATCGACACTCAGTCGCCGGACATAGCGATGGGAGTGGACATCGGCGGAGCAGGCGATCAGGGTCTCATGTTCGGATTTGCCTGTAACGAGACTCCCGAGTTGATGCCGATGCCGATTCAACTGGCTCAAACGCTGACTAGACGCCTTTCTGATGTGAGAAAAGAGGGCCTCCTTCCCTACCTCAGACCCGACGGAAAATCCCAGGTTACAATTCAATACGAGAACGGAAGGCCGGCCAAGGTTGATACGGTCGTCATCTCGACTCAGCACTCCGACAAAGTAGGCGCCGAGCAGCTCCGAGACGACGTTATCGAACACGTCATCAGACCGGTGGTCTCCAGTGAGATGATGGACGGCGCTACAAAGTTCCACATCAATCCGACCGGGCGTTTTGTCGTAGGCGGCCCTCAGGGGGATACGGGCCTCACCGGAAGAAAGATCATCGTCGACACTTATGGCGGCGCGGGAGCCCACGGAGGCGGCGCGTTTTCAGGAAAGGATCCCACAAAAGTGGATCGATCCGCTTCTTATATGGCTCGTTACATCGCGAAGAACATTGTCGCGGCGGGACTGGCGGATCGCTGCGAGGTCCAACTCGCTTATGCGATCGGCATCGCTGATCCGGTTTCGGTCCTGGTCGATACCAAAGGCACAAGCAAGGTTGATGAAGACAGGCTCTCGGATCTCGTGCGTGAGAATTTCAAATTGACGCCGCTCGGAATCATCGAAAGCCTGAACCTGCGAAAGCCCATCTATAAAAAGACGGCCGCATACGGACATTTCGGCCGTAACGAACCGGAGTTTACGTGGGAGCATACAGATAAGGCCGACGCGCTTCGGAAGGGCGCCGGCCTGTAGATCGAACCCGCGCCAGGCGTAAAAGAATTCGAGACTAAAAGAAGGGCGGTCCCTACAGGCCGCCCTTCTTCAAATACAATCAAACTGCTCAATGGAGATTTTGAATGGCAACTGGTAAAGGAATTCCAAATTGCGACATCAAGGATATCAATCTAGCGGCGGCGGGCCGGAAGCGAATCGAATGGGCCGAGCGCGAGATGCCCGTGCTCAGACTTATTCGAGAGCGATTCGAAAAAGAACGGCCGCTGGAAGGGCTTAGAATGGTCGCTTGCTGTCACATAACCACCGAGACGGCGAACCTGGCGCGAGCATTGAAAGCCGCCGGCATTGATGCGGTGCTGATCGCTTCGAATCCGCTGTCGACGCAAGACGATGTTGCGGCCGCGCTCGTCGGAGAGTTTGGAATCCCCGTGTTTGCCATCAAGGGTGAATCGACAGAAACCTACAACCGTCACGTCAGAATGGCGCTCGATCACGAGCCGCACCTGATCATCGACGACGGCTCGGACGTCGTCGCCACTCTTGTCCGGGAGCGGCCGGAGCTTTTGGAACATGTGATAGGAACGACCGAAGAAACGACAACGGGTCTGGTCAGGCTCAGGGCGCTTGAAAAGAGCGGCCGGATGACGTGGCCCGCTGTTGCCGTGAACGATGCGCAGACTAAACACTTCTTCGACAATCGCTATGGCACGGGCCAGTCTACGCTTGACGGAGTTATTCGTGCGACTAACGTGTTGCTGGCTGGAAAGAATCTCGTAGTAGCGGGCTACGGCTGGTGCGGCAAGGGCGTTTCGATGCGAGGCCGAGGCATGGGCGCCAACGTCATCGTCTGCGAAATAAATCCAATTCGAGCGATCGAGGCCGTGATGGACGGTTTTCGCGTTATGCCGATGACGGAAGCAGTCAAGATCGGAGACATTTTTATCACGGTTACTGGAAATCGACACGTGATCAACGCAAGCCATTTCGAGGCGATGCACGACGGCGCGCTGGTGGCCAACTCGGGTCATTTCGATGTCGAGCTTGATCTTGTGTCGCTCGCGGAAATGAGCAAATCGCGCGATCATCTTCGGCCCTTCGTCGAAGAGTTCACGTTGAAGTCCTCGGGAAAGCGCATCATCGTGCTCGGTGAAGGAAGGCTGATAAATCTGGCTGCCGCCGAAGGGCACCCCGCGTCCGTGATGGACATGAGCTTCGCCAATCAGGCGCTATCTTGCGAATATCTGGTCAAGAAAAAAGGCGAGCTTGCTCCTGGATTGCACCTTCTGCCGGAAGAGGTTGATACCGAGATCGCTTCGCTGAAGCTCGCGGCAATGGGGATCAGGATCGACGAGTTGTCGGCGGAACAGATTGAATATATGAACACCTGGGAGGAAGGTACGTAGTCAGGTGTTTTTCTTGTCTTCGGCGCGCCGGCCGGTGCGCCGTCGTTCAGTCTTGCGAGTACTCAAGACACCCGTTTTATTATTGCGTTCGTTATCGCGCCGCTCGGATTTTCGGCGATCGGTTCC
>Ga0066687_10000231_pt1 | contig 14476 bp, 13 predicted proteins | sample GraSoiAngelo_136_FD_65630 | JGI IMG/M metagenome (GOLD analysis project Ga0066687, IMG submission 65630) | Grasslands soil microbial communities from the Angelo Coastal Reserve, California, USA - 14_0929_09_20cm | ecosystem: Environmental > Terrestrial > Soil > Grasslands | place: USA... | reverse complement strand
GATCGAAATCTCAATCCGATTCGCTACACCTGGAATGCAAAAGGCGAAAACATACTGCGCAAAATCCAGCGCGCTAAGCAGGCATTACCTGTATAGCTATTTGTGAAACAGTACACTAGCTTATGCTCTGCAAAGTAAAGTAAAACGTGGCTCCGTTTCCAACACTGCCGGCGGCCCAAACGCGGCCGCCATGCCGCTGCACAATTCTCTTGACGATGGTGAGGCCGACGCCCGTACCCTCGAACTCGCTGCTGGAATGAAGCCGTTGAAACACACCGAAGAGTTTGCCCGCGTATTCCAGGTTGAAGCCGGCTCCGTTGTCTCGAACGAAGAACACATCTTCATTCTGTTCGTATATGACCCCGAGCTCAATTCGAGCCTTTGATTGTCTCGCCGAAAATTTGTAGGCGTTGCTGAGAAGGTTTTCCAGAACTATTTCCACCAGCTTCGTGTCGGCTTCGGCGACGAGTTCCCCCTGAATTACGAACTCAACCTCACGCGCAGAATCTGATTCTTGCAAACGAGAACTGATAGTCCGGGCCACGGCTGTAATATCCACGGTCGAGCGGCGCATCTCCGCCATTGTGATCCGAGAAAGCTCGAGGAGATCCTCGATCAACTGTCCCATTCGTTGAACTGATTCGCGAATTGCGCTCAGGTAATGGCTGCATTGATCGTCGAGCCGGCCCCCGCTCTCTTCGGCTAGGGCGAGGCTGAAGCCGTCGATTGCTCGAAGCGGCGCGCGAAGATCGTGTGCGACGGAGTAACTGAATGCTTCGAGCTCGCGGTTGGCGGCCTCGACCGATGCCTTCGCATCTTCGAGGTCCCGATTATGCTCAGCCAGCTTGATATTGGATTCTATGTAGCCCCTGAAAGCCGCCTCGAAAGGCACAAGCATGCCTGCCAGCAGTTCATTAGTCAGAGGCTCGTCGGCGCGCGCGTTCAGGATCTCCAGCGGAGCGTTACCGACCTCCGGCAGTCCCAGCCGGTTTGCGAGTCCCGTAATCTCACCCAGCATTCGGTCCAACAGCCGGGCACGATCTTGGGCTAATTGCTTCCCTTCGATGGCCTCGCGCTGGCTGTTTTTTAGCTCGGTGAGATCGCGAACGGAGGCGAGCAGGGCAGGCTTATCTTGCCACTCGAACTGGACGACTCGCATTTCACAAACGCGCCAGCCGGCCTCTCCGGAGATGCCTATTTCGAGCGGTTCGCCCTGCTCGATTGAAAAGCCAAGAGGTTGACCGATGAAGTCCTCGCGGTCTCGCCCAAACAGCGCAAGAGCGGCTTCGTTGACATAGTTGACCACTCCCGAATCGCTGACGACCAGTATAGCGTCGGGAATCTTGTCGAGAAGCCCTTCAAGCTGCCGGTGGGTTTCCCGCGCTCGAATTCGCTCGATGGCATAGAGAACGCTGCGCGAAAGCAGCGGGCTGTTTGACTCTTCTTTTGTGAATACCTCGTCGGCGCTTTCTCTAATGGCCTCATTCCTGAGGTCCTCATCCATGAATCCCGAGACCACGATGATGGGCACGCCCCTGGCTACAGTTCTGATTCGCCGAAGCGTCTCGATGCCGCGTGAATCGGGAAGGTTGAGATCAAGGATCACGGCGTCCGCGGGGATCGAGGTGAGAAGCGCTGACGCTTCGGCCAGGCTCTTGACGTGCCGAAGATAGAATACCGAGTTGGTTGCCTCCGTCAGCCATTCTCTTACCAGATCGGCGTCGCCTGGATTGTCCTCTACCAGCAGGATCTGGTGCTGAGACGCCTCTTTGTGACTTTGGACATTTTCCACATACATCATAATTCTCTTTCGGAGCCTCCGCCCATATTCCCAGCGCGGAGCGGAGTCTCGGGCCGTATACGCAGAGGGGCTGGACAAGAAGCGCGTCAGGCTCGTGAAAGGCGCGTGCAGCGCATCGATTTTTCTTTTCAGGGCAATTTCACAACGGTGAACCAGAAGTTCTCGACGCAGCGAACGATCGATTGAAACGCGCTCAATCCAACCGGCTTCGTCACATAACAGTTCGCGCCGAGGTCGTAGCTCTTCAAGATGTCCTGTTCGGCGTCGGATGACGTCAAGATGACCACGGGAATTCGCCGGAGCAATTCCTCGGCTTTGATCTCCCGCAGGACCTGCCTGCCATCTTTTTTTGGAAGGTTGAGATCGAGCAGAATGAGATCAGGCAATTCCGTCTTTGAATCCCTGGCCGCTCCTCGCAAATAGTCGATCGCTTCAGCGCCGTCGATTGCGAGCTTAATTTGAAGACGCAGCTTACCTGCCTCAAGTGTTTCCATAGTAAGATCGGCGTCGGCCTGATTGTCCTCAACTAGTAGAATGCGAATAGGTCTGGTCATATTCCTCCCCCCTCCGCGGGCTTCAGAGTGAAATAAAATGATGTGCCCGCGCCCGGCGTCGACTCGATCCAGATGCTTCCGGCGTGGCGCTCGACGATTCGTTTTGAGATCGCGAGCCCGATTCCGCTTCCATCGTATTTGCCGCGTTCGTTGAGCCGCTGGAACATCTGAAATATGCGATCGGCATACTGCATTTCCATTCCGATACCGTTATCCGTTACGGAGAATAGCCATCGGTCTCCATTCGGAATCGCCTTGACGACCACCCGTGGGGGCGCATCCGATCTGAACTTAATCGCGTTGCCTATTAAGTTCTGAAATAACTGACGGAGCTGAACCTCATCGGCGAGCACGTCGGGCAGCGGGCCAAACTCGATCGAGGCGCCGGATTCATGAATCGACCTGTCGATAGATTCGAGAACACCCTGGAGAACATCCGACGAGCGAACTTTGACAAGCGGCCTCCCTTGAGACCCAACTCGCGAATACGCGAGCAGGTCCGCGACCAACCTTTGCATTCGGCGGGCTCCGTCCGAGGCATAATGAATGTATTTGTCGGCCTTCTCGTCTAGCTTGCCTTGGTAGCGCTGGGCAAGGAGCTCTGTGTAGTTCGCCACCATTCGAAGCGGCTCCTGGAGATCGTGCGAGGCCACGTAGGCGAACTGCTCGAGCTCCGCATTGCTGCGTTTCAGTTCCGCGTCTCTACGCTTGATCTCCGTTATATCGCGAGCAATCGAAGATGCCCCGGTTATTTCGCCGAGTGTACTGCGAATCGGCGACAGAGTGACGGAGACTTCGATTTCGGTTCCATCCTTGCGCTTTCTCACCGTTTCGAAATGACTGACGCTATGGCTCTCGCGGATTTGCTCTCGGAGACTAAGCTCCGCCTCCATACAGCGCTCCGGGATGATCATCGCGATGTTCCGGCCTATTGCAGCATCCGCCGTATAACCAAAGAGTCGCTCCGCGCCGAAGTTCCAACTAGTTATGACGCCGTCGATGGTCTTGCCGATAATCGCGTCGTCCGAGAACTCAACGATTGCGGCAAGCTGTTCGTGGGCAGCCTCCGCTCGCTTGCGCTCGCTTATGTCGATAATGGAAGCAAGGGTCACGAGGCCTTCGGCGGTTTCGATAGGGTTGAGGCCGATTTCTATCGGCATCTCGGTTCCGTCTTTGCGCCTGCCGAAGAGCTCGCGGCCCGCGCCCATCGCGCGGGTCTTTGGTTTTGCGAGGAAGCCCTGCACGAATTCGGGGTGCTTTTGTCGAAACCGTTCCGGAACAATATCCTCGATGGGGCGGCCTATGAAATCCTCGCGGCTATAGCCGAACAGATCCTCAGCCTTGCGGTTGACCAGGGTGATTCGACGATCGGCGCCGACCATCAGCATTGCGTTAGGCGCGGCCTCGACGGCGAGCCGAAAGCGCTCGTCCGCATGTTTGCGCTCGGTTATATCTATGATCGAGGCTAGCGTGAAAAATCCGTCGGGGGTTTCTATGGGATTTAGACCTATTTCAATCGGGACTTCGGTTCCATCCCGGCGCCGTCCGTAGAGCTCGCGCCCGGCTCCCATGGCGCGCGTCTGCGGAGCGCTCAAGAATTCACGGACGTGTTCCGAATGGCCCTGTTGAAATCGATTTGGGACAAGGCATTCGATTGGTTTGCCTATCAGATCCTCGCGGGCATATCCGAAAAGCTCTTCGGCGCTCTTGTTCACCATCGTGATGAGCCGGTCGTGATCGACCAGAATCATCGCGTTGGGCGCGGCTTCCACGACGAAGCGAAACAGCTTGTCCGCGAGAGTTCGGTTTTCGAGTTGATCGATTGGTGAGGACTTAGACAACTCCTATGTTCTCCATAGGAGAGACTGCGTCCGTCGGTAAGTTTTTCCCTGGTGAGCGAGATCTTTCGTTTCGTTAAAAAAAGAAATCCAGGTGAAGGTATCACACCGCACAATCCGCGACAAGTGTGCGCCGCGCTCTCTCAGTGTGCGCCGCGCTCTCGGTACTAACCGAATTGGGGAAAGTAAGTCCAACTAAGGCGGCGTCAAAAAATTACTTCCCATTTTTCTGATGCCTTTATCGGCTCGAATAAGTTTTGATTGGCTCTTCCACGCCGCGGGCGCGGCGAATGAGTTAGTCCGGGCAGTAGCTATAAGAGAGGTGTCGGTAGTAAGATGCTTTTTCTTCAGACCTGACCGCTAACTACTGAGAGAGGCCATGATTCGACATATTGTGTTCTTCAAATTTCACCCCGAAGTCACCGAACAACAGAGAGCATCCGCGTTGGCTGAGTTGAAGGCCCTTCCCGCCAAAATACCCGTCATTCGAGAATTTGAAATTGGCGAAGATGTTGTTCATTCGCCCCGTTCGTGGAGCTGTGCGCTTGTCAGCGTTTTTGAGGATCTGCAGGCCCTTAACGAATACCAGGTCCACGGGGACCACGTCGCGGCGGCCAGGGGCTTGCGTGATCTCTGCGAATCCGTCGCGTCGGTCGATTATGAGTTTTGATTATGAGCAGCAAAAAACGAAAAGCGAAGATCATCGGTGTTCCCATGGATCTCGGCGCAGGTCGGCGCGGGGTCGATATGGGGCCCTCCGCGATTCGAATCGCGGGCCTGAATCAATCAATCGTGTCACTCGGCTATGAGTTAAACGATACGGGAAACGTCCACGTTCATCCCCCCGAGGCGATAGTACAAACAAATCCGCGCGCGAGATTTCTCACCGAGATTGCCGCGGCCGCCGAAGAGCTCGCCGAGATGGTGGAACGTGCTCTTGACGAAGGCGCGCTGCCCGTCGTGCTGGGCGGCGATCACTCGATAGCGATCGGAAGCGCGGCCGGGGTTGCGGCTTACCATAAAAAACGAGGCGAGCGAATCGGCATTGTCTGGCTGGACGGCCATACCGATGTGAATACGCCGGAGACCTCTCCGTCAGGAAATATTCACGGAATGCCGCTCGCATCTTTATTAGGGAGCGGGCCGCGCGAGCTCACGCACATCGCGGGATTTGCGCCAAAAGTGCTGCCCTCAAATGCCGCCGTCATCGGCGCCCGGAGCGTTGATCCCGGCGAGCGCGAGTTCGTCAAAGCCAATGGGATTCGCGTTTTCACTATGAGCGAGCTCGACGATCGAGGAATGAGTGAAGTGATCGAAGAAGCGATACAAATCGCAAGTCGCAACACCGCCGGCTTTGTCGTAACGATGGACATGGATTTCCTCGATCCTTTTTATGCGCCGGGCGTCGGTACGCCCGAACGCGGTGGAGCGACCTATCGCGAGAGCCATCTCGCTATGGAGAAACTGGCGGATTCCGGCCGCGTGTTGTCGGTCGAGCTCACGGAGGTGAATCCGCTTTTCGACACCGCCAATCAAACAGCGCAGCTTGCGGTAGAGCTTATTCTCTCCGCGCTCGGCAAAAAGATCATGTAGCCGCTACTCGACATCAATGAACAGTGAACAAACAACGAACGACAAGTGACAATAACCAGTAGCAAATGATCAGCAGCAAATGACAAATGACAGGAAACTCCGAATAGGCGTGATCTTCGGCGGGAGATCGGGCGAGCACGAAGTCTCTCTTCGCTCAGCCGAGTCGATCATCAACGCGATTGACAAGACCAAGTATGAAGTCGTTCCCATCGGCATTACCAAGCACGGCCGATGGCTGACGGCCAGGAACGCAAGCGCGCTTCTCCCTCAAGCTGTAATGGCTTCTCAGGAACAGCGGTCCGTCACTATTGTCGGCGATCCCACGCGACGTGGCTTGATGGGACTGGATGCCGGTGAGCAATCTCGCTCGAATGAACCTCTCGACGTTATCTTTCCGGTTCTGCACGGAACTTACGGAGAGGACGGCACAATTCAAGGTCTACTTGAAATGGCTGGAGTGCCGTACGTCGGATGCGGAGTTCTGGCGTCGTCCGTAGGAATGGACAAAATCCTGATGAAACAGGTGTTCGAGCGCGCGGGTCTTACTCTCGCCGACTACGAATTTTTCCTGAGATCTGATTGGGAGCGGGAACCGGAAGCGATAGTCGCCCGCATCAATTCGAGACTTAGCTCGCCTGTATTCGTGAAACCAGCCAATCTTGGCTCCTCGGTCGGTGTAAGCAAGGCTTCAAACAACACTGAGCTGCGAGAGGCAATTAGCGACGCCGCTAGATACGACCGCCGAATAGTTGTGGAGCAAGCCGTCCACGGGCGTGAGATCGAAGTCAGCGTGCTTGGCAACGACAACCCGATCGCAAGCCTGCCGGGAGAGATCATCGTCGGACATGAATTTTACGATTATGCCGACAAGTACATTGACAATGCGTCGAGAACCGAAGTTCCGGCGAAGCTCTCGAAAGAGATTATCGAACGGATTCAAGCCGATGCTGTAACCGCATTTACGTCGATCGACGGAGCCGGACTCGCTCGCGTTGATTTTTTTGTCGAGCACGAGACCGAGCGCGTCATCATCAACGAGATAAACACGATGCCCGGCTTTACCCAGATAAGCATGTTCCCGAAACTATGGGAGGCGACGGGGATTTCATACGCTGAGTTGATCGATCGACTGATCGGTCTCGCGATCGAACGCCACGCCGACCGCTCTCGCAATCTGACTAGTTACCAAGCCCGATAGAGCTGTGAGAGAACCGTCCGGTCACCTGACTTCCGCGAGCCTGCGAGAAATGGAGTATCTGTATCGAGAATCGGTTCTTGCCGAGCTTGCGAGACACGGCGTCATTCCGAGTAATGATACGTCCCCGGACCTTGTGCATGACTTCGTGAGCGATCTGTACCGTTATGAGATAAGAGCTCTGAAACAGCGAATGGTGTCAGGCCTCATCCCGAAAAATCAATACGCGGCGTATGTTGAAGAGCTACGGAAACGCTATCCGGTGCTTTCGCTTCCAAAAGAGCTGTGGGCTGCCGCCAGGTGAACCGTTCTCGAGAATCCGGCGGCGAGTATTCGAACAACTGGTCCAACTGGTCGCGTCGAACATACGCATGTGAATATTGTTTGATATTCTGGAGGCTCACTCGAGTCCCAGGAGCCATAACAGGAAAGACAATTCCAGCGAAGCGTCCTCGATTATTTGCTTAGCGGCTGCCCGCCGGAGTTACCGGCCTTGGTGTCGTACATCAGGAGGACCAGCCTGTCCGAAGCGGTCGCGTTTTGAAGACGCGCGGTCATCTTGCGTGCTTGCAACGGAGGCACTCTTTATATCCGATCGTAAAGAGAGGCAAGCGCCGGAGGCCGTCGTTGGCTCACGGAGCAATAGTGGAAGTGCAGCGCGTGATTAGAGTGCTTCTTTCTTAAGCAGCCGAAGAATCGAGCGCAGCTCAGGTGCGATGCGGTGAAGCTCTTCCCGATGGGTAGCGGTCAGACGCTCGATCAAAGCCTCGCCGCGGCATGTCATCATGACCGGCGGGGCGATCGGTTCGCTGTTCGCTCAGTTCTTCCATCTAGGGTTTCGAAGATTTGTTTGAGCGATTGCCGATTCCGTGGATGTGGCGGCCTGCCATCGGCGGATTATTTGTAGGCATAGGCGGTTTGATAGAACCTCGCACCTTTAATAATTTTGATTGAGTGGTCGGGAGATTCCCGGATTAATTCTTACCCGGTCGCAGGATCACTCGTTCTTCTTCCGTGGGTGTGGTTGCGACGTGACTTACCCCTCGCCTGACGAGGTAGATCGCCGCGAAGATGATAATGGCGCCGGCTACCTGCCCCCATCTCGGCGTTTCGCCGATCCCGATCCAGGCCACCAGCAGCGCGATGATGGGCGTTATATTCGAGTACAGCGCGGTGCGAGTAGACCCGATCTTCTGAACACCGTGATTCCAGATTATGTAGGCGAACCCAATCGCGAGAACACCGCTGAAAAACAGACCGGCCCATGCCGTTGCGCCGGCAGCGCGCCAATTCTGCGAGCTCAAGGAGGGGAATGATACGAGCAGTAGAATTGGTGTTCCGGTCAACATCATTATCGTAGTCGTTTTCAACGCGCCGTACTTATGCACATATGTTCGAGTCAGGCTTGTGTAGAGCGCCCAACATATCGTCGAGGCTATCATCAGAAAATCTCCAAGGTGATCTTCGCCGATCGAGACGCCCTTGGGCCCGCTGATTATTATCGCGGTCATTCCCGCGAACGCGAGCAGTAGTCCCGCGACTCCCAGTCCCGTGAAATGTTCCTGACGTCGCAGCCAGCCTATCAACGCGGTGAATAATGGCGTCGTGGCGAGTATCAGGGCCGCGTTTCCGGCTCGAGTGTGAGCCATTCCGAAGATGAAGAGCGATTGATATATGGTGTTCGCGAGCAGGCCCAGCAGCCACATTCGAGGCAGATCGCGTTTGTCGACCCTGATATTCCGTCCGCTGGAATACGTGAGAGCCAGCGTGAGTCCGGAAGCAATCACGAATCGCAATGCGTTGAATGACAACGGGAGAAAATCGACGAGCGACTGCTTTATTACGGTGTAATTGATGCCCCAGATCAGGCACATCAAGAGAAGGAGCATATCCGCGCGGCCGAATGAATGGGCGTCGCTCTCGCCGCGTACGGGAGCGCTCATCGCACTTTCTCCAGCGCGGCGTGCTTTGCGACGAATTTCTTCGGGCCGTATCCCGGAAAAGTAACCGTGAGCTTTGCGTCCTCACCGGCTCCCTCGCATCTGGTAACAACGCCGCTGCCGTATCTCTCGTGCCGAACCCGAAGCCCGACCTTGAAATCACCGGCCTCCTTTGTTGTAGACGGTGATTGCGGCTCGGAGCGTCCGCTTCGATGTGAAGCGCCTTTTCGCTTATTGAAGAATTCGTGGACGCTATCGACGGAGTTGTAAGTCTTGCCCTGGTAGCTGGAAGTGCGTTTAATCGCAGGCGCCGAAGATTGTCCGGGCGAACGCTGCTGCTCAGTGAACGAGTCCGCGTAACCAAGCCATGAATTTTTGCCGGGCGACAAATCTTCTATCAGCTCGCGGGGAATTTCATTTAAAAAGCGCGAAGGCTCACACAGCGACTCATCTCCGAATACCCATCGCTTCATCGCGTGGGTAATATAGAGGGTTTTCTGTGCTCTCGTGATCGCGACATAACAGAGCCGCCGCTCTTCTTCGAGGTCATCGCCGGATGACGCGCGCGAGTGCGGAAATATCCCTTCCTCCAGTCCCGCCATGAACACCACCGGGAACTCGAGTCCCTTTGCCGAATGGACGGTGAGCAGCGTGACGCGCGCATCTTCTCTGTACTGGTCGGTATCCGAAGCCAATGCCGCGTGATCGACGAAATCGCGAAGCGTCTCGTTCTGGCGTTCGGCTTCCACGGCCGCATTGACGAGCTCTTCGATATTGAGCAATCTGCCTTCGGCCTGATCGGTCTTTTCTTCACGGAGCGCTTGAACATATCCGCTCTCAAGCGTCGCGGCTTTGACGATGTCGGGCAATGATTCTTCTTTCAACACTCTCTCGATCAGCCCGGTTATTATTTCGCGAAACGTCCGAAGCGCGCTCAACGAGCGAGGCGAAACCAATCTCTGCTCAATGACGGCAGGCATGGCTTCCCAGAGTGAAAGTCCTTCGGCAGCCTGTCTCTGAGCCAGGGTATCCAGCGTTGCCTTGCCGATCCCGCGCGGCGGCTCGTTTATGACGCGGGAGAGGGCCATATCGTCGCGTGGATTCATTGCGAGTTTTAAGTAGGCGATGATGTCTTTTACTTCGGCGCGATCGTAGAAGGAGAAGCCTCCGACGATGTTGTACGGCACGCCTCTTCTTCTGAGGGACTCTTCAAAGAGCCGTGACTGTGCATTCGTTCGATAGAGCACGGCTGAATATTGTCCATGGCGGAGATGCTCCTGGATTTTCTCGGCGGCGAAGGCGGCTTCGCCTTCCCCATCATAGGATTGGTAGTAGCGGATCTTATCTCCCTGCGCTTGCGGGTCGGCTGAATAGAGTTCCTTGGGAAGGCGTTTTTCGTTGATCTCAATTACGCGATTTGCCGCATCGAGAATTACCGGAGTAGATCGGTAGTTCTGTTCGAGTCTAACGGTGCGAGTTCCCGGGAAGTCGCGCTGAAATCCGAGAATGATGTTGAAGTCCGAGCCGCGAAACGAATAGATGCTCTGATCCAGATCTCCAACCACGCAGAGGCTGCGGCCGCTCCAATGCGACTGCTCAATCGCTTTATCTTTAGAAGAGAGAGGCAAGCCGGTTATGATCAGCCGCGCCAGATCGTACTGAATGTGATTGGTGTCCTGGAACTCGTCGATCATCACGTGCCGAAATCGGCCGTGGTAGTACTCGCGAGTCGGCCCGGATTTATCCAGAAGATCGACAACTTTGATCAACAAATCGTCGAAGTCCATTGCGTTGGCTTTGGCGAGCCTCGGCTCATATTGTTTGTAGACGGCCGCGACCTTTTCTCGCCGTTCGGTCACATACTCGGCCTGATTTTCGTAAGCGATAGGCGACAGACCGCGATTCTTCGCCCAGCTTATCGACGAGAGAGCCTGTCTCGGCGTGAGCGACTTATCGTCTATAGAGAGATCCTTCAGTATGGCGCGCACGAGGCGGGCCTGGTCATCTTCATCATAGATGGTGAAGTCTCTCGTGTAGGGACCGTTGAGCTTGTCTATGTTTCTTCGGAGGATTCTCACCGCGAGCGAGTGAAAGGTCGAAAGCAAGGGTGAAGAAATCATTTGTCCCTCGTTAAGGTGACTTTCGACTCGCGACTTCATCTCCTGGGCGGCCTTGTTGGTGAATGTGACGGCCAGTATCTGGTCGGGCCGGCAAGTGTGGCTGGCGATCAGATGGACTATACGATGAGTGATCACTCGGGTTTTGCCGGAGCCGGCTCCCGCGATGATCAGGATTGGACCTTCGACGGTATGAACCGCCTCCAGTTGTTGAGGATTGAGATCGGCTTTCGGCATTTTTGAGGGCTCGAGATCCAGCGGCGGCGAACAGATCAGACAGTCATCTGATCAGATGCTGAAGAGCTTTAAATTGGGCGGATTCGGCCGTCTTCATCATCTCGAAAAGCGCCATCTCCAGGTTGGACGGGATCGCGCCCGCCTGTGTCAGCCGCGCCAGGGCAACTTCTTTGCTTTCCGGTTTGCGCGACGTGATGCAGTCCACGAGCAGAAATACATCGAGATCCTGTGACAGCAAGTCGAGCACGGTCTGAGTGACGCATATGTGCGCTTCGATCCCGCAGACGATGATCTGCTTCACGTTGCGGCTGATCAATTCAGATTGGAAATCTTCGACTCTGCACGAGCTGAAGCAGAGCTTTTCAATGATCTTGGGAGGCTTGGGAAGGTGGGGTATTATTTCCTCGGCCGTGCGCTTGAGGCCTCGCGGATACTGTTCCGTGACGATTACAGGCACTTCGAGCAAGCAGGCGCCTTGTACGGCTTTTGCGATTCGAGCGCTGACCGCTGAGAAATCGGGAATCACGGTCCTAAATGCTTCTTGCATGTCTATGACGACGAGCGCGGCCTTCTCGCGGCACAGTCGCTTGATCTGGATCATTGCTTGCTCCAATGAAATCTGTACGAACCTGAGATGATCAATGTAGCTTGCGAGCGAAAGATTGACTATAACAGCGGGTATTTTGAGCGGCAACCATGGGCTCTGAAATGGGCTCTAGAGTGCTTGTAGAGACGTGTGTGGAAATCTGATAGCAATCCGTGGAGAGGGTGTGAAGGGATCGATTAGGCAGGTTAAACGGTTCCGGTTTTGGGAAGGCGCAATCCCAAAACCGAACACCAAAAGGCCTTTTGATTTCAGGTTCCTGGGACTAAACTAAGTGCCGCTAAGATTTGGTCGCTTACGCCACGTTGGCACGTCAGTTGGGTATAACCGGACGAGGGCAATATGGATATTCCGAGAAAAAGTCAAACAACAAAGCGTAACATCAAACGGGCTGTTTATTCCTTGCTCACGATCGGCGCGGTGGCCGCGATTACCGTAGGGGTTTCAAGGCTGAAACCGGCGGCGCCGAGCGTTGATCCAAGCACGGTACTGTTTGATACGGTGAAAAAGGGCCAGATGCTCCGGCAGGTTCGCGGTCTCGGAACCCTGGTTCCCGAAGAAATCAGATGGGTGCCGGCGATGACGCAGGGCCGTGTCGAACGCCGGTTGGCCAAACCCGGCGATGTGGTAGGCGCCGACACGGTTTTGATGGAGCTGGATAATCCCGAAATTAAGCAGGCCGCGCTCGATGCCGAATCACAGTGGCGCGGCGCGAAGGCCGACCTTGCCAGCCTAAAAGTGCAATGTGAAAAAAAGGTGCTGGATCAGCGTTCGACGGCGGCGTCGGTCGGGGCCGATTACCGATCGGCGAAACTTCAGTATGAAGTGAATGAATCGCTCGGCCAGCAGGGACTGATGTCCAAGCTGCTTGTGAACCTTTCCAAGATTAAAGCGGAGGACCTTAAGAATCGCGATAACATTGAGGCGGAGCGCTTGTCGATTACCGCCGACGAGATAAAGAACCAGGTTGCGGCGCAGGAAGAGAGAGTCTCGCAGCTCGAACAGGCCGCCAAATTGAAGAGGACACAGGTTGAGCAATTGAAGGTGCGATCGGGTATCTCGGGCGTGCTTCAACTGGTTCAGGCGGAAGTCGGTCAACAGGTCACGGCGGGTCAAAATCTAGCTCGCGTCGCCGATCCCAAGAGGCTGAAAGCCGAGTTGAAGATTGCTGAAACCCAGGTCAAGGATATCCTGATCGGCCAGCCTGTCTCCGTCGACACTCGAAACGGAGTAATTCCAGGAAAAGTCATTCGTATTGATCCGTCCGTTCAGAACGGTACGAGAACGGTCGACGCCGAGTTGACCGGCGATCTCCCGAAGGGAGCGGTTGCGGATCTCAGCGTAGAAGGTACGATCGAGCTGGAGCGGCTTGACGACATTATGTTCGTCGGAAGGCCGGTGATGGGGCAGGAGAACAGCACTATCGGGCTGTTCAAAGTCGAGCCGGATGGAATCAACGCGGTTCGCGTCCAGGTGAGACTCGGGAAGAGCTCGGTCGCCACGGTTGAGATTAAAGATGGGCTTCAGATCGGGGACAAGGTCATCCTCTCCGATATGAAGACCTATGACAGCACTGATCGGATCAGATTGAAGTAACGGAGAAACCAATGACATCTTCAAGCCAGCCTCTCATAAGGCTCGACGGCGTACAAAAAGTGTTTTACACGGATGAGATTGAGACTCACGCGCTGTCCGGCATCCATCTTGAGATCAACACCGGCGAGTACATCTCGATAGCCGGTCCCTCTGGTTGCGGAAAATCCACACTCCTTTCGATACTGGGGCTGTTGGATTCTCCAACCGGCGGCAGCTATACGCTAAATAATAATGCGGTGGCTGATCTGAATCCTTCGGCGCGAGCTCGCATTCGAAATCGCGAAATCGGGTTCATCTTTCAGAGTTTTAATCTGATAGGCGACCTGTCCGTTTTCGAAAATGTCGAGCTGCCTTTGACCTACCGCGGCATGAAGTCCAACGAGCGCAAGCAGCGGGTCAATGAGGCTCTTGAGAAGGTCGGCATGGCTCATCGCGCCAAACACCTTCCCAGCCAGCTCTCCGGCGGTCAACAACAGAGGGTCGCGGTTGCAAGAGCGGTTGCGGGCAGGCCGTCGATACTTCTCGCGGATGAGCCGACTGGAAACCTCGATTCACGAAGCGGCGAAGCGGTTATGGAGCTGCTCCGCGATCTTCACCGCGAAGGCGCTACGATCTGCATGGTGACGCACGATCCCAGATATGCGCGTCATGCCGATCGCGGAATCCACCTCTTTGATGGTCGAGTCGTCGAAGAGGAGGACGGCCGACTCGAAGCCAGCGCGGACTAAGCAAAGGAATCCTGTGCAATTGAATAGAGTGACTCGTGCGCTCTTTAGCGCCTCAGTATTGCTCTGCCTCACGCTCCAGATTCTCGCTCAAGAGAAACGGCCGCCAATAATAGTGTTTGGCAGCGATTCGCCGGAGCGGGGTACTACGCGGGTTGGTTATTGGGACAACACGAAGAATCGCGGAGCCGGACAGTTCGCGATTGATTATGGCAAGCCGATGTGGCGCAAGGAGTACGAAGAGAGCGGCAGGTTCGACAAGATGACCAGGGGTCA
>Ga0066687_10000230_pt1 | contig 14497 bp, 11 predicted proteins | sample GraSoiAngelo_136_FD_65630 | JGI IMG/M metagenome (GOLD analysis project Ga0066687, IMG submission 65630) | Grasslands soil microbial communities from the Angelo Coastal Reserve, California, USA - 14_0929_09_20cm | ecosystem: Environmental > Terrestrial > Soil > Grasslands | place: USA... | reverse complement strand
TTAGCCTGCAAAATGAGCGCTAAATGTGCCTCCAATTGCGGTGTCCGCCTTAGAAATCTAAGGCGTTTCCGCATATGCAAAGCAGGCGTCTCAGGCGTGCTTCGTAATCCTGTGGAAGCGTTCGCCTGAGATGCATTATCCCGCTGTAAACACAAGAGATTTCAGGCATGGCGCTTAGTGATCGATTATGCTCGGTTCGTTGCTTTTCTGCGCGTGCTGCTCCTATAATGCGAGAATCCGTACCCGCCAAAAACCTCGCAGGAGGTCCGGCGAGCGTCAGCCGGAATACCAGGAATACGGCATAATTCGCCCTTCCACGGAAGCAAAAGGCGACACTGGGAGCTCAATCCCGACGGAATCAAGGAGTCTTAAAGCGCAACAACTATGACACGCAAGATTGTTTCAACCCTCTCGGTCGCGGCCCTGCTTTCAGCCGGAGCTGTAGCGCAAACCGCGGCAACCAACGCAGCCCCTTCCACCAGCACGAATTCGGTGATCGCTGGGCCCAACAAGTTAGCGATCATCAACATCCAGGCAGCAATTGCGAATACCAACGAAGGGCAGCGCGATCTGGATGCCCTGCAGAAGAAGTTCGAGCCCAAGCAGATCGAGCTCAAGAGCCTGAGCGACGAAGTTGACAACCTGAAGAAGCAGCTCGCCGCCCAGACCGACAAGTTAAACGATGATGAGCGGAACAAGCGTGTGCAAGCCATTGAGAGCAAGCAGAAGACATTACAGCGTGATCTAGAGGACGCGCAGAACGAGTATCAGACGCAGTCGAATGAAATTGCGCAGCGCATTGGCGGCAAGCTCATGCAGTCGCTCGACAGCTATGCCAAGCAGAACGGATACGCGGTCGTGATCGACGTTTCGTCACAGCAGAGCCCTGTACTATGGGCCGCTCAGTCGGTGGATATCACCAAGCCAGTCATCGACGCGTACAACGTTGTCTCAGGCGTGGCCGCTCCAGCGGCGAAGCCGGCGACATCAGCGCCGAGTGCCAGCACTACGATTCCCCGCCGCACGACTCCACCGCCAGCCGCGCCTAAACCGGCGGCTACAAGCCCGATGACACCAAAATAGGAATTTAGTTCCAGATTTTTCGAAAAGGCCGCTCGCCCGAGCGGCCTTTTATTTTCGCGCAGGCAAGAGACCAAGAGGGTGTGTGCGGTGTCAATTTCCTCATCCCGCAACGGGAGGGAGGAAGTCATGTTCGCTGACAGCCTGTTGGAATCGGCCCCCCACCCAGCTCACCGCGCCGCCTGGAGCAAGCTCGCGTCTGTGTTTCTGCAGAGCTTGTTCCTAGCAGTTGCTCTGGCTATTCCACTGTTTCATGTGGAACGTCTGCAATTCGTTCCGCCACCGCCCAGTATTCGGATGACCAGCGTTGAACAGCCGCCAGCCATCCACGAGCAGCCTGCAAGTACTTCCCTGAACACAGCTCCGACGCTGCCCAACCAGATCGTGGAACCAAAGTGGATTCCGCGCACCATCGCCCGCGTTACCGATGAACCGCCAACCGGTGGTTCAACATCTCCGGCATTGCCTTGCGTCAGTGACTGCGGCGGCGGCTTGTCGCTAACGCACCTCATCGGCGACGGGCGTATGGGCATAGTGCCGCCGCCCCCTCCGCCGACTAAGCCACTCCATCTCTCCGAAATGCAACTAGGAGCACTGATCCGCAAAGTTCTGCCGGAATATCCGATCGCTGCCAAGCAACTGGGCATTCAAGGCACGGTCGTTCTGATGGCGACTATCGGAAAGGATGGCCGAGTGGAGCACGTACGGCCGGTTAGTGGCGCTCCGCTGCTGGTGAGGCCGGCGATGCTCGCAGTCGAGCAATGGCAGTATCGTCCGTACTTGCTGAATCACGAACCAGTAGTCGTGCAGTCGCAAATCACAGTCAACTTTGTGTTGAACCGGAATTAAAATCGTTTCACCACGGAGACACGGAGACACGGAGCCACGGAGAACAGCCGGAGGAAACCACAAAGGTCACGAAGGATCACGAAGGATTGTAGGACGGTCTCGATCTGCCGGGCGATCCTTCGTCTCCTTTTAATTAGCTTCGCCATTCTCCGTGAGTCCGTGTCTCCGCGATGAAGACCCTGTTAAACTTCGACGATGGTTCGCGGACACGCGTCGCACTCCGGCACTGCTCGATTCTCTGCGCGATTTCCCAAGCTCACTGCCGCGGGCCATTTCCGGCAGCCTGAACACGTGCCTCACCTGAGTCATCTCTGGCTCTCGTCTATTGGAATCGGTACTTATCTCGGTGAAGTGGATGCCGCGACCGATCAGCGCTACACCGAGGCTGTGGAAGAGGCGATTGCAAGCGGCGTGAACGTTCTGGACTCCGCGATCAACTACCGCTTCCAGAGGTCGGAGCGCAGTATCGGTGCGGTCCTCAAGCAAACGCAGGTGCGCCGCGACGAATTGCTCATCTGCACCAAGGCTGGCTATCTGACCTATGACGCTACGGTTCCAGCCGATCCTCGCCGCTATTTTATAGAGGAATACATCGACGCCGGAATCGTGCCACGCGAAGAGTTGGTTGCCGGAATGCACTGTATGGCGCCGAGCTATTTGAAGAACCAGCTCGACCGTTCGCTGGGAAATCTTGGGGTTGAGACCATTGATGTCTTCTACATTCACAACCCGGAACAACAGTTAGGCGATGTCCCGCGTGACACGTTTCATGACCGCCTGCGCCGGGCATTCGCAGCTCTCGAAGAGCAGGTGGCTGCCGAAAAAATTCGCGTCTACGGGATCGCCACGTGGAACGGATACCGACAGGATCGAAGCGCGAAAGACTATCTCGATCTCGCCGAGATAGCAGCCATTGCGCACGACGTTCGCGGCGACGGTCATCACTTCCGCGCGATTCAGTTGCCCTTTAGCCTGGGACTGCCTGAAGCCTTTGCAAAAGATAATCAGAGAGTCGGAGCAAGGCGTGTTTCTTTATTGACGGCTGCCCGCGAACTGGGAATCGCGGTAATCGGGAGCGCAGCGCTGCTTCAGGGAAAACTCGCAGGCCGGTTGCCGGAGTTTGTTCGCGAACGCCTGAACTGTGAAACCGACGCGGAAGCGGCGATTCAGTTCGCGCGCTCAGCTCCGGCGCTAACGACTGCACTGGTCGGCATGAGCCGTAAGGAGCATGTAAAAACGAACCTGAAAGTGGCCACAAGGCCGATGGCGAAGATGGAGGAGTGGGAGAGCCTGTTTCAGAAGCAGCATTGAAAGAACGTGATTGGCCAGTCAGGCTGACTACGTTTTCTGACCAAAATTCGGTAGTCTGGAGTTGCTTCTCGCCGCCTTACTGCTTTGTTGCACCTTGACGCTGCTTGGCCAATTGAGCGACAGCTGGAGACTTGTCCAACGCGAGCTGATCATAGATTCTCTTGGCCTGCGCCGGATCTTTGCGTGCATACAAGTCGGCCAGTGCAAATTGGGCACTCTGAGAAGATACCGATTGGGTAGGCTTCTTGATTAGCTCGTTGTAGATATTGATGGCGTCCAGATCGCGATTTGTGGCCTCGTACACGGAAGCCAGTCCCATTTTGGCAAGAGCTGCAAGGTCCTTGTTGCCGGCGCCGGCAACTTTCTTGAACTTCGCCTCCGCGTCGGCATACTGACTGCCATCCAGCGCCGCCGCCGCAGCCATGTAAAGCGCATTCTTTCCCGAATCGGTACGGGGAAATTTATCGGCTACAGCCTGAAATTGCTTTTCTGCTTCTTTGGCGCGCTCCAACGTGCTGGCATAGCTCGGGATGCTGGGATCTGCCAATGCCCCCGGCGCACGGATAGGAGCTGCGTAAGTATTCATGGCCTGCCCCATGGCCGCGCTGGCCTGATCGTCCTGATACGTGCGCCAATAGCCATAAGCTCCGCCGGCGAGCACCAATACCAACACTACAATGCCGAGCAAGGTAAGCTGCTGGCGATGTTGCTGCGCCTGCGCAATTGCGCCTCGGGTAACTTCCTGAAACCTGTCTTCTTTTAGTTGATGGCGGGTGTAACTCTGCACGAACAGTCCTTCATGGGTGGATTCTCAGCCAAGGAGGGGAAACCTTTGATGGCCAAGAGATTAGTTTATCAATCCTGCGGAAAGAGCGTCAATTTTGCGATGGCAATCCGAATGCTCTGGCCAAGGCCCAAGGGCCGAAAGAAGCCTGGTTGCGGACAGGCTCAAAGCAAAGATCGAGACAGCTTGTTAATAGAATCAATTTGGGAATGCCCGGCAATTCGCGACGCACTTTACTGATGTCAATTCAATCTGCGCCTTGGCCTTGCCGGGAACGTTAACGTTTGGTTCCGGAATAAGAATGAGGGATTGAGCAGTCCCGTTCGGATTCAGCTCGCATCCGAAGTTGACTGATTGGGCGGCCCGCTGTTGGCAAATTCCGTCCGCAACTGCTGACTGCAACATTTCAGGCTTGCTATAGAGCTGTTCCGCGATCGCCGAGGGGACTACCGCGACCAGCATTGGCACTGGCGACTTGAGCTTTACGTCGACTTGCTCCCCGTCATGTTCGGGTAGGGGCAGACTATAAAGCTTGAGCACGTTGCTTAGCTGGTATTTTTCCTTGGCCAGGCGGACCCCGCGGAATTGCGGCGGGTAGCAGTTCTGCACGCAGCTCCAGCGGTAATACTGTAAGTGGACTGTGTTCGCGCTACCGAAAGCGTTCGCTACGTGCGGGACGCCCAACACGTTCCCCACCTGCGCGAGAATGGCCTGATCGAATTCGCGTTCGTCGCGCACGATGAGCGCCATGGAATCGTCCGAAGCCGGAAGGTAGCAGCTGTAGGTAGTGCTCACCACGTGCTCCTGCACGCAACTGTATTGCAGACGGTCCATCGCTGCCGGACGGTAGATCGCCTGCGGGTCCTGTGTGGCGTCGTCCCAATCGCGACGCTGAACGACTGCAATCGTGACTGGTTTCTGAGCGGTGATATCTAGCTTGATATTTCCGCCCTGCCCGGGATTGTACAGATGGGTTTTCTGCCGCAGTCCCGGAGTCAGCCGTACCAGTTCATCGGTGTCGCTCACCCAATCGAATGCCTTTTGCTGTGCCGCAGCGGGCGCAGCCATCAAACAGGCAAGCATGAGCGCTCGAATGGCGGAATTCTTCATGGATGATTGGAGTTTAGGCAGGAAGCAACGGGATCCGAAACACTTCTTAACGAAATCCGTTACGCGGGTAACGTTCCTGGACGTACATGTACGCTGGGAGTGGTATCGATATTCCGATACGAACCCCACTACCCCGCACTCCCACTTATCGAAAACTGCGTTTGCTCCACGAATTCTCCTCCCGGGATTGTGGGTGCGTGCAACCGTAGTTGCCTCTAACAGTTCCAATTAGATAGGCCTTCGTTTAGAGTACCGTGCAGCAGCTCTCGTTGTTCTTCCCACCGTTGAGGAGTCCGCACGGAGTTCTAGAAAGGGGATTCTTTATGCGCAAGCTAATCGGCGTCCTAATTGCCGTTGTGCTGATCGTTGTTATCGCGGTGATTGCATTTCCTTCCCTGGTCAATGTGAATCAGTATCACGACAAAATCCAGGCTGAACTCCAGCAAAAACTTCACCGGCAGGTGAAGCTGGGAGATATGAGCCTGAAGCTGTTCCCATTCTCGATTCGGGTTCACGATGTGGAAATCGGAGAAGATCCGAAGTTCAATGCAGGACGGCCGTTTGCGTCGACGCAAGAATTGGCTGTAAGCGCCAAACTGCTGCCTTTGCTGCGGCATGACATCCAGGTGAATTCGGTTGAGTTGGTAGATCCCAAAATCGAACTCGTAAGGAACGCGCAGGGTGTTTGGAATTTTGCCAGCCTGCAAGGACAGCCAGCGGCAAGCAACGCTCCGAGTCAGCCGAGCAAGAACCAGCCATCGCCTGCGACCAAGCCCAGCCCGACTCAGGCGGCACCCAACGAATCGAAGCCGAACCAGCCCAGCTCCGGCCAGGCGTTTTCGCTTTCGGAGCTGAAGATCACAAACGGCCAAGTCGCAATCACCGACCAGCAAAAGCACCAGAGCCGCAGCGTATACGACCACATTGATCTGGCGCTTTCGAACTATGCTCCGGCTAAACCGTTTGATTTGTCGTTGGCTGCTCATCTGCCCGGACAAGGCGATCAGTATGTGAAATTCGACGGTACCGCTGGACCAATGAACGACCAGAATTCACTGGCGACTCCGCTGGATGGACGCCTAAAACTCAATCAGATTTCATTGGCCGGCGTGCAGAAGTTCCTCAATTCGCCGCAATTAAGTCAATACGACGCTGTAGCCAGCGGCGATGCAAGTGTGCGAAACAACAACGGCGACATGAACTCCACCGGCAGTCTGCAGCTGAATAACGTGCGCGTCCGCGGAACTGAGATCGGCTATCCGATCAAGGCAGACTACAACATCGGCGATAACCTCAACACGGACGTAATCACGATTTCCAAATTGAATCTCAATCTTGGGCCTACGCCGATCAGCATCAATGGCAGCGTGAACACTCGGCCTACGCCGGCACAGCTCAATGTACAGGTGAAGGCGAACAACGCCTCAATCAGCGAACTGGCAAGGCTGGCCGGAGCCTTCGGGGTGGCGTTCAATCCGGGAACGCAGGTCGCGGGAAACCTGAACGCCGATATTCATGCGCAGGGCGCCACCGACCAGCCGGCCTTGAATGGCAACCTCAACGCCCAGAATCTGGTGATTAGCGGAAAAGATATCCCGCAGCCGGTAAAGGTTCCTGCAATTAATCTCGAACTCACGCCAGACACGGTGAAATCGAATAACTTCACAGCGCAAAGCGGTGGAACATCACTGAACGGCAACTTTGCGCTATCTCACTACACCACGCCAAATGGGGTTATCGATGCTGCTATCCGCACCTCCGGGGCGAATCTCGGCGAGCTCATCAACATCGCCAAGGCCTATGGTGTCTCAGCAGTCGAGGGCATGAGTGGAACTGGATCGCTATCCCTCGATGCGCACATCCAAGGCCCAATCAAGCAACCCGATCGGCTTGTATACAGCGGCACGGGATCGTTGCAAAATGCGACCATCAACACGCCGACGCTGACGAAGCCGTTGCTCGTGAAAACCGCGAATTTACGCTTCGCGCAAAACTCGGCGGTGCTCGAAAATATGCAGGCATCGCTAGGCAGCACCACCGCCACCGGAACGGCCACAGTCCGCAATTTCTCTGCCCCGCAACTTCAGTTTGCTTTGAATGCCGACAAACTGAACATCACTGAACTGCAGCAGATCACCGGTGGAAACGCACCGGCAAAACGTTCGGCTCTGGATGGCTTCTCGATCGTGCCGTCGGCCTACGCGCAATCGCGGCCGACAAACGGCTCTATTTCCCATCTCGGGGGAACTGGCACTCTGAGTGTGGGCACGATCTTGTTCGATCAACTCGTGCTGAGTAATTTCAAGTCGAATCTCACGTTCTCCGGCGATCCGGCAGGGAACTTGATGCGCACGCTGAATGGCGACATCAATTTCAACACCGGCAATGGAAAGTTCCAAGGTATCGACCTGCTGCATGAACTAAGTTCCATTGGCAAGTTCTCGCAATCGCAACCGTCGCAAGGCTTCACCAACATCATCAAGCTGGGAGGCCTGGTCAATATTAAGAATGGCGTAGCCAATACCAACAATCTGCAGGCCATAATCGATGGCGGAACGCTAGGCGCTGAAGGAGCCGTAGATTTGGTTACCGAAGCGCTCAACATGCGTCTGAACGCCGTACTGGGCAAGGATCTCAGTCAGAAAGTCGGTGGTACTGGAGTCGGCGGCTACTTGAACACAGCCCTGGCCAACAGGAATGGAGAGTTGGTGATTCCTGTGATCGTCACGGGCACCGTCAATAAGCCGCTCATTGCTCCCGATGTGCAGAAGCTCGCTCAGATGAAGCTAAACAATCTGCTGCCCACGTCAGGCAATCCCGGCGCGCTCACGAGCGGCCTATCAGGACTGCTCGGTGGTAAAGGTGGACAGCAGCAGAGCGGCGGGGTCCAGGGACTACTGGGTGCTCTGGGAGGTCAGCAGCAACAGCAGCAACAACCGCAATCGGATCAGGGACAGCAGGGTAAGGCCCAGCAGCAACAACAGCAACAACCGCAGAATCCGGTAAACGACATCATCGGGCTGTTCGGGAAGAAGAAAAAGAAGTAGGCAGTCAGCACTCGGCACTCGGCGTTCGGCATTCAGACGAGTCGCTCTTGGTCCGGCACCGGATTCTCTGGTCGACGGGTGCAGCTCATGATTTGTCTGAACTAAAGCGCCATGGCTGAATGCTGAGCGCCCCTCCTCGACCAATCTAAGTCAATGGATTATCCACATCTCCGTTTACAGCCGATGCGCATGAGTCGTATCTTTCTGTGCAGGTGTCTATTTAAGCAGGCATGACCCTTTTCGAGGCGAAGGAATACGATCCAAGCGTTGAAAAGCGGCGTCGCATGTATGCGATCGCCGGGCTGGTGCTGGCCGCGTTCTTCGCGTTTCTTGTCTATCACTTCTGGGATTGGCGCGAGGAGCACGCGGTGAGCAAGTTTCTCACCGCCATCGAGCACAAGGACTACGAGCGAGCGTATACAATCTGGAATGCCGATCCAAATTGGAAGCAGCATCCGCAGAAATATGCCGGATACAACTTTGGTACTTTCGAACTCGACTGGGGCCCGACCGGCGAATATGGGGAAATTCGCTCGCATACCATCCGCACGGCACTCACGCCAAAGAACTCAAGTGGCGTGGTCGTGATCTCAATGATCAACGATCGCAAGGTACCGTTGGCGCTCTGGGTAGAGAAGAAAGATCGGAGCATTACGTTCTTGCCTCCGACGCTAAACATTCGAATTGAGCCGTGAGCGCCGGCTCGCGGCAGAGATGCAGCATGCTGCGTCTCTGCCATGTTATTCGCTTATTCCAATATGTACGGGCTACCCGTGTGTCCTGGTCAAGACGCAGCATGCTGCGTCTCTGCCTTGGAGCGAAGCGCCAGCAGAGTCTTTTGCAGCGATTCCTCATTCTCCACATTCAATCCCGTTTTGGACCGGTCGATCTGACGTAGTAGCCCGGTAAGCACCTTGCCTGGGCCGACTTCGACAAATGTGTGAACTCCTGCGCTGATCAACGTCTGGATTGAGCGCACCCACTGCACCGCTCCAGTGACTTGGCTAATCAGAGCGTCCCGCGCCGCTTGCGCGTCCTGAACTAACTCGGCGTGGATGTTGGTAACTACTGGTACTTGAGGTTTGGAAAATCGCACGGCGTGCAAATCCGTGGCGAGCCGATCCTGCGCGGGCTGCATGAGCGAGCAATGGAAGGGAGCGCTTACCGGCAGCATAACCGCCCGTTTCGCACCCTTTTCCTTCGCCAATTCGGCCGCGCGTTCGACGGCAGCTTTGCTCCCCGAGATCACGATTTGCTCGGGAGAATTGATGTTCGCTGGAGATGCCGTGCCGCCAGTCTCTTGCGCAGCTTGGCGACAAGCGGCTTCGAGCGGCTCGAGAGCAAGCGCCAGGATGGCCGCCATTGCTCCAACGCCCACCGGCACCGCCTCCTGCATGTACTTGCCGCGCTTCGCGACTGTGCGCACTGCGTCGGCGAAGTTCAAGGTGCCCGCCGCCACCTGTGCGGAGTACTCGCCGAGGCTGTGTCCGGCTACATATTGCGGTTGAATGCCGCTTTCTGCCAGCACGCGCTGCGCAGCCACGGAGACGGTGAGAATTGCCGGCTGAGTAATCTCTGTAAGCTTCAGCTTCTCTTCCGGACCCTGAAAACAAAGCTGGGAGAGCGAGTAGCCGAGAGCAGCATCGGCTGCAGCAAAAGTTTCACGCGCTACCGGGTGGTTCTCGGCGAGTTCCTTGCCCATTCCGACTGCTTGTGAGCCTTGTCCGGGGAAGAGGAAAGCGAGGGGAGATGTGCTCATGGTCAGATATTGAGTGTAACCAGAATTGTGTTCTTAAAGCCGAAAAGCCGCGGGCGAAGGCGGCTGTTCCATCAGGTACTTAATATTTAGCCCAAACAGTTTGGATTTAGAACAATCTGCTGGAGGCGGCGCTCGCGAGGTTGGGAGCAGCGATTTCCAATTGGCGGGAGAGCCAAGTCTCCAGCTCAGATCTTACCAGCGGGGCGATGGTAGTGAAGCGCACGCCAACTCGTCCTGCATTGTTCGTCCAGACGAATTCACCTTTAGCTTCCAATACGCGATTCAGGCCGGGAAGCTGCATCCGCAGTTGCACCGTACCTGTCATGTCGCTGGTTCGGCTTGTGCCGAGTGCGACTCCTCCCTCGCTGATGTTCGTGAGTGGGACTGGCACATTGCGGACCGATCCGTAGCTCAGGTGCACGGTTGCATTTACGGCATGGCGGTGATACCGGCGGCGTTCGCGCAGGATTAAGCCGTGGGCCGCACGCAGACTTCGCGCTGCCCTGTCGGGAGAGACTGGTTTATCGAGCACAAAATTGGCGCCCAATTCAAAGGCGCCTTTTACCGTTGTTACTCGATTGGTGATGGCAAAGACAATCGACTTCGAATTCGACTTCCCTCTCCGCAGCTCCTTGATCACTTCACAGCCGCTTTGGACGTCGTCACAGTCGATAAGAACCGCGTCGAATTTGCGGCTGCAGATAGTCTGCCGGGCGGCGTCGGTCGAGGTAACCGTTTCCATATCAATGGTCACGCTTTCGAGCACGCGGCGAATAACGCGCAGGACCTCCTGATCACGTGTGAGGAGCAGCGCTTTCAGCATCACCGTCAGAATGTACCTTCCTTATAACCTAGGGACAAATAACCGTCGTAACTGAACTCCCGCGTTTGGCAGCTTAACTCATTGATTTGTCTTGGAAGTGACTGATTCCAAAGCGCACCTTGACGGCTTGCCGAGAGTGCTTTTGTTGAAAACTAACGGAGTTGCTTTTTCGCGAGCCGCGAGGTCTTCGCCGGCTTGGCCGACTTCTCTGCCGAGGTTGTCGCAGGTCCAGCCTGGCTCTTCATTTCGTCGATGATCGAATAAAGCTTGGAGCGATCTACTACCTCGACGAATGGCTTGCCGTAGGTCTTATTGGAGACTACGTAAATGGTTGGCGTGTGCTCGATTCCCACACGCTGTCCGAGGGCGAAATCTGCTTTCACTGCTCCAGCGAATTTTCCATCGGGATCGACGACGAACGGCAGCGAAGTCTTGTTCTGCGCAGCAAACTTCTCCGCGTTGGTGCGCAGATTTTCTGGCGAGATCGCCGGCTGATTCTCGAAGCAGTAGTCACGCCAGCCCGCTCCCAGGGCCTTCGACTTGCTGTCAAAGTACTTAGCGATTACCGCTGCGTCGTAGGACCAGTTGTGTTTAGGAAGAGGAAAGTCATAGCGAACAATAGGGATGTTGTAGGTCTTCGCCGCTTCTTTCAGCAGCGGATTGGCGTTGGCGCAATCCGGACACTGCAAGTCGACGAACTCGACAATGGCAACGCTCTGTCCCGGCGGAGGTTTCAGCGCTGAAGTGTCGGCTGAGTAGCTGAAGTTAGCAAACATAAGTAGGGCGGCAACGATGATAAGAACTCGTGAAGGCATGGCTAGTTAGACTCGATGACCAAGGCTGATGCTGAGAATATTTTATCGCGGAGGGATAGACTTGCGCTTGGGACCGCGATTCTCAGCCGTGCCCATCGCTAATGCCGGTTCGTTCGGTGAATAGCTACTCGCTATGCCGGTGCCTTGGATACAACTCAGGAGCCGGATACTCGTCCTTTGGCGGCATCTGACCAACCTGTTTGCCGGGCGAGATGGGCGAGGCCAGATTGTGTGATTCTGACGATCGAGCGCCCAAAGGCGTTCTCCCGTTCTACGAAGCCCCGGTCGTTGACTTCTTCCCAAACCGGAAGCTTGGGGCACGACGTGCGCCATGCTTCCATCGCTTCTTCGTAGCTTCGCTCGCCTCTTGCCAGCCAGGCGAGGAAGTCGACGATGAGTGCTTCGACGGTTGTGTCACTCACACGATATTTCTACCACTCGACGCGTAAAGACGCAGCACGCTGCGTCTCTTCCAGAACGGCTGCTCTGGACGACCCGTTCGACAGCTCCGACTTGACCCTCCTTTTGGGTAACAGAAGCATCTAGCCAAATAACGCTGTTTTTTAGTGACATTTCAGGAGTGGTTTATGAACTTCAGAGTCCCAGCTCTATGTTTGCTGCTGTCCGGACTTGTTGCCGCGCAGGTTCCCAATCCCACGTCTCAGCCACCCGCAGAGCAGAATCCGAACGGCTACGCCCAAAGTACTAGTACAACCGAAACCGGTGAGACTGTACCGTTGTTCAAAGTCCAGGTTGTAAGCCGGACAATCGAAGCAGTGAATTACCGCCATCTTGGAGGAGAAACCAAAGTAGGCATGATGGGCACAACGCTTATGCCGCAGGCCAAGGGCGATGCCCACGTGGACAGCCGCCATGGCCGCGTAGTCATCAGCGCCAAAGTTGACAAGATCGGTCCAGCCTCCCAATTTGGGCCTGAGTACCTGACGTACGCGATGTGGGCGATTACGCCAGAGGGCCGCGCGCAGAACCTGGGCGAGCTGCCGCTCAAAGACGATCACGCGCAGCTCGACGTAACTACTGACCTGCAGACGTTCGGGTTGATTGTTACTGCTGAGCCATATTTTTCGGTAACCCAGCCGAGCGATGTGGTTGTAATGGAAAACAGAGTCTTACCCGATACTAAGGGGCAAATCTCAGAGGTAACGGCTAAGTACGAACTGCTCCCTCGCGGACAATACGTCAAAACCGAGGGCGCGCGAGGTGTGCAGCCCCTCGCGGAAGATGTTGAGCACGATCACCACAAAGTTCCGCTGGGATTACTTGAAGCTCGCAATGCAGTGCGTCTGGCCCAGGCTGCCGAAGCCGATCAGTACGCCGCCGATTCGTTGGCCAAGGCGCAGGCATCGCTCGATCGCGCTGAGGACTACTACCGTCGCAAACAGTGGAAACCAGTCGAGACCGCGGCCCGCGACGCCGCCCAGAATGCCGAAGACGCACGCGTCATCGCATTGCGACGACGCGAGCAGAAGTCAATTGCTGAGGCCCAGGAACGTGAGCGGCAGCGAACGGACGAAGCTCGCGCCCGCGCCACGGCTGCTGAGGCCGAACAGCAGCGCGAAGCGGAACAACGTGCTCGCGCCGAGGATGATCGCCGAGCTGCTGAAGCTGCGCGTCAACAGGCGGAGTCGGCACAGCAGCAGGCCGAGCAGGCACGTCAGGCAGCTCTGACGGCGCAGCAGCAAGCAGAGGCTCAGCGACTTGCCGCCGAGCAACAGGCTCAGCAAGCGCAGCAACAGACGCAACAAGCTCAACAGCAGGCACAACAGGCAGAGCAGGAGAAAGAGGCCTTGCGTCAGCGCCTGCAACAACAACTCAATACGATCCTGCAAACGCGGGACACAGCTCGTGGATTGATCGTGAACATGTCCGACGTGCTTTTTGACACAAACCGCTACACGCTCAAACCAGGGGCAAGAGAGAAACTGGCGAAGGTCTCAGGAATTCTGCTCGCGTATCCAGGGTTGAAAGTGCAAGTGGAAGGTTACACCGACAGCACCGGCACTCCAGATTACAACCAGCATCTCTCAGAGCAGCGCGCTATGACCGTTCGTGATTATCTCGTTGGACAAGGCATAAACATGAACAGCGTCACGGCCCAGGGATTCGGCCCGAACGAGCCGGTGGCGAGCAATGCCACTGCCGCCGGGCGCCAGCAGAATCGCCGCGTGCAGATGGTAGTCTCTGGCCAGCCGATCGGCGAGGTCGCCTCGGCGCAAGGCATGCCTTCGAACGGTGCTGCCGATCAGCAATATCAAAATCAGCAGTACCAAAATCAGGCGCCTGTGTCACAGCCGTCTCAGCAGCAACTGCAGACCCAACCCTCGCAGATGCCGCAACAGCAACGGCCAACAGTTCCACGGTGAAGTGAAGCTAGTTAATGAGCGGCCGGCGCTTCCGCCGGCCTTTTGTTGTATTCGGATTTCACTAGAGACGCATGCTCCGCCTTTATCAAACCGTATGAGCAGGGACGCTCCTGTAAAATCGAGCGTTTATGCTTCGCTTCTGCACTGCGGGAGAGTCCCACGGAGAGGCGCTGATCTCCGTAATTTCCGGCGTTCCTGCCGGCGTCGAGATTGATCAAGAGTTCGTCAATCGCGAGCTCTGGCGCCGCCAGCAGGGCTACGGCCGTGGTGGACGCATGCGCATCGAGCGCGACACTGCGCACTTCATCTCTGGTGTTCGCCACGGAAAAACAATTGGCTCGCCGATTTCCCTACGCATCGAAAATCGCGATTGGAAGAATTGGGAGGAAGCTCTGCCGGTGAATGCCGGAGACCCGGCAAAGCACAAGCGGGTAGCCTCTCCCCGCCCCGGACATGCCGATCTCGCCGGAGCATTGAAGTACAACCTGCCGGAAGCGCGCTACGTCCTCGAAAGAGCATCCGCCCGGGAGTCGGC
>Ga0066687_10000229_pt1 | contig 14513 bp, 10 predicted proteins | sample GraSoiAngelo_136_FD_65630 | JGI IMG/M metagenome (GOLD analysis project Ga0066687, IMG submission 65630) | Grasslands soil microbial communities from the Angelo Coastal Reserve, California, USA - 14_0929_09_20cm | ecosystem: Environmental > Terrestrial > Soil > Grasslands | place: USA... | reverse complement strand
TACGAGAAGATCCTGACCGGCATGACGCGCGACGGCACGTTCCTTATTGAGGACGGCAAGCTGCAGGGTGGAGTGCGCAATTTCCGCTTCAATCAAAGCTTGATTGATATGTTGCAAAACGTTGAAATGTTGAGCAATTCAGTTCGAGCAAGCGGGGAGGAATCGTTCGACATGGTAGTGCCCGCGATGAAAGTAAAGAACTTCAATTTCACCGAGCTGACAAAGTTTTAATTTGTGAACAGGTAACTCTTACTGCCTTCCAAAGGTGCATGTCCGTTGAGAATCTGGAGCGAATCGGCGTAGACTTTGGTAACTTTAACGTCCAGAGGCAGGCGATATAACGTGGACTACAGCTACGCCAAGGGAGAACCCGTGGACGAGTTAAGAAGTTCAGTTCGGTTCCCGTTAAAGCTTCCTGTCCAAGTTCGCGCTGAGCAGACTGGCGTCACCGGCGAGACGGAAGATATCTCCGCCGGGGGTGTGCTGTTTTATATGGACGCCGCCATGGATATCGGGTCGATCATCGAATTTACAATTTCGATGCCGGCCAGCGTACTAGGGACAGCAACAGATGTCGTGGTGAAATGCACGGGACGTGTGGTACGCTGCTCCAAACAAGGCGATCGGACGGCTGTGGCAGCAGTGATCGATGAATACCACTTCGATCGTGCCCAGTAATCCGTTTATCTACCATGAGCAGCAGCGGCGCCTCCAAACCGTTACCGAGACTTGCGCCAGCGAAACCGGGAGACCCGAGCACAGCCCCTAATGGGAGCGAGGCAACTCCCGTGGAAGAGCAACCGGCAACAACTTCGATTCGCGTAATCCTCGCCGATACCCAGGCGATTTACCGTGTTGGCACTAAGAAGATTTTTGCCTTGGAGGACGACATTCGCGTCGTAGCTCAGGCAGAAAATCTTGGCCAGGTTCTGGCTGCAGCCGCCAAATTTCCCGCCGACGTTCTTCTGTTCGAAGCCGCCATTTCGCCTAACTCGCCTGAAGCGATCTCTGAAGTCCTGAAGCGTGCCTCGAATTTAAAAGTCATTGTGCTTTCGCCCGAGAACGATGAAGACACCACAGTGGAATACTTCCGGCGTGGCGTTCGCGGTCTCTTGCCGAGAAGCATTGCTCCGGAAATGCTGGTCAAGTGTGTGCGTAAGGTGGCTGTCGGGGAGACCTGGATCGACAACCAGAGCGTTAATTGGGTCATTGAAGCCTATCGCTCACAGGCCGCGCAGCTCACTTCGCCACGGCCAAAAACGAAGCTCTCAGACAAGGAACTGCTCATCATTTCGTGTGTGACCCAGGGCATGCGAAACAAGGAAATCGCCAGTGAGATCGGTACAACGGAGCAAGTGGTCAAGAACTATCTTCGTAAGGTTTACGACAAGCTCGGCGTCTCCGACCGGCTGGAGTTAGCGCTGTATTGCATCCACCACCGCCTGTTGCAGGGCTCTGGACGGGGTCAGATTCCCGACGAGTCAGCAGCGATTGCCGCCGCTAATAACGTGGCCGCAATTACCGAGTAGCGATCTTTTCACCTAGTATCCGCACTGCCGAGCCAAGCACGGCTGCGTTACCTGACTCCTGGACAAACGCGACAACACGCAAATTGTCTTTGTTCAGGTCCTTCGGTAAGTGCAGTGTAAAGTCCTTCTGCAAACCCTCTTCACCGGCTTTGGCTACCTTCTGCAAACTTCGAAGAACAGCTACGTGTCGTAGCTCGCGGCCAGAGTTTTCGCCTCCCTTAACTGGAGTCTGATCGGCATTGTCCGCTATGGCGACGTAGACGTCTGCGCGCTTGTGGCCTGGCGGAAGCGCGCTTACTACAAGCTTTAGTTTAAGTTCGTTGCCGTCAATGTCAGCCGCAGGAATGAGCACAGAAGCCTTCGGTCGGGCTGCTGCTTTTTCCAGGGCGTCTCGCAGTAAATGCAGACTGTTGCCGACAAATTCCTGCTTGCCGTCGACGACCATCTCAGGGGTATATGGTCCTGGGATGCCAAGCCGGCGAGCGTACTCCTCTTGACGATCCGTATATTCACGCGAGGAAAACCGGTCGCGCCATCCCGTCCCATCCCAATAGTCCACGTGTTCGCTGAGAACGACGATCTGGCTCTTCGAAGCAGATCGCTGCGCGTCAAGCTGGCGCAGGAGTTCGTCGGCGGGAGGACAGCTCGAGCATCCTTCGGACGTAAAGAGTTCCACGAGAATTCCCGGGGCAGATGACTGAGAAGTTTGCGCTGACAAGAGTGTGGCTGATTGTTTCGCTAGTGGAACAATCAACAACGTCGTTAGAAGAGAGACAAATGCCGCTCCGAAAGCGCAATTCATGATTGATAGATTCTCAACCTCAAGGGAGATTACAGCAAGCCAGCGGCGAACCAGAGATATGGCGAAGGAGATTGGGACGAATGGGGCAGCAAAAGATAGGAACTTCTGCTGGTAGGCTCAGCCTTCGCGCGATCAAGCATTGAGATATTACCGTTCGATCGCCCGCTCCTGGACGTCGCTTGCTCCCGCCGCTCGGCACAGAGCGACCGCGATGAACATAGCTACGCACCATAGCAGACTGAGTCCGAATACCCAGCGCACGCGCTCTCCTTGATAACTGCCTTTAGGGGATTGGATTTTCGGGGAAGAGATTGGGATTCTGCTATTCAGTAACGAAACTGTCAAACCGACGGTAATCCCGTTTTGGTGACGTAACAAACGAACGAATAGTCGCAATGTGTTGGAGTCTCAGCGTTTGCATCGCAGCTATCGTCGGATTCCGGGTAATCCGGTACACTGCGGGCTCCTGAGTTCATCCCATGACTGCTTCTGGTCCTCTCACCGTGCTTTGCATTGCCAGCTACGAAAAAGGTCACGAGTTTCTGCGTGAAGCGAAACGCCAGGGATGCACCGTGTTGCTGCTCACATCTGAGAGTTTGATGAAGACAGCAAGTTGGCCGACGGAGAGCATCGACGACATCTTCTACATGCCCGATGTCAATAAGAAATGGAACCTGCAGCACACCATTCTGGCGGCGAGCCACTTAGCGCGAAATCGCAGGATCGATCGCATTGTGCCATTGGATGATTTTGACCTGGAGACTGCGGCGGCGCTGCGCGAGCACATGCGCATTCCCGGAATGGGCGAAACGACGACCCGCTACTTTCGCGACAAACTGGCGATGCGTGCGCGAGCGAAATTCGCAAAACTGCCGGTTCCGGAGTTCGTACGGCTACTCAACGACGGCGAGATACACGAATTTACGCGTGCCATACCGTCTCCTTGGATGTTGAAGCCGCGGTCTCAGGCGGGCGCCATCGGGCTAAAGAAAATCACCAGCGAGCATGAGCTTTGGAAGTCGCTGGAGGCCCTGGGTGACGATCGATCGTTTTATCTTCTCGAGCGATATCTTCCCGGGCAGGTTTATCACGTAGACACAATCGTCTTTCATGGAGAACTGCTTTTCTCCAGCGTGAGCAAGTATGGCACGCCTCCGATGGACGTGACTCATCAAGGGGGCGTATTTACCACCCGAACTCTGCCTGGTGAAGATCCAAAGACGGTGGAATTGTGCGACCTGAATTGGAGAGTGCTGCAGGCGTTCGGACTGGTGTGGGGTGTCTCGCATAGCGAATTTATTGTTGCTCAAGACGGAAGTACCTACTTCTTAGAAACATCAGCTCGTGTTGGCGGAGCAAACATTGCGGAGCTGATTGAGGCGGCGACAGGAGTGAACCTGTGGCGGGAATGGGCAAAAGTTGAGATTGCCGGCGAGGATGGAAGCTACGCTCCGCCACAAGCGAAGCGAGATGCCGCAGGGTTGCTGATCTCATTGGCCAGGGAAGAATGGCCGAGCACCGAAGAGTTTAGAGATTCAGAGATTGTGTGGCGCATGCGAAAGCCATGGCACGTTGGCATGATCGTCCGCTCTACTCAGCATGCTCGGATAGAAGAATTGCTGCAGCAATACTCCGATCGTGTGCAACAAAAATACACGGCGTTCCAGCCGCCTCCGGATCGTCCGACTCACTAATTTGAATGCTTTAGGATAGATTAGCGTCCGAGACGTTCTTCTCGCGCCGCTCGTACGCGGGCAAGTCCATTGCGAGCCGCAGCGTTCATATGATCGAGGCGCAGAACGATTCCATATTCGTAGCGAGCGAGCGGATAATCGCCGGCTCCTGCCGCCGCATCGGCTTTGCGCAACAGGTCAAGAACATCTTTCCGGGTGAACCCTTCTACTTCCTGGGGCTCGGCAGCTTTCGCCCAGCGCTTGCGCGCGGTGTTGGTATCGTTGGGTCTTGCGGGCTCAGATTGCGTGTCCTCTTCACCCGAAGCTTCCGATTTCACGACCACGCCAGAGTTAGGCGTATTGATCGCCGCCTGGGTCTTGGGAGTGTCTGTCGCAGAAGCAGGCTCTTGCACTGTACTCGCTGGGGCGGGGTTCGGATCGGGCGCCGCGACTTGAGTTGAAGTTGAATGCGTATCACCGCTGGTTTGCGGAGCTGTTGAGGCCGCCGTGTCAGAAGTCGCAGTCGGCTGCGTTGCAGAAGCTGCATCCTGCGCGGCGGAATTCTCCGAAGCGGTCTTTGTGTTGTCCGGTTCCGCGCCGGTACTAGCAGGTTGCGGACTAGCTGTGCTCGCTTGGTCACCAGCGGCTGATGTGGCCTCGAGCTGGCTGAGCGCAGGCTTTTGCGGTGTGCGGGTAATCGTGATTGTTCTTCCGGCAACAGAAGGGAAGGCTCCCGTGCGCGACTTCACGCGCATGGCCCAGCCCGCCAGTGCTATCAAGAACAGAACTGCCACAACCCCAACCCAGCCCGAGCTACTCGAACGACGCCGAGGTTCGACAGCTTTGATTCGCGTCGAGCTAAGCGGGCGAGCCTGAACTGCCGAGGGCTCGGCAACTTTCTCGACCCCTGCGTGCGCCTCCGCGGGCGGCTTCAATAGCGCTGCTTGTTCGCGAAACGCTTCGCGCATTTCCTCGCAGCTCTGATAGCGATCAGCGGGGTTCTTGGCCAACGCCTTGCGAATAATAATGTCGATCCCATTCGGGAGTGACGGGTTGATTACGGAGGGCGGCACGGGATCTTCGTGGATCAGCTTGTAGAGAACCGCCGGCATCTCCCCCTTGAAAGGTTTCTCGCGGGTAAAGAGTTCGTAGAAGACGGTGCCGAGCGAGAAAATGTCCGAGCGCTGATCTAGTTTCTTGCCCGTAGCCTGCTCCGGCGCCATATAAGTCGGTGTTCCGACCACAACGCCGGTCATTGTCATATTGGTGTCGCCAAACTTGGCGATGCCGAAGTCGAGAACTTTTACCGTTCCTTCAACGGTGACCATGAAGTTGGCAGGTTTCAGGTCACGATGGATTACACCGCGTTGATGCGCGAATCCAACTGCGCTGCACATCTGGTCTGCATAGGACAACAGCGTCGGGAGGACAGGCAGTTTGCCTGCCTCAAGCAGGCTGCCTAGGGTCTCTCCCTCGACAAACTGCATGCTGAGGTACACGAAGCCGTCTTGTTGCCCGATATCGTAGATGGTGATGATGTTCGGATGATCGAGTCCGCCGGCGGCTTTGGCTTCGAGCTTGAGCCGGTCAACGAGCTCAACTCCATCACCGAAGTTACGCTGAATGGAGATCGTCTTGAGTGCGACCGTGCGTCCGATTACGTTGTCGTAGGCCTTATAAACAATGCCCATCGCGCCGCGGCCGAGCTCCGATTGAAGCTGATACCGGTTCGCGGCAGTTGCATCCACACCCTCGATCTGACCTGGTTTGCGTACGTGCGAGTAAGTAGACTCATCGGTCCACAGCAGCTCATAAAGAGCCTCGGACCCCGGTGCGGGCGCGCGAAATGCCTTCGGGCCGAACAAAAATCCAGGAATGTTCCTGGCCGCCTCGTAAATCTTTTCGCCTACCAGAATCTGAGCCGAGTTTGTTTCTGCGACAACGCTGGCCGGACTTGCAGCGCTAGGATTTGAGGAAACCTGCGCGCTATGGCTGTGCACGATAACAGCAGCAACCACCTGGCTGGCTGCAGGATTTCGGTGAAAAGTGAGCAGCTTTACCTGTAGCGTCTTTGCCGCCGAGAGAGCATTGAAACAATTCCCGAATCGGGCGGTGAGAGTGTTTCCGCGCACCTCTGACACTCTGCCTTGGCCCTCGGCAATTACATTGCGAATCAGCTCCGCCAGAGCTTCATCGGCAGCGCAATCCAGGTCACGCAGCTTTTGTTGCGGTCCGGGATACTCCCACAGGCGAACGCAAAAAGTTGCCGCGGCAACGAGGCGCTCGTCTGTGTGAGCGCTTTCCTGCTTCTCCCGCGGATTGGGCGTGTGTTCCAAGGAATCCATTGCGTTGCTGAGACATGGGCGCCCGGCATTGGGGATAACACCGGCGTACTGCTCCCACCCACTAAGAATAACGAGGAATGGCTATATCTCGTTGATTACCTAAGTGCTTGATTCTTTAGTTCTTCGACACTCGGCGGATGTGGCCCTATGCTACCGTCAGAATTCTCCCCAGAAGGCGCTTACTCCGGAATGATTTCGCAAAAATACACCCCAATTCAGGCATATGGACGTGCGTTGACAATGCTCCGCCAGCCAAGTCGATTTTTCCGCCTCTCAGCAGTTACTCTGCTCTGCTGTTTTGCCGCGTCGCTGCAGGCAGCGAATACGCGCATGACGGCGATTGCTCTCTTCGATGGTTCCGATGGTCCCGCGTATGTGCAGATCAGCGGCGTGACGCTGAACGGCAAAACCGAGCTGCGCATGTGCGATGGCGTAACGAAGATCGAGAAGCGGAACTACGACTTATTGTTCAAGACGCAACTTGCCGGCGCAACTTCACTGGAGCGCAGCGCCGACGGCGTGCTTAAACTGACCGTGAACTCGAAACCAATCTGCGTAGTTCCGGGCAGCCTCAGGTTTGATAAGAAGACCGAACTCACTCCGGCAGAAGCCGCTGACCAGGCAATGCTGCAAGGACTCATCATTTCGTCTTCAACTCCGGGACTAGGACTTCCACCATTCAAGCCAGGAGTGCGATTGGTATTCGTCGCCGCTCCCGATGACGAACTCGCTGCCTATCTCTCGGCCGACCGCGCGCATTCAACTTCGGCGTGGCAGGCATTTCTGCAGCATTATGGATCTTCCACGCGCGCTGCCGATGCCAGAAACGCGATGGCAGCGATCTACGAGGGATCGGCGGAGTCTGCCTTTGCTGAATATCGCAGATCAGTAACGCGCAGCGATCTGACACGCCTGAAACAAGCGCAACAACAGGCCGACGATGCGGAAAAGAGCGTCGCTGGTTACGCTCCGGCGCGCAAGCTGAAAGAGCAGATCAATAAAGAACAGGAGTCATTGCTCGAATCCGATCGCAACAGTCTCCAGAACTTTCGCAAGGCGCTCACGGAGCACGCAGTTGGTTACGCACAATTAGCTGCAGCGAAGCAGCACAGCGAACAAGTAATCGAAGTAAATTCTCAATATCCTCCAGCGTTGGCCTTGCATGCAGAGATCGTCGGCGAACAGCGCAAGTTGAACTCGGCAGTGCAGAGCGCGGAAACCTCCCTTACCGCAAGGCGATACGACGACGCAATGGCTGTACTTGCGCCCTACCGTTCGTTTGCGCCGGAGGTGCCGCGCATCGACGCCGTTGTTTCGGCGGTGTACACAGTCCATCTTGTCCGTGGCCAGGAATTTGCTAAGAGCCGGGCGTGGGATCAGGCTGCCGCAGAGTTTCGTAGGGCCCTTGATGTCCGCAGCGATAGCAATGACGCCGCTGCCGCTCTGAAGAACGCGGAGCTGCAGTCGAATAATGCCAGCAACAAGCAAGCGGCACAAAACGCAATGGCCCAAAGCCGGAGCTACGCCGCGAAGGGCGAATTCGTTGACGCTTACGAAATTCTGGCGAACTTGCCGGATGCACAGCAGCCCTATGTTGCCGATCAGCTCGCTTCATTACAGAAAAACTATGTGACGGCTGCATTTCGTCGCGCGCAAAAGCTTCAGGAGATTCACGTTCCCATTCGGGGACGCGCCGATGAGGACGCCGTCCGCCAAGCCTACGATCTGCTCGAACGCGCCAGCAGCCTCAGCGGAGATCCCGCGATGAAACTCAAGCGCGATCTGCTCTCCGACAAAATCAGTGCTTACTATGTCGAGCAGGCGCAGAAGTACCTGAGCAAGCCGATGGGATCGGGAGTGGGAATCGGCTGGCTGTACTTAGGAGAAGCCGAGCGATATAAGCCCAATATGGGAGTGGTCCGCGAGGCGATGGCACGCTATGCAACCGCCTACCAGTTGCGGTCCCGACTTTCCATGGGCGTTGTGCTTCGTGACCAAACCTCCCGCCGCGACAATCTCGGCTTCGCCGATCAGTTGCGAGATGCGATTGCCAACGGCCTGGAGTCCTCCGGACTTCCGATGAAGGCTCTTCGCCAGTTCAATGAATCCGATTCTGTGCAGCCCAACTTCGTATTAGTGGCAGAGATCCTCGAGCACCGAGTAGTGAAGAACACTAACCTGGAGACGCTCCAGTCGAAATACCGCGCCGCTACGCATGAGGTCAAGAATCCGGCGTGGCTGCAAGCGAATCAGGATTATGACGCCGCCCAGCAGCAGCTAAGCGCAGCACAGCGTGCGGCCGCCGATGCCCAGGGACAGCACAAGAAGAAAGAAGTGATTGTGGCCGCCAACGAAGCAGTGGCTGCAGCACAAAAGCACGTAGCCGACACGCGGCACACGCTCGAGACTACGGAACAGACCCGTCCGGAAAACGTGATCGAGACCTACAACTATACGAAGAAGAACATCGATCTCACGGCGGTAGTCGACACGACCTTCCGCATCAAGGATCAGTCTGGGAATGCGGTCGAGGCTCCGTCTGAGATCAGACGAGATGACCACAAAGTAGCCGTCGTCCTCGATAACGTGAAGCCGGAGGACACGGAAGGAATCAAGAAGCAGAGCACCGAACCCGACGAAGGACAGTTCCTGACGGATCTGGAAATTCAGTCTAGAGACGCCCTGATCAAATCGGTTCGAGAAAAGGTCCTGCTTCTTCCGGGAAAGATCCTGGCTGAAGCCCGGAGGCGCACCCAAAGCGGCGACCTGGACGGCGCTGCAGAGGAATACGTTCTGTATATGAACGCGGTGAGTCCCGATTCATCCCAGGGGAGAGAAGAGGCGGCCAACTTCCTGCACGATCATTTCAACGTCACGGTCGGCGCACAGGCAAACACTGCGGAATCGCGATTGCGAGCCATGCGCTGAACCACTTGCGGCAGCGGCTCTTCGCAAACTACTTCAGCGGACGAACATTACCGCTTTGATGTACTGATTGCCGTAGCTCTCAATCTTGTACTTGCTGCTCTTCTTGTTGAAGCGAAGTTTGGCGGCGGCCATTATCTGTCCGGCACTTTCTCTCCCTTTTCGTTCAGTCTGAGTTGCAGGAATGCGAATGGGTAATCGGTGGAGCGGCCGTTGCGATAAAGTTCCGCGCACCGCATAGTCCCGCGCCGTCACAATAGTAATGATCGTGCTGGCACCTTCCTGCCGCTTTTCGCCACGGCGTTCTGGTTACCGGTGGTTCACACCGGATTGATTCGCCCCCGATCTTCTTTCTCGAGTGCGCTGCGCAGTGCAACCTGGCCTTTTTCCTTGAGAAGATCAGCGAGCTGCAGTACTTCATTGTCGCTGGTGTAACCAGTGATCCTGAAGTCGTATGGGACAGACTTGTCCCCGGCGGCTTCCACCGATTCCGATGGCCACGGCAGAGTAGGGGTCTGGTTTGGACAACTCATCGCGATTGCTCCCATCAGCCTGAGCAGATGCACAGATGGACAACGCCCCAAACGCTGCCAGCAGCGCCAATCTCCCGATACCAGTTTTCATGACGCGAATCTCCTCACTCTTCCTTTGAATCGACGCCGACGTCAGTTAGAGGTCTGTCAACATTGACAGATTCCCAAACTGATTCTGCGGAAATAGCCGTCACCCAAAGCTCCGATCCACGTAGCTGAGAAGTACGCAGAAAACGCAGGGCCAAGACTGGCAACATTGCCAGTCCACGAGGCGCTGTCGCGCGGCTAGGCTTGGCGGCTGATGAGAGGACTGAAGATGCCTTCAAATGATTTAATTCAACGCCAAGTATTGCCCATTCCGGACCGCAAACCGGTCGGCCTGATTACCTATGACGCCAAAGATCCAGACACCAAGTTTCCGCCAATCACACCATTGCGCCCGCCGGCTGGTGCGCCGAACGTGCTCTGGATCCTGCTTGACGATGTGGGCTTTGGAGCATCGAGCGTCTTCGGCGGTCCATGCAAAACGCCTACGGCAGAGAGGCTGGCGGCGGGTGGCCTCCGATACAACCGATTCCATACCACCGCTCTCTGCTCGCCGACGCGGGCGGCGTTTCTCACTGGACGCAACCATCACGCGGTGGGCATGGGCGCGATTACGGAGGTCGCTACTTCGGCTCCTGGCTACAACTCCTTGCGGCCAAATACCTGCGCGCCGCTGGCGGAGATCCTCAAGCTAAACGGCTACTCGACGGCCCAATTCGGGAAATGCCATGAAGTTCCGGTTTTCGAAGCGACACCGATCGGGCCATACGACCACTGGCCAACGGGCTCCGGCTTCGAGCATTTCTTCGGGTTTATCGGCGGCGAGACCGACCAGTACTATCCGGGGCTGTACGACGGAACCACGCCAATCGAGCCGGATCGGACTCCCGAGCAGGGCTACCATCTGATGGAAGATTTGGCTGACAAGGCGATTGCCTACATTCGCCAGCAGAAGGCGATGGCGCCGGACAAGCCGTTCTTCATTTATTTCGCTCCGGGCGCGACCCATGCGCCGCACCACGTCCCCAAGGACTGGATTGCGAAATACAAGGGCAAGTTCGATCAAGGCTGGGACAAGCTTCGCGAAGAGACTTTCATACGCCAGAAGAAGCTCGGAGTTATCCCCGCCGATTGCGAATTAACCAAGCGGCCGGAAGAGATTCCGGCGTGGGATAAGACCGAGGCAAGGCTTCGTCCGGTGCTGACGCGCGAGATGGAGATCTACGCGGCATTCCTCGAGTTCGCCGATCATCACGTCGGCCGCCTCATCGACTCGTTGACCGATTTGGGAATCTTAGACAACACACTCATTTACTACGTCATCGGCGACAACGGAGCCTCGGCTGAGGGTTCGCTGATCGGCACCATCAACGAAGTCGCGATGGGCGACGCGCCCGATCTGGTGACGCCGGAGCTCATGATCGAGCGCATCGACGATCTCGGCACATCGCGGTCGTTTAACCATTACGCGGTCGGCTGGGCGCATGCGCTCGACACACCCTATCAGTGGACTAAGCAAGTCGCGTCGCACTGGGGCGGCACGCGCAACGGGACGATCGTCCACTGGCCGAAGGGGATCAAAGCCAAGGGAGAGCTCCGCTCGCAGTTCCACCATGTGATCGATGTGGCGCCCACCGTCCTCGAAGCGGCCGGGCTGCCCGCGCCGACCATGGTGAACGGCGTCCTGCAAGAGCCATTGCACGGCGTCAGCATGGCGTACTCGTTCGACGACGCAAAAGCGGCGGAGCGGCATGAGACGCAGTACTTCGAGATGCTCTGCAATCGCGGCATCTATCACAAGGGCTGGACCGCGGTTACGCGACACGGCAATCCGCCATGGGTGATGGCAGAGGCGCAGCCTGCGCTGGATGACGACGTCTGGGAGCTGTACGACACAAACAAGGATTGGTCACAGGCGCACGATCTCGCTAAGCAGATGCCGGAGAAGGTCGCTGACCTCAAGCGACTGTTCGAGTTCGAGGCGACGAAGTACAACGTCTTCCCGCTCGACGACCGCAAGGTCGAGCGTGCGAACCCGGACCTCGCGGGACGTCCGGCTGTTGTGCACGGCAGCACGCAGCTCCTGTTTCCCGGCATGCGTCGCCTGCAGGAAAACTCGGTTATCAACACCAAGAACAAGTCGCATTCGGTCACGGCGGAGATCGAGGTGCCTGCGTCTGGAGCCAGCGGCGTCATTGTCGCCCAGGGCGGCAACATGGGCGGATGGAGCCTGTACGCGCATCAGGGCAAGCTGAAGTACTGCTACAACACCGTCGGGATACTTCACTACGACATCACGGCAACCTCGCCATTGCCCGCAGGCAAGCACCAGGTGCGGATGGAGTTCGTCTACGACGGCGGTGGCCTCGGTAAGGGCGCTGCCATTGGGTTGTACGTGGATGGCAAGAAGGTCGGCGAAGGGCGCGTGGAGCGCACGCACCGCTTCCTCTTCTCGCTGGACGAGACGCTGGAAGTCGGAAGCGACGTGGGCGAGCCCGTTTCTGCTGACTACGGCCCGGGCGGCAATGAGTTCAGCGGAAAGATCAACTGGGTGCAGATCGATGTCGATGCCGCAGCTAAGGATACCGATCACATGATCGGCGCCGAAGAGCGGTTCATGGTCGCCATGGCGCGGCAATAAGAAAACACTGTCGATCACAACAGAGCGCGGTCAGTGGCGACGCGTTCTGTTGTGTGGAGCAAATGAAAATGTCAATTGCGACGAGAGTTTCCATAACAACGGTATTTCTATCAGCGCTGTTGGTTCTGCATCCTGCTGCTTATGGACAGGAGACGGCGACACCCCAATCGCCCGAAAAACAAAAGATGGCTGCAGCCGCACCCGCCCCAGCTGATGCTGCGAGTCCAGCACCAGCACCGGTGCCCACGCCAGATTTCTGGGAACAGGAGGAGATGACGGGGGATTGGGGCGGAGCTCGATCGCGGATGAAGGAAAAAGGTGTCACCACGGAGATTACGCTTTCGCAGTTCGCGCAGGGCGTAGCTGCCGGCGGTATCACCAGAGGCGGCGTGTACAACGGCAGCTTCCAAACCGACTTCAAGTTCGATTTCGGGAAACTCGCAGGCTGGCAATTCTGGTCGGCTGACTTCAAGACCGAAACACGTTATGGCGGGCCCGTGTTGCTTGGAGTCGGAACGATCAACCCGGTTAACACGATAGCTATCGTTCCCGCCGGTTCCGGAACCGTGTTTTCAATCACTACGCTGAATGTAACGAAGCTATTCCCGGTTGATCTGAAGAAAGGCAATCTCTTAGCCGTCTCGGTGGGGCGCTATAACCTGCTCGACCTGGTAGAGGAGGACTTCTTCGCGGGCGGTGGTATAGAACGATTTCTCAATATCGCCCAAATTGGCCCTTTGACGGTTCTGCGGCAAGTCCCGCTCATCACGAATGCGGCGACGGTTGCTTACATCCGCGGCGGAAAGCCGTTCCTCACTTTCACTGTGCTCGATCCCAACGATCACTCCACCACGACCGGCCTGTCGGATTTGTTTGCCGACGGTGTGACCCTCTACCCGAGTATTGCACTTCCGTCAAAGTTCTTCGGCAAGACGGGCGAGCATTCGTTTGGCGTCGCCGTAACCACCAAGGCGTACACGCCATTCGATGCGATCAGGCAGATCATCATTCCCGGACCTCCGATTCGTCGGATCGCTCCGCAAAGAGGCTCCTGGTCGGCGAGCTACACAGCTCGGCAATACCTTGTCGAGAGAGCGCCTCACAACGGGTGGGGCGTTTTCAGTCAGCTATCGTTTGCGGACAACGGCACCAGCCCGATCGCTACATTTTGGGATATCGGCCTCGGCGGCAACGGTATTTTCAAAAGCCGTCTGCGCGACGAGTTCGGAATCTCTTATGCATTCACCAACTTGAGCAGTGTTCTAAAGGACAATCTCAGCCTGCTCAGAGTCAATCTGCCGCGGCCCGAGCACCAGATGGAAACGTTCTACAACTTCCACATCACTCCATGGCTCAGACTAACCGCCGATTTGCAGATCATTCGCCCCACTCGGGCCGTGGCGCAAACCGCGGTGGTTCCGGGCGGACGGTTGGAGATGGTTTTCTAGACTTCAGAGGAGAAAAAGATGAGCAATGACAAACTCCGCCGCGACGTACTTCCTATCCCGGACATCACACCGCCCGGGCTAACAACCTACGACGCGAAAGATCCGGACACGAAGTATCCTCCGATCACGCCCTTACGGCCCCCCAAAGGCGCGCCCAACGTGTTGCTCGTCTTGATTGACGATGCAGGATTCGGCTCGTCGAGCGCGTTCGGTGGGCCCTGCGAAACGCCTAACCTGGAAAAGCTCGCCGGCGAAGGTCTCAGATACAACCGCTTTCACACGACCGCGCTCTGCTCGCCGACGCGCGCGGCGTTTCTCACCGGTCGCAACCACCATACGGTCGGTATGGGAAACATTACGGAGAACGCTACCAGCGCGCCCGGCAACAGCTCGATACGGCCGAACACGTGCGCACCGCTGGCCGAAATCCTGAAACTAAATGGCTACTCGACCGCCCAAATCGGGAAATGCCATGAAGTTCCAGTGTGGGAAGTGACTCCCCTGGGACCGTTCAATGCCTGGCCTACGGGTGGCGGCGGTTTCGAGTACTTCTATGGCTTCATTGGCGGCGA
>Ga0066687_10000224_pt1 | contig 14616 bp, 16 predicted proteins | sample GraSoiAngelo_136_FD_65630 | JGI IMG/M metagenome (GOLD analysis project Ga0066687, IMG submission 65630) | Grasslands soil microbial communities from the Angelo Coastal Reserve, California, USA - 14_0929_09_20cm | ecosystem: Environmental > Terrestrial > Soil > Grasslands | place: USA... | reverse complement strand
GCAGGAGGCACTTTCTGCTGAGCTCGCTACTCGCCGCTCGACGGCGAGCGCCGCCGACGAGGCGCTGCAGGCGGCGACCTTAACGGCGACCGCTATCGATCAAGAGGTTGCCGACGTGGAGGCCGCGCTCGAGGCCGCCCGTAAAGCGGTTGTCGAGCACGAAGCACGCCTGCGGGCGCTGGAAGCCGAGCTGGGGGCCTTGCGGACGCTGCTCGACGGCGCCCAGCGCTGGAGCCCGGTGCCCGGCGGCGACACCTGGGATCGCCTACTCGAGGTGATCGAGGTGGAGCCGCAGTATCGCCCGGCGGTGGAAGCGGCGCTCGAAGGCTGGCTCCACGGCTGGTTGGCGCCCGATCAGTCCGGCTTCGAGCAGGCGGCCGCGGGCTTGCGGGAGGCCGAACACGCCCGCGAGACCTTGTTCTGGCCCGGTGTTCAGGACGCATCCGATGGAATCGCAGCTGGCCTGGTCCGGGTGAGCGACCTGGTGCATGCCTCGCCGGTGGTGGCGGGCGTCCTCGCGTCGCTCTTGCAGGCAACGGTGCTGGTCGCCGACCGCGCCGAGGCGATAAGAACCGTGAACAGCAACCCGCGGTTACGCGCAGTGACGTTCGCGGGAGAGGTCGTCACCGCGGTCTCGTATCGTGGCGGAAAAGGGGCAGATGCCCTGCTGGCGGTCCAGGCCAGGATTCGTGACGCCGAGCAGTCGCTCGGCGGTGAGCGCGAGGCGTCGCTGCGGGCCGCCGACGATGTCGAGCGTCGCATTGGTGAGCGTTCACGCCAGCTGGCAGAGCGTCGTCTGGTCCTGGATCGACTCGATGCCGCGCGCAGCGCCGCCGCGGAGGCGGCCGGGGGGCTCGCCGCCGTCAGCGACGCGGTCAAGCGCGAGAGTCAGCAGGAGGCGCAGCTCCGTCAGCAGACCGCCCGCTTGGCCGCCCTTTCCCAGCAGGTAGAGGAACAGCAAGTCGAGGCGGTCGGCCGCCAGTCCGCGATTGACGCACGCGAGTCGGCAATCGAGCGAGAACTCGATGCGCTCATTCTCGAGATCAGCCGGGGTGGAGCTGCCGTTTCGAACGCGGTCGAGGAGCGCCAAGAGAGCGAGTTGCGCGCCGCCCTTGCCAGGCAACGCGCCGAGGACCTTGGCCGGCAGCTCGAGCGAGCTCAGCAGGTGCTTCGCACCCATGGCGACGAGCTGGCTCAGCGCCGTGCCGCCGAAGAAGGGCTGGCGCTGCAGCCGGCGCTGATCAATGAGGAGCGGCGCCGGTGGTTGGAGCGCGCCGAGGCATTTCAAGCCGAGCTGAACACCCTCGAGGCGATGCCACTACCGGATGACGAGGCGGTCACCAACCTCGACGCTCAGGTTCGCGACGACGAGCAGCGCAATGTCACCCTCCAGGTGCAGCTCGCCCATGCCGATGACGCCGGTGCAGCCGCCGCCATGGAGCGCGACGCCGCTCAGGGCGAAGTCGAGCGCTGCGCGGCGGCGCTTCGGCAAGACGGCCAGACGGTCGACGAAGACGCCGAGCCGACCGAGGAAGTCGACTGGCAGAAAACCGAGCGCGAGGTTTCCCGGTTGCAGCGGCGGCTCGATGCCATGGGCCCGGTCAATCTGCTCGCACCGGACGAGTACGAACAGGTGCGTGACCGCTGCGACACCCTTGGCAGCCAACTCCAGGACCTGGACGAGGCCTCGGCGCAGCTACGTGCCCTTCGGGAGCGCCTTGAAGGCGAAATCGACGGGCGGTTTCGCACCGTCTTTCAGGCGGTCGCGGTCAACTTCCAGGAATTCTTCGCCGAGCTCTTCCCCGGCGGTCGGGCCACCCTTCGTCTCGAGGGTGACGAAGAAGGCAACCCGCTCGATGACGGCGTCGAGATTCTGGCCCAAACCCCGGGCAAGCGGTTGCAGCCGCTGACGTTACTGTCGGGCGGCGAGCGGGCCTTGACGGCGCTCGCCTTCCTGTTTGCGCTGCAGGCGGTAAATCCGAGTCCGTTCTACGTGCTGGACGAGGTCGATGCAGCGCTCGACGATGCGAATGTTGTGCGCTTCAACCGCGTCCTCAAGCGGCTGGCCGTCAATCAGCAATTTCTGATCGTGACCCATAACCACTCCACGATGGCACAGGCCCAGGCGCTCTACGGGGTGACGTTGGGCGACCACGGGCTCTCCCGGGTCGTCTCCGTCCGGCTCCACCAGGACAATCTGGTCCCGGTGGGTGAACGCTCGGCTTAGCGAGCCCAGCCATGCCGGTCGAGCCGGAGTCGACGCTGCGTCAGGGATTCTGGAAGCGGTTCGCGAAGAGCCTCGATGCGGGCCGTCAGGCGTATGTCGCGGATATGAAGGAGGTCTTCGGCCGACCGGCGATTGATGCCGGATTCTGGGACGACCTCGAAGCGACGCTGATCGCGGCCGACGCCGGCGCTCGCGTTACCGAGCGGGTCATCGATCAGCTTCGAAACCAGGCGGCCGGTGCGCATCTTCGCTCACCGGCCCAGGCACTCGGCTATCTGAAAGCTGACCTGCTCGACGAGATGCGCCCGCGGTCTCGTCAACTGGAGCTTGATGGGACGCCGGCCGTGCTGCTGGTCGTGGGCGTCAATGGATCGGGGAAGACGACAACCATCGGCAAGCTCGCCGACCTCCTCCGGCGCGAGGGACGGCGGCCGCTGCTGGCGGCGGCCGATACGTACCGGGCGGCTGCCATCGACCAGCTGAAGTTGTGGGGCCAGCGCGCCCAGGTCGAGGTCGTCGCCCACCAGCCGGGCGCCGACCCGGGGGCGGTGGCATACGATGCGGTGCAGGCCGCCCGTGCGCGGGGGGCGAACCCGGTGATCATCGACACCGCTGGTCGACTCCACACGCGGAGCGACCTGATGGAAGAGCTGCGCAAGGTCCGCCGCGTGCTCCAGCGACTGGATGAGCGAGCGCCGCACGAAGTACTGGCCGTCCTCGATGCGCACGTGGGCCAGAACTCGGCACAGCAAGTCAGAGTCTTCCAGCAGGCGATTGGACTCACGGGCCTGGTCGTCACCAAAATGGACGGCAGCGCGCGGGCCGGCGTAGTGCTTAGTATCGAAGCGGAACTTTCGGTCCCGGTGAAGCTGGTCGGTATTGGCGAAGGCCTCGACGACCTGAATCGATTCGACCCCGAACAATACCTCGACGCGCTGCTGCGCGCAGAGGAGGGCACATGAATTCGGCGCAGACCACCGATGCGTTCGTGAAACTGACGACCGCGAGCGGGCTTGTGGAGGCAGACACCTGGAAAGCGGTGCTGGAGGCAAACGGGATTCCCGTCCACCTTCGCCACGAAGCGATGGCCGCGGTCATTCCGGAAATCGCCGGCGAGCTCGCCGCAGTCGACCTCTGGGTGCCGCGTGAGCAGGCGGCGCAAGCCATGGAAATCCTGCAGGACGAGCGTGTCGAACCGGCCGACGAGGACGAGCTGAGCTGACCCTACTGCTGGCGATCGGCCTGGGCTTCGTCGGCGCGATTACCCTCGCGGCCACGGTCGTGGGCATGCTCTGGCTGGTGCAGTTCGTGGTCGGCAACGAGGAACGCCGCACGCGAGACCGGCGCTAATCGCCGTTATACTGTCAAGGGCAAATGCTTGACAGTGCTAGACGCCGGCAGCGACAGCTCCGGCTGCTCGACCTCTATGGTTCGCTGTTGACCGATCACCAGCGGCATATCCTGCACCTTGCCTGGGAGCTTGATTGGTCGTATGGCGAGATCGCGCACCGCGAAAGGGTCTCCCGGACCGCGGTCTATGACGTCGTGCGCCGAACCACCGCCAACCTCGACGATTACGAGCGCAAGCTGCGGCTGGAGCGAGCCCAGCGTGTTTGAGTCGCTGACTGATCGCCTCGATCAGGCGCTCAAGAAGCTGACCGGCCGGGGCAAGCTCAATGAGGCAGACGTCGACAATGGCCTTCGGGAGGTTCGTCTCGCCCTGCTCGAGGCGGACGTCAACTACAAGGTCGTCAAGGATTTCATCGCCAGCATCCGCGTCCGGGCGGTCGGCGCCGAGGTGATGGAAAGCCTTAACCCCGGGCAGCAGCTGGTCAAGATCGTCGATGAGGAGTTGACCGGGCTGCTCGGCGAGCGGGTGCCGATGACGTACGGCCCGTTGCCGCCGACGGTGATCGTGCTGGCGGGTCTGCAGGGATCCGGCAAGACGACCACGGCCGGAAAGCTGGCGCTCTTCGTTCGGCGTGAAGGGCATCGACCCCTGCTGGTCTCAACCGATGTTCGCCGCCCGGCGGCGATGGAGCAGTTGGAAGTGCTGGCAAAGAGCATCAACGCGCCGGCCTTTGCGCCGCGCGGCAAAGATCCGATCGCGATTGCGCGAGAGTCCCTGGCGGAGGCCCGACGGGTCAACGCGGACGTCGTCCTCGTCGACACCGCCGGTCGGCTCCAGGTTGACCAGGACTTGCTCGACGAGCTCAAGCAGATCACCGCGGCGGTCCCGGCGCGGCACCGGCTGCTCGTGCTCGATGCCATGACCGGACAGCAGGCCGTCAACATCACGAGCGCCTTTCAGCAAACGATCCCGTTGACCGGTGCAATTCTGACCAAGCTCGACGGCGATGCTCGAGGCGGTGCCGCCCTCTCGCTCCGAGCGGTAACCGGCTGCCCGATCCAGTTCGTCGGCGTCGGCGAGAAGCTCACCGACCTCGAGGTCTTCTATCCCGATCGGATGGCCTCCCGCATCCTGGGCATGGGTGACGTCCTGACGTTGATCGAGAAGGCGCAGGAGCACGTCGACGAATCGCAGGCCCGGACGATGGAAAAGAAGCTGCGGACCGGGCAGCTCACGCTGACCGACTTCATGGACCAGCTCAAGCAAGTGAAAAAGATGGGCCCGCTCGAGAGCATCATCGGCATGCTGCCGGGCGCCGGAAAGATCAAGAATCTGGCCGGCGCCATGCCGACCGATGATCAGCTGAAGGAGATGGAGGCGATCATCCTCTCGATGACGCCGGCCGAACGCGAGCGCCCGGAAAGGATCGACGGCAGCCGCCGGCGGCGGATCGCGCATGGTTCCGGCACCGACCTGGCGGCCGTCAACCGGCTGTTGAAGGGGTTTCAGCAGATGCAGCAACTGATGCGACAGATGGGGAAGGGAAGAGGCATCAAGGGATTGCCCATCGATCCCGCGCAACTGTTACGAGGCTGACAATCAAAGGAGGTTTTACTTGTCCGTAAAGATTCGACTGCGACGCATCGGCGCGAAGAAACACCCGTTTTACCGGCTGGTGGTGGCCGACACCCGCTCACCGCGTGATGGCAAGTTCATCGAAATCCTCGGAACCTACGATCCGATGACCGAGCCGGTCAAGCTCAACATCGACCAGGAGAAGGTCAGAGGCTGGCTGCAGAAAGGGGCCCGGCCATCCGATACCGCCCGCGCGTTCCTCATCGATCAGGGACTGCTTCCGAAGGAATCGGCCAAGAAGCGGCCCACCAAGCCTCCGAAGGCAGCGTCGAGCCCGGAAACCGGCGCGCCGGCCGCGCAGCCCGCCGCCGCGACCGCGGAGGCCTGAGCATGCACGACTACACGGACCTCGTCAGCTACATCATCAAGGCGATGGTCTCCAAGCCCGACGACGTGAAGGTCGCCATGGTCGAAGGCGAGCGGACCAACCGGGTCGAGGTTTCGCTCGACAATGACGATGTCGGTAAGGTGATCGGCCGGGGTGGGCGCAACATCGACGCGGTCCGCGCGGTGGTTCGGGCGGCGGCCCTCAAGAATCACGATCGGGTGATGGTCGAGATCGTGTGACGTCCGGCGATCCCACCGAGCTACGCATCGGCCGGATCACCAAAGCGCACGGCGTCGGAGGCGCCATGCGAGTCGAGCTCTTGACCGATTTTCCGGACCGGTTTGCCGCTGGCAACTCGGTTGAGGTTGATGGCCGGCGCCTCACGGTGACGCGTTCGCAGGAGCAGGACGGAAGCTTGCTCGTCAACTTCAACGAAATCAAGGACCGCACCGCGGCGGAGGCACTGACCGGCTTGTACTGTACGGTGCCCCTGGCCGCGGCGCGAAGCTTGCCGGTCGACCACTATTACCACTTTCAACTCGTTGGTCTCTCGGTCTTCGATGCGAGGCGTCAGCGAAGCCTCGGTCGGGTGGAGGAAGTCCTCTCATATGCGGCGAACGACGTCCTTCGCGTGGCAGACGGGCAACGCGAGGTCCTCGTGCCGATGCTCAAGAGCGTCGTCCGGGGCATCGAGCCGGACAAGGGCATCATCATGGTCGACCTGCCCGACGAGGCCGAGCCATGAACTTCGAGGTGCTGACGTTGTTTCCGGCGCTTTTTCCCGGCCCGCTGACCTCCGGCGTTACCGGCCGAGGGATGGCCGCGGGACTTATCAGCCTTCGGATTCACAACCTTCGTGATTACACGCACGATCGGCACCGGCAGGTCGACGACGTGCCGTATGGGGGCGGTGCCGGCATGGTGCTCAAACCCGAGCCGATCTTCGAGGCCGTTCGCGCTCGAGCCGGCAAAGGGCCGGTGATCCTGATGAGTCCCCAGGGGACGTTGCTCAATCAGGCGGTCGTCCGTCAGCTCTCGGGGCACGCCGACCTCTACCTCATCTGCGGCCGGTACGAGGGGGTGGACGAGCGGGTGGCGGCGCACCTGGTGGACCAGGAGATTTCCATCGGCGACTATGTGTTGACTGGAGGAGAGCTTCCGGCGATGGTCCTCATCGATGCCGTCAGCCGGCTGGTTGCCGGCGTACTGGGCTCCGAGGAATCACCCAAGGACGAATCGTTCGCCGAGCAGCTGCTCGAGTACCCGCATTTCACGCGCCCGGCGGTGTTTGAAGGGCACGCGGTTCCCGAGGTGCTGCTCTCGGGACACCATGCGCAGATCGAACGCTGGCGTCGGGAACAAGCGGCCGACCGGACCCGACGGCGCCGGCCCGACCTGCTTGGTGGCGAGAAATAGTCCGTCAGGGGTCGGCGGAGATTTCCCCGCATGAGTGATATCCTTGTACGCCGTGTCTAACGTCATTGACCTTCTCCAGGCTGAGGCAAAGAAGGCCAAAGTACCGTCGTTGACTGCCGGCGACACGGTCAAGGTCCATGCGCGGGTGGTGGAAGGCAACCGTGAACGTGTGCAGATCTTCGAGGGCACCGTCATCGGGCTCCGTGGGAGCGGGACCAAAGAGTCCTTCACGGTCCGCCGGATCGCCCACGGGGTTGGGGTCGAGCGCAGCTTTCTGCTCCATTCGCCCCGCATCGACCGGATCGATGTGGTCCGGCATGGCAAAGTTCGACGGGCGAAGCTGTACTACCTGCGAGGAAAAGTTGGAAAGAGTGCCCGCATCCGCGAGAAGCGCCAGGCCGGCACCGCCGGCGCCGCAACCGCCGACCGGCCCGCCATCACCGAAGAAACGCCAGAAACCGCGGAAAGCTGACCGCGACCTCTGGGTTTTCGAGCGGCAGGCCTTCGGGCTTGGCTACGCGACCGTCGCGGGCGTGGATGAAGCCGGCCGTGGACCGTGGGCCGGACCGGTGGTTGCCGGGGCCGCGATCATGCGCCCGTACTTCCAGTGCGATGGCATCGACGACTCCAAGCTGCTGACGGCTGAGGAACGCGAGCATTATTACGACTGCATCCTGGAGGGCGCGGAAGCCTGGGGCGTCGGCATCATCGAGGTCGATGAAATCGATCGCGTTGGCGTTTCGAGGGCGAACCGGTGGGCGATGGCCATCGCCTTACAGCAGCTCCGCCGGCCGATCGATTACCTGCTGGTGGACGGATTCCTGCTGCCCGAGTCGCTGGCGCCCCAGCTGCCGATCGTCAAGGGCGACCGGCGTTCAATCTCGATCATGTGCGGCGGCATCCTGGCAAAGGTGACCCGAGATCGCCTGATGATGCGGCTGGCCGAGAACTTTCCCGGCTATGGCTTCGAGGTGCACAAGGGCTATCCCACGCCCGAGCATCTCGCCGCCATGGACCGACACGGCCTCAGTCCCTTGCATCGCCGCTCGTTCATCTCGATCCGGACACGAGCGGAATTGGAGGCGGCCGCCTACGCCAGTCAATCCGCTCGGGCTTAGCGGCGAGGCCCTCGCGGCAGAGCATCTGCGGGAGATCGGCTACGACGTGGTTGCCGCCGATGTTCGAACCCCGCTTGGTCAGCTCGACCTGGTCGCAAAGGACGGAAACACGCTGGTCTTCGTCGAGGTGAAGACCAGGGCCGGGCATGGCTACGGCCTGCCCCAGGAGGCGGTCGACGGACGCAAGATCCGCAAGCTCCGACAGCTCGCGCTCTACTACTTAAAGATGCGTCCGCATCGCGGTCCAGTCCGCTTCGACGTCGTCGGCCTGACGATGGCAAACGGCCGCCTCATCCGCGTCGACCACGTCAAGAACGCGATCGACTGAGTCCGGGGCGTCAGGCGGTCTCCTGCCAGGCCTGCAGGAACTGATAGACAATCCGTCCGGTGGCGCCCCAGATGATGTCGTCGCCGACCCGGTAATAGTGGATGCGGTAGCGCTGGTCATCCACCCGACGTGTCTCCGTCGTGTGAACGCCGGGACCATCGAGCGTGCTCAGCGGCACGACCAGCAGGCTCTTGACCTCGTCGGGTGCCGGACGCAGCTTGTCGGTGCCACCGGCGACGACGCCAACCACAGGGGTGATGACAAAAGCGCTCACCGAGGTGAAGACATCATCGAGCTCGCCGAGGACGGTGACCCTCGACGTGTCGAGGCCGATCTCCTCGTAGCTTTCGCGTAACGCGGTTTCGATCGTTTCCAGATCGACGTCCTCGCGTTGACCGCCAGGGAATGAGATCTGACCCTTATGGGTCAGCACCGTTTCCGTCCGGCGGGTAAACAGCAGCTCAGGACCGTCGTGGCCGATGAGGAGAGGGACCAGAACGCCGGCTCGCAGCAGCGGCGGCGCGACCTCGATGCCGCGACGAACCCGCCGGTGTAGGTGTTGTTGAAGCCGCTCGAGCCGGCGCCCAATGTCGGTGTTCGCCCGCGTCGCCGGCAGCCTCGTTACGTCCATGCCTCGAAGGACACCGGCACCTGGTGCCCGCAATGCGTGCAAACCCAAACCTGTCCGCGGCGGGTCACCTGCCGGCCATCCTCGAGCCGCACCGGCTGATCGGGGCCATTGATGCGTTGCCAACGGGGCATGTGCTTGCATTGATCGCAGATCGTTGGTGGCGGATTCGCCTTCACGGTTCGATTATCCCCGCCGGTCAGGATCCTCAAGCGGCCGAAGCACTCGCGCCGGGTTGCCACCAGCGATCACGCCGCGAGGTATATCGCTGAAGACCACGGCATGCATGCCGATCACGGAGTCGCGACCAATGCGGACGCCGGGTAGCACCGAGACCTGGCCACCGATCCACACGTTTTCCTCGATCATCACGGGCGCGGCGAGGTCGGCTTGAGGATGTTGCGCCGCCGAGCGCGGGAAGGGGAGATGATCGCGAATCTCGCAGGAGCCGAGCACGCAATCGGCACCCACGTCGACGCGTTCCGCGGCGACGATCGTGCAGCCGTTGAGGCGCGTATTTCGACCGACGTTGATAACGGCGTCGGAATTGGTCGTGACCAGCCGGTTCACCTCGGCGTGCGACCAGGCATTGACCTGGCCGGCGAGCGTGACCCGGCCCGGTCCGACGATGCGCAGGCGGCCATTGCCCAGCAGGCCAGGCCCGATCGTGACCCGGCGGTTGAGCCGGTAGGAAAGCGTCGTCAGCCAGCCCATCGTGCGTGCTCCGGCGCGTCGCCAATTCATCACGCTCTCCATCGGCGGACATTTTCGCCGTAACGATACTGTCCGAGACAGATATACAAAACCGTGTAAGATGCGGTCGTGCTGGCCAGGGCGCTCTCGGGGACGCTCTTCGGTCTCGAGGGGATGCGCGTCGAGGTCGAAGCCGACATCGCCGACGGCTTACCGGGTTTCCATATCGTCGGGCTCGGCGACCGTGCGCTGCAGGAGGCGCGCGAACGGGTCAAGATCGCGATCAACAACAGCGGATTCCAGTTCCCGGGGCGGCGGGTCACGGTCAACCTGGCGCCGGCGCAGCTTCCCAAAGAGGGGACCGGGTTCGACCTGGCCATCGCCGCGGCGGTGGTCAACGCCGCCGAGGATCGAAGCCTTTCTCGCGAAGCCGCCTGGCTGGGCGAGCTGGCGCTCGACGGCTCACTGCGACCGATCCGCGGAACGCTGCCGATTGCCGCCCACCTCGATCGGCTGGGTGTGCGCCGGTTCTATGTCCCGGTTGGCAACGTCCCGGAGGCGAGGATCGCAACCAGTGCGCCGGTTATTGGCCTGCGGCACCTTCGGGACCTCAAGGCTCATTGGGAAGATGGGGCCCCGCTGTCGGGCGAGGCTCCGCCATCGGCCGAACAGGCGCCCCCAGCGGCGCTGCCGGTTGATCTCCAGGAGGTTCGTGGACAGGCGCACGCGAAGCGGGCGCTCGAAATCGCGGCGGCCGGTGCGCATCATCTTTTATTGGTCGGTCCGCCCGGGGCGGGGAAGACGTTGCTGGCGCGGGCACTGCCCGGAATCCTGCCGGCGTTGACTCACCCCGAAGCGGTCGAAGTGACGTCCATCGCCTCCTGTGTCGGCATGCTGCCGCCGGGCACCGGCCTGCTCGATGTCCCACCCTTGCGGGCACCCCATCACACCATCTCGGCCGCCGCCCTGGTGGGCGGTGGAGGCGCCGCGCCCCGGCCCGGCGAGGTCACCCGGGCGCATCGAGGCGTGCTGTTTCTCGACGAGATCACGGAGTTCCGGCGCGACGCGCTCGAGTCGCTCCGCCAGCCGCTGGAGGAGGGACGGATCGCGGTCGCCCGGACCCGTGGCCATGCCGTGCTACCCGGGCGCTTCATCCTGGTGGCGGCTGCCAATCCCTGCCCCTGCGGCTTCGCCGGCGATCCCAAACGCTTTTGCGAATGCACCCCGCCCGACCGGCAGCGGTATCGAGCCCGGCTCTCGGGGCCGATCCGCGATCGGATCGACCTCCAGGTGACCGTGCCGCGGCAGTCGGCGGGCGAGCTGTTGCGCACGGACCTGGTCCCCGAGGCCAGTGCCTCCGTCCGGGATCGGGTCGTCGCGGCTCGCGACCGGCAGGCGCGGCGCCGTTCCGACGGGCCGCTCAATGGTGCGCTCAGCGGGACGCAGTTACGACGCGACGTCCTGCTGGACAACGGGAGTCAGTCGCTGCTGGAGCTCGCCGGCGAGCGCCTGCACCTCAGCGGCCGGGCGCTCCATCGGGTGCTGCGCGTCGCCCGCACCATCGCCGACCTCGACGCGAGCGACGATGTCCGCCAGGCACACGTGGCCGAGGCCCTCCAGTACCGGGAAAGTGGCTGAGAACCAGGGGCAGCGTGACAGGCAAACCACCCTTATCTGGCTGACCGATCCTGCGTATCCGCGACTGCTGAAACAGATTCACGATCCACCTGCCCGGCTGTTTGTTGATGGACGCATTCCGGCCGGCCCGACGATTGCGGTGGTCGGGTCGCGTCGAGCGACCCCTTACGGGCAACGCGTCGCGCATCGCCTCGCGAAGGATCTCTCGCAGGTGGGGGTCGTTGTCGTCAGTGGCCTGGCGCGAGGAATCGACGCCGCCGCGCATCGAGGCGCCCTCGACGGACCGACGCCGACGGTTGCCGTGATGGCCACCGGGTTGGACCGGATCTACCCACCAGAGCACAAGGAGCTCGCGCGAACCATCGCCGCCACCGGCGCGCTCATCACGGAATCCAAGCCCGGCACCTTGCCGCTCCCTGGATATTTCCCGGTGCGCAATCGAATCATCAGCGGGCTGAGCCTGGGCGTCGTCGTGGTCGAGGCGGCTGAGCGCAGCGGTGCGCTGATCACCGCTCGAATGGCACTCGAGCAGGGAAGGGAGGTGTTTTGCGTCCCTGGCAGTATTGAGAATCCGCTAGCGGTCGGCGCTCATCGTTTGCTTAAAGACGGCGCCAAATTGATCGAGACCGTCGATGATGTGTTGGACGAATTCCCCGAGCTCGCGCGGGCACGTGCGCGCGCGCAGGCGCACACACGCGCGCGTACGCGTGCGCGCACGCGCGCGGATTCAGAACCGCAAGATCCCGAGCTTGCTGCCGTTTGGGAATTGCTTGATTGGGTAGAACCGCGCCATCATGATGATCTGGCCGTCATGATGAATCTGGATATCAAAGAAGTGAATCGGCGCTTGACGTTACTGGAGATGAGCGGCTATATAATCGGCGACTCCGGTACCGTCACCCGACGCGCCCGAGACTGAAAATGGCAAACCCACTCATCATCGTTGAATCCCCTGCGAAGGCGAAGACGCTTGGCCGCTTTCTCGGCGGCAAGTACGAGATACGCGCCTCGATGGGCCATGTGCGTGATCTACCGAAGAGCACGCTCGGGATCGACATCGAACACTCCTTCAAGCCGGAATACGTCACGATCCCGGGGAAGGAGTCAACGATCAAGGAGTTGAAGGCTGCCGCCAAAGGCGCCTCCGAAATCCTGTTGGCGTCTGATCCCGATCGCGAGGGCGAAGCGATCGCCTGGCATCTGGCACACGTGCTCCAATTGAAAGACCCCCGTCGTATCGAGCTGCATGAAATCACGCCGTCGGCGGTGCAGAAGGCGCTCGAGGCGCTGCGCCCGGTGAATCAGGACCTGGTCGACGCCCAACAAGCCCGCCGTGTCATCGACCGCCTGGTCGGCTACAAGCTCAGCCCGCTGCTTTGGAAAAAGATTCGCAAGGGTCTGAGCGCGGGCCGCGTGCAGTCGGTCGCCGTCCGCCTGGTGTGCGAGCGCGAGGAGGAGATCGAGAAATTCATCCCGGTCGAGTCATGGACCCTCGACGCCATGGTCAACAAACTGAATCTGCCGCAGCGCGTCTTTGCTGCGCGCTTGGTCGCCAGGCAAAAGGGCGAGGAGAAGCTCGAGCTCAAAGAGGAGATGCAGGTTCGGGAAATCATGGCGCAGCTCGAGGGCGCCAGCTATCGGGTTACCGGCATCGAAACGAAAGACACAACGCGCAATGCGCCTCCACCGTATAAGACCAGTACCCTGCAGCAAGATGCGTCGTCGCGCCTACGGTTGAAGCCGAATCGCACGATGAGCCTCGCCCAGCAGCTGTATGAAGGCATCGAGCTCGGCAGCGAGGGACCAGTCGGTCTGATCACCTACATGCGGACCGACTCCTTCCGTATTTCAGACGAAGCATCGACGGCCGCTCGCCGCTTCATCACCGAGCAATACGGTCCCACCTATGCCCGCCGCGACAAGGTCGAATTCAAGTCGAAGGGGTCGGTACAGGATGCCCACGAGGCGATCCGGCCGACCGACGTCACGCGCACGCCGGACTCGGTGCGGCAATCCCTGACGCCGGATCAGTTGAGACTGTATCGACTGATCTGGCAGCGCTTTACGGCCAGCCAGATGTCGCCCGCACGGTTCGCCCAAACGCGGGTCGATATCAGCGCCGGGGACTATCTCTTCCGAGCCAACGGATCCGTGCTGGTGTTCGATGGCTTCTATCGCGTCTGGGAGCGGGACAGCGACAACGACGAAGAGAAAGAACTGCCGCTGCTGGCCGTCGGCGAGATGCTCAACCTGCAGGAGCTCAAGCCCGAGCAGCATTTCACCCAACCACCGCCGCGCTACTCGGAGGCCACGTTGATCAAGGCGCTCGAGGAGCTGGGGGTCGGCCGGCCGAGCACCTTCGCGCCCACCGTCGAGGTCATCCAGACGCGCCACTACGTGCGCCAGGAGGAGCGGCGGTTGCATCCGACGGAGCTGGGCAAGACCGTCAACAGCTGGCTGATCGAGCACTTTCCGGAAATCGTTGACGTCAAGTTCACCGCCGGCATGGAAGAGGAGCTGGACGATGTGGAGGAGGGCCGGCGTAAGTGGGTGCCGATCGTCCGCGAATTCTTCAAACCGTTTTCCAAGACACTGACGGACGCGGAGGCGACGCAGCGCGTCAAGGTTCCGATGCGCGAGACCGGCGAAGATTGCCCGAAATGCAAAGAGGAGGGCCGCAACGGCCGCCTCGTGTACCGCATGAGCCGGCTGGGCGAGTTCATCGGCTGCTCGCTGTATCCGGAATGCGACTACATCAAAGGTCGTGAGGGCCAGGAGAAAGCGCCACCGCCGGAACCGACCGGGGAGATGTGTCCAAAATGTGGCAAGCCACTGGTCAAGCGAACCGGGAAGCGCGGACCCTTCGTCGCCTGCTCCGGGTACCCGAAATGCCGCTATGTGAAGCGAGAGATCAATCCGGAGGACGTCGTCCCGGACCGGGTCTGTCCGACCTGCGGGAAACCGCTGCTCAACCGCAAGGGCCGCTTTGGCAGTTTCATCGGCTGCTCCGGGTATCCCGACTGCCGGTACCTGGAAGGTGGCACGCGGACGATCAAGCCGCCGGAACCGCACGAGCTGCTCATGGACGATCCCTGCCCGCGCTGCGGCAAGCCGCAGGTGCTGCGCCAGGGCCGCTACGGCGAATTCAAGAGCTGCTCCGACTATCCGGTCTGCAAGCCGGAGCGCGCGGCGAAAACCGCCAGGCCTCGCACCACGCGGTCAAAGAAACCGACCGTTCCCGCGGCGTAACTTGA
>Ga0066687_10000220_pt1 | contig 14709 bp, 12 predicted proteins | sample GraSoiAngelo_136_FD_65630 | JGI IMG/M metagenome (GOLD analysis project Ga0066687, IMG submission 65630) | Grasslands soil microbial communities from the Angelo Coastal Reserve, California, USA - 14_0929_09_20cm | ecosystem: Environmental > Terrestrial > Soil > Grasslands | place: USA... | reverse complement strand
GAGTTTCGCGACAGGATTCCGACCACTGAGAACGTTGCCATTGCAATCTGGAACCGGTTGTCGGGAAAGCTGAATGGAGCGAAGCTCCATCGCGTGCGTCTGTATGAGACTGATGATTTGTTCGTGGATGTCTACGGAGAAGTGTGAAAGCCAGATTTGCCCATATCGGTGCGGAAAAATCGTCTTTGAAAGGGCACGGCTTCAGCGAAGCGCAGCCGTGCCGTTTTGGTCTAGCCCTGAAACTCGCTTCAACCTCCGAGGAGAGACTTCCCAATTTGGAGAGAGTTCCTCAGCGGCGGAAGCCGGGTTTAAAACTGGCCCAGTCGGCACGGCTGCGCTCCGCTAAAGCCTTGCCCCTTCAAGCTGTTCAGGCTGAGAAAGCAAGGACAGCATGAAGGCTCATCTCACAAGGCGGTACAAGTTCTCGGCCTCCCACCGGCTGCATTCGCCTCACTTCAGCGATGCGGAAAATCGCGAGATGTACGGAAAGTGCAACAACCCCTATGGGCATGGACACAACTACAAGGTTGAAGTCACCGTTAGCGGACACCCTGATCCGGAAACAGGGATGGTCTGCAACCTCGTCGATCTGGATGGCTTTGTGGATCGGGTCGTGATGCCGAGATTCGAGTTCAGCAATCTCAACGAATTGGATACGTTTCGCAATCTGGTACCCACAACTGAGAATCTTTCGCGGGAGCTGTTTCATCTCTTCCGTCATCAGTTCGGCCTGGCTAAAGTGGAAAAGGTTCGGATTGAAGAGACCATGATGAATTCCTTTGAGTACGCCGGCGGCCTGGAACTTGGTCCCGCCGTTCCGAAACGGGCACTGGGATGAAGGGGAACCGAGTGAAGAGTGGAGCAGCAGAGCGCGTAATGACGATGCCGAAGACGACACTGCAAGAGCAAAGCCAAGCGGAAGCAGCTCTGGAGAAGGCTTATCTCGAGATTCTCGAGAACATCGGTGAAGATCCTGAGCGCGACGGCCTAAAGCGATCGCCTGAGCGCATGGCCAAAGCCATTCGATTTCTCACGCGCGGATATCAGGAAGATCCTGGGCAATTGCTGCGCGCGGCCCTCTTCCAGGTCGATTACGACGAGATGGTCATCGTCAAAGACATCGAAATGTTCAGCCTCTGCGAGCATCACATGCTGCCATTCTTCGGCAAAGTGCATGTTGCTTATTTGCCCAAGGGAAAGGTGATCGGGCTTAGCAAGATTCCGCGACTGGTAGATGTTTTCGCGCGCCGCCTGCAGGTGCAGGAGCGGCTTACTAAGCAGATTGCAGAAGCCATTCAGGATGCCGTCGATCCCATCGGAGTCGGAGTCGTCATTGAGGCGCGCCATCTCTGCATGATGATGCGCGGAGTCGAGAAACAGCATTCGGCCACTGTGACTTCATCGATGTTGGGCGCCTTCCGTAACGAGCAGGAGACACGCGAGGAGTTCCTCTCGCTGATTCGTTCAGGCAAGCCTAACGGGTTCTGAGCAATCGGGTGATCGGGCCATCGGGTGATCGGGTGAAATAAGAATGGCTAATCTCGCGACTTGGTGACTTTGTAATTTTAAAATCGCAAAATCACAAAATCGCGAAATAGGCGAGCCTGGGTTCTTACTTCACCCGATCACCCGATGGCCCGATCACCCGATGGCCCGATCACCCGATTATTTAGGGATTCACCGTCATAAACCGGCGGTTCGGAATGACAACATTAAGAGACTGTCCCGTGGTGAAATACTTGTCCCTACCATGAACGGCAATCTCACGGGAAAAACGGCAGTCGTTACGGGCGGAAGCCGTGGTATCGGTTTGGGAATTGCCCATGAACTTGCGTCTAGCGGTTGTCGAGTGGCGATCGCAGGGCGCGATTCCCGAGCGCTCGAAGCGGCTATCGCGCAATTCAAGAATGAAGACCTGTCGCTCTCTGCGAAGCGCTGTGATGTTTCCAATCCCGATCAGGTAAATGAGCTGTTTCAGGCGGTCCGCGAGCGCTTTAAGTCTCTTGACTTCCTGATAAATAACGCCGGAGCCGCCCATGCCCTCGCGAATGTTGACCGGCTTACCCCCGATGAATTTAGGCGAGTCATCGATACCAATCTCGTCGGCACATTTCTTTGCTGCCGAGCCGCAATTCCGCTCATGAGCGCAGGCTCCGTGATCGTGAACAATCTCTCCGTCGCAGCGCATCAAACATTCGCAGGTATGTCAGGATATAACGCTTCGAAAGCGGGAGCGCTGGCGTTCACCAACACGCTGCGCGAGGAGTTGCGTACACAGGGAATTCGCGTGATGGCGCTTATTCCCGGCGCCGTTGATACGGATATCTGGCAGCAGTTCTGGCCCGATGCTCCTCGGGAAAAGATGGTTTCAACTCAGGACGTTGCCCGCGCCGTGGTACTCACGCTCACCATGCCGCCAAATACTTCGATAGACGAGATCCGGATCGGGCCTGCCAGCGGGACATTATGATGTCATTCCGAACCGCAAGGTGTTTGCGGTGAGTAATCCCTGGTGCGCTCAAATACTCGTCCTCCTTACTTAGACGGAGCGCCGGGCGAGGGCGCCCGGCGCTCTGTTTTCTAAAGCGACACTCCAGGAAATAGAGGCGCCGCGCTACGCTCGGCATGAAGCAGCGTGCTACTCATACCTGAGCGCCACCATCGGATCCACAGATGACGCTCGCCGTGCCGGCAGCAAGGCTGAAACCAGAGCCACGGCAGCGATACCACACAACGCAAGCAAGAACGTCAGCGGATCCGACGGAGTCAGACCAAACAGCATTGACTTGAGCAGTCGCGCCCCGGCGAACGCTAGCGGAAGTCCCACACCTATTCCGACGACCGCCGTGATCAGGCTCTCGCGCAAAACCATCCAGAGCACTTGCTTTCTTTGTGCACCCAACGCCATGCGGACGCCGATTTCTGCTGTCCGCCGGCTCACGCGATATGCGAGCGTTCCATAAAGCCCGGTCGCTACTAGAAAAGCCGCGAGTGCCCCGAAAAAGACGGCGAGGCGGGAAAACAGTTGCTCACTGGAATACGACTCCTGCAACTGCTCCGTCTGGGTCATCGGTTCCAAAAGTGGAATATCCGAGCCAAACTCTCGCACGATTCTGCGAGCGTCATCCAGCAGGGAAGCCGGATTTTCCTTTGCTCGCAATTCCACTTGCAGGGTCGAAGCGCCAGGAACTTGGGTGTAAGGCACCCAAGCCATGGGCCGAGCCTTCTCCCGCACTGCGGTGTATTTGATATCGGGAACCACGCCGACGATCGAATAGGGCTCGCCAAACTTGTCGCCATAGGTCTCAAGGGCGATCTGATGCCCGAGCGGGCTGCGGCCGGCGAGATATCGATCCACAAACGTCTGGTTCACGATGGCAACTCGCGGCGAAGTAGCAGTGTCAGCCAGGCTGAGGTCGCGGCCTAGACGTAACTGCGCTCCGAGGACCCGAAAGTAGTCTGGCCCTACCGGGTTCCATCTCACCGGAGGAAACTTTCCCGGCGTCGGATTGGCTCCATCCACGTGCACGCCGGTGTTATTGCTCCAGCCTGCGCCAATGCGATTGCCCATGACGGTCGCGGACTCTACTGCCGGAATCGTCTTCAGCCGCTCCAGCAGGCTGGTATAGAACTGCGCGACCTGCTGATCTCCTCTAATGCTAGCCGGAGGATCGATCCCAAAGACCAGCAAGCCCGAAGCGCGGAATCCCAAATTGGCATGCGCGAGGTTTTGCAGAGTGCGCAAGAGCAACCCGGCTCCGACGAGGAGCACGAGACAAAGGGACATCTGCAGAGCAACCACGAATTTTCCGCTGCGGACCTTTGCTTTATCCTGCTGCGAGCTCAGCGCTGAGTTCTTAAGCGCAAGCGCGACCGGGGTACCGGTGGCGCTTCGCAGGGGCGCGAGTCCGAATAGCAAAGCTGCAGCAGCCGACATAGCCACAGTGAACAGCAGAACTCTGCCATCAGGAGCAAGGCTGGCTTGCAGCTCCGACCAGTTTGCAAGCGCATCCGTTGCCCACCGCGCAAATAGCCAGCCTAGCAGCGCTCCCGCAGACACAAGCACTACGCTTTCTGTGAGCAGCTGGCGCAAGATTTGTCCGCGACTGCCGCCCAATGCGATTCGCACACTGAACTCGCGGCTGCGGGAAGTATTGCGCGCAATCAGTAGCATCGCCACATTGCCGCAAGCGATCACCAGGATCAGTGCCACCATGCCCATAAGCATGGACAGCGGCTCCTTATACTCGCTGTTGAGACCTTCAATGCCGCGCGCGGGAGTGAAGTAAAGCTCGATCTTATTTTCGACCTTTGTCTGTTTCCCTAATGTCTGCTCGATGAGGTTTCGATACTCAGGATTGATTTGGGCAAGCGCCTGGGGCTCGGTGATTCCCGGATTCAAACGTCCGATCATCATCAGAAAGAACCAATCGGGGCTGCCATACATGGATGTCGGTTCCTGAGGTGAAGCTCCCCAGGGCTTCAGGTCGGGACGGTTCTGAAATGGGACCCAGACATCGACCGCTGTCTTGCGCTCCAGGCCGGTGAAGCCTGGGGCAGCGACTCCAACAATGGTGAAGGGAACTGCTTTGACATACAGCGTCTGCCCAATCACCTGGGTATCGCGATTGAAGCGCGTACTCCAGTACGCATAGCTCAGGACTGCGATTTGCGTGTGGTTCTTCTCGTCATCCGCGATGAAAGTTCGGCCGAGCGCCGGACGAACGCCGAGCCCGGAGAAGAAGTTTCCGCTCACCATATCTCCTCGGCCCTGCTGAAGATCCTCTCCGAATCGGATTCCAATCTTGCCTGCCGACAATGGAACAAAAGCCATAAGATCGCTGAAGACGCGGTGATCCTGGCGCAGCTGCTCGAACACCGGCTGCGATATGGAAGCGTCGTCGTAACCGGTTTGCGAGGTACGCTCAGGCTGATCCTGATAGTGGAGATAGACGAGGCGATCAGGATTCGATCCCGGTAAGGCGCGCAAGAGGACCGCGTTCATCACGCTGAAGATCGCAGTGTTGGCGCCAATACCCAGAGCCAGAGTCAAAATAGCGACCGCGGCGAAAGCAGGAGTGCGGCGCAGTTGCCGGAATGCAAAGCGAAGGTCCTGAATCACGGTATCCATTAAAGCTCCTGAGGATTGCTCAGTGTTGGCAAACGCAGGTTAAGTGCACGTCTTTCGCCGGAGACTGCCTGAGGAAAGCTTTGGAATATCAGGAGCTTACAAGGTATCCACCGCCCTGGAGCAATGCCGCCGTGCGCAGCCATGAAATCTGCTGTGCGATAGCGGACAGGCTGACGCCGCGGAAATTACTGGTCGAAGGACCGCCGCGGTGCCCCGTGCCGTATCCAAAAACCCGCGCGAGGGCGCGCGCCGGTCCTTTTGCGGGTGCTGCTTCACAGGGTTTGCCTCATAGTGAGTTCCGCGTCAGCGCAATCGTGGCATCCTGTTGGTTGGAATTCTCGCGTCCCGCGAGAATTATTGAGGACTTCCTCGTAAAAACGTTCGGCATTCTCCATAACTTTTCGATACTCCGCACGAGTTCTGACCAGACTGCGGTTCTTAGCATTCGCCCGGCTCCGCAGGTCAGAATCCCCTAGGGCACGAACGATGCGGGCGGCAATGGCTTCTGGGTCACGAGGATCGCACATCAGTCCGTTCTCACCATCAACTATCCATTCACGCAGAGAATCGATATTTCCCACGACCGGAAGGCAGCCGGCAGCCATCGCTTCCAGCAAAGTATTTGGAGTTCCATCATGGGAACTCAGTGAGACGGATACTCGCGCAGTAGCGAATAGGGAAGCGAGTTGCTCCCGGCTGACCGTTGGAAGCAAACGCACCGAGGCGGCAATGTTCGTGCGGCGAATCCAGCGCTCAGCCGTAGGATGTCCGAGCATTCCGGTCGCGAGAAAGACCGCTCCTGGAATTCTTCTTAGAACTAGAGGGATGGCTCTAAAGAAGGATTCATTGTGCACATAGCTTCGAAATCCGCGAGGGTTGATAACCAACGGCGCGTCATTGGGAATGCGAAATTGGCGTAACAACTCGGCATCAGGTCCGGCATGAAAAAAGAAACTGTGAATGCCTCCATTACCGGGAAGAACGCGCCAGGGCTTGGTTGGTCGAAACCCTCGAATAAGAGCAAGGTTCAAGTCACGATTGCAATCACAGTGCAAGCCGTCGGCGCGTTGGAGCGCCGATTGGGTAAGGGCGGCCAGCCTGCGACTCCGGTTCGCGAAGAGAGTGAAGTCATTTCCCCAGACCGACAGTAGCAATGGGAAATTCTTCACGGAGGCTGCGGCTATGAATCCTTCAAACGGCAAACGCATAGCATGGACAACGTCTGGTCTCAGATCGTCGATCACGGCAGAGAGCGCTCTTGTCTTTCGACGAATATCTATGGGGGCGATCCATGTTCGGAGTTGTTGAGAGGCGGCCAGCAGCTTCCCGCCGCGAAGCTCAGAGAGAATCCTGTTTCGAAAGCGAGCGTCGGCCTGAGAACTGCTGGGGTTAGGTCTCAGGGCGCAGAGGGAACTGAGGGCGATAGGGAATTGGATAATCCGAGCGCCCGGTATTTCGTCGAGCGCGCACGGATAAGAGCTTATAACCGTGACTTGGTGATTGCGAGTGACCAAGTAAGAAATCCAGTTCTTGGCTATCGGACTGCGTGCGTCGGCGACGTAGCAGATGTGCATGGGTTCCGGCCAAAGTCCATTTCAGGAAGAGCCAGAGATACTAGCGGGGGAGCGTTGGGATGGCAACGCAAATCTTCAGACGCATTCCTTGGCTGTCGGCGTTACTTTGGCCGGAATGCCGTAGGCGATCTCGCCCTCGGGAATATCGGAGACCACAACGGCCCCGGCCCCAATTACGCTGCGCGCACCTACTCTCTGCAGCGGAAGAACAGATGCTCCCATGCCGATATGGGCATAGGAGCCGATCTGCGCTCCTCCACCCGTGGCGGAGTTGGGTGAGAGGTGGGCAAAGCGGCCGATTCGCACATCGTGCTCGACGATTGCGCCGGTATTAATGATGGCCCCCTCACCAATCTCGCAATCCGGGTTCAGCACGGCTACAGGCATAATGGCTGCTCCCTCGTCGATCCTGGCGCTGCGGGCCACAACTGCACTGGGATGTACTACGGTAAGCAGCGCACAGCCGTTCTGCTTTATGCGGTTCGCTGCTCGCTCCCGCGCCACGTTGTCACCGATTCCCAGCGCCACTTGCGCGCCGGAATGAGAACGCAGCCATTCGGCGGCGGCAAAGACCGGCAAATCAAAAACCTTGGAGCCGGCCAGGGAAACTTTGTCATCGATAAAACCTTCGATTTTCTGGCCGCATGCCGCCAGGACCTCCGCCACTACCTTGCCGTGTCCGCCGGCCCCATACACGACGATCAATCCTGTCATGCAAAAGTCTCCTGAGAGTCGATGGTTGCGTTCACGATCAAGGAAGTCACCTTGAGGCCGTCGTGGACTCCAGTTGGCTTTCCGGCCTGCTCGCCGATCCCTGAAGCACGTCATCTAGAAAATTCGAGACCACCGTGTCGGGATCGAACTCGCTACGGGCAATTTGCAGGGACTTCTCGCCAAAGGAATTCAATGCCGCCGGACTGAGGGCCAGCCAGCGGGAAATCGCATTCGCAATGGATTCAGGATCACGGGAATCAAACAGGAAGCCGTTCCTTCCGTGATCCAGGCACTCGGGATAATTCCCGACTCTCGAGGAGAGCAGCAACGGTAAACCTGCCCACATCGCCTCAATTACCGAAATGGGATTAGGATCTGAGAGCGATGGGAGGCAAAACCCATCGGCCTGCGCGTACAACTCCGCCAATTCCGATGCCGTTTTCTGGCCGATTAAACGCACGTCGACGCTCTGTCGGGCAATCGAATGCTCCAGCGGCTTCCTGAGACGCCCGGAGCCCGCGATACGCACCGCCAGTTTTGATTGATTTTGCCGGCTGAGCTTTCCGATTCCTTCCAGGAAGGGGAGTAGACCCTTTTCCTCCACCAAACGTGCCACGATCAACAGTACTTTACGGTTGTCATACTTGCCCCGAGTGGAACCAAAGGTCGTACTGCGCTTATACATCCTTACATTGCCCTCGAACACGGTAGGATCTACAAGGTTAGGCAGGTAGTAAATCTGGGCTCCGGGCGAATGATGTTCGACATACCCCCTTGCCAGCGTGCCCGGAACTGCAAACTCCGAGAACCGCGACAACATGCATCGCCGTGCTGCTGCGGTGACGAAGCCCCGATATCGGATCGAGCCAAGGTGAGATTCGGACCAGAAGATTTTTCGTTTCGGGTGAGACGAAGCAGTTGCAAGCAGAGTTGTAGGGTGAATCCAGGCGCCGGAGATCAGCAGAATATCGGGACGGGTGTCGCGGAGGACTCTCCTGATTTCATGGTTCCAATACAGCGTATTCGAGCCGATTCGGAAGCGCGCTCGGCCAAGAAAGCGGTAAGGAAACTGAAAGTCTGAGTTCGCGAAGGTCCAATGGCGATCCGATTCGGAACTGCCCATGAACCACGCTTCGAATTCCCATCCGCGCTCGCGTAGTCTCTCGCGCATCCGGCGAAACAGAAAGAGCCGATAGGGAGTAGGAATGTTGGTTAAGCAAACTAGCCGGGGTGCGGTCACGGAGCATACAACCTATCACGCGGGAAAGCGTCCAGAAACCAAAAACCTGGGAAACCACAAGGACACGAAGAGGCACGAAGGATATGCCGGCTTTTCCTTCGTGACCTTCGTGTCCTTGTGGTTTCACCCGCGTTTCTGGCGGCGAAACGCTATACTAAGCGTGATGTCCACCACGCAGAAAACGTTTTACCTGGAAACCTTCGGCTGCCAGATGAATGTGCATGACTCAGAAAAAGTCATCGGCACGCTGGTGCAGCAGGGCTACGCTCAGGTGGACACCGTCGAGTCGGCCGATCTCATCCTCTATAACACCTGTTCAATCCGCGACAAAGCCGAGCAGAAAGTTTTCCATCGTCTCAATGATTTCAAGAAGCTTCAGGCCCAGGGCAAGAAGTTTGGTGTGCTTGGTTGCGTCGCTCAGCAGGAAGGCGAAAAGATCTTCGAGCGTGCGCCGCACGTCTCGCTCGTGGCCGGATCAGCGTCGTACCGCAATCTGGCGCAGATGCTGGTACAGATCGAAGCAGGGGAGCAGCGTGTAACCGGACTCGACGATCGCCAAACCGACCAGACCTTCGATACCCCTTTCACCGTCCGAACGAATCCATACCGAGGCTACATCACCATCATCGAAGGCTGCGACAAGTTCTGCGCCTACTGTGTGGTTCCGTATACGCGCGGCAAAGAGCGCAGCCGCACTTCTGAGTCGGTTCTCGAGGAGGCTCGTCGTCTTGCCGATAGCGGATACACCGAGATTCAGCTCCTCGGGCAAAACGTGAACTCTTACCGAGATACTACTGGTGAGAAGACATTTGCGGAACTGCTTGTTGCGCTCGCCGAGGTACCAGGAATCCGTCGCGTGCGCTTCACAACATCGCACCCGCGCGACTTTACGAGAGATATTGTCGAGGCCATCGAAGGCACGCCCACCCTCTGCGATCACGTTCATCTGCCGGTACAGAGCGGCTCCAGTCGCGTACTAAAAGCTATGCTTCGCGAATATACCCGTGAAGATTATCTTGAGCGCATCTCGTGGATGAAGTCCGCCAGGCGACCGATCAGCTTAACTACCGACATCATCGTCGGCTTTCCGGGCGAAACCGAGCAGGAGTTTGAGGAGACGATTACGTTGCTGGAAGAAGTAGGCTACGATGGGGTCTTCTCGTTCAAGTACTCGCCACGTCCAAACACTCCCGCCATTCGTATGTCAGATAGCATCCCAGACGAGCAGAAATCGAAACGCCTGAGCATTCTTCAAGAGCGACAAAGAGAGATTCAGCGGGTTAACTACGAGAGGCATATCGGGGAAGTCGTGGAAGTAATGGTTGAAGGGCGAAACGAGGCCCGTGGGCAGATGATCGGACGCAGCACGCAAAATAAGACCGTGAATTTCACCACCAGCTCACCCATACTTCCGTCGACCGGAAGCTACGCCCGTGTGCTGGTAACGAAGAGCTTCCCAAACAGTCTGGTAGGCGAGCTGGTGATGAACTAGCAGAGCGCCGGTATTGAATTAACGGAGCGCCGGGCGCCCTCGCGCGGCGGAGGCACGACGGAGGTCACGAATGGAAGTCGAGATGAAGATTCGCGGGTTGATGATGGACCCCGTCACCAACATGCCGATCGTCGTGCTTAAAGATCCTTCGAGCGATGCCGTCCTGCCGATCTGGGTAGGGATTTACGAAGCCAATGCCATCGCTCTTGAGATCGAGAAGGTCGCCACGCCGCGCCCAATGACTCACGATCTGATTAAGAACGTCCTCACCGGCCTCGAGTCCAAGGTCGCCAAAGTGGTTGTAACCGAGCTTCGCGACGATACCTTCTTCGCCGTGATCTGGATCGAGCGCGAAGGGCGGTTCATCAGCATCGATTCACGACCGTCGGATGCGCTGGCCATCGCGATGCGACTCGACTGCCCAATCTTCGTCGAGGACGAGGTGCTGAAATCCTCCAAGCTGGCCGCTACGGTGTCCGATCGAGTCTCCAACGAAGAGCTGCGAAAGTTGCTCGAGAATATGAACGACGAGGACTTCGGCCGCTACAAGATGTGAAAGAGCTTCTGGCTGCTTGCTGCTGGCTTCTGGCACGGCAAGAGAGATGTTGTTCTTGCCTTTGGCTAGCAGCCAGAGGCTAGGAGCCAGAAGCTAAGTGGGAGCGGATTGACGGCTCTTACATTCAATGTCCGATAACAGATATTCTGTTAACTACACGCCAGATACGAGTGATTTCCGCAACCGGTTCGGTTCTTCCCTCCCTCATCAGGAACTTCCACAGTTTCTCTGCCGTACTTCCGCCTAGGAGATCTAGCCTTGCTGATATTCGTCCTGTGGTGCATCTTGCTGGTGCTTTGCTGGCCGGTCGCTCTGCTGGCACTTTTGCTTTATCCGCTGGTTTGGCTGTTGTTGCTGCCATTTCGAATCGTTGGAATCGCGGTTGACGGCGTCCTGAAACTTCTTTGGGCAATCGTGACTCTGCCGATTCGCTTGGCGAGTTCTCCCCGCGTGAAGCGTGCAGCGTAGCCAGCTGCATATCCGACCAGATATCAAGGCCCGAGGGGCCGCAACAAACAGAGCCGAGCCGCGTGAGCCCTAGGTTGGCGAGTTACCGTCTCATTTCGAATTTGGAAGTCCCGGAGAGACGTACCTACCTCAATCGCCCGTGCAGATCGCAGAATGAATATCGTCCCTCTTGGGCTCGGGGCCGTCGTCGTTCTCAACATTGTCCCAGGGTTTACGCCGCTAGACTCTGCCTTCTTTCGGAAGGGGTCGAAATCACTCCGGTCGGATTAGGCCGCCCTGAGAACTACTTTCGGTTGAAATAAAGTTCCCGCGATGCGGCTCGCAATGGCGATCAGCTTTTCCTGGCCCAGGAATACCTTCACTTGGCGGGCTGCCGAGAAGTCCGGAAGGTTCACGGCGCGGCCGTTCGCTATAAGGCCAGCTGTCTCGTCGTTCACCGTCACCGATGGAATCTGTGGCAGTATTTGCCTAGGGTGCAACGAGACTTGGGAGACCGAGTCCACAAGCTCCCTGTCGCCAGACAAGCCATTTTTCCTGATCTCTGCTAACTCGTCGAGGGTTATTGCTTGAGCCAGCGTGAACTCCCCCGAACGGGTCCGGCGCAGCTCTGCTAAATGCGCTCCGACTCCCACTTTCTGCCCGAGCTCATGCGCGAGCGACCGTACATAGGTTCCGGCACTTACTTCCGCTGTGAACGGTACAAGATCAGCCTCCAGACCGTGAATTTCAAACCGATGAACATGCACACGCACTTTCTTCAGCTCCACTTCACGATCTTTGCGTGCGAGTTTGTAGGCCGGAACTCCAGCGATCTTCTTGGCGGAAAACTTGGGTGGCTGTTGCTCAATGTCGCCGGTGAGTTCCTCAGCCCCTTCTCGTAATTCTTCAAGTGAAACTTTAATTAACTGTGATGGCCCGAGAGGCCCTCCTTCGGCATCCCAGGTATCGGTAGCGAAGCCCAGACGGATTACTCCTTCGTAGGTCTTGTCTGCCGCCGTATAGAACTGTGCCAGACGGGTGAAGCGTCCGGTGAGCAGCGGCAGGACGCCGGTTGCCAGGGGATCGAGTGTTCCCAGGTGTCCCACGGATCGTTCACCGATTAGCCGACGCACTCGCGCGACCACGTCATGGGACGTCAAACCTGCGGGTTTGTCGATTACGAGAACGGCGTCCATTGTTCGTTTGTTATTGTGTTCTGTTGCCCTGTGACTAGTGGCAAAGGCATTCGTGGCCAGTAGTTCCCTCACGTTCTCAAACTCTGATTTCTCATGATACCGATTAAGGACGATACGCCGACTTACTCGACGCCTTACATCAACTACGTGTTGATCGCGCTGAATACGCTTGTGTTCCTATTCGAGGTTTCGCTGAATCCCTCGACCCGCAATGCTTTTGTCTTTCAATTTGGAGTGGAACCGATTCGCGTTCTCGCTGGGCTGGGGCTGGCGAATGCCCATGTACCGAACCCATCGGCACTCCCGTTGTTCACATCCATGTTCCTGCACGCCTCGTGGCTACACCTGATCGGCAATATGTGGGTTCTCTGGATCTTCGGTGACAATATTGAAGACTATCTTGGTCATTTCTCGTACTTGGTGTTTTATCTCGTCAGCGGATTAGCGGCTTCGTTGCTTCATGTTGCCCTGAACGCGAATTCCACCGTGCCCAGCGTTGGGGCCAGTGGCGCCATAGCCGGCGTAATGGGGGCGTACTTCCTGCTGTTCCCTGCCGCGCGCGTTTTGACGCTCGTGCCGCTGATTATCTTCTTCACCTTCGTGTGGTTGCCGGCCTGGATCGTTCTGGGCTACTGGTTCGTTCTTCAATTCTTGAGCGGCGCAGCGACTGCCATCGCCTACTCGAGCAGCACCCGCGGCGGCGGGGGAATCGCGTTTTGGGCGCACGTAGGCGGATTTGTGGCCGGAGTCGTGATGATCAAACTGCTGCCGAAGCGAATGCGGCAGAGGTCGCGATACTCCTATTAGTTAGAACGAGTAAATTCATTTCTCGCGCTCCGCCTTCCTTTAATCGCAAGCTGAAGGGCAACAGCACCGCTCGATGATCTCGGCGACCTGCTTTGCCTGGATATTGCGGTCGAAATTTGATACGACATATGCCCTTGCTTTTACTCCCATTTCTTTGCCAACTTCGGGTCGGCGGTGAAGCTCACGTATCGCTGCTGCGAGCATTTCGTCATCTCCTGGCGGTACGCAGACTCCGCCTCCGGACTTCTCAATGACTTCGCGAATCGGCCCCTCAATTGCCACCACAGTTGGCCTTCCAGCGGCCATGTAGTCGAAGACTTTGTTTGGATAGGTTGTCTGAAGCATTGGCGCATCTCTCAAAGTCGCAACACAAACATCGGCTACTGCCAGAACCTTTGGCATTTCCTTCTTTGATTGCGCCGCAATGAAGCGAACGTTATTGAGTTGGAGAGAATCGGCTTGAATGCGCAGCCGTGGCAGTTCCTTGCCGTCTCCAACGAGCGTGAACACAATATCAGTCTCATGGCGTAAGCGTGCAGCCGCCCTCAGCAAACAATCGATATCGTTCGCCAAGCCTAGAGCGCCTGCGTACATCACCACGAATTTGTCTCTCAGTTGGTGGGCACTGCGAAAGGCGTCGCCGTTTGCGTCCCGATGGAACAAGGAAACATCGACACCGTTGGGAATCACGGTGATTTTCCATTCAGGAATTCCATTCTGCAATAAGTAACTGCGGTAAGACGGCGAATTAACCACGATCTCGTTTGCCTGAGCATAGAGAAAGTGCTCCAGCTTACGCGCCAGAAATATAAGAACCGGGCTGCGCAAGATCCCTAGATCTATGGCGAAGGCAGGCCACAAATCGCGAATCTCCAAGACGAATGGGCAGCTACGAATAGCTGCAACCGCCCACGCTGAAAGAGCCTGAAACATCGGCGGTGACGTCCCAATCACGACGTCCGGATCTGCCACTCGCAGAGCAGCGAGGGCAGAAGTTATCATGAAACTCACAAACGCGAGCACTCGGCTTAAATAGCTGCGATGCCAACTTCCAATCACGGCAGCTACGCGCTGCTCGATTTCAATATGACCCGGAAGGACAGCCTTTTCCTCTCCGGTGAGGTAGCTGCACTCGCTTGTCACGACTGTGAATCGATGACCCATTTCAACGAGTCTCCGTGCGAGCTCGTAGTGTCTGGTTCCACCCGGGTCATGAGGTCCACAAAACGCTTGATGAATTAGCAGAATATGCACTGAGACCACTCGATTGGGAAGAGTCGCGAAATCAAGGGCAGGCAGATTCCTGCGGCGTAACCGTCTCACGCGAAGTCCGTTTACGCACACGTGGCGTCTTGACCATCGGTTGCATGTAGAAGATCTCATTCTTTCGACTTGAACAAAGATCGAGAGCGACGAGGACAACCAGGGGAAGCATGTTGATGAGGGTAAAGACGAACAGAGAGATCAGTCCATCGCGGAATACCTGAATCAAATTGCACGCAACCAGCAGGTATGTGAAATGCATGAGCGAGAAATAGCCGGCGCGGTAGGC
>Ga0066687_10000219_pt1 | contig 14715 bp, 7 predicted proteins | sample GraSoiAngelo_136_FD_65630 | JGI IMG/M metagenome (GOLD analysis project Ga0066687, IMG submission 65630) | Grasslands soil microbial communities from the Angelo Coastal Reserve, California, USA - 14_0929_09_20cm | ecosystem: Environmental > Terrestrial > Soil > Grasslands | place: USA... | reverse complement strand
ATCGCATTAATCGCATTGCTCGGATGGTTAACGCCGGTTCAATCACAATCTACCAGTAATATATCCCTCACAGGCGAGTGGAGATTCGCTCTGGATTCCGCGGACACGGGAATCAGGGAGCAATGGTTCACTCGAGACTTGAAAGACAGGATCACCCTTCCAGGGATCCTACAAGCCCAAGGCTATGGAGACGAAATCAGCACGGGTACGCCCTGGGTGCTCGGACGCTATGACCGTTTCTGGTATCAGCGAGAGGAATACAAAGCCTATACAAAGCCCGGCAAAGTGCAGACGCCGTTTCTATCACAACCGCCGAAACACTATCTGGGCGCGGCCTGGTATCAACGCATCGTGGACATTCCGCGGGGCTGGTCTGATCGAAGAGTAGTGCTCACGCTCGAGCGGCCCCGATGGCGCACGACGGTATGGGTAGATGAAAACCAGATCGGCTCGAATAACAGCCTCGTCGCTCCGCACGTCTATGATCTCGGGAGCCTTAAGCAGGGTCGTCATCGGATCACAATACGCATCGACAATAGAATGATCTTCAGCTATCGACCAGACGCTCATAACGTCTCGGACTCGGCCGGCAGCACCTGGAATGGAATCGCCGGAGCCATCGAGCTGACTTCAACGACCCGCGTGTGGATTGAAGACGCCCAGGTGTTTCCGAACATTGATAAGAAGACTGCGCTCGTGAAGGTTCGGATCGGCAGCGTAACGGGAAAACCGGGATCGGGCGTCCTGACAGCCGGCGGCTCGACCACTCCAGTGACATGGGATGAAACCGGCGGTGCTGCTGAGCTGGAGGTTCAGCTCGGCAGGAATGCGCAGCTCTGGGACGAGTTCAACCCGGCGCTTCAAAGATTGAGCGTTCGTCTCAACGGCGACGATGCCGACGATACTCGCGATCTCGTATTCGGTCTGCGACAGATCCGCGCGGACGGAAATCAACTCCTCGTCAATGGCAGGCCCACCTTGCTGCGCGGAACCATTAATAGCGGCGACTTTCCTCTCACCGGGTATCCAGCAACGGATGTGCACTGGTGGAGACAAATCATCGGCCTATGCCAGTCGTGGGGCTTGAATCATATGCGGTTTCATTCGTGGTGTCCTCCTGAAGCCGCCTTTATCGCCGCCGATGAGCTCGGGTTCTACCTGCAGCCGGAGGCGGGGATGTGGAGCGAGATAGGCCAGGGTTCACAGACCGAGCGCATCTTATATGAAGAAACAGAGCGAATGATCAGGGCCTACGGCAATCACCCGTCATTTCTGCTGCTTTCGGCCAACAATGAGCCAAGGGGAAACTGGAAAGAAGCGCTGACCGCATGGGTCAATCACTTTCGGTCGGAGGACTCGCGGCGACTATATACCGCGGCAACCGGTTCATCGTTTATTGATGCACCGGGCCCGTTGAGCGGAACTGATTACCTCGACGTTTCCCGAATAGGGCGGAACATGCTTCGCGGGGAATCGGGCTGGTTCGGAGGCGACTACGGTCAGGCGCTAAAGGGAATCAATGTTCCCGTGCTAACGCATGAGCTCGGACAGTGGGCCGCATACCCCGAGTACGATGTAATAGAAAAATTCCGCGGCTATATGCAGCCTGGGAACTACAAGTTATTCCGGGACTCTCTGGCGGCGCATGGGTTGATCGAAAAGAACGAAGAGTTCGCCAAAGCGTCGGGCCGATTTCAATTCGAGTGCTATAAAGAAGACATCGAAGCCAACCTCCGCACTCCGGGATTATCGGGCTTTCAGATGCTCAGTCTGCGCGACTATCCGGGCGAGGGCACTGCTCCGGTAGGACTGTTGGATGCGTTTTGGGATTCCAAACACTATGCGACCCCGGATGAGTTTCGCCGATTCTGTAATTCGACTGTGGTACTGGCTCGGCTGAAGCAGAGGGTGCTCACGACTTCGGATGACTTCAATGTCGAAGTGGAGATCGCCCATTTCGGAGCAGCGCCGATAGAAAACGCAACACCGGTGTGGCAGATTGCGGATGCAAACGGCGCATTGATCGCGGAGGGCGAATGGCCGGCGCGAACTATACCGATCGGCAAGAACATTCCGCTGGGGCGCGTCAAGATCGATCTTTCCAGGGCGCCGGCGCCACGCGCTTACCGCTTGATCGTAGGCTTGAAGAACAGCCTTATCGAAAACGATTGGAACTTCTGGCTGTATCCGGCTCATATCAAGAGCGCTCCAGAGCGAGATGTATTGGTCACGACATCGTGGAGTCAGGCGAAGCGACATCTTGCGGCCGGAGGCAAGGTATTGTTTCTCCCGCGGAGTTCGGATCTCGACTGGAGCAATCCCCCGCTTGATGTTGTTCCCGTTTCCTGGAACCGCCAGATGATGCCCGAATGGAGCCGCATGCTCGGGCTCTACATTGAGAGAAGACATCCGGCCCTGGCCGAATTCCCTACCGACCGGCAATTCGATTGGCAATGGACGGAGATAGTGCGCGGCGCAAGAGCCATTAATATGGATTCGCTGCCGGCCGGTCTCGATCCGATAGTGGAGCCGATCGACGATTGGAATCGAAACCATAAGCTCGCGCTTGTATTTGAATGCACCGTTGGCCGCGGCCGGCTGGTCGTGTGTTCCGCCGATCTCGAAAACTCGCTGGCGAGCAGGCCGGCTGCCAGGCAGCTTCGAACATCTCTGCTTGACTATATGCATGCGGCTCATTTCCGGCCTAGGGCATCGGTCACATCCGCTGCCATCGAAGGCCTGCTGTTCGATACCGTTATCATGCATGCGCTGGGAGCGACCGCTCAGGGAACCAGCGACACTCTAAGTGCGATGACGGTCAAGGCAAGCGCCCCCCCGAACCGCCCAACGAACGACGCCGGCAAAGCGATTGACGGCGATCCTAACACTTACTGGGAAACAAATGAGAGGCAGGGCCGCCATCCTCATGAGCTCACTTTGAGTTTTCGAGTGCCGCGCGCTATGTCAGGAGTGGTCTTGATGCCGCGACAGAACAACCGCGAGCATGAGGGAGATATTCGCGAATTCGCTCTTCAGATCAGCGATGACGGAATGCACTGGCGCGATGTGATGCGCGGCGAACTGCCTTCGTCATTCGAGCCGCATCGAGTGCGCTTCGAACAACCGATCTCGGCACGATTCCTGAAACTCATAGCTCTGTCCGGCTTCGGCGACGATACGTCCGTCTCATTAGCTGAATTGGCCGTGATCCCCGCTGGAACAGGGCCGGCGCCTCGTCGAAATCGTCGCTGAAGCCATAGTTGATTGCCGGCAGCGGAGTGCCCAGGCGGTCATAATCATCGCTTACCGCTTCTAAACGGAATGAATATTGCTCTGTTCGCCTCGCACCAGCTATGAGAACGGAAATCGGACACAATGTCTGGTGACACCTTTCACAGTGGAAAAACAGCGCGCGCGAGGCTGAGCCCGTGAGATATCGCGGATCGGGCAATTGCGTTGACTAAACCGCTGAACAGGGAGATTATCGGGGAACCGCGTTCGATTTCTCAGTTTCTCCGCTGGCTGTCAATATCCTGGTCAGCACCCGTTTTTCGTTTCCAGCTCGTTTCGAGAAGGAGGAGATCACGATGAAGAGAAAGGTTCGCAGCTTTGTTTCTGTTCCCGCACTGCTTCTCATTCTGGCGTTCAACTCTACGGCGCAAGACACTCTTGGTAGAGTCGCGAAACAGCACGAACCATACACGATCACCGTTGCCCTCGAATTCATGAAGAAGAATCGAAACACGATGGTGCGGGTACTCTCCGCCGTGAGCGCACCGGAGCCCAACGCGCATGCGACCGGTTTCATGGTGGGAGACGGCCTTGTGATGACCAGCTATCACGTAGTCTCCGGAAACCTGAGCGCTCGCAAGAAGCGAATACTCGGTTTCAAAGCAGACGACGATCTCGAAGTAAAGGTCTACGTCAACAATTGCCAGGCTCGCGTGCTCAAAGTTGATCCCGAAGCTGATCTTGCATTGCTGAAGGTATGCACGGTGAAGCAGACCCAGCGGCCTACCTTCCGAGAAACACCTAGCCAGGACGAACCCTTGCTCTTGATTGCGCAGCCGGGATCGCAAAAGCTGATTCGGCGCGGCAATTTCAACGGTTCATATGCATTCGGCGGCTATCAGTTTTTATCGGTGAAGATCGACGGTCAGGACGGTTTCTCCGGCAGCCCGGTTTATGACAATAAGGGAGACATCGTCGGCGTTTTTTCCTTATACGATTGGAAGCGCGGAGTAGCGCTGCTGAGCCCGGGAGCGAAGGTTCAACAATTCCTCGCCGAATACGACGCGGGTATCCAGTCTCATCCCTGAAGCCTTTTTAGTAGGAGATTAAAAGTTTGTATGCGCGGTCTGTCTCGATGGCTCGGAGCCTGCTCTGAAGGGCTTTCCGCAGCCGAACGCGCCGACTAAAATCGGCGTCGTGACTGTGAGGAGTATCAGACGATTCCGCAGTAATGCCTCGCGTGACTCCCGAAAGCGACTAGAGTCGCTGTTGTTTACCGATTTCGAAGATGCTATGTCAGGCTCTGAAGAGTGTCAACTTGCCGCCTGTAAACCGCCGTGTTACCTTCAAAGCTTTCCATTGAGATAGAAGCGACGAATAGCTGGATGCCGCCGTGACAATGAGGCGTCTGATCGCAACAGTCGCCGGCGCGGCTGAGGAGGCAGGCGCACGAGGACATATGCTTAAGCCATTCAGGGGAACTGTTCCGAAGATCGCCGAGACGGCGTTTATTGAGGAGAGCGCTCAGATCATAGGCGATGTCGAAGTCGGCGCGCACTCGAGCGTCTGGTTCAACTGTGTGGTGAGGGGCGATTGCAATAGCATACGCATCGGCGAGTACACCAACATACAAGACGGGTCCGTTGTTCACGTGACCGTGGATCTGTATGCAACTACGGTCGGGAGCTACGTCACGGTGGGGCACAGCGTAGTGCTTCACGGCTGCACCGTCGGCGATCATTGCTTGATCGGCATAGGCTCGATTGTATTGGACAATGTGACCGTTGGAGAGAACTCGCTGGTAGCGGCGGGCTCCTTACTTACTCCGGGCACGATAATACCGCCGAATTCGCTCGTGATGGGTTCTCCCGCGCGTGTCCGCCGCGGCCTCACCGACGAAGAGAGATCGCGCATCGATCAGAACTGGCGCCACTATGTCGAATACAAAAGCGACTACGCCGAACAAAGCAGAAGCTAGATGAACGGCGGCGTTCCTCGACACACCCAGCCGATAAAGCGCTGGAATGACAAGTGACGAATAACTAATGATCAGCGACAAATGATTAGCAGAGTCAAAGGCACCCAGGATATCCTGCCCGCGCGTTTCACCGCCAAGCCCGACGCCCAGATCGAGCGGTGGTTGCTGGTCGAGCGTGTCGCTCGCGAAGCATTTCGGCGCTACGGCTTCGAGGAGATACGCACGCCGATCATTGAAAGAACTGAACTCTTCGAGCGCGGCGTCGGGGCCGAAACCGATGTGAACAAAGAGATGTACACGTTCGAGGATCGGGACGGCGAGATGGTCTCGCTCAGACCGGAGTCGACCGCCCCGACCGTTCGCGCTTATTCCGAGCACGGAATGTTCAACCAGGCAGGACTGGTCAAGCTCTTCTACATAGGCCCTCAGTTTCGCCGCGAACGGCCTCAAAAAGGCCGCTATCGCCAGTTTTGGCAAATCGGCGTCGAGGTTCTCGGACAGAGCGACGAGCCCGCGATAGAAGCAGAGGTAATCGAGATGCTGTACTGGTTTCTGATGGAATTGGGCATCTCGGATACCGAACTGCTGATTAACTCGATTGGCGACGGAGCCTGCCGGCCCGCCTACATTTCCGCATTGAGGGAAGCAATTCGCGAGAGATTGCCGAACCTGTGCGGAAGCTGCCGCCAGCGCTACGAAACGAATCCGCTGCGAGTGCTCGATTGCAAGGTCGAGTCGTGTCAGGTCCACTTAGCGGAATTGCCCCTTATCAGCGACTCTCTTTGCGACGCTTGCGGTAATCATTTCAGCGAATTCAGAAGGCTTCTCGATCAACGCGGAATCGCTTACAAGATCGAGCCCCGACTCGTGCGGGGACTTGACTACTACATGCGTACTGCCTTCGAAATCACCGGGAGCAGCCTGGGAGCGCAAAACACCCTCATCGGGGGCGGACGCTATGATGGGTTGTCGGAGATACTTGGCGGGCAGCCGGTAAAAGGCTTCGGCTTCGCCTCGGGCATCGAAAGGCTCGTGATGAGCGTTCCCGAATCCACGATTAACCTCGGCGTAAATAGACCTGAGTTGTTCGTCGCATGCGTGGGGGCCGATTCTCGCGACTACGCTTTCGGAGTCGCGAGAAGACTTCGAGCGGCAGGCATAAGCGTTATCGTCGACCTCGAAGGACGCAAGCTCAAGAAAGCTCTGGCGGTCGCCAACAGCCTGGACGCGCAATACTCGCTTATAATCGGCGAGGACGAGATAAAAAGCGGCAGCTATGTTCTAAGAGATATGAAAACAGGCGAGCAAACCAGTCTCCGAGAAAGCGAGATAATCGACACGTTGAAGTACCGTCGACTTTAGTCATGTTAGACAGCCTGGGAACAATAAAACGAACTCACTACTGCGGCGACTTGCGGCCTGAGCACGCGGGCTCGGTGGTAACTCTATTTGGTTGGGTGCACAGGCGCCGCGATTTCGGCCCGCTCCTTTTCGTGGATCTCCGTGATCGCGAAGGCGTGGTTCAAGTCGTATTCAATGAAGAAACGAACGGCCCGGCCCATTCGCGCGCCAAAGAAGTGCGCGGCGAATATGTTATTGGCGTAACCGGCAAGGTCGTCATGCGCGACGCGGACAAGGTCAATTCGAATATCTCGACCGGAAAGATCGAAGTCATAGGCCGCGAAATCAAGATATTCAACACCGCGAAGACGCCTCCATTCGAAATCGACGGCGTTCAGGCAAGCGAAGACGTTCGCTTGAAGTACCGCTACATAGACCTGCGCCGGCCAAAGATGCAGGAGAACATCCGGCTTCGGCATCTCGCCGCGATCACGATTCGAAAATATCTCGACGAACACGGCTTCTACGAAATAGAGACGCCGATGATGATAAAGTCGACGCCCGAAGGGGCGCGCGACTACATCGTGCCCAGCCGGCTTACGCCGGGCAATTTCTACGCGCTGCCGCAGTCGCCTCAAATTTTCAAGCAATTGCTCATGGTCTCCGGCTACGACAAGTACTTTCAGATCGTGCGCTGCTTTCGAGATGAGGACCTGCGAGCCGACCGGCAGCCGGAGTTCACTCAGATCGACCTCGAGATGAGTTTCGTTCAGCCCGCCGACGTCTTCGCCGTGATAGAACCGCTGATGGTCGAGCTGTCACGTATGATCGGCGTCAAAGTCGAGATGCCGTTTCCGAAGCTGACATACGCGGAGTCGATGCGCCGCTACGGCGTCGACAAGCCGGACACGCGGTTCGGAATGGAGCTCCAGGATATTTCGGGCTCTCTCGCCGACACCGATTTCACGCCTTATCGCACCGCTCTCGATGCAGGCGGACAGGTCAAGGCGATCACGGTAGGCGGCGGAGCTCGATACTCTCGAAAACGGCTGGACGAGTTGACCGAGTTCGTGAAGCGATTTGGCGCTGGAGGGTTGGCATGGATCAAGACCTCCGAATCCGGCGAAATAAGCTCGCCGCTGGCCAAGGGGCTCGGAGACGAAAAGGTAAAAGCGCTTGCGGCCGAATTGGGCTCGGGCGCTGGAGACGCGATATTGATAGCAGCCGGTAAACCGTCGGTCGTTGCGGCTTCGCTGGGGAATCTCCGGAACGAGATCGCCGCCGCCGAAGGACTCACGGATCCGAAGCGGTTCAACTTTCTCTGGGTGACCGATTTTCCGATGTTCGAGTATCACGAAGAAGATGGACGCTACTACCCAATGCACCATCCATTCACCAGTCCAAACGATGAGGATCTTGAGACGCTGGAGTCGCGCACCGGCGATGTTCGCGCTAAAGCATATGATCTGGTTCTTAACGGCGTCGAATTGAGCAGCGGGTCGATACGAATTCACTCTCGGGAGCTGCAGCGGCAAGTATTTACCCTGCTGGGACTCAGCGACGAAGAGGCGAGGGCGAAATTCGGATTTCTGCTTGACGCCCTGGAATACGGAACACCTCCTCATGGCGGAATGGCGATCGGCTTCGACCGATTAGTTATGCTCCTCGCTCGCGAGAATTCGATTCGAGAGGTGATTTCCTTCCCGAAGACAGCCAGCGCCGCGGATCTTATGACCGACTCGCCGAGTCCTGTCTCTCCGGAACAGCTCAAGGAGCTCCATCTCAAAATAGAGTGATCTTTTGTCCATCCGCCGGGTCAGACCAGGAGGTACACACATGAGAACGATCAAGCGAGCGACGGTCTTCATGATCGTGCTCTCCATATCCATCACCGCAGGCCTTTCACAAACCGGCGTCGATCCTCGAATGATTCGCGGCTTTGAAGCGATTCAAAAGTCGCATCTCCGAGCCGACTTAACCTTCCTGGCTTCGGATGAGCTCGAAGGTAGGATGTCATTGCAGCGCGGCTCGGAAGTGGCCATTCAATTTATCGCAGCCGAGTTCGCCCGCGCGGGTCTGAAGCCGATCTCCGGCGACTCTTACCTTCAACAGATCGGGATGATCGAGTACCGGCCCGAGCCTCGCGAGATGCGCATAACGCTCAGCCGTCACGGACAGGACGAGCGCTTTGAATACGTGAGAGACTTCATCGGAACCTTTCCTTATGACTTGACCGTGAAAGCTCCGGTCGTGTTTGCGGGCTACGGAATAACGGCGCCTGAATTTGGATACGATGACTATGCCGGGCTCGATGCAAAGGGTAAGATCGCGCTGGTATTCGATCACGAGCCTCAGGAGAACGATCCAAAGTCGATCTTCAATGGCATCGGCAACACACGTCACGCAAACTCACGGGTCAAGATACTAAACGCGCAGCGTCATGGCGCCGTCGGAGTGCTCGTCGCGAGTGAACCGAACCGCAAACATCCTTCCAATCAGGAACGCCTGGCGCGAATTCCAGGCATCATCGACCGCATAACTCGTTTTCCCTCGCAGGCCCTTGCGGACGGCGAAGTGACGACTCCGCAGTTCAGCATAAGCGATGCCCTTGCAGCCAAATTGCTCGGGCCTTCAGGAAAGAAACCCTCGGAGATTCAGCACTCGATCGACTCGGCTCTCAAGCCGGCGTCGATGCCGCTGGCGGACACCGTAGTGGAAATGCGTTCGGTTAATGCCGAACACCGCCGAGCGGTGACTGCCAATGTCATTGGACTGATCGAAGGAAGCGATCAGGCGCTGAAAAATGAAACCGTCATTTTCAGCGGCCACTACGATCACGACGGAGTTCGCGACGGCAAAATCTATCACGGAGCCGACGACAACGGCTCGGGTACGGTTGGAGTAATAGAGCTGGCTCGCGCCTTCGCGGCGAACTCCTCCAGACCTCGTCGAACTCTGCTATTCGCGGTCTTCGCCGCTGAAGAACGCGGACTGCTCGGCTCGTACTACTACGCGGCGCATCCGTTGCGGCCTCTCGAGACAACAAGAGCCGTTATCAATTTCGATATGATCGGCCGGAATGAGGCGCCGAGCGCCCAGACCGACGGCTTGATAAACATAGCCGCGGACACATCCAATGAATTGAACCTGATCGGAGTCGTCAACAGTCCCGAATACCGCGGCGCAGTCGAGAGAGCGAACAAACAGATTGGTTTGTCGCTGAATTACAAGTGGGATGACGACGCGGCTCTGAACGTCTTTCAACGCAGCGATCAATTCCCTTTCGCGCTGCATGATATTCCCGCGATATGGTGGTTCACCGGATTTCATCCCGATTACCATCAGCCTACCGATACGGTTGAGAGGATCAACTTCGTGAAGATGGAGAAGATTCTCCGGCTGGCTTATCTAACCGGCTGGGCTTTTGCCGACGAAGCTACGACTCCGCATTTCCTGGCGCGGCCAGTGAACTGAATGACAACGGCAGGCGCGGATGCCGGACTTACAGAGGTTCCCGGTTCTCTTCTTTAAGAACTGCCTCTGCTGAAGCCATTTCCTGCCATTGAGGAGCGTCGTTGAATTGCGGCTTCTGCGCGAAGATCAATAGGAACACCATGAATATAAAACAGAGAGCAGGTTTCTTCCTTGCGGCATTCCTGATGTTAGGTCCAGCCCTGGTATTCCCCCAATCCGGAGCCCAACCCCGGATCAACGGAACGCGAATAACGACTCACCTCACCGAGCTCTCTGAATTCGGCAAGAACCCGCAAGGCGGAGTCAGCAGACTCGCATACAGCGACGCCGATCTGAAGGGACGCGAATACGTTATTGGTCTTATGAAGAGCGCCGGTCTCGATGTCTCCATCGATACGGCCGGCAACATAATCGGCCGCAAAGCCGGAACTGACAAATCGCTTCCGCCGCTGCTGGTCGGCTCTCACATCGACTCGGTCCCGGAGGGCGGAAACTACGACGGCGACGTAGGATCGATCTCGGCAATCGAGGCGGCGCAAGCGCTCCGGGATGCCGGCGTATCACTTCGGCATCCATTGGAAGTAATAATTTTCGAAAATGAAGAAGGCGGCACGATTGGAAGTCACGCAATTGGAACCGGCCTGACCGAAAAGCAGTTGAATCTCGTGACCAACGGCGGAAAGCGCATTGGGGACGGCATACGATTCATTGGAGGCGATCCCGATCAACTCGCGCGAGCGCGGCGCAAACGAGGAGACATCGCGGCCTACCTGGAACTTCATATCGAACAGGGAGGCATCCTCGATTCCAACAGGATCAACATCGGCGTCGTGGAAGGCATTGTAGGAATCAAGCAGTGGGAGGTCGCTATCGAAGGCTTCGCCAACCACGCGGGAACCACGCCGATGAATCAACGGCGCGACGCCCTGCTCGCCGCCGCGAAATTCATAGAGTCCGTGAATCGAATCGTAACGGCGACGCCCGGAAGACAGGTGGGCACAGTCGGCAAACTCCAGGTGCAGCCCGGCGCGTATAACGTCATTCCGGGAAAAGTCGTAGCCGGACTTGAGCTAAGGGATCTCGATGAAAAAAAGATTGATTTGCTCTTCAAGCTAATCTCAAGCGAAGCCGATGAAATTGGACGCGCCGCCGGAACGAAATTCAGCTTTACTCAAACCAACGCAATCATACCCGCCCCGACCGACCCGCGACTTCGAACGATAATCGACCAGGCGGCGAAAGGACTCGGCTTTACGACAAGGGTAATGCCAAGCGGGGCAGGCCATGACGCGCAGGAGATCGCTCCCATCGCGCCCGTTGGAATGATCTTTATTCCGAGTGTCGGCGGAATCAGCCATTCGCCCCGGGAGTATTCGAAGCCCGAGGAGATCGCAAACGGCGCGAACGTATTGCTTCAAGTTGTGTTGAAAGTGGACAGGGCGAGTTTGGATTAATTCAACTCGATGGAGAATTTTAGAAGAACGGATTGTCATAATCGGCGGCGGATTTGCCGGGGTCAACACCGCCCTCGAACTCGATCGGCTGCTCAAACACCGGCAGGTATATTATTACCTGATGCGTGCCTATGCTCGAAAAACGCATCCGAGTGATGCTCGATTGGACGCTTGATCTCTTCTTTCAACGAAATATCGTTCAGCTACCCGTGTCTCGAGGCCGGACCAAAACCGCGAAAAGCGATATCGTAAGCTTTGAAGGGCCCATGCTGCGACAACGCGGACAGAGAGCCTGAATCGGCAAAGGCTATGTCGGACCTCCCGGACACGTGAATCCGGCACGCTCCTGTTGAGAGAGGGTGTTGAGGGAGGGTTGCGCCCGAAGCTCGCAGGTATATAATCTCAACTCGGTTTTGGGCCAGGGAGCGGCTCATTCTATGAACCGACCCGCTGGTCCTCGCCATCCGTTTCCCAAATCAATTCATCCTTAGAGAGGAGACTGCACGATGAAGGTATACGGCACGAAGGAGATCAGAAACGTCGGCATTGTAGGCCACGGCGACGCGGGCAAGACTACGCTGGTAGCAGCTATGCTCTTCGATGCGGGCGCCACGAACCGCTTGGGCCGAGTTGATGAGGGAACCACCGTCACCGACTTTGACGAAGACGAAATTTCAAGAAAGATAACCATCCACAGTTCGCTCGCCCACTGCGAGTGGAACGGCGCCAAGATCAATATCCTCGACACTCCAGGCTATGCCGCGTTTATTCTCGACGCGAAAGCCGCGCTGCGAGTATGCGATTGCGCGATAGTAGTGGTCGATGCGGTCAACGGAGTCGAGGTTCAAACCGAGAAGGGCTGGAGCTACGCGGAAGAGTTCGGACTGCCGCGAATCATCGTAATAAACAAAATGGATCGTGAACGCGCGGATTTTAATCAAGCGGCGGCCGGAATCGTCGAAACATTCGGACGAAGCGCCGTGCCTATTCAAATCCCTATCGGAAGTGAAAAGAATTTCAAAGGCGTAATAGATTTGATCAAAATGCGGGCCTATACGTTCGAAACGGACGATAGCGGCAAATTCACCGAAGGCGATGTTCCAGCCGAGCTTAAGGATGCCGCTCAATCGGCGCGCGAAAAAATCATCGATGTAGTGGCGGAAGCATCCGAAGAATTGATGGAGAAGTATTTCTCGGACGGAACCCTTGCGGATGAAGACCTGATCCCCGGACTCAAGAACGCAGTCAAAGAGCGGCGTCTCTTTCCTATCGTGGTCGCGTCCGGAATGCGGAACATCGGATTGCAACAGCTACTGAGCGAAATCGTCGAGCTTGCTCCCGCGCCCGACGAGCTGGGAACGGCAAAAGGCCAGTCACAGGCCGGGGGCGACGTGGTCGAGAGAAATGTCTCGGATGACGCGCCGTTTTCCGCCTTCGTATTCAAGACCATCGCCGATCCCTTCACGGGACGCATCACCGTATTCAAGGTCTATTCGGGATCAGTTAAATCTGACGCGACCGTGTTCAATGCAACAAAATCGACCCAGGAAAGGCTCGGTCCGCTGCACGTCGTTCAAGGAAAGGCGATCGAGAAGATTCCAGACGCTCACGCCGGCGACATCGTAGCCGTTGCCAAACTGAAAGAAACAACCACCGGCGATACCTTCTGCGAAAAAGCCAACCAGATCGTTTACGAGCCGGTTCATTTCCCAACGCCCGCAATTTCTTTCGCTATCGAGCCCAAGTCGCGCAACGACGAGGACAAGCTGTCACAGGCCATTCACAAGATGCTCGAGGAAGATCTGGCGCTTCGATTCGAGCGCGATCCTCAAACAAAGGAATTTCTGCTTGCAGGCTCGGGCCAGACTCACATTGAAGTCGCGGTCAACAAGCTCAAGAAACGATACAGCGTTGAGGTCGAGCTTCATCCTCCGAAAGTCGCTTACCTTGAAACCTTCAGAGGAAGAGTCGAGATCGTCGGGCGTCACAAGAAACAGACCGGCGGCCGAGGTCAATTCGCCGAAGCCACGTGCATCTTCGAACCACAGTCGCGAGGAGGCGGCTTTCAATTCGTCGATAAAATATTCGGCGGCGCCATTCCTCAGCAGTGGCGCCCGGCAGTCGAAAAAGGGATAAAAGACGCAGCGGCTCGCGGAGCTATCGCGGGATATCCGATGGTGGATTTCAGAGTAGAGCTGACGGACGGTAAATTCCACGCGGTTGACTCGGACGATTTATCTTTTCAACTCGCCGGCCGCAAGGCATTCCGAAATGCCATAGAAAAGGTCAAGCCGGTTCTTCTCGAGCCGGTCATGAATGTAGAAGTCACCACACCGCAGGAGACCTCCGGAGATATTCTCGGCGATATAAATTCGCGGCGCGGCCGCGTTCAGGGTATGGACACGCGCGGAAATCAATCCGTGGTAAAAGCGCAGGTGCCGCTGTCCGAAATGCTCTCGTATCAATCGACCCTGAACTCCATCACCGGCGCGCGCGGCTCCTACACGATGGAGCTGGACCATTATGATGAAGTGCCCGCGCAGATCGCGCAGAAGATAGTAGCCAAGGCGCAGGAAGAAGGCCGGATCAGAGTCGCGGAAGAAGAGTGAATCAATCGGAACGGCCGGCAATCATTCATTGTCCGCGATAACCGGCTCGCGAAAGATAAAGCTGTATTGAGACATCACAAAAGGAGCGATGCCGGCAGGCTTTTTTTCGTCTACTGCCGGCAGTTTGGCTCCTGCATGGCCGGTCCCATCTCGCCGCAGAAGCGAAATCATCATTTCAACGAAGGCGCTTCGCGCGTCGTCGGTGTCGGGCGTTCGACCCGTGAATATCGAGTTGAACGGCCGCTGAAGATTTCCGAGGCGCATTGCATCAGCAGCCCCGGAAACGTTTTGCTTTGCTGCATCGAGGCTGAAGTCGTCGCGATAAACGAGCACGTTATCCATGCCCGCGCGCGCCTGGCCGCTGCTAAGATAAGGCGCATTCACCATCAGCCTTCCGGAGATCGCCTTCAACGCCTGCGATCTGTGTGAAGCGTTGTGCTCGCCGGACCAGAAGCTGATCGTGTGCCGAGCCTCCTCTCTATGCTCGTTGATCCATTCGATGACTACGCCCTCATCAAGAAGGCGCGGCGGGATCTCCAGATCGGGAAAGAAGAGGAACGGAAGCCGGATCGTCAGTTTCGGAATTTCCGGATCGAAGCGCGCTTCGCCTACAAGGCCGTCTTGCTCG
>Ga0066687_10000218_pt1 | contig 14722 bp, 11 predicted proteins | sample GraSoiAngelo_136_FD_65630 | JGI IMG/M metagenome (GOLD analysis project Ga0066687, IMG submission 65630) | Grasslands soil microbial communities from the Angelo Coastal Reserve, California, USA - 14_0929_09_20cm | ecosystem: Environmental > Terrestrial > Soil > Grasslands | place: USA... | reverse complement strand
GAGCAAGGCCGCGTGCTGGTCAATATTGGAACAGGCTATCGCGGCCTGAGCGAGACCGGCAGCGATCGCGGTCTGAAACCGCGGTGTCGTTGTGCTTGCAAGTCGAACAAGATCCACAGCAAGGGAAGCGTCGGTCCCCACCAAGTCTCTCACGAAGGCTTCGACCGTGCGGGTATCTGAATTTGCGGCGACGATGTCTTTAGGATTTGATTTGAACTGAGCGACTGCTTGGTCCGATAGGGGCGGAACGACACATGGCGTAGCTGCCGCCTGACTGGCGCAATATGCAACCAATAATTGAGGGACAAGTATCCTTACCACGAATCCGATACGCATCAACACGCTCCAAATACCTGTTTGAATGGAAAAATGCACATTTAAGTCTACAATGAGATACGAGATTGCATCAACCGTGTTTCTTTAGCTATGGTTGACGGGTCAGCTTTCCGGCAGAGGCGGACCTTACCCCCGCTTGACGCTTGAATATGCTAGCGTTTTGAGAACGGGGCACTTCCTGCTAGCGTTTCTGTGTCAGGTTTTCGGAAGGTTGCAGGCTGCGATAAATCTACGGAATGCAGTTTTCGCGACGTCGGATCGAGGAAAGCTGATTGTCCGTCTTGCGCGGCTCGTGAAATGAAATGACCCCATTCCCTTTTGCAAACTGCTCGGCGAGGGCGAGTTGATAGAGCCCTTAACGCTTTTTGGTGTCGATCGTTTGAAAGTACTCGGGCGGCGTCCTTCGTTATCCGCAGGCCAGAGAATTTATGCGGTTGGCGACATTCATGGTCGGCTCGATCTGCTCAATGAACTGCTGGCCTGGATCGACACCGATATCGGACTTCGTCCGACCGCCAGGCCGATTTACGTCTTTCTGGGTGATTATATCGATCGCGGACCTGCCTCGCGCGAGACGATCGATCGATTGATCGAACACAGCGAAGCTAACGAATGCATATTCCTGAAAGGCAATCACGAACTGATCGCGATCAAATGTCTCAGTGATCGCAACCTGTTCGATCAATGGATGCGCCTGGGCGGGATGGAAACGCTTGTTTCGTACGGGATCTCTGCTCAGGGCCTGGCGAATGGAAGGAACATAGTTGAGTTGCAGGCGGCCTTTCACCGGGCATTGCCGCAAGTCCATTTCCGCTTTTTCCGAGACTTGCAGCCGTTCTTTGTCTGTGGCGATTTTTTCTTTGTCCACGCGGGGGTGAGACCCAATGTCGACCTAACCCGGCAGAAAGAGAGCGATCTGCTCTGGATTAGGGACGAGTTTCTCTCGTCGAACGTCGACTTCGGCAAGATCGTCGTTCACGGGCACACGCCGACCCTCGAGATCGAAGTCGGATCGAACCGGATCAACATCGATACCGGCGCATTTGCGACTGGCCGTCTCACATGCCTCGTGATCGAGGAGTCATCATTGTCAGCTGTCAACACATTCTAGCGCCACCGTCCGAGCGAAGGATCCTCGCTGCCGCCCGCGATCAATGTATGCTGGCTCGCTTGCGAAGCAGGCCGTCGATGTGGCTGCCCATCTTCTGAAAGAATTGCTCGCGGCCGAATTGCTTCGCATGCGCCGCGATCTTTTCGGAATCGAACTCGACCTCAGCCAGGCTCTTTACCGCCGCGGTGATCGCCTCGACCGTCTGATCGGCGAAGAACACGCCCGATACGCCTTTGGCAACGGTTTCGGTGGCTCCGCCGCGTGCAAAGGCGACGACCGGACGCCCGCTCGCCATCGCCTCAACCGGCACCATCCCAAAATCCTCCTCGCCGGGAAAGATCAGCGCACGGCATTGAGCATAATGCTCTTTCAGGACATCGAAAGGTTGCGCCCCCATCACCGTGACGGTCGGGCCGGCGATACGGCGGATTTCATCGATCATCTCGCCGCCGCCGATCACGACCAGCTTCAATTTCATCTCGTTAAATGCGCGGACCGCGAGATCGGGCCGTTTATAGGAGACGAGCTCGCCCGCCATCAAATAGTACTCGCCGAGGTTCGATGGCGCCGCGATCGAAAACGCATCGGTGTCGACGGGCGGGTGAATGACAACAGAATCCCGTCCGTAATATCGCTCGATGCGTTTTGCGACGGTGGCCGAGTTCGCGACGAAGCTGTCGACGCGCGCCGCCGACGCGACGTCCCACATCCGCAGGTAGTGCGCCAGGGGAGGCATCGCGAGCCGCGTCATCCGGCCGGCGCCGGCGCGATACTCGTGATACATGTTCCAGATGTAGCGCATCGGCGTGTGGCAGTAGCAAACGTGAAGCGCATCCGGCGGTGGAATGACGCCTTTTGCAGGTCCGGATTCGCTGCTGATGACGAGGTCATATCCGCGCAGGTCGAGCTGCTCAAGCGCAAGCGGCATCAAAGGAAGATAGCTCTTGTACATCCGTGTGGCGCGCGGCAGCGCATTGATGTAGGTCGGAATGATCCGATGCCGACGAATCCTGTCGGATATCATCTCGGGATCATAAACATGGGTGAAAATATCGGCCTGCGGGTACATCTCGCAGAGCGCCTCGATCACCTTCTCGCCGCCGCGCATGCCGACGAGCCAGTAGTGAACAATTGCTACTTTCATCGGCAATGCCTTGGATTATTTCTGTTGCAACTGCCATCGAGTGCCTTCTTAGCTTTGCGCTTCGATCAGGCCAATAGCCGCAGCAGCCTTCAACCGGGTAATGTTAACTCACGCCTGCACCCTCACCCAGGGCTGAGCAGGAGCCGGGAAGCACGGCGAGCTTTGCGGGAGCGATTAACCTTGTTGTCGGCCTATCGGTAAGGCCTCGTGCGCTCCGTTTAACTAACTCGATGAAGATTTCTTCGGCGGCGTTCGCGAATCGTTGCGGTGCCAATGTCCTCCTGCCAAGAGAACAGTGGCACGCCAGCCAAATAAGGTCATGGAAGGGCGATCATTCGATCGAAATCACCGGCGATGAGCGAAAATGTCGTGAAAGGAACGGCTGGTTCTGACGATCTCCCTTGGGGACAGTCAGCGCGCGGAAAGCTCAGGATCGCTGTTGGCATCGCGACTGCCGGTCGACGGACGATCGTTGGCTACACGCTCGATCTGATCGCGCGACAGACGCGCTTGCCCGACGCGCTGATCGTTTGTCCGGCGGTTCCCGAAGATTTGGATGCGGCGGCGCTTCAGCGTCTTCCGTTCGAGACCGCGGTTCGGACCGGCAAGCGCGGGCTCACGGCACAGCGCAATCAGATCTTGTCGGCCGCAGATTCCGCGGACGTGATCGTGTTCTTCGACGACGATTTCTTTCCCCAACTCAATTATCTCGCGGAAGTCGAAGAGCTCTTTCTTGATCATGCCGACGTGGTCGCGATAACCGGCCGACCGATAGTGGATGGGGCCAATGGCCCGGGGCTGGAGACGGAGGCTGCGCTGCGATTGATTTCCGCGGATGGCCCGTGTCCACATGACCGGTGTTTCGTGCCGACCTACGGGACGTATGGCTGTAACATGGCCTTTCGGATGAAGCCGATCCGTCAGAGCGGCCTCTTGTTCGACGAAAATCTGCCGCTCTATGGTTGGCAGGAGGACATCGACTTTTCCCGGCAGTTGGCCGGTTTTGGCCGGATCATCGATGCCAAGGTGTTGCGCGGCGTACATTTGGGTACGAAAGGCGGACGTACCTCGGGCGTCCGGGTTGGCTATTCGCAGATCGCCAACCCCGTTTACCTGATCCGCAAAGGCACGATGTCCGTCGCGTTCGCAGCGCCGCTTCTCTGGCGGAACGTGTTGGCCAATCTGGCCAAAAGCTTGCGGCCGGAGCCCTGGATCGACCGTAGGGGACGTTTGAAGGGCAATTTTTTGGCCTTGCGCGATCTCCTTACTGGACACATCTCGCCGCAACGCATCCTCGAGCTTACCTGACAACGCGAAGCTTCGCCGATCTCGTTACAACCGGCCGTGTCGCCGAGAATGCGAGGGTGCTCCCTGCCTCGTCATTGTCTTGCCGCCGCAATTTCCGACTTCTCAAGAGCTCGAGCCTCTTGCCATTCCGAAACGGTTCCGTCTGTTGTCGCGATTAAAGTTACCAAAGCTGGCGACTTGTAATAAGAGATGCACGATGCGATGCTGAAATCACTTACAGGCGCCAAGGACTTGTCCGCTATGACTTCTTTGCCGCCGACCTAAGAGGGTCAATATGGACCGCTGGGTATCCCTTTTGAACCAAACTTCCGGCAATGCGCCGCGGACCGCTCGTTCGACCGGGCCGGCGCCGGCGGTTATCGCCGCACTGATGATTGGTTTTTCCTGCAGCCCATTGCTGGGAAAGGAGGGAAAAGTCATACGGTCTTCCGATATGATTCAGTTGATCGGCGTCAACACGCACATGATCTATAATGATGGCGCTTACGCCAAGCTGGAGAATGTTCTGCAGGATCTCAAGTTTCTTGGCGTCAGTCACATTCGCGACGTCCTGCCTGGAGCGGATAGCCAGCCTGCGTTGCAAGGTCGCGACGCTCTGAGGCGCATGGTCCACGAGAACATCAAACTAAATATCTTTGTGCCCTCGGGCTGGACTTCCACGTCAATTGCCTGGCTCCGGTCGCTAGAGGCGGGAGTACCAGGCGCCATCGCCTCAGTCGAAGGCTACAATGAAATCAACAATTTTCCGCCAAAGTTCGAAGGGCTGAGCGGACCGGAGGCAGCAAAGGCAGGCCAGAAAGCGCTTTACGAGGCGATCAAGTCCGATCCAGTGCTGAGCCATGTTGCTGTCGCCGACATGACAGGCTTCGAAATGATCAAGGAGCCGACATTCTCTTACGGCACCACCCTTGCCGGTTATGCTGATGTCATGAACATTCATGAGTACGCTCAGAACGGCGCACCGCCAGGCGTTTGGATCAACCCCACTCGACATCGATTCTACCAAAATGTGGGAGCTGATGTACCGAAAGTGCTCACGGAGTTCGGTTACTCGTCGAGGCCTGAAAGCAACTGGGGCTTTATCGGAGTGGACGAGCGCACACAGGCGAAGGGCGTCATCAACGGGCTCTTCGACGCTGCGCGGTCCGGTTACAGCAAGGTGTATCTCTACGAGCTCCTAGACGAGAAGCCGGATCCCGAAATGAAGGACTTGGGATTCCATTTTGGCCTGTTTACGTATGAAAATAAGCCGAAGATGGCGGCGCGCGCGATCAAAAATCTAACGCAGGTTCTTGCCAGCAAGGCTGGTGTTGATAAGGGGGGCGCAGATATGTCGTCTTCCGATGCGTCAATAAAGGTCAGAATTGACGAACCGGAAGACAATATCCCGGTGTTCTGGATCGTCTTACTAAGGGAAAATGGTTCGCCGATCGTTGCAGCGTGGCGTGAGACGCCATTTTGGGACAGAGCAAAGGGGAGCCCGCTGGAGGCGCGGCCAATTCAGGCGAACATCTCGTTTGGGAAAACGTGCGGATCAATCCGGACCTATGATTTGCTTCAGTCAAGCGACCCAACTTCGATGCATGCTGGTGACTCCCTATCCCTGACAATAGGAGACTACGTGCAACTTATCGAATGCGCCTTGTGAGATTATCGATAAATGAGCGGACTCTCTGTCGACCCCCTGTGGGCATTTCCATAACGGCTATGGTGTTCGGATCGGCGGGAACTCTGCTGCTTCATTGAGACTTCGACGATGGCGGTCAGATGATCGGAGCGTGGATCGGAAGTTCGCTGAAGCCTTTGCGAATCAGGAATATCCGTAGATTTTCTTTTGTTGGGTCGTTTCAAGCATCATGGATTGCAGGGGCTGAATTGGCGAAGCAGGGCGAAGCCAAGCACCGGCGGGTCGATTTTCTTGATGCGCTGCGCTTGATTGCGGCCGGGGCGGTCTTGTTCCAGCACGTTTTTGAAGGTCGAAATGCGGCTTTGGACGCTATCGTAGACTTGACCTCTCCGGGCGTGTTTGGCGTCGTCCTGTTCTTCTTCATCAGCGGTTTTGTCATGCCCATGACGTCGGAACGTGGCTTCAGTCTTCCCCGGTTCGCGACTAAGCGGGTTCTGCGTATCTATCCTCTGCTGCTACTCGCGTTTCTATTCATTGCGGTTTTGAACGGCGCCACCGGAGGGGCGTTTTTTCCCGCGGCCTTCACAACAAGTCCCAAATTCTGGCTAGCCAATATTTTCTTGATCCAGGATTATGTTCGTGCGCCGGCAGTCTTGAACGTGACCTGGACGCTGTCCCTCGAATTCGCCTGGTACGCCCTGTTCGCTGCAATGATGCACTTTCGCGGGCATCCCAACATTCAGACCTTGATCCGCGCAGCGCCGATCGTTCTGCTTGTGTTGACGGCGGCATCGGTCCTCGCCCATTTTAGAATGCCTTTCGGGCGGGTTGGAATGATCTATGCGGCGATATTCGGCGCCCGAGCCTATCAGCTGCTACGGGGCCAGATCGAGACACGGGATTTCCTTCGAGACGCACTCATCTTCGAGGCGGTGACCTTGATTTCAAACGGTGTAGCCTTTGGCTATTTCCGTCACCCGAATATCACACTATGGCAGGCGATCATGCCCTGGACGCTGGCTCTGATCGTCTTCACAACCGTCTGCAGTGTGCAATCGATCCGCCAGTCGAGACTTCTGAACGCGCAGGTATTACTATTCGGCGGACGAATCAGCTACTCACTCTACCTGCTGCACCCCATTGCCCTGCGGATCGCTGATCTGTTGCTTGGCCGCGCAAATGCGCTGCTGGTGGGCATCGTTCTCGCTTTCGTCATGGCGGCCGCGGGCTATTTCCTGGTGGAGAGACCCGGTCAGGATTTTGCAAATTGGGTCACGCGCAAGGGCGCCTTGCCGAAGGTCGCCGCCGATGCAGTTGGCACATCCTGCGAGCCGGGACCACCGCTGCGTCCATAAAACAACCGCTCCGCGAGGCTGCGAACCCACATCTGTTTTCCGTTCGGATGGCCGTGGCGCGCCGCTCAACAATCGCCGTTGGCGCTGCGTGATGCGGAGAGGCTTGAAAAGACGGTCTATTTGAAATCTGATGAGTTCCGTCGACCGTCATCGCACCTGAGCGGTTGCGGTCTACCCGGCCTGCCGGCTATAAAATGTCTGGACCCATTGTATTTTTTTCGAAAGCGGCTGTTGCCGCTGATTGAGATCTGCTGGCTCATTCCGCTCGGACCAGCGCTCACGTCAGAGGCCAAACTCTGTCGGGACAGGTTTTGCGGCGTTTGTTGTTTGACAACCGGCAGGCCGGTCGTCGACGACCAAGATAGAGCGATCCAATATTGGAAAAGATGCGACTCGCATGACGGTTGAACTAGTTGGCGTGATCGCTCTCGTTCTCGGCCTGATAGGCCTGTTTCTTGAGCCTGCTTTCCTTGTCTACGTGTTTTTTGGCGCAACCCTGCTTGGCGCGGCCGCCGCTTTCGTGCTGGACTCGCTGGGTGGTACCACGATTCAACCTGCCCACCTGTTTCTCGGCATCCTGACCGCCAAGCTGCTCAGCCGTCGCGACGTGCGTGCGGGAGTCCTTGGTACCCTAAGCCTCGGCAGTCCCGGCTTTTGGCTTTTGATCACTGCTGGCTACGCCGCGATGTCCGCATATGTCATGCCACGGTTGTTTATGGGGCAGACGCTCGTATTTGCGGTGCGAGCAGAACCAGGCAGCTATTACGCTGCTCCACTGGTTCCGACGATGTCAAACCTGACTCAATCGATCTATTTCGTCGGAGATTGCGTTTGCTTCCTGGTCTTGTCCAGCTTTGGCAGCACCGAAGCCGGCCGGAAATGCCTGGGACGCGCTGCACTGATGTGCGTCGTGCTCAACCTGGTCTTCGCGGTCCTGGACTTGGCGACCTATGCAACCAACACGAGCGAATTGCTGTCATTCATTCGCAATTCAACATACTCGGTGTTGAACGACAACGAACTGGCTGGCTTCAAGAGAATCGTTGGATCTTTCGTCGAAGCGTCAAGCTTTGGCTATTGGACCTTGGGATATTTTGCGTTCGCGACGACGCTTTGGCTTAACGGGATCGTTGCCCGCTTGACGCTGCCGCTGAGCATGCTGTCACTCCTCGCTTTGCTGTTATCTACATCCACGACGGCATATGTCGGGTTGGCGGCTTACCTGACGGTGCTATTTGCCACGCTGGCTTTCCAGTTCGTATTTCGGCCGGTGCGGCCACAGATGATCATTTTCTTGATCGGCGCGCCCTTCGTGCTGTGTGTGCTTGTTCTCGTGATCTGTCTCAACGATGCGTCCTATGCTTACGTCACGGACCTCCTGAACACCTTTATCCTCAATAAAATGTCGACCGGGTCCGGCATCGAGCGATCGAGCTGGAACAATCAGGCAATGCTGAATTTCACGGATACGCTTGGGTTCGGCGCCGGCAATGGAAGCGTGCGCGCATCCAGCTTTCCGGTTGCAGTCATCGCCAGTCTCGGCTTCCTGGGAACTGCGGCCTATGTGTCGTTCTTGCTGACGATCTGGATCAGAAGGATAAGACCGGCGCCTCCAACCGTATCGGCGATGCAAAGCGCGGCCAGATCCGCCTGTTTGGCGTGGCTGATTGCCGCATCAGCATCGGGCAGTTTCATCGATCTCGGATTACCGTTTTTTGCTTTTGCCGCGCTTGCCTGCGCGGACGTGCTGGGCTCGCGAGCGCAGGTTTCAGCGACGCGGGCGGGCATTCCATACCGTCAGCTCTCGACCGCACTCGATTAACTTGGTCGCGTCCATTTTGTTGGACGAGGAGGCCGGTGGATATACCCGCTTAACCATGGGCTTCGGCGGAGGAGTCTGCGAGCGCCTGTTTAGCCTATTCGTTGATTCACATTGTACCGTCGCTATTGATCTCTTAATTTTGGACAGGCGCGAGGTGGCGCGTTGAACAAACCGCCGTTGGGATGTTCGACGAAATGCGCGCAGATAGCGCAAAGGAATTTTGATGATAGCTTTTGGTGGTTTCAAGCAAGTTAGACGCCTTCTATGCGTCGGAGCCCATTCTGACGACATCGAAATCGGTGCCGGGGCAACCGTGCTGCGTATCGTCCGAGAAAACCCCGATGTCGAAGTGACATGGTGCGTCCTTTCCGGCAATGAGATTCGCCATGAGGAGGCGCGCCGCGGCGCGGACCAGGTGCTGGGACCCCGCGTGGCGCGGTCGATTGTCTTGAAGGATTTTGTGGACTCACGCTTTCCCGAGCATCGTGAAAAGATCAAGGAGTTCTTCGAACAGCGTCTGAAGTCAACCGATCCCGACCTGATCCTCACGCATACGCGTGCCGACGCGCATCAGGACCATCGCATGGTTAATGAGCTGACCTGGAATACCTTCCGATCGCATCAGATCTGGGAATACGAGATTCCGAAATGGGATGGAGATCTGATGCAGCCAAACCTCTATGTTCCGCTCGACCCTGAAGACGTCGCCGCGAAGGTCGCTGTGCTGCGCGACGTGTTTTCGAGCCAGCGCAACAAGCACTGGTTCGACGAAGAGACATTCCGCGGACTGATGCGGATCCGGGGCCTTGAAAGCAACACCCGCTATTCAGAGGCATTTTTTGCCAGAAAAATCGTGGTTGCGTAGAGCTTGGCGAGATGCCTGTCACTGATGATGAGATTGCGGCGGCTTTGGAGTTCGTAGCTTAAGATTAACGAGCGAAGCGCGATTGACGCTGGGGATCGCAAGCTAAATAAATGTACGTGATTGATTTTGAGCGACGCCGACGGCCTCATCGGACAGTAGCCACGAACTCTGGCCGCGTGGATTTCGCACCTTGACGATGACACAGGGACGAAAAGCGAGCCTGATGTCTGGCGCGAGCCGGCCGCGGTTCCGGCTGATCGGTCTATGAGAGGTTTCTGGTTTGCTGCCAGATCGGCCAGCAAACGATTTTTCGAGCAGGCGCCAAGCGTCTGAAGCGAGGGGCGGTGAGTTTCCGACGGTTAGCGATCAATGGCAAATTCTTGGGCGCGAAGCCTACCGGCGTCCACCGCGTCGCTGAACAACTTATTCGCCAACTGGCTATTCGTCGTCGCGAGCTGGCCGAGCTGTTCCCAAATGCGCCCGGCATCATTGCGCCGGCCAATGTTCGAAATAATCCTGAAGCTTCGTTCGCGATAGAACGAGGTGGGCTGTTCCGGGGCCAACTATGGGAACAGCTTGATCTCCCCCATTTGGCGGGAGGGGATCTGCTCCTCAACCTTTGCAACCTGGGGCCCATGGCGAGCACGGCCGCGATCACGATGATCCATGATGCGCAGGTCTTCATTTCGCCGGACTCCTATACCTGGGCGTTCGCAAACTGGTATCGCAATGTGCTGCCGGTGCTCGGGCGCAGACATGCGAGAATACTGGCGGTTTCGGAATTCTCTGCTTCGCAATTGGCTCGGTTCGGCGTCGCCAAGCCCGACCAGATCTCGGTGATCTCAAACGGGGCCGACCACTTGCTCGCCCACGAGGCGCGCCCCGAGATTATTGGTCGCCTGCAGCTGGACTGCCGCAAGTTCGTCGTCGCGTTGGCCAACGTCCAGGTGCACAAGAATATTGGCCTATTGTTGAAGGCGTTCGCCGATCCTGCGCTCGCTGCGATAAAGCTCGTCCTGGTGGGGGCTGCTGGCCGGAAGCAATTTGAGGCGTTGGGCCATTCGGTCCCGGAAAACGCCGTGTTCGCCGGCAGGATCGATGACGGCGAACTCCGCGCGCTCCTCGAAGGGGCCCTCTGTGTAGCGTTCCCCTCGACCACCGAAGGATTTGGTCTGCCGCCGCTTGAAGGCATGACGGTCGGGTGCCCGGCAGTACTTGCGCCGTGTGGAGCGTTGCCTGAAGTTGGAGGGGAGGCGGCCATCTTCGCGGCCGCGGATGATCCCGGGCAATGGGTGAGGGCTATCGATAAACTAGCAACCGATTCCGGCTTTTGGGAACAATATTCACGCGCCGGCCGAAAACGTTCGGGATTGTTTACATGGGAAAGGGCCGGCGGAAAACTCCTCGAAGTGATGAGGTCGGTCGTTGCTGGCCAAATATCAGGTGGCCGCGGGCGCCGCTGATGACATCGTTGCGAAGCCCATTGTAGTGATGCTTGCTGGCATCATGTAGCGGGTCGACTCGGACGCGCAAAGCCGGCCGAGTGGACGCCTAGGCCAAGGGTCCGCCTAACCTTGCTGTGAATCTACTGAAGGCTATCATTGATATCCCGCATCGTACCGTTGGGGTTGACGGCAGCTCCGATCGCCGATGGTGCGAGCCGCGGCGCGGAGTTCGCCCAAACCTGCCACTTTGCCTTTCCGGAATTCACCATGTCGTCAAGCATCATCTTCTCTTTGAAGGTATCCATGCATGCCCAAAAGCCGTCATAGCGGTAGGGCGCAAGCTGCTTTGCTGCGATAAGGCGCTGCATGGGTTCTTCGACGACCTCCTCGCCCGGCTTGATGAAGTCAAAGACTTCCTGACGCATGATCCAATAACCGCCATTGATATAGAGACCGAGTTGATCAGCCGGTTTGATTCCGATCATCTCGCCGGCGGGGTCATATTGCACGGCATGAAAGCTTGAGCTTGGCTTTACTGCAACGAAGCTCATGGTCTTTTTGGATCGCTTGAGAGTATCGACCATGTCGTCGAGCGGCGCATCCGTGAGACAGTCCGCATAACTGCACATGAAATATTCATCGGCAGAAACGTAATCCCGTACCTTTACCAATCTTTCACCGATCTTGGATTCGATACCCGTGTCGACGAATGTAATGGTCCAATCGTCGATGTCCGATGAGAGTAATTTAACCGTCCTCCCACCGTTGGTGATGATGAAATTATTGCTCATAGCTTCGCTGTAGTTGAGAAAAAAATCTTTGATGAATTCGGCTTTGTGGCCAAGGGCTAAAATGAATTCTTTGTGTCCGTAATGAGCGAAGTACTTCATTGTGTGCCAGATGATCGGCCTCGAACCGACGGGAACCATTGGCTTTGGAATATTCTCCGAGAAGTCACGGAGCCTGAGACCTTTGCCGCCACAAAAAATTACGACTTTCATGTATGCGCTCCTCTGAGCCCGCTGCAGGTGCTATGATCGTACCCAAATGACCAGTTAAACTAGGGCTTTAGTTGCAGGCTTACAATGCGAATCCGGGAATAGTCTAAACGCAAAGGCCTCCCCGCGTCATATGGTTAAAGGTCAAATTTCGGAGTGGCAGTCACTTGGATTCACCAGCTGAAGGGGGGCCTGGATGGCTCGGCTATGCCGCACGCCGCTGCGTCGGATGCACCATCGGCTGCTTCCGGATTTTGATCGGGGAGAGACTAATCCTCTGAACGGCTTTTGAGTGCACTGGGCCTTAGCCGGTGTGAGGTCTGCAACATCGAAGCACACCTGATGTCACAGCGAACGAAGCGGCGACGGCATTCCGCGTTTACTAAACGCCAACCTGAAAGATTGTCACAAGCTGAGTGTTCTGATAACGAGCGGCAAATCCCGAGGGATTTCAATCGAGACCAAAATGAGTTCCACGTTGATATAGCGATGAATTGGAGTCCCCTATGGACTGTCGGTGGGAAGCCATTTTTGCGCGCGCGGACCGGAGGTTCCCCCATGGCGACTTGCCGGAGGCCATGGCGGTCGGAATGACGTGGGACCAGCTCAACATAGCGAACCGACTATTGCAAAAGATCACGGCATGAAAGGACGGTCCGCGTCGGCTCAACCTCTCGTTGCTGTGGTGACACCAGTATACAATGGGGGCGCCTATCTCGAAGCCACAATGAGGTGCGTTCAACAGCAAACCTATGGCAGACTTATACATGTCATGGTTGACAACTGTAGTTCGGACGATACGTCGGCGATCATCGATCGGTTTCGCTCCCAACGCGTTGAGTTGATTACCTCGCGAAACGACAGCGTAATTCCACTGCAGGAGAACTGGACCAAGGCGCTGTGCGCTGTTCCAGCCGAGGCGACTTATGTGAAGATTCTCTGCGCTGATGACCTGATGCGCAGTGATTGTATCGCGCGCTTCGTAGAGGTCGCTGAATCCGACGAAAAAATTGAGGTCGTTCTCTGCGATGATGTCTTCGCAGACATGGTGCACCGCGCTAATTTGCCTTCAGACCAAACCGTTTTTGATGGAATTAAGATTGTGGGCAAGATGCTAGACGAAAGCATCAATTGGTTACCCTATCATCATCTCTTTGTTCGCTTCCATGGCGGCATGCACAGCGCGGAATTTTTCAATGGCGCGCCGGTCCATTTTGACTTTGCCGCGGTTGTGCGCAGTTCACTATCTCGCAAGCTTGCGTATTTGCATGAACCCCTCGTCTACACGCGTTGGCACTCGAATTCTCTCACCAGCCAGCAGCTAGGTGCGAATCAGTTAAAACCCTTACTCGAGCGTTTTGATCTTTTATGCACGTTCGGTGCTCAGTGCTGGGACGAGCCGACTTTTCGAAACAAAAAGGAATATATGCGCGCCAAATTGATGCGTTTGGCCATCAAATGGACCGTGAGGGGCAGGCGGGACGCGGCCCAAGAGCTCTTGAGTGGCCTGAAAGAGCGGCAAGTCGCTCCGGGCGTTGCGGATTGGGGCAGATCAATCATTGGATGGATATCATATATGAAATGGAAGCGAAGCTGGCGTCTTCCAACCGGCCCCGAAATTAATGAAGCCAAGTTCCGCTCTGAGAATTTCTAGGCCAGTAGCCGCCGCAGGCCCCAAGCGAGGGCTCGTTAACCGGAACGGCTCAAAAACATAATGGCGACGGAAAGTGATCTTCCGCAACTCAAAGGATCTCGGACAACAACTCCTGTTCGTGTTGTTTTACACGAAACTGGATGGCATCGAGGTTCTGCCGAATGATCGCCCGATAATGCTCTTTGTTTTTCAGTAGTTCGGCGAGGTGCATCTCCAGCAGATCGAGGTCAAGATTTTCCACGGATTGGCAGAATTCTCCAACGCCGAGATCGGTCATTACTGCGTCGTTCTTTGCCTCATACCCGATGGAGATCGTCGGTCGAGCAAGCTTTAATGCGCAAACGACGTTGTGAAAGCGCGTGGCGACAACGATGTCAGTGTCGCTGATTTGCTGCATTACATCGTGCAGGGAGCTGATTGGCTCCGTGATAAGCTGTTGGGCCTTTGGAGGGGCCAGGACGCCGTCAATCAGCTCATATCCGCTCGCTTTGGCAATACGACCGATATCCCTCACTGCCCGCGCATCCACGGTTTCGCCGGTCAAAAGGCGTACTCGGTAGCCGCGGTCAAGCAACGAGTTGACGAAACGTCCGATCCTCTCAATGTAGGTTCGATAGATCTTAGGGTCCGACCCCGAGTTGTGGCCTGCGCGCCAGCCATTATAATTCATAAGGCCGACGCCAATCGTTATCAGCTTTTCTTGCGTCCCGTCCCGCTTTGGCAACGGTGTTGGTAATTTGAATACGAGATCTGGGTAGACTTGGTCACTACTTGTATCGATGCCAAGTGATGCCAAGAAATCCTTGGATACCTGGTCACGGAACGAACGGAAGCCTGCCCAAGCCGCTGCAGACCTTAACATCCAGCGACTGACAGGATGCAGGATCGGACCGGCGCCGGTTCCAACAAAGCAGAACTTCACCCCGCACAGTCGCGCAGCTGCGGCCCAGCGGAATAGGCCGTAGGATGTTCCCCACGGACCTGAGCCGTAGTCGTTCAAGGTGGATGTGCCCGGCACAATCACGATGTCGAATTGCCGGACATGTTTGATTGCGCG
>Ga0066687_10000217_pt1 | contig 14744 bp, 21 predicted proteins | sample GraSoiAngelo_136_FD_65630 | JGI IMG/M metagenome (GOLD analysis project Ga0066687, IMG submission 65630) | Grasslands soil microbial communities from the Angelo Coastal Reserve, California, USA - 14_0929_09_20cm | ecosystem: Environmental > Terrestrial > Soil > Grasslands | place: USA... | reverse complement strand
ACCGCCCACGCCCACGTCGACTTCCCGGCGGACTGGGATGCCGGACGGCACCCGGTCGCCGGGGTTGTGGTCGACACCCCGGTGGCGCCGAGGACGGCCGAGTTGACCTGGCATTCGAACGCTGCGCCGGTGTCCAGCCCGGCCTGGGTGTCGGCGAGGGTCAGGGTCGGGTTGTTCAGCTTGATCGTGTTCGTGGCCATGGGGTTCCTCCGGTTAGCAGAGCGGGTTGGGGATGGTGCGCGGGTAGGTCAGCTGGTAGGCCGGGTTGTCGTCGTCGCCGAAGGTGACCGGCCGGTACGGGGCCCAGCCGAGGGCGGTGAGGATCAGCTCGAGCTGGCCGAACGCCCATTCGGTGTTCGCCGAGTCCCCGGGCGGGAGCCAGACGATCGTGATCGGGCAGGTCACTCGCCACACGCCCAGCGCCGGCGGTGCGGTGTCGCCGGTGGGCATGCCGACGAGGACCATCGGCGGGGCCTGGCCACGGTCGAGCGACACCGGGCCGACGCCGGCGGCGACGAGCTGGTCGGCGATGGCCTGGCGGTCGTCGCCGTGGCCGCTCATGCCGGCGCCCACGCCGCGCCTGGCCGGTACGGGCCGAGCATGTCGACGTAGCCGGCGAGCGGGTCACGCGGCAGGGACACGGACACGCCTTCGGGTCCCCACGCCTGGTCGACGTTCGCTTCGGAGTCCCGGAACCGGTAGATGCGGATGGAGACGCCGATCGCGGCGCGTTGCACCGCCGCGGGGAACGGTGAAATGAGCGGGTCGTCGTCCGGCCGGGACAGCCAGGTGTCGACGAGCTCGTTCCCCGCGGCGGTGCACAACGTGACGTAGACCGCGTCGATCGACGTGTCCGTCATCCGCAGGCGGGCGAGGACGTCCGCGGCGGTCGCATAGTCCGGCGCCGGCACCTGGCTACTTCGGCTTCGTCGAGCTGGTCGCGGCGAACGTCATCGTGACGGCGATCCGGACGATGCCGGCGGGGACGAACGGCGCGGTGACACCCATGCCCCAGATGGCGACGTCGGTGCCGAGCTTGGAGATGTCCTCGGCGGTCGCCAGGAACGGGCCTTCCTCGAGCCACGCCGCGGCGCCCGGGTTGGTGACGATGATCGTCCCGACCGGCAGGCCGGGTGCTTCGACGACCTCGAGCCCGGAGATGTTGATCCGCAGCGTCGACGCGCTGGTGGTGCCGGCGACGTTCGCCGTCCCGTACTGCGGGGCCTGCAACCAGGCCGAGCCGCCGAGCGAGCCGAACACGTCGGACGAGGCGAGGGCGACCGACGCCGGCGAACCGGTGGCGGCCTTGACACGCGACGACGCTGCGAACAGGGCGGCGCGGGTCGCCGAGCCGTCGGTGTCGGCGGTCAGGTCGAGCGGGATCGGCGGGGCGGCCGCGGCGGCGGACACGTCGGCGTCGAACACCGTCTCGGTCGTCAGCCCGTAGGCCATCTGCAGGATCCGGTCGTACAACGCCATGTAGCCCGGCGAAGAGCGGCGCTGGAGTTGATACGAGACGTCCGAGCCGCCTGCGTAGGTGTCGAGCGTCGCCGTGCCCCGCAGGAACGACACCTTGACTGAGTTGATGTCACTCTTCTCGGTGAGTTGCTGGGCGACGATCGTGGACAGGTCACCGGCGTAGTACGGCCAGTTGACGTCCATGCCGGACGGGCCGGGGGAGCGGGGGCCGCCGAGAGCGGTGATCCCGGGGCGGCCTTCGTCGATGATCCCGAACACCTCGGTGATCCACGCGGGCGGGATCAGGCCGGGGTTGTCGGTGGTGACCTGGTCGACGAACGCCCGGCCGACCGCGGTGCGGGCGGCGCGCTCGAGGTCGACGTGTTGGCGGTAGGCGGCATTGAACGCGGCGGACAGCTCGGCGCCGGCCGACGTCGACGAACGGGCCGCGCCGACGAGCTCACGCAGGTTGGCGTAGCGGGCGAACGGATGCGCCGCGGCGCGCGATCCGCTGCGGCGGGCCGGGTTGATCCGGGCGACCTCGGCGCGGACGAGCTCGGCGACCGACGCACGCGTCGCCGTCTCCGTCGGCGTGTCCTCGTCGTCGTTCTGCTCGGCGTCCTCCTGGTCCTCGTCGGGCTCGGTGGGGGTGGCGGCGCGGGCGATGGCGACGGCGCCGGGGAACGCACCCATGCCGGGCGGCAGGATCACGGCGACACCGGTGAGGGTGACCGGCGCGCCGGCGGAGCGGACGACGGTGTCGCCGTCGTGGGCGGGGACGTCGGCCTCGAGGGACACGTCGACGTAGCCGAGGGTGCGGGCCAGGGCGAGGACGTCGCGGCCGCGGGCGGTCGGGGCGACGTGGATCATCCCGTACAGGCCGTCGTGTTCGGCGGTGAAGCTGTCGACGCGGCCGAGCAGGTTGCGCCGGCCGTCGCCTGCGCCGAGGTCCGCGGTGCCGGGGACGTGTCCCTCGTAGGCGATGACGCGGCCGTTGTCGACGAGCGAGCCGGGTTCCCATGTCTCGTCGTAGAACCGGCGGCCGTCGTCGGTGACCCGGGCGGCGGTGTTCCACGGGACGATGCACGCCCGCAGGGCCAGGTCGTCGCCGTCGACGGCGGTGACGTCGGCGCGGCGGGCGATGGTGTGCCAGCCGGTCCGCTCGAGGACGGCGGCCGCGCGGGCGGCGAGACGGGTGCGGTTCATGGTCGGGCTCTCTTTCATGGGGTCGGGTCGGCGAACACGTTGGCGGTCTGGTTGGGGGTGGCCGGGGTGACCGGCTCCCCGCTGTCGAGCGGGCCCGGTGGCGGCCACGGCAGACCTTCGGTGGCGCGGATCTCCTGCACGGTCAGCCAGCGGTCGGCGGCGATCGAGTAGGCGCTGTAGCGGGCGGCGAGGTCGGTGCGCAGCAGGCGGGCGGTGTCGAACTGGACGTTCTGGCCGTACGGGCGCAGGTCCGACCAGCACGCTTCGATCGGGGTGAGGAACGCGCCGAGCCCGAGGGCCAGCCACTTGCGCAGCTCGGCCTCGGTCGTCGAGTACGTCAGCGACCCGACCGACTGGACGTTGACCATCGATGGCATCAGCCCGAACACGCGGGCGACCTCGGCGTTCGCCGCGGCGATCGACTCGACGAGCTGCGATTCGACGGGGCTCGTGCCGATCGACTCGAGCGTCCCACCGCGGTCGATCACCGCCGGTTCGTGCCGGCGGGCAAAGGACGCCATCATCGCCTGCTTCGCCTCGGTGCGCTGCGTCGACGTCAACGCCTGCTCGATCACCAGGGCGACCGACGGGAACCCGGCCTCCCAGAACGACCCGGCCATCTGCCACAAGGCGGCGAGGTACTCGACGACACGGCGGCAGCCGCCGATCGGTCCGCAGTCCAGCGTCAGGCCAGACGAGGGGATGCGCCAGCGGATCAGGTGGGCCTCGCGCAGCGCCGGGTCGTAGTGGTTGCCTTCCCAGATGACGTTGACGAGCTCGTTGCGCGGGTTGAACATCCCGTGGGCCTCGGCGGCGTCGACGACACGGACCGACGCGGCGGTGACACCGTCGGCGTACCAGGTCGTCGGGAACACCCATGCGTAGCCGGGGCCGGTCAGCTGGTTGGCCAGGCGGACCATCGTGTCGCGGCGGGTTTCGTTCGGGTCGGGGCGTATGACGATCGGCGGCTGGTCGCCGGTCGGCAGGTTGCCGCGGTAGTTGACGAGGGGGAGCTGGCCGATCGTGTTGGCGATCAGGTCGCGGCAGGCGACGACGATCGGCAGCTCGAAGACGTCGAGGTCACCGATCCCGTTGCGGACGTCGAGCGCGTCCTGGATCAGCCGGCCGAGCCGTTCGTTGCCGGCGACGACCTCACGTTGGGCGGCGCGGGCGGCACGACGGCGGGACGGCATCGCCCGGGAGTGTCCCCCGAACGGGCGTCACAGGTATATAACGCTGTACTCGGGCTATCACCTATGCCGGCGGGGCGCGATCGCGGCTGTACGGGCAACGTAGCCGGAGTCAGGACACCGTAGGGGGTGGTCCCTGCCCGCGGTGGACCCATGCGGCGAGGGATGCGGCGATCAGCGGGCCCGTGGCGGGTTGGCGGCGGTCGAACAGCCAGGCGCCGGCGGAGCGGCGCCGGCGGGCGGCGGCCACCGCGGCGTCGAGCTCGAGCGCGAGGACGCCCGTCGCCCGGGCCACCGCGCCGGCGTGGACGACGGCGTCGTAGAACGCGCCGGCGGCGGCGGTCGTCTCGCGGGTCTGCATGGCGATGATCCGGGTGGGGACGTTGGCCAGCTCGGGGGCGAGCGCCGCGGCGGGGCCACCGGCGTCGTAGACGAGGGCGATCGGCGACCAGCGTTCGCACAGCTCGGTCAGCCGCGGCGCGATCCACGGTCCGTGGGGTCGCTGGTCGACGAGCTCGACGGCGAGGCGGCCGCCGGTGTCGGTGCCGACCGCGACGATCGCCGCGGTGGTGCGGTCCTCGTCGACCTCGACGGCGAACACGACCGGGTCGACGAGCTCGTCCGCGGTGGGGGCGTGGGCCCACGCGTCGATCAGGGTCGAGTCGGCGAGCGATTCGGGCCACCAGCCGAGGTACTCGCAGCGGAACTGGTCGGGGGTCATCACCTCGTGGTCGTCGCGCAGCGCTTGGACGTCGACGTGGAAGCCGAGCCCGGGATGGGCGAGGTACCAGGTGGCCTCGTCGTCGGGGTCGGCGTCGGCCGGGGCGGCGAACTCGAAGTAGGCGATCCCCGCGGTGCGCCCGTCGACGACCGCGGCGCGGCCGAGGTCACGCCAGCGGGCCAGCCACGCCGCGGCGGCATCCCCGGCCGACGACAGGATCCATGTCTGAGCGCCACCGCGGATCGTCGCCCCGGTCGGGAAGGCGGCGCCTTCGAGGTCGAGTCCGCGTTCGTAGGCGATGTCGCGGGCCTCGTCGATGATGTTCAGCGACGCCTCGGCCGAGCGGATCGCCGAACCGGACGCGGCGATCAGCCGGAACGTCGACGGGCCGAGCCCGGGCCGCCAGCGGACCGCTTCCTGCCCGTTGCCGCGGACCAGGGCGGTGTACCGGCCGAGGGGTGCGTCCTCGATCGTCGGGAACCAGTCGTCGCGCCACATCCGCGCGGCGGCCTCACGGTGCGCCGAGCAGTACAGGCCGCGGGAGCGGGGGCGGCGCATGTTGGCCAGGCCGCGGGCGAGCATCAGGACCGACTTGCCGGCGCGGCGGGGGCCGATGACGACGACGCGGGAGTAGGCGAGGCGGCCGGAGGTCGGGTCGCGCTCACCGGCGACGTCGCCGACCATGCGCTGCCACGGGATCAGCGGGCGGCCGAGCGCGAGGGCGCACTGGGCGACGACGCGGCCGTCAGTCGGACGCGAGGTCGTCCGCGGTGTCGCCCATAGCGGCGAACAGATCTTCGATCGAGAGAGCGTCGACATCGGGGCGGGTCTGGTCGCGGAGTTGGGCGATCACTTGGAGCATGGTCTTGGCCAGGGCGTTGCGGGTGAAGCGGGATTCGTCGTGGTCGTGGCAGGCGTCGTCGAGCTCGTCGGCGACGACACGCCCGAGCTTGATGACGGCCTCATCGATCGGCTCGAGCCGGCCCGTGTCACGCAACGCCCGGACGGTTAGGTCCCAACCGGCGCGGGTCCGGCCGGATCGCCTTCGATCGGCCTCGAACAGGGCGGCCTGACCCCGGGTCATGCACCAGGAGCGTAACGACAAACGCCGGGTCGGCTGGTCCCCCGGAGAGAGACGGAAGGCTGGGTGGCTGTCCTGGGGTTCCCCTCAAAAACCCGGGCCGCGCTCACCACGCGCGGGTACCGACGCGTTGGCGCCGGCGCGCCGCGGCGATCGCCGCGCCGGCGCCACGGTTGCAGGCACGACAGCGGGCGCGCCCGACGCAGCAGCCGGTGCCCGGTCGGTGGCGGTGCAAGGCGAGGGGTGGGACGTGGTCCACGTCGACGGGCTGGCAGCCGTGCACCGGGCAGTCGAGCGTGGCTGGTGCCGAGGCAACGGTGGCCTTGTGGCCACGCTCCCGGTAGGCGGCCCTAGCCACGGCCGAGGCGCAGCGGGTCCGTCGCGGGCAGCTCGAGCTGCGTCCAGCCACGCGGCACATGCCGTGCCGGCGGTGCACTGGCTGCCCGGTAGGCGGACTGGTAGGCGGCGTTCGCTGCCTTGCACTTCTCGCATGCGCATGGTTCGCGGCGGTGCTGGTACCGCTCCCGTGTCCCGTGCGCCGGGATGGGTTGCTTCGGGCGGCCGACTGTCGCGATGCCCGTGAGCGTACGACGCGGTCTGTCACATGTCGGGGAACAGCTCGTCGGCGATCGGGGTGCAGCTCTCGTGACGGTCGGTCTGGCCAGCGGTGAGGTACCCGTCGCAGACGGCGCAGCGATCGGCGAGCTCGAGGTCGACGGGCACATAGCCGGCCGGTAGCCAGCGGCCACCCTGACGCCCGTGCGCCTTGTCGATCGCCGTGGACGGCATCGCCTCAGTGTGCCCCGAACGGTCGTTCGGTAGCCGGTGATCTTCACTGTCCTTCACTGTCCCGTTCCGGGAACCTGGTCGAGCGCCCACGACATCGCGTCGGCGTAGCCGGCGTCGCGCCAGGGCTCACCGACGTCGAGCGCGGCCGCGCTTGGTTCATGACGGTTCTTTTCTATTGGTCGCGCGCCACCGCGCGGGTTTACGCGCGCCACCGCGCGGGTTTGCGCGCGCCACCGCGCGGGTTTGTGTTCGTCAAACCCGCGCGCCACCGCGCGAGATGTGGACAACGAACCGAACGCTTGTTCCGGGAATTCGTAGACGTTGGCATGGCCGCGTCCGCCGCCGTTCGTGACCCGGTAGAGACCGGCGGCGACGTTCTCGCGGTTCGCTCGTCGGACGTTGGCGGGGTGTAGCCCGGCGACCTTGGACAGGTCGTCGATCGATGGCCAGGCCTTGCCGTCGACGTTCGCTCGTGAGGCGATGATGAGGGCGACGGCGCGGGCCGAGGTCGACAGCGCGGGGGTGTCGGCGAGCATGTCGATCAGCCACGCGGACACGCGCCAGCTCACGCGGCTCCGCCCATCAGTCGGTCCGCCCGTCGGGTGGTCCCGTGTCGGCGGTACTCGTCGAGGCGTTGCCGGGCGGCGAGCACCGCCGCGGCGCAATGCTCGGCGTGGACGTGGGCACGCTCCCACCCGGCGCCGTGGCGGACGGACGGGTGACGGAGCTCGGCGAGTTGGGCGACAGCGACGGCGAGCGATTCCTCCGCGTCGGCGAGGTCGCCCGCCAGGTCGTCCTCGCCGACGGTCACGTCCCGGTCGCCCGTGTCGCCGCCGCGTTCTCGTCGAGCATGCGGAGCAGCGCGTCGCCGATCTCCTCGAGCATGACGGCGTCATGGGGCCGACGGGCGACGACCGCGGCGGTGACGGAGCGTTCGATGGCCATCGCCGCGGCGTGGACCGTGGCGGCGCGCTCGGGCGTGAGGAACGGCAGCTCGAGCTGGCCCGGCGTCATGCCACCTCACCTGCGGCGGGTGAACTGCATCGAGCATCGATCCACGCGTCGACTTCGACGGGATCGAAGCGCCTAGTGCGTGGGCCGAGCACGTGGCAGGGCAGCCCTTCGTTCTCGATCAGCTTGTCGAGGGCGCGGACGTCGGAGATGTCGAGCTTGCGCAGGATCACCGCCGTCTTGACCAGCTGACGGCCAGGGACCGGGGCCGGGGCCGGGGCCGGGGTGGGCTTTACGGACATAGACATGAGGTTAACTACAGTCTTGTGGTTTAAGCCGCTCTTAGTTGAACGAGGGTACATTGTCCGGCATCATGGCACATGTTCACGGTCCGCACATGACCGGCTACCGGCAGTACATGCAGGGGCGGTTCGCGGTGAACACGATCAAGCCGCGGCTGATGGTCGCTCGGGAATGGATCGTCCTGCACCCCGACGTCGACGGGCTCTCGTACCGCGAGGTCGAGGAGTACCTGCGTGACCGGCAGCTGTCGGCGTCGGCGACGCGCAACCTGGTGGTCTGCCTGCGGGCCTTCTACCGGTGGTTGCTGCGCGAGGGCCTGGCGACGAGCGATCCGACGATCCTCGTCGACCGGCCACGGGTGCCGATGCGCCTGCCCCGTCCGGCGCCCGACAGGGTCGTCGGCCGGATGATCGGCCGCGCCGGCATTCAGGTGCGGGCCCTGCTCGGCCTGATGGCCTGCGCCGGGATGCGCTGCGTCGAGTGCTCGCGGCTCGACTGGCGCGACGTGGACCTGGACGCGGGGGTGGTGATCGCCAACGGCAAGGGTCAGCGCGAGCGGGCGATCGGCCTGTCGCCCGACGTGGTGCGCACGTTGCGGACGCTGCGCCTGTCGTCGACCTCGGCGGGCGCGGTGTTCGTCGGGCCATCGGGCCGGCGGCTCGAGGCGTTCCGTGTCAGCCAGCTGGTCAACCAGTTCCTGCACGGCGAGGGCGAGGCGATCACCGCCCATCAGCTGCGCCACCGCGCCGCGACGGAGATGTACCGGCTGACCGGCGGCGACCTGTTGGCGGTGCGTGACTTCCTCGGTCACGCGTCGGTGGCGACCACGCAGATCTACGCCAAGATCGCCGACGATCGCGTCGACACGTGGGCCCGTCAGATGGAGTTTCCTGCGGCCTGACCAGGGACGCGTTGACTTCACCCGCAATCAACGTGCACCAGGTCAGGTGCATGACATCAAGGAGAATCCATGATCGGCACCGCCGACTTCATCGTCAGCCATCCGACGTACATCACCGCGCTGATCGTCCTCGTCGCCACCGCGCTCGGGATCGGCACCTGGCTCGACGAGCGCTGACCGGGGTCAGGTCGGCGGCGGGTCGTCGGGTGGGTCGCCGCGGCGGGCGAGCAGCTCGACGGTGAAGCGGACCAGCCAGCCGGCGCCGGCGGTGCGTCGGCGGATCAGCACGGTGGCGACGAGGGCGACGACGAGCACGGCGGCAGCGGCGATCCCGACGAGGTCGTCGCCGGTCATCGGCTAGCTGCTCTTGTCGATGAAATCCTGGTAGGTCGGCGGTTCGACGTCGATCCAGTCGCCGAACGCCTCGATCATCGCCGGGAGCGCGGTGCCGTCGATCCCGGTGACCTTGCCGGAGCCGTAGACCAGGGCGACACCTCCATTGACGTTGTCGCGAATCAGGAATGGCATGTCGTCCTCCTCGAGGGGTGGTGGGGTCGGTTCGGGGCCGGGGTCGAACGGCAGGCACGACGCGCGGAAGGCGTCCATGTCCCATGTCCCCGAGGTGGCCCAGTCGGACGGGCCGGCCGGGTCGATCTTGCGGCCCGGCGCCCATTCGACATGGCCGCGGACCTGACTGTTGGGGATCGCGTAGGCGGCGCACAGTGCTTCGACGAGCGCGACGTAGGCGGCCTGCTGGTCGTCGGGCCACGGTTCGCCGGTGCCGTTGTTGGCCGCTTCGATCCCGATCGCATGAGTGTTCATCTGGTCGACGGGGACCCCGCCGCCCCAGGTGTCCTCACCGGACCCGTTCGTGTTCGTCGCCCCGGCGGCGATCACCCACACGTCACCGGAACGGGACAGGTACAAGTTTGCCAGGGGGGCAGCGTCGGCGCCGGTGGCGATGTAGGCGACATCACCGTCCGGGTCGGACGACGGGTTCGACGCGGTGTGGTGGACCATGACGTGCGTCGGGCGGGGCTGGTCGTAGCCGCCGGAGCCGCGCGCTCGGGTCTGCCAGCCGTCGACCTCGGCGACCTCGAGCCCGACGCGCCGGCAGACGTCGGCGAGGTCCGTCAGGTAGCGGCCGCCCATCAGCCGACCTGTTCGATGTCGTCGGCCAGGCGGTGCAACCGGTCGGCGAGCACGGTCCGCCGCACCATGTTGCGATACGAGCTCGCGTCGAGCTCGGCGTCGAGCGCGGCGAGGACCAGGGCGAGGACGGCGAGACGGACTTCGGGCGGGTCGGACGCGTCGTAGGCGTCCTCCGGGTCGGCGTCGCCGATCATGCCGGCGCGGCAAGCACGTCGTCCCACGCGGTCTGCACCGCGGACAGGATCATCTGGTCCGAGATGACAGCTTCGTCACCGCCCGGGTTCGGGTTGTCGCCGGCCAGCGCCGACGCGTACTCGGCTTCGGTGGCATCGGCCACCCACCACACGAAACTGTCGAGCACCCCGACGGTGTTGCCGAGCACCTGGTCGGCGGCCGGGGTGCCGGCATGGGCTGGTTGGCGGGCCTCCTGTTGGACCGCGGCGTTGACCCGGGCGCGCAGCTCGGCGTCGGTGACCTGCTCGGCGAGCGTGTTGTAGGACATGGGTGTTCCTCCTGCTAGTGGATCAGAGAGCCGAACGGGCCGGATTCGGCGTAGCTGAACGACCCCTCGAGGATCGGCGCGGTCGTCCCGAACGCGACGACGGTCCAGTAGATGTAACTCGTCGGGGTGACGAACATCGCCGTGGGGATCGTGATCGACGACTCGTGCCCGGCGAGCACGGCCCACTGGTTCTGCTGGTTGTAGCCGTCCATGTTCACGGTCACCTTGATCGTCCCGGTCGCCGACGCCGCGCCGAGGTGCAGGTTCATGTAGCCGACGACCAGGCAACGCCGGTCGAAGTAGACGGAGATGTTGTTCGTCGTGTGTCCGAGGCTGCCGGCGATACTGGCGATCGCCAGGTTGCCGGGCGACGTCGTGACCGTGCCGGTGCCGATGTTGCCGGTGACGGTCGCCGGGTCACGCCACGGGTTGCCGATCGACTGAACCTGGGCAACGGTGTCGTTGACTGCGGCGTTCACCGCATTGTGGTCAGCCGGATGGATGTCCTGTTGAACGGTCGCATTCGTGCGGTTCACAGCGAGTACGCCCGGGGGCCATGCCATGACAGTTTCTCCTCTACAGGGTCGGGGTGGTGGTGGTGGTGAACACGGTCGCGGTGACCTTGCCGGGCACGATCGTCTCCTCGACCCCGACGACGACCGAGTCCATCGTGAACGTCGTCGGGTGAACGCGGGTGATCGTCCAGTGTTCGCCGGTGTCCAGGTCGGCGAGCACGGGGAGCCAGCCGTCGTCGACGTCGGTGTCGACGACGACCGGTTCGGGGTGGGTGACGATCCTCGAGTAGCGGGCCTTGACGCGGTTCACCAGGGCTTGGCCGTCGGCGGTGTTGGCGAACGCCAGCCCGGTCGCCGGGAAGCCCAGCGAGTTGTCCCGTGGCCCGTACAGCTGCACCGACGTCGCGTCGGTCGCCGACACGACCGCCGGGGTGGCCAGGGCATTCGACGCCTGCACGATGTTCAACAGCTGCGATTCGTCGGCGGTGAACACGATCACCGTCGCCACCAGGCCGGTCGGGCCGTGGTCGGCGCAGTCGATCACCGTCGTCACCGGCCCGGTCGCCGGGAGCGGCCAGGTCCGCAGCCGTGGCTGGCCGCGGCGGTCTGTGTCGAACGTCCAACCGGCCGAGCGGGCGGTGCGGTCGAGTTCGGCTCGGCCGGTGACGGTCCGCGCCGCCGTGTCGGCGTGCAGGGCGACGTCGGGCGGGTAGGTCAGCCCGCCGAGCCCGTACCGCCACCCGGCCGCGGTGAGCAAGGCGGCGAAACGGGCCGACGCCAGCTCGGCGCCACGGGTCCAGCCGATCAGTGTCCTGGTCAGGTCCATGGTGTGGCCGAACGATTGGACGGTGACCATTCGGGCGGTCTCCGACTCGGGTTGCACGGACGGGTCGACGATCTGTTCGATCGCCCCGACGGCCCGCGGGTGCCACACCCATCCCGGGTCGTAGAACGACACACGGATCGACATGCCGACGAACGGCAGGTAGTAGAAGGCGGGCGGGGAGACGTCCCATTGGGCGAAGTCGGGGTCGTACCAGGTGATGTCGATCTCGCACACGTCGACCTCGGGGGCGCCGTCGGTCGTCCCGCGGGTGATCTTGATGTCGGTGAACCCGGCGGTGATGTCGACCCATCCGGCGACGGCGGTGGTCCCACCTCCGTAGGTCGCCGACCCGTAGGTGCCCGTCGAGTAGAGCCGGCTGTCGGTGCGGTCGAGGTAGAACGCGTCGACGATGATCCACCAGCCGGTGTCACCGAACTTGCAGCCGGCGTACGGGTAGGGCGGCTGATCTGGCGGGAGTGCGGAGGAGTACCAGGCGACGAAACGGACATCGGTCGCGGTCCAGTCACCGTCGGGCGGGGAGCCGTACAGGCCTCCGCCGTACAGGTCGGCGCCGTACAGGCGGCCCTTGTGCACGACGAAGAGGAGGTCGCCGGCCTTGACCGCCTGGCCGTCGACGGTGCCGGCGGCGGTCATCGTCCAGGCCATGCCGGGCTGGTAGAGGGTCGCCGGGGGGATCGGTGGCGGCCAGGTCGCCGGGTTCGTGGTCCAGCCGGACGGGTTGTACGGCGGCGGCGGGGTGGCCACCGGTCACCGTCCGTTGATCCGCGCCCACCGCGCCGGGGCGGCGGCGGCGACCAGCGTCGGCATGGGCGCCGAGCGCGGTCCCGTAATGGGCCCGTAGCCGGCGCCGCCACGGTCGATGATCTGGGCGTTGATGATCGCGTTCTGTTTGATCCGGGCCAGGCGGTCCTCGAGGTTGTCGAGCTCACGGTCGTCGACGTGGGTGACGATGTTCGTGACCTGGTCGGCGGGCAGGCCGAGGACCGTCGTCCCGTATTCGATGACCGCCTGTTTGGTCGTGTTGATCTGTGACTCATGGTCACGCATCGCCTGTTTCGCCGCGTCCTGGTCGGCTTTCATCTCCTGCCAGGTCTTGCCGTAGGTCTTGTTCGCTTCGACCTGGGCGTCCATCGCCGCCTGCCCGGAGTCGCGCACCCCGTCGAACGCGTCCTGCAGGTCGAGCCACGCCTGGTCGTCGGAGATGTCGCTACGCAGCGCGTCGAGCTTGGCGACCTGCGCGTCGAGCGATCGGTTGACCCGTTCGGCGGCGGCGGCCATGTCGCGCTGAGTCTTCGCCGCTCCCTGGTTGGCCGACTGGTAGGCGGCGGCCATCGCCGTCCACCGTTCCGCTTCGGCGTTCTGCGCGGCCTGACTGTCGGTGAAGAAGTCGGCGGACACCACCGCGGCGTCCTGCGCCGCGGCGTAGTCCTTCTGCGCCGCGACGATCTGCTGGATCGCCGCGACAGTGTTCGGGGTCAGTTCCCCTGAGTCCTTCTGGGCCTGCGCCCACGCGAGCACGTCGTCGGTCGAACCGGCGACCAGCTGCGAGTACTGCTCGACGTTCAGCCCGGCGGCGAGCAGGGTCGGGGTCAGGTCCGACACGGCGTCCTTCAGTCCGAGCATCTTCGCCCCGAACCCTGACGTCGCCCCTTCGACCTTGCCAGCCTTCTCGAGCCGGTCGGCGAGCGACGTGGCGGCGTCCTCGGACATCTCGATCGACTCGCGCCAGGCGTCGACCTCTTCCTTGTGGAACGCCTTCGTGTCGGCGATCGCCTGCATCGCCTTTTGGATCACGTACATGGTCGCGGCCATCCCGGCCATCCCGGCGCCGGCGGTGGCGATCTCGCGGATCGACCCTTCGGCGCCGAGCGCCGTCTCGGACAGTTGGCCGAGGGCCTCGCCGAGCGGGCCGATCCCGGTCGCCGTCGCGGCGAAGTCACCGATCGCGTTGCCGGCCATCGAATGGACGGCGTCACCAGCCTTCCCGGCTCCTTCGCCGATCCCGTCGAGCCGTTGTTCGACCTTGTGCATGTCGGCGCCGGCGTCGCCGAGCTCGGTGATCTGCGTCTCGAGGTGGTCGAGCTGGCCGGACACTTCGGCGTACCGGTCGAACTTGACGGCGATGTCCGGGTCCGAGGCGTCGATCAGGGCCAGGTCCCCGGCGAGGTCGCGCAGCTCGGTCTGCGCCGCGGCGGCGCGCAACGCCAAGACGATCACCTTGTCGGTGTCGGTCAGCTTGTCGAGCTGAGCGGCGAAGTCCTCGACGGTGTGGTCGGCGGCTTTGGCGTCGGCGGTGACGTCGATTTCGACGTCGTCGCCTTCGAGCTTGTCGACCTTGTCCTGCACACCGTCGAGGACCTTCGACGCGGTGTCCTTCGCGGTGATGTCGAACTGCAGTTTCTCGTCAGCCACCGTTCACCGCCTTGCGCAGCGCGTCGCGCGCCTTGTCGATCGCTTCGGGTTCGCCGACGGCGATCGCCCGGGACCACGTCCGCTTCCCCGATGTCCCTCCGACGTGCCACGGGCCGGTGCGCCAGGCGCCGCCGATGTTCATCGCCCGACCACGCGAAGACGTCTTCTTCGTTCCCTTGGAGCGCCGGCGGCGGGGTCGGGCGGCGACGGTGTAGCCGGTCCGGCCGGAGTCGAGGATCGTCCACATGCCGGACTGCTTCGGTGACGGCCTGATCCGCACACCGGCGGGTGACGACAGCGGGGTGAGCTTCGTCGTCAGCTTGTAGCGGCCGTTGGAGATGCCGGACAGGGCACCGTCGCCGCCGGTGTCGCGGGTCACCTGTTTGTCGAGCGCGTCGGCGATCGCCTCGGCGGCGACGGTGACGACCACCCGGTCGAGCTCGCCGAGCCGGGCGGTCAGCTTCGCCAGGCGCGCGCTCACCGGTCCCGGCATCGCCGGTCAGACCGCGTCGGCGGTGTCGGCGGTGTCGGCGGTGGCGGTGAGGGTGGCCGGGGTCAGTGCCGGCTTGTCCTTGCACGGCCAGGTGCCGGTTGCGTTGACCTCGGTACCGTCACCGAAGTTGCCACCGGCGGCGCCGGCGACCATGTCGCACTGCCCCTCGAACGCCAGCCCGGCGTACACGGTCGGGTCGGGTTCGAACCGGTAGAACACGGTC
>Ga0066687_10000216_pt1 | contig 14744 bp, 14 predicted proteins | sample GraSoiAngelo_136_FD_65630 | JGI IMG/M metagenome (GOLD analysis project Ga0066687, IMG submission 65630) | Grasslands soil microbial communities from the Angelo Coastal Reserve, California, USA - 14_0929_09_20cm | ecosystem: Environmental > Terrestrial > Soil > Grasslands | place: USA... | reverse complement strand
GGACTCGAAGAACCGCCTCTATGTCGCCGATCACAAAGTGGGCGCGATCTTCATCTTCAACACCGAAACCAAAGAAGTTGATTTCATCAAGCACGGCGCACAGGCGCGATTCAAGCTGATCACCGGGCTGGCGATGGATGATTCCGACCGGCTCTTCGTCTCCGACAGCGAAGCTCGTCATGTGATTGTGTTCAACAAGGAGCACCGGGTCGAAGGAACCGTCAGCGCAGGAATGTCCAGCCCAGCGGGGGTGACAGTAGATAACGAGAACCGCTTCCTGTACGTGTGCGACACCGATCTGGACCAGGTGCTGGTGTATGACGCCGATCCGCCTTACCGCTTGATTCGCGCCATTGGCACAGCCGGGAAGAAGCACACGTTAACCGATCCCGGCAACTTTTCGTTCCCGACAAATGTGGCGGTGGATAGCGAAGGCAACGTCTATGTCTCGGACACGTTCAATGACCGCGTCGAGATCTTTGATGGTGGCGGCAATTTCGTCAGCACCTTCGGGAAGCCCGGCGATGGTCCGGGATATTTCGCCCGGCCAAAAGGGATTGCGATCGACGCTGACGGTCACGTCTGGGTGGCGGACTCGGTGATGGACCGGGTGCAGGTTTTCACGCGCGAAGGGCGACTGCTGCTGGTCATGGGTGGCCACGGATTGCTGCCGGGGCAGTTCACCGCGTTGAACGGACTGGCCATCGACAAGACTAATCGCGTCTTCACCTCCGAGCAGTACATCGGGCGGGTGCAGATGTTCCGTTACGTAACGGATGACGAGGCGCGAGCGGAAAAAGCAAAGCGTGATGGCGAGGCGGCGAACAGGCCGGCAGTACAGAAGGCCGCGTCCTCGCCAGAGAAGCAAACAGCGGCAGCAAAGCCGCAGAGTTCGACGCAGCAGTAGGGCGTCACAGAGTTTGACGGTCCGTGCCGTTCGGCGGCCCGGCAAATCCCGGAAACGGGATCCATTTTCGGGATACGAGTAAAAACGCAGTCAAATTCAGGAGGTCTTTTTCATGAAAAAGATAGTCTTCATTCTTCTGTGCGTGGTGATTTTCGCAAGCCTTGCCATGGCGCAGACCTACACGTACGGCACCGGACTTACCGGAATCGATAAGTTGGGTGCTCACCAGAATGGCGGGCGCGGTTGTACCGGTTGCCATGCTCCCCACAGCGGGAGCGCTGGCGCGGGTGGTAATGCAGGCAGCGGCACCACCGCCGACGTTCACAATGGTTACGATGCCCTGTGGGGCCAGGACATGGGTCCACTGTACGGCCAGACCTTGAAGTTTGGCGACAATGGCCAGTTCTCCGAGACTCTTCCCACGCAAACGAATTTTGCCGTTGCTGACGAAGAAATCCGCGGAATCATGATGTGCCTGAGCTGCCACGACGGAAACATTGCCAAGGGCGCCATGATGCAGAACAGGTCCTGGGAACAGGCGAACAACCTGCTTCCGACCGGAATCTACGGCCCGAAAGCAATTCCCACCCTGCTCGGTAATGACGGAACAGCGGTTGGCCCGAATGCCTACAACAACGATCACCCGGTGGGTCAGCAAGCCACTCTGGGCGCAGTGGGTGTCGCCTGCGGTACGCTCGTACCATGCAGCGGCACGAGTGTAAGCAACTTCCTATACACCGTCGGAGGCTGCACAGTCCACGGTGCACCGGCAGACTGCCTGAAAATCAATCCCGCAGCGACAAACTATAACAACTTTGCCAAGGTGTATGGTGCGCCGAACATCATTTCGAACGGCCACGGTACCCCCGTCGTATTGGTAGGGACTGACCCGAGCGCGGCATACCTGACTTGCACGACTTGCCATACCCCGCACTCCATGTACACGGCCAGCGCCAGTACGGACGCTCCGATCGCCACCTTGACGAAGGGTACCTTCCCAACCTACTTCTTCCTGGCGGCACCCTATAACCCCGGCTCGAAGCCGACTCCTACGCAGGCATCTTCGGCAACCCAGTTCTGCCGTCAGTGCCACTTCAGCGGCGCGGGTGGAGCGAACGAATCCAGCGGTATCACCGGTGTTACCACCGCTTTCTAATGGTGCTTAACCGATCGGGGGAGGTTACTCCTCCCCCAATTTCTAAGAAATCTAAGAGAGACGGATTATGAGATTCCCACTGATCACCGCGGCGCTGGTAGTGATGGCAGCAACCTTGGGAAGCGCGCAGGTAGCATCGCATGAGTCCACCGTAGCTGGGCCCACTCGGCTGATGCAGAGCGCCCCTCCAGCAGTCAGCGACAAGGCAGTGGCCAAGGTAAATGGCACGGTGTTGACCGACCGTGACCTGCTGCGTGAGATGTACACGATTTTTCCCTACGCCCGGGAGCACAACGGATTTCCCAAGGGCATGGAAGCAGACATTCGAAAAGGCGCGCTGCAGATGATCATCTTTGAAGAACTGGTGTATCAGGAAGCGCTGCGCAGACAAATTACCGTTCCTGTGGAGAAGGTGAGCCGCGCCTCGCGGGCATTTCGCAAGGGCCAGTTCGATAACACGCAGGAGTACCAGCAATATCTGCAACAGGAATGTAAAGGCTCGGAACGGGTGTTGCGAGAGAAGATCCGTCGCTCGCTTTTGATCGAGTCGCTGCTCAAGGCGGAAGTGAGCGACAAAGCAGGAATCAGCTTGACGGCAGCGAAGGCCTACTACGACAAGAACCCTCAACAGTTCAAGCGCCGCGAGAGTATCCACATTCAAACCATCTCGATTATTCCGCCCCAGACTGCCAATGCATCGGTGCAGAAGGAAGCGAAGCAGCGCGCCGAAGATGCGCTACGCCAGGCCAAGGCAGCCAAGAATTACCGCGAGTTTGGACTGCTCGCGGAAAAACTTTCCGACGACGATTGGCATGTAAACATGGGCGATCGCAAGCCGCAGGAAGCGAGTGCGTTACCGCCGCCGATCGTCGAAGCAGCCCGGAAGATGAAGCCGGGAGACGTGAGCGAGCTTTTCCAGTTCGGCTCCAATTCCACGCTGTTCCGGCTGAATGCCTACACGCCGGCCGGGAAGATCAGCTTCCAGGAAGCCCGGAAACAATTACGAACTGATTTGCAGAAGACGCGCTCGAGCGAGTTGCAGAGTGCTTTTAACAAGCTCCTGCAGAAGAATGCCAAGGTGGAGATCCTGTAGGACACGAGGACGGAGGTGAAGGATGCGCCTGCAATTCAATATCGCGTTTGGACTGGCGACGCTCCTTCTGCTGGCATTCCCAGTGGCCGCTCAGCTGGATGTGGGCGATAACACTAATTTCAATCTGTCAGGAAATTTATCGTTCGGTTATAACGGTTCCTTCGGAGACACCGTCAACTCCGGCCATGGAATTGCGGTGGGAGGACAGGGACAGCTCACCGGTTCCTACTACAACCCGAACTTCCTCTCCTTTCGCATGCAGCCCTACTACAACCGCTCGCAAAGTAATTCAAATTTCCAGTCCATCTCCAATAGCAGCGGTTTTCTCGGGCAGGTAGACCTGTTTCGAGGCAGCAGTTTTCCGGCAGCCATTTCCTACGGCAAGTCCATGGAGGGATCGGGACAATTTGGAGTTCCGGGCTTGTCGGGCCTCACGACCCATGGTGGGGGCCAAAGTTTCGGGCTGACCTGGAGCGAACTGCTTCCCGACTTGCCAAGCCTGACTGCTAACTACTCGTCGAATACGGATCACTCGGAGATTTTTGGCAACAGCGGCGAGACTCATAGTTCGTCGCGCGTGTTCAGCCTGCAATCCTTATATACGATCGACGGTTTCCATCTGAACGGAAACTACATGCACCAGTTGCAGCAAGCGAATTTTCCAGGAATTTTCGCCGGTCAAGCGACAACCGATACGAGTTACAGCTCAAACACATTGTCGTTGCAAGCGACGCATAAGTTTCTGCTCAACGGAGAGTGGGGAGGCGGAATTAGCCATTCCAGCTTTGGCGGAGACATGCGGAACGGGAATCTGACCAGCAACAATGATGGTTCGAATAACCTGTACAACACCGGGGTCACCATCAACCCTGTTCCCAAATTAAGCCTTTCGTTCACAAGCAACTACTACAGCAACGTGTTCGCGACCTTGCAGCAACAATTTCTGCTGGCGGGCGGAACCCCATTTCGGAATACGCAGGATTGGTCTGCCAGCGCCTTATCGTTAAACGGATTTGCGTTCTATACTCTTACCTCGCACATTGCGGTCACTGGAAATTGGGGACGACAGACTCTGTTCCTGCCCGAGGGAACCCGTGCTGTGTCGCGATACGGAGGCAGCGTAAACTTCAACTACGCGCAGAATTTCCTTGGCTCTTTCAACTTTTCCGTGGGCGCAGTTGAGATGGCCAATGAAGCGGGAAACCAGGGCGCCGGGCTGACCGGAACTATTAATTACTCACGCAAGATAAACGGTTGGGAACTCGGCGCGGGTTTCAACTACTCGCAGTACGTGCAGACGCTGTTCGCGACGTATACGACGTCCAGTTACAAATATGATGCTTCGGTCAGACGGCGATTCGGTGATGGACTGTACTGGACGGGCTCTTTCTTCGCTAACCACAGCGGCCTAACGCAATTTGCGGGAATGAGCAACCGCTCCGAAGGGTTTAATACCTCGCTTCTGGTCAGGCGATACAGCGTGAATGCGACCTACACGCAAGCCAGTGGAACTTCGATTCTGACACCTGGCGGACTTGTGGAGGTTCCGACAGGGGTACCATCGGATCTGCTTAGCCAGGAGTTCCAATACAGATCGAGGGGTTTTGGCTTCGGCGGCAGCGCGACCATGAAGCGCTGGTTATGGACGACTAACTATTCGAAATCATACGGCAATGCGGCAGGAGGTTCGACTTTATCGGCGTTCGATACCAGAACAGTGAATGCCAAGTTACAGTACCGCGTGCGTAAAATGTACTTCAATGCCGGGTTTACCCGGTTTCACCAGACCTTCGGCGCGCTGGGGTCGCAGCCGATTGACTACAACACGTATTTTGTGGGGTTTTCGAGATGGTTCAACGTGTTCTGAGCGAGGCAAGGGTGAGGAAAATTGGAGTTTTCGTGTTGCTGGTGATGGCGTGCTTTCTCTGCGTTCCCTCGCTGCAGGCCTCCAAGAAAAACAAGCAGCAGCCCGTCCTGGCTGCGCCTCCTGATCTCCTGTTGGAGGGCGGACGCAAGCTGACCTACGAGCGGAGTTTCAGCTCGGAGAAAGAAGTGCGCAAGAAGCCCGGCTTCTTCGGCAAGATTCTGAATGTAGTAGCCGGCGAGCCGGACATGCACGGGCTGGTGCGTCCCTACAGCATCGCCGTGGATTCGCGGGGGCGCGCCATCATCACCGATCCGGGCGCGGGTGGAGTTCACATCTTCGATTTCGAGCAGAAGAAATACAAGTTCATCGAGCGCTACGAAAAGGGACGCGACGCGATGCTCGTGCCGCAGTGCGTCGCCGTCGATGCGCAGGACAATTTCTATGTTACCGATTCCAAGGTAGGAAAGATTTTCGTTTTCAATGCCGACGGAAAATACCAGCGCGCGCTCGGCAGCTTGAAAGGCGGCGAGGGATTTTTCAAGCGGCCGACTGGCATTGCTGTGGATTCGGCAGCGCAGCGAATTTTTGTCTCAGACACCCTGCGGAACAAGATTTATATGCTCGACATGCAGGGGAGCGTGCTGCGGACCATCGGTAAGTCAGGCCAGGACGATGGAGAATTCGATTATCCGACCGAACTGAAGTTAGAAGGTAATGAGCTGGCGGTAGTGGACGCCCTGAACTTCCGGGTGCAATTGGTGAGTGACGACGGCACATTCAAGACTTCGATTGGAAAAATAGGCGATTCGAGCGGAACTACTTTTCGGCCTAAAGGAGTCGCGATTGATTCCGAACACCATTACTACGTGGTAGATGGTCTTTGGGGCGTCGTACAGGTGTTCGATCGAGAAGGCCGCTTGCTTTATTACTTCGGCGGGAGAGGCACCGCGCCTGGAGACTTTCAACTACCCGCGGGAGTTTTCATTGACCGGAACGACCGCATCTTTGTGGTCGATTCTTTCAATCGCCGCATTCAGGTGTTCCACTACTTTGGACAGAAGCAGGGCACGGGGAGCGGACTGTGAGAAAGCATTGGATCACCGGCTTTCTCATCCTGTTGGCATCGGCAGCGCTGAATGCCCAGGTACTGGGAGGCGATATCCTGGGGACGCACGACCTGTCTCCTACGGGACCTTCGCCGGTGAAGGGGCAGTCTTCGGCGGCGTGCCTGTATTGCCATGCGCCTCACTCCGGCCTGGGCGGTTCGACGCCATTGTGGGCGCAGACGCTTTCGTCACAGACGTACAACCTGTACACCAGTACCACGGTCCAAAATATTGCTACGCAGCCAACCGTGGGCGGAGTCACCAGCTTGTGCCTGAGCTGCCACGATGGGACCATTGCGCCCGGGCAGATGGTTCCCTCCGGCAACGTGGCCGTGACGGGATCCATGAACACCGCGGATGTGTTCGGAACCGCGCTGAAGAGTTCGCATCCGATCAGCTTGAAAACTCCGCTGGTGGACTCATCCGACCTGGTTTCCAGTCTGGCCACGACCGGCACAACTGCCGACCCGCTGAAGAAGGTTCAGCTGATCAACGGTTCCGTCGAGTGCACCAGTTGCCACGAACCCCATAACCAGAGAATTGACCCGGTATCGCAGAATTTTCTCATCCGCGACGGCGCGAACGGCCAGATCTGCTTGTCGTGTCATGAGCCGAATGCGCGCACGGTGGCGGGAAAGAGCAATCCGCTGGCTCAGTGGACCACGAGCGTTCATGCGACATCGGGAAACATCGTCGCGCCGCAGGCTGGGCTTGGCAGCTACACAACCGTGGCGCAGTTCGCGTGTTTGTCATGTCACATGCCGCACAACGCAAATGGATCAGCCGGTCTGTTGCGTGGCGCGACTCCGCCCCAGCCGAATATGGACGCATCCTCCCAGGCCTGCTTCGCCTGCCATAGCGGGGGAACCAATCTGCAGCAGGGGCCGCCGAGTGTGTTCGCGGAGTACGCCACACCCAAGGTGGGACACCCATTACCCTCGCAGGGAAACAGCCACGATCCGAGCGAGCCTGCCGTGTTGGTCAACAACCGGCACACTACCTGCGCGGATTGCCATAACTCGCACTCATCCATGCAAGTGGGAGGGTTCACGCCGGCACCGCAGATTCGGCCCTCGCAGACCGGGGTTGTCGGAGTGAGCGCTACCGACGGAATAACCCCCGTGGTCCCGGCCGTGAACCAGTACGAAAACTGCCTGCGGTGTCACGGCAGCAGTCCCGGCAAGCAGACAATGACTATCTACGGCTACGCGCCGCTGCGGCAAGTCAGTGGAGCCGATCCCCTCAATGTCATTTCACAAATGGCAGCCACGGCCAGCTCCAGCCATCCCGTGCTGCATGATATGACCAGTCCCTGGCCGCAGCCCAGCTTGCTGCCCTACATGACCAAGTTCGACACCACGCCGAACAGCCTCAGACCCATCGGATCCGGTCAGGGCATGAGGATATTCTGCAGCGACTGCCACAACGGCGACGATAACCGGGAGTCGGGTGGCCAGGGTCCCAATGGGCCCCACGGCTCGGTCTACTTCCACATCCTGGAGCGCCGGTACGAGTTCAGTACCGTGGCGCCGGGAGCAAACTTCCCGCTTACTGGTCCCGGCAGTCCAATCCAGAACACGTTCGTAAATCCAAGCCTGGTTGGGGGCAATACGAATCCCGGCCCTTACGCACTCTGCGCAAAGTGCCACGATCTCACCAACCTTTTGCAGGACCTCAGCTTCAAACCGGGACCCACCGGCAAGGGCGGCCATTTCACACACATTTCGCAATATGGCTTGTCTTGCTCGGCGTGTCACAGCGCCCACGGGATGGGCTCGCTATCGGCCTCGGTTACGGGTGAGCGAATGGTGAACTTTGATTTGAACGTTGTGGCGCCGAACAAAACCTCGCCGATTTCCTATAACCGCACCGTTAACACGTGCGTGCTGGCCTGCCACGGTTACAACCACAATTCGGACGGCACGGTGGCTGCAATTCCAATCCCGTAGACAATCACATCAATTCGATGGGCTCCAGTGAGTTTCGATTCGTGGAGGATGCAACAGGGTTTGCAAAACCACGCAATATTGTTCCGTCTTTTCCTGCAACGCCCGCAGTTGGTCTGGTGTGGCCTGCGGTGCGTCAAGCTTGAATTGCACCTGAATTGCCTCAAAACCCACCGGGACTTCTTTCGAAATTCCCAGCGTTCCTTGCAAGTCCATATCACCGGTGACAGTTGCTTCGATGTGCCGGGTGGGAATGCCCATGGCTGTCGCGACCAGCTGACAGGTGAGCTGCGCACATGCTGCCAGTGCTCCAAGTAGAAGGTCGCCCGAGCAGGCTGCGGTACCTGTTCCGCCAACACCCTTGTGCGCCTCCGCCTGATAGATGGCGCGGCCAATATCTACCGAACAAGATAAAGGCGTGCCCGTCTCACTGCCCTTTGCAGTCAGAGTAATCTGCGAGCTTCCAGGGTCGCGCCGGTACTGCTCTTTCAATGGCTTCTGAAGCGATCTGATATCCACAACACCTCCGAAATTTATGCTCGTCAATTTGGGTCGCGATATCTCCTCGACCGAAAACACTGGACAGTTACTACAGCCCGAATCTCTCGCGATAAGCGCTCGGCGAAACGCCTGTGTGCCGCTGAAACAATGTGCGGAAAAACGCGACATCCTGGTAACCGACGGCATCGCTGATCTCCTGCATAGAGCGATGATTGCTCTCTAACATGCGCTTGGCAGAAGCGATGCGTAATTTCTGCAAGTAGATCAAAGGACTGTCCCCGGTAGCCTGTTTGAAGCGACGGACGAAATTGCGCACGCTCATGCCCACGCGCCTCGCTGGATCTTCAAGAGGAAAAGTTCTTGCGAAATTCTTGTGCATCCACTCCTGCGCGCTTGCGATGCTATCGTCGGTATGATCCGTCTTTAAAGGAACAATTGCGAAGCCGGATTGCCAGGCGCGCGGAGTCTCGATGAGCAGCGCCTTGGCGGTCTGCATCGCGATCTCGTGGCCGCAGAATCTCTCAACCAGATATATGCTGAGGTCGAGCGACGCGTTTACCCCGCCCCCACAATAGAAGCCCCGGTCCTCCGTAACCATCAACTCCGGCATCCATTTCACTCGAGGATATTTCTCGCGAAAGCGTTCAGCGAGTCCCCAATGTGTAGTTGCGCGTTTACCGTCGAGCAAGCCAGCGGCTGCAACCAACCCTACTCCGGAGCACACGCTTGCGATTGCCACCCCGTGAGTGCTCCTGCGCTTCAACCAAGGCACTATGGCCGCGTTGCGCTCGACCACGTCGTCAACGCTCAGACCCGTGGTTGGAACAAAAATGAGATCGGTTTTACCCACGTCCTCCAGAGCCATGTTCGGCCGAATCTGAATTTCTCCATCGCAGCGAACCGCTCGTCCATCTGCTGACGCAGTGGTCACGTGAAAGCTAGGATCGAGCCGCATTCCTGTAAGGATGTTCCACAGGGAACCGGCATGGCGGAAAACTTCCATCGGTCCGATGGCAGTGGAGGAGAACATCTGGTCCAGAAGAAGGACTGTGATCGCTTTCATACTGTGCCTGAAAATAAGCGCTTGGCTCAATCGCCCATCTACAATGGCATATCTGCCATCTTGTTGCAAGGCCATTTGCGGGCTACTTTGAATCGTCGATCGTGATTGTTCAAAAGAATCAGGAAAAGTGAGGACACTGGTATGGCGACTGCTCAAAAACTTCCGAGGATTATTAACGGGGTGAGTGTTAACGACCTCTTTACAACCATCGATGCGATCAAGGCTAGCCCAGCGATCGCGAAATTCAAGTTTCGCATTCAGAACCAGTGGGAGGGAGCGGGCAAGAATCGCTCCACCGTGGACACGTTTTACGGCGCCGGTCAGGAGCTATCGAGGCCGCGACCTTTTGTCCTGGAGGCTGACGAGCCTGCGGTTTTGCTCGGCAAGGATGCCGCTGCCAATCCGGTTGAGTATCTGCTCCATTCCTTGGCGGCTTGTTTAACTACGTCCATGGTGTACCACGCAGCAGCACGCGGCATTCAACTCGAAGAAGTCGAATCTTCGTTTGAAGGCGATATCGACCTGCATGGATTTCTGGACCTCGACAAAAATGTCCGCAAGGGATACCAGGGAATTCGGGTCAGCTTCAAGATAAAAGCCGATGTCCCGGATGAGCAACTGCAAGAAATTGTCCAGCTAGGGACAGATCACTCCCCAGTCTTCGATTCACTGGCTCGGGGAGTTCCGGTGTCGGTGAGAGCGGAACGACTGTAACAATCCAAGGGCCCAAATTGCAGCTCAACACCAAGTCTAACGAAGGAGACACTATGAGACGAATCACAAACTTGACGTACACATGGGCCATAAACATTCTGAATCTGGCATTGCTGGCCAGTGTTGCTACAGGCGCGCCACTTTTCGCACAGGACGCAGCGCACGCTAGTCATGCCACACCCGCCAAGCTCGTTCGGGATGTCCGAGACGCAACGCGGCAGTTCATCGACGTAAACAATGCCGGCTCGGCTGGGTACGGACCAGCGTTTGGCTGCGTCAGCGGTCCAGATCATGGCGCCATGGGGATTCACTACGTTAATGGCGGTCTGGTGGGCGATGGTCAGATCGATGTCGCGCATCCCGAAGCGCTGATCTACGAGCCGGTGGAAAACAGACGGAGGCTGGTTGGGGTCGAATACATTGTCGACGCAGCTACTTGGCTGAGGAACAACAACAACGCTCCGCCGGTTCTCGATGGCCAGGACTTCCAGTTCGTCGCCGCTCCCAACCGTTTTAACCTGCCCGATTTCTTTGAACTGCACGTGTGGGCGTGGCGCGACAATCCTCAGGGTGCGTTCGTGGACTGGAACAATGCGGTGACCTGCGAAGGTCAATAGAAGCACTAGAAGACGTCCGTAAGGCGATCCGAAATGCCCGTTTAAGCCTTGCTTGGATGGGCATTTCCTATTGCGGCCCGAAGTCCGAATAATGGGCCATCCGGCAATTATTCTCACAAACGAGCTCTACGCAACCGCACACGGACGTCTGAGACTGAACCTAGTTCGAAAGCGGTTTCGCTTTGCTAGCGGGTGTAACGCCCGAATGCTTTTGAGCTTGCGCGATTAGCTCCTGGACTTTGTCTTTATTTTCAAAGTTGGGATTGGTGTCCAGCAGCTTCTGCCACGCCGCCACCGCCCCGGAGACATCCATCTTGCCCTGCCACTTCACTACTCCCAGGTTGAACAGCGCGTTTGGTTTGTTCGGCTCATATGAAAGCGCTTTGTTGAATTCGGTTATGGAAGCGTCGGCGCTGCCCATGTACCAATACGCCGTCGCCAAATCAGTGCGGACGTTTACGTTAGCGGGCACAATCTTGAGAGCTCGTTGGTAATACTCAATTGCCGGCGTATACTGCTGCGCGTCGTAGTAGATATTGCCAATGCCCGCCAGCAACTCGGCATTGTTCGGATCCGTCTTCAGTTTCTCCTGCACTGACAACACCTGCTTATCCGCCATTTGCCGCAACTGCTCCGGCGTAGGTTGTGCTCCTGCTTCCGTCTCTGCTGCCGAAGCGGCGCTCACACTCCGGCTGAAAGGCGCGCGTGCGGGAGACTGTGATCCCCTCACCAACCACCCCGCCGCTACCCCGATCAACAGACAAACGACTGCGAGAGTGTACGCTTGACGGTTTGTCCAACTGTCCTGGGGCAACCTGCTTTCATTGTTCGACATTGCTCAGTTACTCCTTTGAGAATTGGTTGCCGCTTGCAAAACCCGCCTGGCTTTGCTGCCGGACCTGAGTCATCAATTTCCGCACGTCGGCTTTCTTTTGCGCCTCCAGCTTAGGATTGGAATCCAGTAATTTCTGCCATGCCTTGAGAGCGCCTCGTCCATCCTGTTTACCTCGCCACTTAATCACTCCCAGGTTAAACAGAGCATTCGCATTGCGGGGATCATCCTGCAGGGACCGCTGCAACTCCGACAAGGCTCCGTTTATGTCCCCTGCGTAGTACAGACAGGTCGCTGCCTGGGTTCGGATGCCGACATTGCCCGGCTTGATTTCTAAAGATTGTTCGTAATACTCCGCCGCTTCCTTGAAGCGGTGCGTGGCCTGATAAATTGCACCCACCTGGATCAACAACTCTGGATTCTTGGGATCGCCTTTCAGCTTGCCCAGTACCGGCTCAGCCTGCTTGTCAGCCATGTGCTTCATGTCATCCAGAGAGGGCGTTTGGGGGATGGTGGCTGTGCTAGCGGTCAGGTTTTCCCCGGAATGCGCAGCTATCGCTGGCGCAGGTACGGTCGACCCGCGCAACAAGTAACCAACCATTCCGCCCAGCACAAGGCAGAACACTGCCATCATGTACGCTGACGACGGCCGCCACTCCCGTCCCGCGGTTTCGTTCCATTCGCTGTTCATGGAAGAATCGCTTTAGCCACGCTGGTCTGCACACCCCTGCGGAACCACCCCTTGCTCCAGCGCATCCAAAGCGCCAAAACGATAGGCCGCCACACTGTTCTTTAGTTGTTTGATTTCAGATACTTACGGCGACCATCCCCGTCCACTACGGAAGGTGCACTCATCCAATCGCGCATTCTCCCGCAGTCCCCGTGTGTTTTAACCCTCGGCAGTCCCCAGGTGCCCCTAATGCCGTGGTCTAACCGACATGGCAGACGACAGATCCCCACTGGGACTCTCCTCTGCTTGCTGCATCAGTCGCTGTTCACGATCCCATTGCGAACGCAGCACCATCTCCTTGATCCGGAACTTGCTTTCCTGATTGGCATCGTCCACCCGCACGGCGATCTCGTTTTTCTGAAAGCGGAAATTCGTGGTCTCTGCCAAGGGCAGCAACTGGTTCGAAATCTTTCCCAGGATGACGTAAACGACCTTGTCTGTGACCAGGGTGTACTCAGGACAAAATTCAGTTTGCATGGGCATGTTGTTGCCGGAGATCGCTGCCATGAAGCCTCGCTGCGGCAGACACTCCCCCATACGCATCCGCACGATTGTCCCGCGCTGATAAATTCCAAGCTGCGCGGCGAAACTGATCTGCAAAGCGCAGCACATCATAAGCAGCAAGCTTCTGAATTTCATAAATCCTCGATCAACGATTGGTGCCATAGTAGTAGCCGCGGCGGGAGCGGAACTCCAGGTTGTGGTTGCGAGTTGGCAAGATACGGACCTCGTGGAAGCCGGCCCTTCGGCTGGGGACACTGTAGGTGACCACGTACGCTGATCGCAGGTCCGCAAACACGGAGGCGAGAATTTCTGCGCCATCCGATACGCCGAAATATGCTCCTCCCGTGACCTTCGACATCGTCTGCAAGGTGTCAATCCCTTGTCGCTGGTGATTTTTCCGGCCGGCAATGTCCACGGTGTAGATTTGCACTTCGGATTTGAGCGCGGCCTCCATTGCTTCACTTACAGAGTGCCTGCTTATCGTATCGATGCCGTCCGAAAAGATCACGAGCACCGGCCGGACATCTTGATCGCGCTTCTGAGCAAGAATTTCAGTCGCGAACACGACCGCGTCATACAGCGGCGTGGCTCCGGCCGCCGACACATCCGACAGTCTTTCAGACGCCCAGGTGCGACAGTTCCCCTGGCAAAGGGTTTTCGGCTGCGTCCCCGCGAAGCTCGCTATCGATAGATGGCCTTCCTCTATCCCGCCGGTCTCTGTTATGAGCCGCAAGACCTCACGTAGCTCGCGTTGCACTTGCGGCGACACAGACTCGCTGCAGTCGATGAGGATGAGCAGTTCCACCTTCATCTCTGGAGCAGGGGTGAAAGTGTGGAAATCGCGCACAACGGCATCTGAGTCAACCACCACGAAGTCGCTCTGCTGGAGCGATGCCGTGCGCCTCGTCTGGTTCTCAGTGGCGAGAAACGTCAGTCGCACTTCGGCCGTTGTATGCCGATAGGTTAGGAGGGGCTGTTCCTCAGTTTGGGCCCGCAAATGGAGGCAAGCGAACGTATAGATGAGGCAGAATCCTACCCATAGACAAGGCTGGCGATGAGACAGAGCTGGCATTACATCGCTCGAATCGGCAGTTTGTGTGGAAACTTTGATGCAGAATCTCGCCTCGCGCTTACATTCGTAATCTCCTTCAAGTAGGAGATATTCGAAGTCTCGGCAAGAAAGGAGCCTGCATAGAATACTTCGGGCAGAAGATTCTCCGCATGCGTTCACCCCACCGGCTCATTAATTACCTTCGCGCAGGATCGTGTTCCACACCAATAAGGTTCCAAATAAGGAACCTTATCTGTTTGTGGAAATGGTCAGCCTTACTGCGGGGCGCTGTAGCTGCTTTTCCCTAGACCCAAACCCCGAGTGCCGATATTCACTTTGGGCCGCTCACCCGCGGGAGGTTATCTTGGGCGAACAGGCACTTCGTCTTCTCTTCGTAGGCGCTGATGTCGCGGATATTGCACTCCTGCGCAAGTTGCTCCTCCGAGCCATGGGCGAGGGCGCCAGTCATGTGTCCCAAGTTTTTTCCACGCTGGAGGCTTTGGAGCGGCTCATCCACGCGGATTACGACCTCATCCTGCTGGATGACCGCCTCGACGACCGGCACATAATGGCCCGCGAATTGGGGCGACATCACAAAGTCATTCCGATCATTTATCTCACCAGCAAGAACCATCTCAAGAACGTGACGGAAGGAGC
>Ga0066687_10000215_pt1 | contig 14757 bp, 12 predicted proteins | sample GraSoiAngelo_136_FD_65630 | JGI IMG/M metagenome (GOLD analysis project Ga0066687, IMG submission 65630) | Grasslands soil microbial communities from the Angelo Coastal Reserve, California, USA - 14_0929_09_20cm | ecosystem: Environmental > Terrestrial > Soil > Grasslands | place: USA... | reverse complement strand
CCTGGCGCTGGTCGATGAGCGTCTGATTGGCCCGGACGGCGCGCGCCTTTTTGACCGGCCCGCCTCCTATCGCGGCGGACCGATGGAGATCTTTCAACGCGCCGAGGCCGCAACCTTTTTCGGCCGCGAGATCGGATTGATGTACACGCATGCGCATCTTCGCTACGCCGAGGCGCTCGCTCGTTACGGCGACGGCGTGCGGCTTCTCAGGGCGCTGATGCTCACCAATCCCATCGGCCTGCATCAGCGGACTCACGCTGCACGGCCGCGTCAGTCCACGAGCTACTTCACGTCCTCCGACGCCGTCGTTGCCGACCGCTATGAGGCAGCCAGACAATATGACCAAGTGCTCCGCGGTGAAATCCCGCTCGAAGCCGGCTGGCGGGTCTATTCTTCGGGCCCCGGCATCTTCTTGCGCCTGGTGGTCGAGTGCCTCCTCGGCCTTCGCCGCCGCGTGCATCACCTCGAGGTCGATCCCGTTCTCGATCCTGCGCTCGACGGCCTGCGCGCGCACCTGCCGGTCGCAGGCGTGCCCATGGAGGTGACGTTCCGCGTGGCTTCGCGCGGCGTTGGGCTGCGGAAGGTCAGCCTCAACGGGGTTCGCCTCCCGGCCGAACCGCTGGCCAATCCCTACCGGCAACCAGGCGGTGCGGTTGACATGACGACGTTGCGTCGACAGCTTCGGGCGGAGCGCAACACGCTCGCCGTCGAGGTCGCCTGAGCTGCGACCGCCCTCGGCCGAGGTCGCGCGACCCTGGCTAAAGTCGGATCTGCCAATAGAGCAGCGCATCGAAGCGCTGCTCGGGGCAATGACGCTGTCTGAGAAGGTCGGGCAGACCAATCAACCCGCCAATGTCGACGCCGTCGGCGACGCCGAGACGCTTCGGCTCGGGCTGATCGGCTCCAGCCTGTATGCCAGCGGCCCAACAGCGGGCAACATCAAAGACCGGGGACTGATGCTGTCCACGATTGAAGCGGTGCAACGCATCGCGGTCGAAGAGTCGCGGCTCGGCATTCCGCTGCTCTTCGCGCGAGACGTTATCCACGGCCACCGCACGATCTTTCCGATCCCGCTCGGCCTGGCTGCCGCATGGGATGAGGATCTGGTCGAGCGTGCCGCGCGGATGGCGGCCGATGAAGCCGCCGCGAACGGCATCGCCTGGACGTTTGCACCCATGATCGACATCTCGGAGGATCCCCGATGGGGCCGGGTTGCAGAGTCGTTTGGCGAGGCTCCAGCACTTGCCTCACGCCTCGGTGCGGCCGCGGTACGCGGTTTTCAAGAATCCGCGTCCAGCCTGGCCAGCTGCGCCAAGCACTACGTCGGCTACGGCCTCGTCCGGGGCGGACGCGATTACGACAGCGTGTCCGTGGGTGAGAACACGCTGCGTAATCTGCACCTGCGCCCGTTCCGCGCCGCTGTCGAGGCGGGATGCGCGGCGGTCATGGCGGCGTTCGTCGATGTGGACGGCGTGCCGATGCACGCGAATCGCCGGCTGCTACGGGAGATCCTGAAGCAGGAGTGGGGCTTCGACGGTGTCGTGGTCAGCGATTGGCGAGGGATTGGAGAGCTCGTCGAGCATGGCGTCGCGGCCGATTTGCGCGAGGCGGCCGCGCAAGCGATCCGCGCAGGTATCGACATCGACATGGTCTCGGGCGCCTACGCGGCTCACCTCGCCGAACTCGTCGAGTCGGGCGAGGTCGACGCGGAACTGCTCGACGACGCCGTTCGTCGGATCCTCCGGATGAAGCTGCGCCGTGGAGTCTTCGAGCAGCCTTACCCTCCTCGGTCGACCGACCGCGCGCCGACCTCAGCCTCACGAACGCTGGCGCGCCTGGCCGCCACATCGTCCTTTGTACTACTGTCGAACCGCGACGTCCTTCCGTTAAATCCGTCGACGCGTTCGCGGGTACTGTTGACCGGGCCATTCGTTGATAACGGCGAGGCGCTGCTAGGAACATGGACCCTCGATGGCCGCGGAGAAGATGTGGTCACGCCGGCGACCGCGTTTACGGAACGCCTGGACAACCTCACGGTGGACGATGGTCGTCTCAGCGATCGGACGCTGAAGCTTGGCCGCCAGGCCGACGTCATCATCAGTCTCCTTGGAGAGCATCCATCGCGCTCCGGCGAAGCAAGCTCGATCAGCAAGCTCGACCTACCAGTCGGCCAGCTCGACGGCGTCAGGCAACTGGCCGCGCTCGGCAAACCGCTCATCGTCGTCCTCTTTACCGGACGGCCACTTGACATCGGCGACCTTCTCGAGCATGCCGGCGCCGTGTTGCTCGCCTGGCATCCCGGGATCGAGGCTGGGCCGGCCCTGGCTGACGCGATCCTCGGCAAGGTGCCTCCCCGCGGTCGCTTGCCAATGACCTTTCCGCGGAGTGTGGGCCATCTCCCGTCGAGCTCGCATCAGCGGCCGACCGGCCGTCCCCTCGAAGCGCGCGGCGACGTACCCAGCGGAGGCTACATCGACGCCCTTGCCCAGCCGCGCTTGCCTTTCGGCTTTGGCCTTAGCTACACCACGTTCCGCTACGGGGCGATCAGGCTATCAGCGAACGAGATGCCACTTGTAGGCGGTTCCATCAGGATTTCCGTCGATGTGACCAATACGGGGCCGCGACCGGGTCGAGAGGTCGTGCAGCTCTATCTGCGTGATCTGGTGGCCGACGTCACTCGACCGTTGAGGCAGCTAGCCGATTGGCGGGCGCTCGACCTCGAGGCAGGATCCCGCGGGACAGCGACCTTCGTCGTGACTCCCGACGACCTGGGTTATTACGACCGGACGATGACATATCGCGTGGATCCCGGAGAGGCTGAAGCGATTGTCGGAGCGAACGCAGCTCAGGGAGTCACGGCAAGATTCTCACTCAAGGAGGAAGCCAGATGATCACCGTTGAACCTGACCAGACCGTTCGACACTTTATCGCCAGTGACGGCGTGCAGCTGGGCTGCTTTGTCGGAGGTCAGGGAGCTCCGCTGCTTCTGGTCCACGGCACGGCCGCTGATCACCAGCGCTGGAAGCCGGTGCTGCCCGAACTCCAAAAGCGCTTCACCACCTACGCGTACGACCGCCGTGGGCAGGGTGCGACCGGCGATGCGCCGGACTGGTCATTCGACCGCGAGGCCGAGGATATCGTCACCGTGATCGAGGGCATTGGTGGCCCGGTCGACGTCCTCGGCCACTCGATGGGCGCGGCACTATCGATGGTGGCCGCAACTCGAACCTCGGCGATTCGGCGGCTCGTCTTGTACGAGCCCGCATTGGTAGTGATGCCGGCCGACTTCCTCGACGGCATCTTGCCACGCCTCCGCGCTCTCCTCGAGGACGGGGACCGCGACGTGCTGGTGCAGACCTTTATGCGTGAGGTCCCTGGCCTGCCCCAGGAGCAAGTGCAACTGCTGAGGTCGCTGCCCGCCTGGCAGGGCCGGTTGGCAGCCGCGCATACGCTGGTGCGCGAACTCGAGTCCGGCCGGACCTTTCGGTTCGAAGCGGAGCACGTCAGCCAGATCCACGTGCCCACGCTGCTGCTCCTGGGCGGGGCCAGCCCCCAGTTCCTAAAAGCAGGCGTTGAGCAGGTACATCAGGTGATTTCGGGCTCACGGGTTGTTGTCATGCCCGGCCAGCAACACGTGGCCATGGACACCGGCCCGCAGCTGTTCCTCGACGCGGTGCTCAGCTTCCTGGACTAATGCGATCTGCAACTCGCCTGATGTCTGCTGCGACAACCGACAAATCATTGTTAAGTTGGTGTCCACCGGTCTCAAACTCCCGTACGGTGGCCTGCGGGATTTTCTGACGATAGATCCCGAGATGACCGAACGGGACAACCTCGTCATCGCGAGCGTGGTAAAGAACGATTGGGGTATCCGAAGGAAGGTTCTCAGCAAAATCTTCTGACATAGCTATTTCATTCAGCTCCCAACCGCCCCTACCTACGAACGGTGTGGCTATTAAGAAGATTCCGGCTAATGGTCTTCTACCTCGATCACTCACAACGAACTTCAGGAGAAGATAAGCGCCCACCGAGTGCCCAACTAGGACAACCTCGTCACCCATCTTTTCAAGCTCCCGCTGGATTTCGCGATGCCATATTGCATCGCTAGGATCATCCTCAGATGGCATTGCGGGATAGTGCACTTGGTAATCCGGCCCCAGTGAACGTTGAAGGCTTTCAGCAAGTGGTTTATCCGCGGCAAAAGCCCCCTCGCCACCACCCTGGATGAACAGCACATGTTGGGCAGCCCTCATGAGGTTTGTCATCTGCTCATCTCGAACCGCAAGGACGGCGAACGGCCGCCGCTCTTGGACTCGGCCGCCATGTTAGGGCGATGGATCCTGGAGCAGTATCAAGAGGAGGGGCGAAGCGAGCACGCCGGCCGTCGCCACGAGTATCCATAAGCTCAGGGCGGAATCTGCCGTTCGCAGAGCTCGGCGGGCCACCCAGCCGAAAATGGTTGCGGCAATCAGCAACCCGACCGCCCACACCGCGACGATAGTCTCGCGCTCGGCCAGAAAGCCAGCGCGTCCGATTAGCTCGCGGATCAGCGCGGTGCCGGTAATCAGAACCAGGACGAGCAACAATAGAATCGCCAGCGGGAGGGCGGCACGAAAGGCTCTCATGAGCTTGACGCCCGATGGCTATGATCCGGCCCAAGAGCGGCGTCGAAGAAGCCGACGACTCTAGTCACATATTCGCGACCTGCGACCTGGTATCCCTGCGCATGCCGAGCTCTCGCTACCAGCCAAGACGTTACGTGCGCGGTCGGAAAGGAAGTTGCCGCCGCGCGCAGTTGTTCGAAGTTGGCGACCGGTATGTAATTATCGCGGGCCCCATGAATCAAGAAGAGCGGTCGCGGTGCCACGTTCGTGACGGAGTCCACGGGCCGCACAGCGAAGAAATCGATCCCATAGAGGAGGCGGGCCATCACGATCGCCGATGGGGCGAAAACCCAGGGCACCGTACCGATGACGGCGACCCGGTACCGGGACAGGTCGCGCTCTATCAAGGGCGTGATTGCCGCGTACGCTGAATCCGAGACGGCCGCCTGGATCGCCGGCTCTCGGGCCGAGGCAAGCAGCAGGGTAGCCGCGCCCATCGAGATACCCAAGCCGCCGATAGCCCGGGGCCGTCCAAGCTCCGGAAACGGAAGACGGCCCCAGCGCAGGTAATCGACCGCGCCGAGCACGTCGCGCTGCTCGAAGTACCCGAAGGAGAGTGGCGCCGGCGTCGACTCCCCCATTCCGCGCATGTCGAACGCCAGGATTGCAAGGCCACGGCGGGCGAGGTCGGACGTTAGCTCCAGCAGGTGATCGCCCCTGTCCTCGCGATTTGCCCATGTGCCGTGGACGACCACAATGGTCCGATCGACAGTAAGCGAGCCATCTGGGAGAACCCCCGGTATCAACCAACCCCTCAAGACAAGGTGATCGTCCCGGCTGGGGAACGAGACGTACGCGAAACGAAGCCCCAGATCGGTTGGCGTTCTGTGAATCGGCGAGGGTGTTCGGTAGACGAGCTGTTCGGCAACGTAGCTCGAGATCCCGATGTAGCCCACGCTCAGGACTCCGGCCAGAACCAGGAGGGCCGCGACGACCCGGCGCCATTGGTTGATGCGAGGCGTAGGTTGCGACGCGGCCGCTCTCAACGAGTTTTCAGCCCAGCGGTAATGGCACTATCTAGGAAGATCGCAGCCCAGTTCACAGTTGAACCAGGGCGGCCTTTCGACCGCCCTTTCAGACGAACCGGCTGTGTCAGCTCTCGATGCTTCCCTGCTTGATTGCGTTGCCCGCAGATACAGTCCCGCCATCGCGCTGGAAGATCGTCAATTCGCGACCGCTTGCGACGATCACGAAGTCGTAGTGATTGGTGCAGCACGATGGCGATGCATCAAAGTGCATCGTGAAAGAGCCCATGCAGTTCGCTTGCACCGAGTAGGAACCCGACCGATTCTCCGGCCCGAACTGCGAAAGCCCGTTGAAAGATCCTTCTGCGACAAAGGTGACATTGCCTCGGCCATCGAAGGTCATCAGCCCACCGTCAGTGACATACGCGGTGACTGTCGGGTTGCTGCCGCTCGGCGCGCTAACAAATTTGTCCCAGATCAAATAGCTATAACTCCCGACGAGGCTCTGGTTTGTGCAGTTGCCGGTCGCGTACGCCGATTGGCTGTGACCCAAAAAACGCATGCCGAGCACACCGAGCAGGAGTCCAACAACGAACGTTAATGCAGCAATACGACGCATTCCTCTCTCCCTCCATCTTCCGGCTGTCGACTTAGTGATAGGCGCCGCCCCGATCGCTCCAAGCATCCTGCGACGGTTACCAGTTATGTCCCCTCCTTCGCCCTTTGGCCCTCGTACCCTAGCCCAGGCGGCGCCCGCCGGCATCGTGAGAATTACTTAGTTCGCTGGAATATCGGAGATGCGCATCTGCTAATTTGGGCCAGGGAGCTCAAGGGTGGGCGATCGTTCCGCATCCGTGCTGCTGACGCCCCGCGAGCGCGAGGTTGCATCCTTGGTTGGTCTTGGGTTGACCAACCGGCAGATTGCGGCCCGGCTTGGCATCTCCGAGCGAACCGCCGGGACCCACGTCCAAAACATCCTCAATAAGCTTGGCGCCAACAATCGCGCCCAGATCGCAACATGGTCAGCCAAGAGCTCGCAATCGCTAGCGCCATCAACTGGCTCCCCGCCTGCCCAAACCACCGGACCAGCCGTCGCGCCACCATCCCCTCCGAAAGGTGATCGGACCCGTCGCCCGATCCTGACGATGATGGCCGTAGGCTTGGCTGGCCTCCTGATCTGGTCCGATAAAGACGTCGGCATGTCGCCAGCGGACACCGAGGCGTATGTACGGCACGGCGGGCTTGCCTATCAAGCCCAGTTAGATGGCTCCGGGTTCGGATTCAGTATTCGGTACACGCTGGGGGACTCGGATGCCTCAGCGATCCGCTTTGGTCAAGGAGCCGTTGAGTACTCTGTGCTGAAACCGGGAGGAAATACCGGCAACAGCCTGGCGATGCCTCCGCTGGCTGCTTACTTCGCTGAGGTTGAGCTGTCGGTCAGGCCTGGCTCCGCGGTGATCTTCTGGTTCGACTTCTTCACCGGTGACGGTTCAAATCAGTTCGGCCAGCATCTGGTCTATATCGATACACAAGCCCAGGCAATGCAGCTCGCCTATTTCGTGTACGGTGACCACACGGAATACCTGGGCCCTCAGGTGGCGATCCAGCGTCTTCAGGAAGGGCGTCGCTTCATCGTTTCTGCCCTCGTTAAGCCTCCGCAGTACCAGATCTACCTAGATGGAGCCAGGGTGATCAACGTTCGACATGAACCGAACCCGCCTCGCCAGGGACCTTCGTTTGCAATTTTTGGCAACGGGAAGGGCACGGTTCGGGTCACTGCAATCCGCGTGTACTCTCTGCCTTAAATCGACTGAGAAATTCCGGCGCCGGAAGTGCGGTCGCGGCCGTGCCTCATGGTCTTTGCTGGTTGGGCCTATTCTTGGTGCCGCGCTGGACAGCGATGCACCAGTGACCAAGCTCAAACTCAGCAATTAGCGGGAGACGAGGGTCTTCCGCGCATTCCCCACTCAGCAAATCCGAGTTCGGCTGAGCTACCGACTGACTTTGACGGCCCGAGATGCAAGGCAGCTGTGACGGGTGACGGGCGCAAGCGTGACGACGCTGTCATTAGCTATTTAGCAAATTAGCTAAAATAGACAGCAAATGAGCGAGACGGCCGTCTTTCGAGCGCTAGCCGATCCCACCCGACGCCAGATACTCCAGTACCTCAAGACGGGCGAATTGGCCGCGGGCGCGATCGTCGAACGACTCCCGATCAGTGGTCCCTCGGTTTCTCGGCATCTTGCCATCCTCAAATCGGCCGGACTGGTGAATGAGCGCCGCGCCGGAAATCGCATCTTGTACCGCCTCGACGCCGACCGGCTCGCACTAACCGTTAGCGACTTCATCAGTGCGGTCTGCCCGGCGCAAATAAGCCTACGGCGCCGGGTCCGAGGCAGAACCGCATGAGAATTGCAATCACCGGCGGTACAGGCTTCGTCGGACGACATCTCGCCCGAGCTCTGGCCAGCGAGGGACACGATGTGGTGCTCGTGGCACGAGGGATTGATCGACGGGACCCGACGGTGGCCAAACTCCACGGTGCACGCACGGTCAAAGCCGGCGTCATGGAGGTCGAGACGCTGCGGAATGCCTTTGCTGGCTGCGATGCGGTTGCGCACTGCGCAGGCATCAACCGGCAGATCGGTGCCCAGACCTACCCTTCCGTGCATGTGAAAGGAACAGCCAATGTCATCACCGCTGCTCGGGCCGCCGGCGTTCGAAAGATCGTGATGTTGAGCTTTCTGCGGGCTCGGCCAGCCTGCGGATCTCCCTATCACGAGTCAAAGTGGGCGGCCGAGGAGCTCGTAAGGAAAAGCGGCCTGGATTACACGGTCGTGAAGGCGAGTATGACCTTCGGGCCCGGCGATCACATGCTCGACCATCTGAGTCACCTGCTTTACACCCTCCCCGTCTTTGTCACGGTGGGCCTGCGGGAAAAGCTGGTTCGGCCGGTTGCCGTCCAGGATGTCGTGCAGGTCTTGGCGGCAGCCCTTATTGGCGGACGGCTCTCCCGACAGACGGTGGCGGTGCTAGGACCTGAAACCCTTCGACTCAGCGAGGTAGCGAAACGGGTCGGGCGCCTCATCGGCAAGCATGCGCTAGTCGTCCCGGCTCCGGCTGCGGTCAATTACGTGGTGGCCGGAGTGGCTGAGCGAGTCATGAGGATTCCGCTGGCATCACTCGCGCAGGTCCGGATGCTCGACGAGGGACTAGTTGAACCGTGGGGAAACGTCGATCCATTGCCGGAAGATCTAGTTCCTCGAACGCCCCTATCCGACGAGGTGCTCAGGGCTGGTCTGCCAACTGCGGGGCCATTCACACGCGCCGATCTGCGAATTCCAGGGGTGATCTAATGTCCACCTCGCTGTCAGTCAACGCGGTGATCCGGCGGCGCCTTCTCGTCAACTTTCGCGTCCGCACTGTCGTGGTCCAGGAACTTTTGCCGGCGCCATTCGAGCCACGGCTCGTCGATGGTTGGGCCATGGCGGGTATCTGTCTCATCGGACTCGGCAACCTGCGACCTGGACGAATCCCAGCGGTCCTCGGCCTGCGAACCGAGAATGCCGCACACCGAATCGCGGTTGAGTGGGCAGATGAATCGGGTCGACGGCAGGGCGTTTATATTCCGCGTCGCGACACGAACTCTCGGCTCGTGCGAGCGCTGGGGGGGCGCGTCTTTCCAGGTGTCTATGAACTGGCGGGCTTTGCAATCACTGAAGGCGACGGCCACGTCAGCGTGCAGGTAAAGTCTGCCGACGGTCGAGCGGACGCCTACGTCTCTGGACGCATTAGCGATCGCCTTGCTGAGAACTCAGTCTTTCGGTCCCTTGATGAAGCCTCCAGGTTCTTCGAGGAGGGGGGTCTTGGTTTCTCGCCGGCCGCGGCCGCGAATCGGCTGGATGGTCTGGAATTGGTCTCGAAATGGTGGCAGGTGCAGGCCCTTCATGTGGAGGCGTGGGAGTCAGCCTTCTTCGGTAACACCAATCTGTTCCCCCTCGGCTCCATCGAATTCGACTCCGCCCTGATCATGCGCGGAATACCCTGTCGCTGGCGATCGCACGGCCAGATGCACGTAGACCCATGCCAATCTCGAAGCGCGCAGGATGCTGCGGCACCGACCACGGCGCTCACCGAACTTTAAACGGCGCGTCACAGCAGCAAGCTCTAGCTCAACAATTAGCGGGAGACGAGTCTCGAACTCGCGACCTCAACGTTGGCAACGTTGCGCTCTACCAACTGAGCTACTCCCGCGATGCGACACGCCATTATAGCCAGCGCTCATCGCGGCGACCTCGTGTCTCGCCTGCGTTTGAATTCGGCGTCATGGTCGCGTCGCGAGTCCGTCACATAAGCGCAGGGGAGGCCGCAACACTCCGGCGCTATCACTGGCTCCATGGGCCTGAGGGGGACCGTTGTTCGCTGGCTGCTGGCCGGCGGGCTCGTGGCGAGCATGGTGCTGGCGGCGGCGCCGCCGGCTGCCGCCGATGACATCACCGACGCACAGGCGCGCCTCCAGGTCATCAACCGGCTGAAGGGGACGCTCAAAGACAACCTGCAAAAAGCGCAGGCACAGGAAATCGCGCTGCAGCAGCAGTTGCAGGAGACGCAGGACACGATCAACCAGACCATGGACAAGATCGCCGCGACGGAGCGGCGGATCGCGGACCTGGAAAGCCAGATCGAAGCGCTCGATGCCAAGATCGCGCAAGAGCAGCTGGAACTCCGCAGAACCAAAGATGAGTACGCCAGCTTCGCCCGGAGCGTCTACAAGAGCCAATCCGATCCACTGGCGCAACTGCTCGGGGCGCCCGACTTTCAGGGCTTCCTTAACCGGGCGGTGGCAATCGAACACCTGACCTATCTCAGCAGCCGGCTGATCGGCTACATCCATCAGGTCGATCAGCAGTTACACGAGCAGCAGGACGCGGTCAAAGCGAAGAAGCAAGAGGCGGATAAGCAGCGGACCGATTTGGTCAGCCAAAGAGCGGCGCTTCTACAGCAGCAGGCGCACGAGAAGGACCTGCAAAACAAGCTGCAGCAGAGCATCGTGCAGGTCAAGTACGAGATCAAAGTGATCGACACTCAGTCGGCTGCCCTGGCACAACGGATCGCTGACATGGAGATCGCCCGTCAGGACCAGCTGATCGCCGAAGCCGAGCAGGCCGCCTGGCAACAGGCGCAGTTCTGGATGCAGAACAACCTGTTCAACCTCCCGAACGCCAGCGCGAACCACTCAACCAAGTACCCGTTGATCTGGCCGCTGCAGCAGGGCACCATCACCCTGCAGTTCGGCCCTTGCACGCTGCCGTTCGAACCACCCGGGTTCGGCTATTCCCACTTCCATACCGGCGTTGATATCGCCTACAAGCAGGGCACGCCGATCCTGGCGGCCGACGACGGCATCGTGGTGGCTGCCAGCTCCAGCGTGCTCAACGGTCAGCTGGTGGGCTATGGCAACTACATCATCGTCGCCCACCGCAATAACTTCTTCTCGCTCTACGGGCACCTGCTTGGCTACGTCGTCAAAGCCGGTGACAGCGTGCACCAGGGCCAGGTCATCGGCTACGAGGGGTCCACTGGCAACTCCACCGGGCCGCACGTCCACTTCGAATACCGCTACGGCGGCAACCCGACCAATCCTCTCCCCTACCTCCCGCCGAACGGCCCGAACAGCTTCAACCAGTAAGGCCCAGCACCGGTCGCGCGCGGGTGTCCAACCGTCGATCGAGCCGGCGGACGCGTTGCTCGAGGTCGGCTTGCCATTGAGGATTGGGCACGACCGCGATGGCCAGCAGCCGCAACGCATCCCCGACAACCCGGCGCGCGCCATCCAGGTCGCGGGCTTGATGCTCGAGCAACTTGGCGAGTTCAATGGCGGCCGGATACGGAAAGACTTGTGTCTGCCAGCATTCCTCGAGCACCTCGCGCGCCTCCATCCACATCCCGCGGCGTCGCAGAAGCCTGGCGAGCCGCAGGCCGATCGCCCCGCGAGCGGTAAACGGGACGGCCCGCGCACCACGGCTCTGCCGCCAGAGACGCCGATATTCCTCGACCGCCTGACTCGTCATGCCCCTCGACTCGAAAAATCGCGCGCGGCCGAAACGGTCCAACGGCTCAAGCTCCTCGGATCCATCGAGCATGCTCTCGAAGCGCGCCAGCAACAACGCCATCGAGAGGACGTCCTGTCGATTGTGCACAAAGACCGGCTCCAGAAGCCGTTCGTCGCCATGCCGCAGCCAGGCGAAATAGCGGCTCGGGATCAGCGTCCCTGGTAGATCTTCAGTGCGGTGAAGATCGAGCACCGCCTGTTCAATCGTCTGCAGCGCGCAATCAGGCAGCCTCGGCTTGAAGATCCGTCGGGCGAGCGTCAAGAGGTCGAGATGCGGCGGCGACGGCCAGGAAGGAGCGATGCGCCGCATAACGAGCCGCGTCTGGAGCAGCGGCCAGTCGAAGGTACGGCCGTTGTAGCTCACCAGGACGCCGGCCTGCTGGACGTATTGCCCAACTGCCCACAGAAGGGCATCTTCCTGGTTGAAATCTGAGAGGAAGAACTGGACCAGACGCAGGCCGCCGCCTTCCCTCCATGCGAGGCCGATCAGAAAGGCAACCGTTCCAGTGCCGCCCGACAAACCCGTTGTCTCCGTGTCCAGGAAAAGCGGCCGCTGCAAGTTATCGGGCGCAAAGCCGAGGCAGGTTGCAAGCGCCGCCACCTGGCAGGCCCCTTCATCGGCCAGCCACTCGCGGCGGGCCATCACCGGGCCGAACGGCGTCGCTTCCTCATGGCAGGCGGGTGGCGGAGGCGAGGCGGCGTCCCCACTGCTGCGATTGATCCGAGGGCGGGAGCTGATGGCCGCGATGCGTGCGCGCAGCGCAACCAGGTCAGCTGTCAACTTGCGGGAGCGAGCGCTGCCAACTCCAGCAGCTGCAGCACCACCGCTTTCCCCTCCTCCCCCACCTCGAGCGCCGGGCCGACGCACGAAGGGCAGCCACTCTCGCATGCACAGCGCGAAACGAGGTCATGAGCTGCCGCCAGTACCGCGCCCGTCATTTCGAAGAGGCGAGCACTCATGCCGACGCCGCCGGGATAGCGCTCATAGACGAAGACCGATGGCATCCCGGAATGAGGCGCCCGCGTTTCGGCATAGGCGCCAAGATCTCGCGCGTCGCACATCAAGAACAGGCACGCAACCTGGCTGATGACGTTCGCCATCCCGTGCAAACCGCCCTGCAGGGCGGGGCGCGGGAACCGCCGGGCAACCTCTGGCGGAAGATCGAGCCAGAACGCCGTGGTATGCAGCTGCTGCTCCGGCAGGCTGATCGGCCCGGATCCGATGTTCTCGTGAGTGTGGAACCGAATTTTCTTGAAGACCGTTGGCAGGGCCGTGACCCGAACCTCGCCGTGATGGACGCCCAGCTCGGTCGCAGTCGCGCTGGCGAAGGTCTCCAGCACCTTGATACTGACGGCGAGGTTGGCGTCGGTATAGTAATCGACCTTGACCGGCCGGACATACGCTTTCTTTTCGTCCCAGTCGAGGCGGTCGACGTGATACTGCATGCCTTCATGGAGGTAGATCGCTTCTTCGTGCAAGAACACCGGCGCCGAGAACTGGTCCATCTCACCGACGACCCTGGCGCCGCGGGTAAGGTCGACGATCACGACGTTGTCGGCGTTCGCGCTGCGAAGACTCACGCCTTCGGCCGGAAAGGCATCCGCGCTCCAGTGCCAGGCATCCCCCGCTTGATGCACGGCGCCGTCTTCTTCGAGGATGCGCAGTAGTTCGGCGACGGGCGCCTGGCCAAACGGCTCACCGCTCGATAGCGGCAACTCGAACGTGGCGGCCTGCAGGTGGGCGCTGAGAATCAGCAGGTTGTCGGGGTCGATCAGCCCCTGCTCGGGATCCCGTCCGAGGAAGTACTCGGGATGGTTGACAAGGTATTGGTCGAGCGGGCTGCTCGACGCGATAAACACCGCTGCCGCGACACCTCGCCGGCGGCCTGCCCGGCCGACCTGCTGCCAGGTGCTCGCGATCGTCCCCGGGTAGCCGCAGAGAATCGCCGCATCCAGATGCCCGATGTCGATCCCGAGTTCGAGCGCATTGGTGCTGACCACACCACGGACCGATCCATCACGCAGCCCATGCTCGATTTCCCGGCGCTGCAGCGGAAGGTAGCCGCCGCGATAGCCGCGAATCGCATGGGAATTCCCCAGCCGGTTCCCGAGGGACTGCTGCAGATAGCTGAGGAGAATCTCGACCTGAAGCCGGGTCCGGCCAAACACGATCGTCTGAACGCCGGCGCGAAGGAAGGTCTCGGCGATGCGCTGGCTTTCCAGTGTCGACGAGCGACGGATGCCGAGCTCGCGATTGATGACCGGCGGGTTGTAGAACAGCAGGCGCTTGGGCCCGGTTGGGGCGCCGTTGTTGTCGACCAAGCTCATGGGACGTCCGCTCAATCGCTCGGCCAGCTCCTTCGGGTTGGCGATCGTCGCCGAGCAACAGACCACAACCGGGTGGCTGTCGTAGAAGGCACAAACTCGCCAGAGCCGCCGCAGAACGTTCGCCAGGTGGCTACCGAACACGCCGCGGTAGGCGTGCAGCTCGTCGATGACGACGTACTTGAGGTTGGCAAACAGCTTGACCCATCGGGTGTGATGGGGCAGCACGCCGGTGTGCAACATGTCTGGATTCGTGACGACGATGTGGCCTGCCTGGCGAATTGCCTGTCGGGCGCTGACCGGTGTGTCGCCGTCGTAGGTGTAGGTCTTGAGATCGACCTTCAGCTCGCCAACGAGCCCATGCAGCTCGGCGAGCTGGTCCTGTGCCAGGGCCTTGGTCGGAAAGAGATAGAGCGCTCGGGCCTCGCGATCCTTGAGCAGCGCCTGCAAGACCGGCAGGTTGTAGCAGACGGTCTTTCCTGAAGCGGTCGGCGTGACAACCACCACGTCCTTGCCGGCCAGCGCCAGCCGGGTCGCCTCGGCCTGGTGGGTGTAAAGCCGCGTAATGCCTCTCGCCGCCAGCGCCTGCCCCAGCCGGTAGTCGAGCGCCTCAGGAAACGCCGCGTACCGCGCCTGACGAGCCGGCAGCGTGTGATCGAGCGTCAGCTGGCGGCGAAACTCATCCTGGACA
>Ga0066687_10000213_pt1 | contig 14866 bp, 8 predicted proteins | sample GraSoiAngelo_136_FD_65630 | JGI IMG/M metagenome (GOLD analysis project Ga0066687, IMG submission 65630) | Grasslands soil microbial communities from the Angelo Coastal Reserve, California, USA - 14_0929_09_20cm | ecosystem: Environmental > Terrestrial > Soil > Grasslands | place: USA... | reverse complement strand
CGGCACCGACGCCCATAATGTCGCCGAAGAGCTGCGCTCGAAATTGCGCGGAAGCGTTGGAGCAAGCACCGATGACCTCGTGGTCCATACCGTGCACTGATGCGGCCGCGGCGCGAGCGCACATAACTCCGCCGTTAGGTCGTTCCCATCAGGGCCGCGTTGTGGTCGAGGATTGCGCCGAAGACACACGGAGTGACTTTAGGCTTCCCTCGCCTTCTCGTAACTCGTAGGAGGCGTCGGCGAGAATGGGACCTTTCACGGTCTCTCGCAGGCCGCTGCCAGGCCACCGTATCTCGAGTTCATCGATCACGGTCGCCGTACCCAGTCCGATATGCGGGCGCAAGGTCGTTGCACCGAAACTACCTCCACTATTGACAGTGCGATAGATGTCACGGCTCTTGCCTTCCTCAGTGATCCGAACACGAATCATGGCACCGACCGCAAATCGATTTGCGTGCACGCCAACAAGGCTGAGCTTTATCCAGTGATTTCCGTGACCCGGGTTCTTGAAAAACACGGGCCAAAACCGGTCGGCCGTGAAGGCGCCACCGATCACTTCCAAAACGTCCTGGTTACCATCGTTATCGATGTCGGCAAACGCCACTCCATGCCCCTTCTGTAGGTGGCCGAATCCACCAGAAGTCGTTACGTCATCGAAGTACTTTCCTTCATGGCTACGAAACATTCGATTGGGGACGATATTGTTCAACGGTGCTGCGCCTGTGCCGAGATAAAAATCAAGCCAGCCATCATTGTCCAGGTCACCGAAATTTGCGCCCATCGTCAACAGCAGTTTGTCGAGGTGCATCTCGCGGGAAACGTCGGTGAACGTGCCGTCTCCGTTGTTGCGGTAGAGACGCGGCCGATCTCCCTTGGCCTGATCCTTCTCTCCAATATACTCGCGCACAATATTGGGCATTGCTGCCCAATATCCCGAAACAAAAATATCCGGCCAGCCGTCATTATTGTAGTCGAAGAACCAGCACGTGAAGCTCATGACAGGCTGTTCAATACCTGCCTGCTGCGACACGTCGACGAACTTCGGAATTTTTCCCTTCGCTCCTACGTTGCGGAAAAGACGATTTGGTTTTCCCATGACCGACACGAACAAGTCCTGCCAGCCATCTTTGTTGTAATCATCCGCTGCAGCCCCCTTGATCATTCCGCTTACGTCAATGCCCGTTTCAGGACCCACGTCCGTGAAGGTACCATCTCCATTATTGATATAGAGCCGGAAGTTCGGCGTATTGTCGGGCCATGCCACCTTGTCGCGCACGATCTCGTTGCCTACGAATAGATCGAGCAAACCGTCGTTATTGTAATCGGCCCAAACTGCCGTTTGGGTGGGATAGTTGTTGAGGATCCCTGCTGCAGCCGTGACGTCCGTGAAGGTACCGTCGCAGTTGTTCCGCAGCAATGACATGGGATGCTGCCCTTTGTCGTGCAACCACGCGCCCCTGGTAATCAGTACGTCGATGCAACCGTCATTATTGTAGTCCGCTTGGACCATATTCAGACCGCCGGTAATGCCTTTTATTCCAGCCTCTTCGGTGGCGAGTGTAAATCTCCGGTCGCCGGTGTTGCGGAAATAATCAACCTGCTCTTCTAGGCCCATATGCGAAATCATCACGTCGAGACGACCGTTGTTCGCAAAATCCTCAACGATGATACCACCGGCTCTGCCGAAGGAGATAAGTCCTCGCCCCGCGGCGACGTCGCGGAATTTGCCGATGTCGTAGTCCGAGGCGAACGCCTCCTGCGGGATCAACCATCTTTCGGGCACCCCGTCGGGGTAGGTTCCAAGCACCATATGGCAGAGGTTCAGCATCCACCGATAGAATAGCGCGTTTTCTCGATTGGTCGCTGGGTCGGCCAAGAGGGCCGCGTACTGTTGGGCAGCCTCAGTAGCTCCGAGCTGCTGTTTGTGCACGCCATCGCCCTGTATTGGGAAGATGCAGACGTCGGCGTTGTGATTCCACGAGCAGTTCGTCAGCTCGCCCATTCGGAAATAGGCGAACGCCAAATCGGCCCTCAAAGTTTCGACGTCGACGGGGGGAATTGAAGAGCCGTATTCGGAAAGCAGTTGCTCTAGGATCGCGATGCCGGCTCCGGACACTCCCTCTCCCACGTATTGTTGAGCGAGTTCTCGTCTAAGGATCAAACGCTTGATCCGGTTGTGCTCCGCTTGAATGTCAGCCTCCAGGCTTGCGGTCTTCTTGTCTTGCAAGTCCCAGGGGTTGTCCCAAGTCCCCTCCTCGGCGACGAGACTAGCGAGCGTCTTGACCATGTCGAACCGCGGATGCGACGACCGCCATCCGACTGTTCCCAAGACAATTGCCGCAATGCTCCCGACCAGAAGCCATACGCCGTAGCGAGCGAACGGACGCCGAATGAAAATGGTCATTGCTCTTACCTCAGGAGGTCGCGGGCAGAGCCGGCATCGGCAGGCAGAATACGCTGCCGTGCCGCTCTTTGCCGAGGTTTAGTTCTCTCATGCAAAGCCGGGTCATGATGGGATGCGTCGTGCCCGAGCCACCGGCGACATCGCCTATCGCTTTTGCGGGAGGTAACAGCGAGCCCGTTGGTAAGGGATCCATAACCTGTCCGGCACCGATAGGCAGGGACAGGATCCAAAGGCCCACGGTCGTAAAGGCGATCATGAGGATGAGCATGGGGAACTGGCTCCAAAGCGCCTTGCGCTTTTCAGGAAAAATCCACAGTGCTTGGACGTGCGCGAGATAGACGCTGACGAGGTGGCCGAGCAGGATAAGGCCCACCTGAGTATGCCAGACGAAGCTTGCCGGCGGGATGATCTGTGCCTGAGCGAGCTTCGCCGTGCCGAAAAAATCCGCTCCAACCCCAAATGGATCGGAAATAAGCTGCAAGAGCCGCGGCCCATCGGTAAAGAGTAATGTAAAATAGTGGCAAACGTTGTAGACAAAGGCGATCGGTATTAGCGAATAGCAGAATGTGAGTGCGCGCTCGCGCAGGGAGAGGCCGCTGCCCGTCATCATCCAAACGAACGTGAGATAGATGGCTAGATAGATAAAGGGCGAGAGCCAGAGCATTATCCATTGCCAGACGTAATAGAGCGTGACGAAGAAACTGTAGGGTTGTGCAATGACCCAGGTCAAAGGGGGGAAGATGTATTTCCAGAACATTTGCACAAAGGGCAACGTTTCGTGTGCGCCATCGAATGCTGTCGACGAAAGCATGAACAACACGAACAGCAGAAGGCTCGGATGCTCTGCCGTATCTTCGGTTAAGGCGGCGAATGGCCGACCGATGCGAGCTTTGACGTTCGGTTCGGGCCCCGCGCTCTGTACATAAGCGATCGGCGAGATCTTGCCGAGCAGACGAAAAAAGACGGCAAAGAATTCGCCGTAGCGAAACCATGCGTCAGCACCGAAGCATGCGGCCGCCGCGAAATTCAGTAGGGTGTACCCGAGCAGGGTCAATCCCAGCGTTCGCGGCGTGGCATGCCCGAACAGCTCCAACCAAATGAAACCCATGTAGAGCAAAAGGGCCGGGTAGTAGGCGAGCCAAGCCGGATACCGAACACATCCCTCGAAAGCCTTCGGATGGAACCGCCCGATCGCGTCGCAGATGACGCGCCATGGATTAATGAAGTCGTAGACATCGCCGATCAATGCCGTGAGGTAGGCGAACCCGAGCACAAAGCCGACCCAGAAGAAGGTGAGACTGAAATTGTTCAACGGGAGCTGGGTGCCAAAGATTCCAGTCAATATCGTCAGAGCGAGCAGGAAAACACTCAGATAGCGAAATATTGTGCAAGGAATACGCGGGACAACAGCCTCGATCTCGATCGCTCGCGAGACGCGCTTGGAGCCTCCTCCGCTCATGAAGAAGCCGAGCATCAGAAATGACAAAGCAAGCGTTGCAGATGCGGCGAACGCGTACATCCAGACGGGAATCGGAAGGTTGTAGGTGACGCCGAACGAGTGCGCCTCCGCGCCGCCGCAGCCGGCAATAAGAAGTATCGATAGAGCGACAATACGGCTGACGCGAGTCATGGAAAATTCCAACTGACGATAGAGTCTGCCAGCTTGATACGTGCTTGATGCATCTCGAACCTAAAAGTCCGCCGGGATCGCCGCGAATTCAGTTATCGCTGCTTCGCTAGCACAAGTGTGCGCGTGAAAGTCATAGACATGTAGTCGAAATCCGCCACCTCAATCAGTCGTCGTCTATCGCCTGATCTCGTCCCCTTTGGTGCTTGCATCTGCGCCAAACACCAAGGACCTTGAGCAACAATCTCGAATAACATCGACGCGCAGAGAATTCGGGTGGCTGTCCACAGCACCACACGGCACGTGAGAGAGGGTTGGAAACGGGATCCCTGCAGCTTGAATCCGCAGACGTGAGCCCCTACCGGGACACTCGGCTGACGGAATTGCCGACGGCCTGCCCGCCTGCAGGATCCCGCACCTCGCGAGAAGCGCTTTCTTCCGCGAAACTGCCCTATGCCAGCCGAACGGCGCCAGGTTGCCTTGGAGTAGCGCATTGAGCTCGCGCTGCTGAGCAAGCCGACATGCGAAAAGGCCAGGATGATTGCAGCTCCTTGCCCACAATGTTCGGTCGATAGGCCGAAACTATGGGGAAGGTGCCGCAAGCATTCCTGGCCTGCTTATGAGATCAATCTCCTACGGTCAGTCCTCGCTGCTACCAGCCGGAGTCTTGGTATCTTCAAACGGCCAGACGTGCTTTGCGAACTTCAACATCAAGAGGCCGTTATCCTGGCACGTACTCCAAAGGGTTCCGTTGCTGGCGTTCAGGTGAACCTGCGCACTGCACCAATCGGGCCCACCGGCACGCCACTGACCAAAGCCTGAGTGGTTCGAACCCGGCGATGCTACCGTCACGCCCGGCGGATTGAAGTACGCAATCTCCCTCGGGTGCTTTGGATTACGAATGTCGAACACTCGAATCCCCGAATTGAAAAAGCCACACGCCAACGTGGTCGCGTTGCGCTTGTCGTCTACGCTGCAGTAGTGACTGCCATAGGTGAAGATAGAGAGGCCCACGAGGTCTGGCACCACTTGGGCGCAGTTCTTGGGATCGTGCGTCTCCAGTCCCACCCGCGAGACCAACTTGGGATTCGTCTCGTCACTGATGTCGATAATGCGTGGCATCGGGAATGGTGACATGCCCGCTGCACAGGCCGCGGCTAATTGAGCCGTACTGGTTCCGCCGCCCGTTCCGCCTTCATCGACGGAAATCACATAGGGCTTGCCGTCAATCTTGACCGGAATGGCGTGCTGATTAACCGACCCATCCTTCCAAAGCAGCTGACCAACCAATATAGGCTGTGGGTTCGGCACGCGATTCTGAATCTGACTGAGATCATAAATCAGCATGCCATTGGTGGCCGGCACTGTGGGATCGGTGATGCTCGCTGGAGCGCCAAAGCCTAACGAGGAAAAATAGCCGCGCGTGCCGTCCTCACTGATCGACATTCCGTGCGACAGGGCTCCAGCGACTGGTACATGCCACGCTGCGATGAGTTTGGGCCGCCTGGGATCGGTCGTGTCGACGGCATAATACTGGCCCGCACCCAAATCGCCGCCGTAATAGGTCAGCCCATCGGGCGCCCATGTGCCCTCATGACCGGTGACCTTATGCACCAATCCACCATCCGTCCCCGTACCGACGGGCGCCGACGCCAGCAGTTGAGGGAAACGACAATCCTGGGAAAGGTCGTAGATATCGATCTCGGGACCGCCACCGCCGTTTTGGCCATTGTCCGCGCCGAGCAGCTGGCGCCGCTCGTTCACCTTCAACGATTCCCAGGGATCAAGCATTGACGTCGTCTGGAGGAAGCCGGTGGTCACCAGGTGATCCGGGTCGGTGACATCAACGACTGGGACACCGTAGTGGGCAGGATTGCGGGTCGGCGGACTGGCTTTTGGAGAAGCACTGCCATGGTAGGCGCAAACACGCCCGCGATGGCCTCGAGCTAATCCTCGATCATCGTCATCTCCGTCACGATCCCCATCACCTCTGCCGAGATGCCCGCGATCTCGCCACTCGGCCGATTGCCAATTGGCGCCATCGATTTGATCTTGACTGATAAGCTCCAGATTGCAGTTAAAACCCTTGAAACCAGCAGCACGCAGCGGCGCAGCCACCTGACCCTGCAGACCAGTCTCGGGGTGATCGTGCGGGCCGCATTTTGCCTTTGGAACGACCCATGGCGCCGAGGCTTCCCCGGCGAACGCTTGGTTGGGTGAGCCCAACCCACTGAGCATCGCAACTCCAGTAAGCACCGTACCGAAGAACGCAACGCGAATGACCGACGTACGTGTCAGCGGATGCATATCGCCTCCCCTTATGATGTTTTATATTATTTATGGACTTGATAAGACTATTGACGGCGTGGAACCCTACCTTAAGCCTAACGCATTTGTGTCTTGAACTTTGGTCTAAGTCTTTGGGATAAGTGAGGTGGTGAATCTCGCTTCTTGTAGGCTCATCAGGCCAAAACACCATGTTCGTCTTGATCACGACGCAACAAAGCTAAAAATGTCATATTGTCAAAATGTGCCGTTAGCCACTCTTACAGTCAGAGCTTTGTGTGTCCTTCCAGCTGTTGAGCTTAGGCCTCCTGAGGCTTTTTCCTGAGCTCTAACGAGAACCAGCGACACCTCGTTAGCTACCAATTCCGCTCCCCCCAGTATGTCCGCGCTGTTTGTACCAATCGAGCCAGTTTTCGAGCAGCAGAGCCGTGGGTCCGACAATGAACAGCGCATAATACGGCGCGTAGACGACTTCGTTTAATCGAAGAACGGTTTCGACCATCGCCACCATGATGACGACGATGCAGCGCCCTAGTTTCGAGCGCACGGTCGTCTTTGGATCGGTGATCATGAAGAAGATAAACAGCTGATACATTGGTCCGGTGATCGGGGCGATTTCCGCCTGCAAGGGGCTCCCTGTGATCGAGCTACGCAAGAAAGCGAAAAGAAAAAACGCCGCGACATAGGTAGCAGTGATGTGAAAGCGTCTGAGCCGCCAGACAATAACGGATCCCAAGAGCCAGATGAGGATCATCGGCCAAAGATTATTTCCCCATTGAATGCTTAAACTGGCCACCTTATCACCGGCCAGAAACAGCATTGCACAGATGCCGAAGTTCGAAGGATTCCAAATATGGCGGTCCCGGATGCGCAGGACATATTTCGAAGTGATGGAAATTGCGCTGCACAATCCGAACGGCCACGCTGCAGGCGAACGGAGCAAAATGCCGACGCTGATGCCGGTGATGTAGGCGCTGGCGAGGTGCGGCCAGGTTCCGTAGATGATTTTACCGAGCGCGATTTCGGCAAAGATACTAACGGCGATTGCCAGCGCGGTTTTCTCGTAGCTTTCAAGGATCCCGAACGACAGGTGCCCAACTATTAGAATGCAAGTGATAAGCACCGGCGCGAGATAGCGGTTATCGAAGTTGAGCACAGACCTCCATCGCTCCAACTTCGGCGACGGTGTTGCTGTCACCGGTTGGCTCATGCCGGCTCCTTAAGCTTGTGCAACTGCCGTACGGCCGGCTCCTCGATCATCTGAATTTTTCCCGACGGCCAGCGAATAACCGCCTTATCGACGCGATCGCTTTTTCCTAAGCCGAAGTGCAGGCGTCGTTGATTCTGCGCTGCGAAACCGCTACCGCCAGAAACCTCTTGGACTTGCAACCGTCCCCCCCAATAAAGCGTGACCTGCGCTCCGATCGCACTTCGATTGCTCGTCACCCCTTCCAGCTCGAACTCAATCCACGCATTCTGTGGCTCCACGGTGTTTTTATATATCAGCAACGGGCCGTTCTGGTTGGCGACAATCACATCAAGAACGCCCCTATTCCACAGGTCAGCAAGAGCCACAGCTCGCCCGTCGTAAGTCTCCGTTACTCCGACCGCGCGCGCCACCTCGGCAAACTTGCCTGCGCCGTCGTTTATCCATAGACGCTTTGGCTGGTATCCCCCCAGGCTCCGATTGTCGAATGCGGGCCAGTTCTTGACATCAGCGATGATGGAGCTATGCCCTCCGGCAACCTTCGCGAAGTCGTACCAGTAGCTCCTGTTTTTATCCAACGAGACAAAACCATTCGTAACAAACAAATCTAGATTGCCATCGTTGTTCAGATCGCCGAATTGCGCCCCAAAGCTCCAGCCTCCTAGCTCGACACCGAAATCTCCAGCGAGGTTCTCGTACTTCAAATCCTTGCCGCTACTCCCCTCCTTGGGAACCCACAGGTTATTGCCTTGAATGAGAATTCCTTCTTCCGAGATGTTGGAGACGTAGATGGCAAAACGTCCGCTGTTGAGTATGTCGCCGAATGCCACGCTCATTCCGCTCTTGGGCGCGAAGCCAATTCCGGTTTGCCCGCCGACTTCTTGAAAGCGGGTACCGTCGTTCGCGTAAAGTTCCGAGACGCCATAGTCATTGGCAATGAAAAGATCCGGGTGACCACTACCGCGCAGGTCCGCGGATCCCGCTGCAAGCGACCAGCGACGGCTATCGATGCCGAGTTTTTCGCTGACCTCTTCAAAACGACCTTGGCCCAGATTGCGGAACAGATATTTTCGACCTCCGTTCTTGGCGTATTCGAAACTCTCCGGCATGATTTTTGTCGTGGTCACATGCCACAAGTCCACATCTTCAGAGTAATAACCGCCGATGAACAAGTCGAGCAGGCCATCGCCGTCGAAGTCGAGCCACACTGCCGTGTTGGCGTTGATCCAAGACGGTAAGCCAGCTTCCTCAGTCGCGCGAGTGAAACCGCGGCCCTGGTCGTTATGGTAAAGCTCAGGGCGTCCCCACTTGATGAGTAGCAGGTCCTCGTAACCATCGTTGTCGTAGTCTCCCCAGACGGCGCCGGTCGACACGCCGCTTCCGGATCGATTGAGGTTCGCGATACCCAACTCCGCCGCTACGTCTTTGAACGTCCCGTCACGAAGATTGTGGTAGAGCGCGTTCTTACCTCCGTCGCGGCTATCGACTACGTAGATGTCCGGCCAGCCGTCGCGATCGTAATCGACGATCGAGACAGACGCGCCCATCGAGGCAATTTCTGGCATGATAGGGGCCAGCTTCGCATCTAGAACAGGCGCGTGGTGAACGAAGTCGATGTTCGCAGAGTGAGCGACCTCTTCCAAGAAGAAGCCATAGCGGCTCAATGCCGAAGATCTCGCATCGGTTTCCGAGCCGACACCTCGAAATGCCGACGGCTGTTTGAGAAAAATGGGCGCGGCGAGTAATCCGACGAAGAAGATCGAGAGGAGAACCCTCCTTCTGGCAACCAACGCTTCCGTCATTGCTCCGCCTGTCGGGTCAGCGCGTTGCTGAAAGTCTCCGGAGTGATGTACCGGGTGTGGTACGTCTGCCAGTCTTCCGGATGTTGCCTATACGTCCACTCATCCTCGAGCCTCCCCGGCGCAGTGACATAGTCTCGCTGGCTATGATGGGGCAATGGCAGCACCGTCTTGGAGAAAGTCGAATTGTAGTCTCCATCCTTGATCCAACCGTCGCCAACAATAACGAAATCGCGCAGCCATCCGGCGGGCGGCAATGGCGGTTCGCTGAACTTCAGCCGCAACTCGTCCCCGGAATTCATAATCACGTAGCGGTCGTCTGCTCCCGCCAACAGCTCCCGCACATCGCCATACCGAGTGTAGTATCCAATTAAATCTCGCCAGCGCTGCGTTGTCGCCGCGAGGTGAGCATAGTCCGGTACTTCTACCCTGCCGGACCGCCCGCGGTTGAGTACTGAGTAGCCGCGGTAGCGTAGATCCGCCATGGCAGGATGCAGAAGGTCCGTCTTCAGGTTGCTTTGGGGCAGTCCGCGCGCCCACTGGATGGCATCCCAGTAGATTTCGAGATTTGTACGCAGTCGGATACGATGCGGAGTACCTGGACGGAAGACATTGGTAAGATCGAACAGTACGGTTTTCTTGCGACCCGCGGGAAAGCCGAGATTGTCACCAGCGACGGCCCATCCGCCATGCCCGTCCGGCACCTCCAGGGTAAGGCCACGAGCGCGCCACCGGTCGCCCTTGCTTATCGCCACGTTGATGGATGAATCGGTCGGATAGATCGACCCGTGCCCTATCAGGTAAAGCGGACCGGTATCCGGCGCGTCTTCGCCAATCTCGATCTCAAGATAGTGAGTTCGGGTCACGCCCTGATATTGGCCAAGCCCGAAACTGTCGACGACCCAATCGTCAACGCTCCTCACGACCTCTGTGACGTCTCGGCCCGTATCATCGAGAGCTCGCGCGATAGCATGGGGAGGCTCCACGACAGTGATGGCGGGTTTCACCGGCGGAATCACAAAGCGCTCGTCCACGAAGACCTCGGTCCCGACGGGGTGATCGACAGTCATCAGCGCAAGATAATCGTAGTAGTAGACCTCCCATAGCTCCGCAGTAAATCTCAAATCATAGAAACCGTCGCGAGGCGCAAGCTGGTCTCGCCCTATCCTGAACCATTCTTCCGTTGCCGCGATACTTGCCGAGCCAAGCGTGTTGATGCGCAATCCAATCGCCGAGCCCCAGGGAACCGCGTCCTTCACAAATTCCATTTGGCTGCCATTATAGGCGAAAAGGAATGGACAGGATCCTTTAAGGCGTTGCTCGGTCTGAATCTGCTGGTCTGCTTTTGCATCGAACTCGGCGCTGGCAACTCCGTTCGGCCACAGGACCCGGATGACATCCGCGCTCAGTTGCTCTCCCAAGCCAAAATGAACCTGCGGTCCGCTGATCGGTTGCCTCTCCACTAGCAGCCCGGCCCGAATCTCGACCGCGCCGCCGACGCCAAAAGGGTTGACGCGCTGATCTCCGAACGCATTCGCTGCTCGTGGTCGGACGCTCTGCCAATTATAGTTTTTCGTACCGTGATTTTCGGCCTGTGAGGCTTGCCCCTCTCGAGAGAGGCCGAGCAAGGACAATTTGCCGTTGCCTTGCAAGTCGGCTGAGGCGAAGACGAAATCGGGTCCCGCGGGCGCACCTAGAAGAGTGAACTGGCCATTCGCGTCGCCGAGCCAGATTAGCGCACCATAGGTCCCCTTTCCGGCGGCGGGAGCAACCGGCGCAAGATAGATATCCATGGCTCCGTTGTTGTCGAGGTCGTCGACGTGAAGGCGAATTTCGGCCGCGAGATACTCTCCTGCGTTGGCGAGTCTGGCAATCTCAGTTACGTTCCAGCTCTCGCCTTCGTTGTTGTCCGAGATGCCAATCAGAGAGCCATCTTCCTTAACCGCCGCAACGCTAAATAGTCCGTCGCGCCTCGCGTCGATGATCGCGACTGCTCTGATCAGTCCGAGACTTGTCGGTAATTGCCTTTCGCGAAAATGGCCCTGACGCTCGTTGATAAAAACGTGGAGGCGTCCGGCATTGTCGACGATCGTTGCGTCCGGGAGCCCGTCCCCATCCAGATCCGCCCAAGCAAACTGGCGCAGGCCCGAAATTCCTGAAAAGGGATAAAGTGCCGTGAACTTGCCGTCACCATTGTTTCCCAATACAACTGGGCTCCCCTCGCTTAGCCCAAGTACAATGTCGAGAGCGCCGTCCGATTCGATGTCCGCAGCCCAGGCACCCTGGTAGCGGGCATCGAGCACTGCTCTTGGCAGCCCAGTCTGATCCGTTGCGTCGACGAAGTGCCCGTCACTTTCCTGACGGTAGAGCCGTACGCCCCCCTCCCCTGCGAGCGCGATATCCGTCCTGAAGTCGTAATTAAAATCGAACTGCAGGATACCCTCGGGCGATGGAGGCGACCCCGAGTTGCCACTGGGAAACGATAAGGTTTCTCCATTGGAGAGACGAAGCTCTTTGGCGTTCGCCCAGGCGAGCGTGGGTGTGCCGGTGCTCGCGAGCTGAATCGCCCCAATCCAATTCCAACGACCATGGCTTGCTTCGGCAACGGGATTCAAGTCGAATCTGAGCGCAGGGTCGTGCGCCGCTGGCTTGAACTCCGGCGAAACCAGACGCAAAAATCGAGTGTAGGGTTGCAGCTCCTCTCCGGCCGGCTTCTTGAGTTTCGAGAAACTTCTGCGAAAGTCGGGAACGCGCCAGAGCACGTTGCGCAGCAGCGTGGTTCTGATGGCGGCCGATCGCGAGTCCGGGCTGTCGGCGGCCGATCGCAACGCTTGCAACTGGTCCTGTGCTTCGGGCGGCCACGTCGATGCGACCGCGCTTAGTCGGGAGATAGAAGATCGCAGCGTTTCGATCTCTCCGCGCTTTGCTGCAATCCGGCTAAGTTCTAGCTGCGCAGCCACATTATCCGGCTCGAGGGCGAGTATATTCTCAACCAGTCTCTGGAACTCCGCTTCGCTGCCCGAGCCGCCTTTCCTTTCGTATTCCTGGGCGAGTGCATAGATGTTGCGCACATCCTTGGGATTGAGCTGAGCGGCCTCGTTGAAGTTTGCGATCGCAGAATCGAAACGCCCCTGCTCACTGTCCAACGTACCCAGCAAATTGTAGATGTGCCCGTTTTGGGGCGCGAGCTTGCGCGCTTGCTCGAGACGCTGCGCCGCGAGATCGAAATTTCTCTGACGCAGTGCCAGCACACCCCAATTGGCCCAACCGGCGGGCTCCGCGGAGGCAATCCGAGTGACGGCGGCGAAGCTTTCATCAGCGCGAGCGTCGTCCCCGACCTGCAAGGCCGCTTGGCCAACGTAGAAGGCTTTGACGACTTTGTTGTACTCACCGGACGATGGATCTGGGAGGATCGGCCCCTTGTCACATCCAAAGGTAACGACGGCAAGCGCCAGCGCCAGCAGATTTGCGCCACTGTAGGAGCGGCTAACGGCGATCCGGACTAGACTTCGAAACAGCCTCGCCATTACGTGCAAGTGAAGCTGCTCAGCAAAGGCAGGACGGTCAATTATCCTAGGCGTATTCCCCATTGGGTCAGCGACGTTTCTGGTTCAGTTGATGACGGCTTGAGCGCACTGTTTCGCCCAGAGATCGCGCACTATTGCCGTTATCCTTGGGCCAGGTCTACGCACACTGCGAAGTACGGCTGCCTGCTCCCCAGTCATGAGTGACCCTCGCTGGCCAACCTATTAAGCCACCTCAACTCCACGGGGAAAACAAATTTCGATCCAGTTTGGCTTATCAAGAACGACGACGTAGACGAAAGTCAAGGTGGTTGGCACCGGTTTTGAGGTAGTCAGCAGTCGCCAAGGATAATAGTGTCGCGGAGTTTCAAACTTGGCTTAATCTGCGATATGCGTTTGATCGCGACGCTAGGAAGCTTCCGTGGAGCTGCGCAACCTACTGATCGCTGGCGCGTCAGCAATCGTGCTGAGCGTGGGATATGTGGGAGCAAGATGTTATTCAACATCGGGCGGAATCGTCACATCCCAAGATCTGTCGTATCGGCTGGCAATTGAAGAGGAGGCAATGCGGGGACAGGTGATGGTCGCTGAGACCCCTGTTTTAAGAGTTCGTGAAGGCGATCGAGTCAACTTGCTCCTGACGGCGCCGCTACCCGCTGAGGTCTATATCCACGGTCTAGAAACCAGCGCCACGCTTCTACCTAACTTGGAGACCTCGCTCGCATTCTACGCCGCGACCCCCGGAAGATACTACGTTCACCTTCATAATGTCGTGTGCGCGGATCCGCACGAGTCGAGCGATTCTCACGTTGAGGTCGCGGTTATCGAGGTCGAGCCTCGATAAGGAATCTCCTACCGAGAAAGGGTTGCGCTGTGGCACTACTCCAGGTGCCTGTTGCGCGTTTCTTCGCCATAACGCGCAACCAAGCTACCCGAAAGGGCGATGGGAATGATAAGCGCCGCGGCGGCAACCACCAAATTTGGAATAAGCGCGACGATCGTCAGCGCGTTCACGGCAAGGCCTCCGAACTTGCTGCTGCCGGATACTAAACCCGTGGCGCGACCACGGATAAGCACGGGATAATTTTCCGCTGCGTACGGCAACAGTACGCCGATGATACCGTTGACGCCGACCATCAGTATCGAAAATACGATGAGCGGGTGAGCGCGGAAGGTACCAATCGAGGAATCAAACATTGAAACTCCTAGTAGACCGAAAGCGGTGAGAACCGCCAGGAGAACTAGGGTCCATTTGGTGCTCCACTGGCTGTAGAGAAAGGCGACAAATATCGTCGTTGGCAACGCCAACATTGAAGAATAGAACAAGAGTTCGTTCGAGCCAGCGACGCTGTATCCCCGCGCGCGCAAATTCGCCGGCATCCACAAAAGTATGCCGAAGTTGACCAACCCCCATGCGCAGGCAACGAAATTCAGCGTAACCGTCGTCGCACGGAAACGACCAAATATGAGCTCGCCTGCTCTGTCGATGGAGCCTGGGCGCGGAGCCTCGGCGTCGACCCAACCCTGAGGATTCAACGGCACAGCGTAGCGCTCAACGAGTTCGCGCGCCTCGTCATAGCGGCCGCGCGCCAACAGGAAGCGGGGTGATTCCGGGATCAGGTTGTTGCATAGGATCAAGACTAGGCCCGTGGGTGCACTAAAGAACCAGAGAATGCGCCAACCAAAGTGCGGCTCGAACAGGGCTGCGGCGCCGCTCGCTGCGAACCAGCCTCCGATTAGACCGAATGCCCCAACCAACACCAAGGACCAGCCGCGATGCCGGGTGGGAATGCATTCGGCCAGCAGCGCGTACGTGATCGGAAGCATGCCGCCCGCAGCCATCCCCATCATAAAACACATGAACAAGTTGAGCTCAAACTGAGGCATCGAACCGCAGATAGCAGTGCCTACGAACATGATGCCGGCGAGCAGTATCGCGGCTCTGCGGCCGACCCGGTCCGCGATGATGCCCCAAACATAAGAACCAATTACAAGACCGGACAGCGCGCAAAATGGCAA
>Ga0066687_10000212_pt1 | contig 14871 bp, 13 predicted proteins | sample GraSoiAngelo_136_FD_65630 | JGI IMG/M metagenome (GOLD analysis project Ga0066687, IMG submission 65630) | Grasslands soil microbial communities from the Angelo Coastal Reserve, California, USA - 14_0929_09_20cm | ecosystem: Environmental > Terrestrial > Soil > Grasslands | place: USA... | reverse complement strand
CTTTCACTTGGAGGTAACGCCGGAGAAGATGGACAGGATCCTCGATATCTACCAGAAGAAGACGCAACAGTGAAGACCCTTTATAGCCCGACGCCGTTGGTCACGCACCCGGACGAAGTACGCATCATCTCTAGGCGCTTCGGGCAAGGCGCGCAGGATATCGATCGCTACATTGCGCTCGACGGATACAAGGCAGCGCGCAAAGCTCTGGAGATGCAGCCTGACGACATCATCAATGAAGTGAAGGCGTCTGGCTTGCGTGGTCGAGGGGGCGCTGGATTCGCGACTGGAATGAAATGGTCTTTCATCCCCAAGCAATCAGAGGCTCCGAAGTACATTCTCATCAACGGCGATGAGAGCGAGCCTGCTACCTGTAAGGACCGCTTGCTTGCTGAATACGATCCGCACGCAATCATCGAGGGCACGCTCATTGCCGGTCTGGCAGTGGGCGCGAAGCTTGGCTTCATTTATCTGCGCGGTGAGTATCGATATCTACTCGAGATCATGGAGAAGGCCGTAGCCGACGCCTATGCGAAGGGCTTTCTTGGCAAGAACATTTTCGGCAGCGGCTGTGAGTTCAACATTCTGACTCACACCGGAGCTGGGGCCTACGAAGTCGGTGAAGAATCCGCGTTGATGGAGTCACTCGAAGGCAAACGCGGATTGCCGCGTCTCAAGCCGCCCTTCCCTGCTATTAAGGGCCTTTATGGCGGTCCTACGGTCATTAATAATGTTGAGACCATCGCCACCGTGCCTCCAATCATCCTGAACGGCGGCAAGTGGTATGCAAGCTTCGGCCCGAATGAGAAAAATGGAGGCACACGCCTCACCTGTCTGACGGGTCACTTCAATAAACCGGGTGTCTACGAATTGCCGCTTGGGTATCCGGCGAAGAAAATGATTTATGACGTGGGCGGCGGCATCCCCAACGGACGCAAGCTGAAAGCTTTCGTTCCTGGCGGGTCTTCAACTTTTCTCCTCACACAGGAAGAAGCTGAGTCTGCCACCATGGATTACGACTGGTTCGCCAAGCGCGGCGAGTTTCTCGGTTCTGGTGGAGTCGTTGCCATCGATGACCAGACCTGCATGGTCAGGGTAGCTCTCCGCATCATGAAGTTTTACCGGCACGAAAGTTGCGGTTGGTGTATCCCGTGCCGCGAAGGTACCGACTGGTTGGAAAAAACGCTCGCACGTTTCCATGACGGTGGCGGCGTGCATAAAGACATCGATCAGATCTTATATCTCGCGAACAACATGGCTGGACGAACTTTTTGCGCTTTGGGAGATGCGGCTGCGTTCCCCACAATCTCGATTGTGAAGAAATGGCGCCACGAGTTCGAGGACCATCTCGATGGCAGGCAGTGTCCATTTGAGGCAGCATCGAGAGAGATGGCCATCGCTTAAGGAAATCATAAAGATCTCGCAAATGGCTGACGTAACGATTACCGTCGACGGCAAGAAAGTCACCGCACCCGCGGGCACGCTTCTGATTGAAGCGTGCAAGAGCGCTGGTATCGAAGTACCTGCCTTCTGCTACTACCCTGGGCTCTCAGTCCAGGGAGCCTGCCGTATGTGTCTGGTGCGCATCGAGAAGATGCCCAAACTTCAGACCGCGTGCACCGTGCCGATCACCGACGGCATGGCTGTGACAACGGATACTCCAGAAGTTCACCAAGCCCGTAAGGCCACCGTCGAAATTTTGTTGGGAAATCATCCTCTCGATTGTCCTGTATGCGACGCCGGTGGCGAATGCGAATTGCAGGATATGACCTTCGCATACGGCGCTGCCGAGTCTCAGTACATGGAGGCAAAGCAGCACAAAGAGGAACAGCAGTGGTCGCCGGTCGTGTTCTTCGATCGTCCTCGTTGCATTCTTTGCTATCGTTGCGTGCGCGTTTGCGGTGAAGGCATGGACGTGTGGGCGCTCGGCGTGCAGAATCGCGGCGTCACCTCGCTCATCGCTCCCAACCAGCAGGATCATCTCGAGTGCGAAGAATGCGGCATGTGTATCGACATCTGCCCTGTAGGCGCGCTTACCTCTGGGGCGTACCGTTATAAGACCCGTCCCTGGGAGATGAACCACGTCGGCACGATCTGCACGCATTGCGGCGATGGATGTAAGACCACCCTCGGCGTGCGTCGTTCCAAAGGCGGAATGGAGATCGTTCGCGGCGACAACAGGGACAAGAGCGGCATTAATGGCGACTTCCTTTGCATCAAGGGCCGCTACGCTTTCGATTTCGCGAATTCCGATGACCGTATAACGCATCCGCTGGTGCGGCGTGATGGCAAGCTGGTTCCAACCTCATGGGAGCAGGCCATCGATCATATTGCAGATCGCTTCAAGCAGGTCCGTGATTCGCAAGGCGGCAGCGCCATCGGCGTGATTGGTTCCAACCGTACGACGAACGAAGAGAATTACCTTCTACAAAAGTTTGCGCGGTCCGTTTTGAGTACGAATAACATCGACCATCATCGGACGACCGACTACCCAGCGTTTGCAAAAGCAGTTGCCGGCAAGCAGAAGATAACGGCCACCCTGCGTGAGACGATGACTGCGCCGGCCATACTCCTGATCGGCAACGATCCCACGGAACAGCATCCACTATTGGCGTGGAATCTGCGCACCAATCTTCGCATCCACAATTGCCGGATCTACATCGTCAATTCGGGCGACATCAAGCTGCGTCGGCAGGCTCGCGCCTACGCGCAAGTTCCGGTGGATGGTGGCGAGAGCTCGATGGTTCAATACCTCGCGGGCAATGACTCTGCCAGCAGCCAGCTCCTGTCTGAAAACCTTACGCGCGAGGCACTGCGCGATTTCCGCGACAAGCTCAAGAGTGAGAAAGAACTGATCGTCATTTTTGGCTCCGAGGTCCGTGGCGACGACATTGTCACGCTGGTGAATTGGAGCTCCGCGCAGGGTGCCAAGTTCATTTGTCTTGGTGACTACTCGAATTCCCGCGGCGCGGCTGATATGGGTCTATATCCCGATCTGCTCCCCGGATTCACGTCGCTCTCAAGCAATTCGCCATTCACGGAAGAGTACGGTTCCTCGATGCCACGACAGGCTGGGCTCGACATTGAAGGCATGTTCAGCGCTGCAAAGTCGGGCAAACTGGGTGCCCTGTATGTAGTCGGAGCAAATCCAGTAGCTCGTTACAACATCGATCCATTCGCGCTGAAGAACACTTTCGTTGTCGTGCAGGACATGTTCATGACTGAGACTGCAACCACCGCCGAAGTTATTCTTCCGGCTGCGAATGCCTACGAGAAAGCGGGCAGCTATACCAATACCTACGGTGATCTTCAGCTTTTGAGGAAGGCAGGCGACTTGGCGGGTGTTCGCACTGACTTCGAGTTGATCGTGCGCATTGCCGATCGCATGGGAGTTGACGTGCACAAACTAATTCCCTTCGGCAAAGGGCTTCGTGCCGATATGGGACAGAGTCGTGGAGCGCAGTCTGGAGAAGCGGACCAACACGCAGTATGGCTAACTGCGCGTAACCTCGAACCCAAACTGAGCCCGTTCGATCCGGAAGCGTTGCTCGACGAGATCCAACGGCTTGTGCCTGGATACGATTTCTCACGGCTGAATCTGTTTGCCGGCGGTGATGTTCACACACACGCGCCGGAGTTCAGCTCTATCTCACAAACTCCATCGCCGGAAAGCATCGTTCCGGCCAACGACACGCTGTTCACCTCCGGCACGCTCGGGCGGTACTCGCACACCTTGAATTCGGTGATCGAGAACCGGCGAGCCACTCCGGTCGAAGCAGAGATTCCGGCCGATTAGCTGTTCGGTTCCACCTGGTTTATTTAGAGGTCTGCAGTTGATCGCGGGCATGACTGCCCGCTTACCAGATCCGGTTGAGCTCAACCAGATCTGCATAGCGGTTCAGAACTGATTACAAATTGGAATTAATTCAATACATCGCTTTTGCGGTCATTAAGATCGCTCTCTTGCTCTTCATCCTGCTAACCGCGGTGGCCTACATTGTGCTGATGGAGCGCAAGGTTATCGCTCGCATGCAGAACCGCTGGGGCCCCAATCGCGTTGGACCCTTCGGCTTGCTTCAGCCGCTGGCTGACGGCATCAAGTTCATTCTGAAAGAAGACATTATTCCGGACAGCGTCTATAAGCCCCTGTATATCGCTGCCCCGATGATCGCCCTGATTCTTTCACTGATCTCGATTTCGATTATTCCATTTGGTGGCGACTGGTATGTCGCGGGCTATCATATTCCCTTGCAAACGGCCGCCTTCTGGACCGGCAGCGGGATTCAAGACATCAACATCGGCCTGCTGATAATTCTCGGTATCACTTCGCTAGGCGTTTACGGCGTTGCCCTCTCAGGATGGTCCTCCAATTCAAAGTATTCCCTGCTCGGATCCCTGAGGGCGAGCGCGCAGCTCATCAGCTATGAGTTGGCGCTCGGTCTCTCGTTGGTCGGCGTGCTGCTTCTTGCCGGAAGCCTAAGCCTGCGTCAGATCGTTGATTCCCAAGCCGGGTCGCTGCTGCACTGGCACTTCTTCGGCGGGCTACAGTTCGTCGCTTTCTTTATTTACATTATGGCGGCATACGCCGAGACAAACCGTATCCCATTCGACCTCCCAGAAGCGGAGACTGAGCTGGTTGCCGGCTACCACACTGAGTACAGCGCCATGAAATTTGCCATGTTCTTTATGGCCGAGTACTGCAACATGGTGACCGTTGCCTGTCTGGCGACGTTGCTCTTCTTCGGCGGTTGGCACAGCCCGCTTGAGGGGCTTCATCTTCCTGTGCCGCCGATCTGGCTAATCATTTCACCGCTGTTCTGGTTCTTCGTCAAAGTGTTTTTCTTTATCTTTGTGTACATCTGGATTCGCGGGACGCTTCCGCGCTTCCGCTACGATCAACTGATGTCGTTTGGCTGGAAGTTCCTGCTGCCTCTATCGATTGCAAACATTGTGGTCACCAGCCTGGTGCTGGCATTGCGGTCCTAAGTTTTCGGAACAGAAATGCTCCACACGATTTTGTTTCTCATCTTCGCGGGAATCTGTGTGGCGGGAGCTCTTAATTTCCTGCTCCAACGCCATCCTGTGAACAGCGCCTTATCGCTGATCGTTGTGATGGGATCGCTCGCGCTCCTGTTTCTGCTATTGGGTGCAGAGTTCGTAGCTGCCGTTCAGATAATCGTCTACGCGGGCGCCGTGATGGTGCTCTTCGTCTTCGTCATCATGCTGCTGAATGCCGGCGAAGAGGAGAGGACGCGCGGCAGCCGCGTTGCTCTCTTCCTGGGCGTGCCCGGTCTGATCGCGCTTTTTGGATTGTTGTGCTGGACGCTTTCAGCCTCGCGCTTCCAACTTGGACAAGTGCAGATCGGCGGCTATTACGTTCCCACGCAGGAGCTCGGCATCGCTCTCTTCCGGGAATTCCTCCTGCCCTTTGAGATCACGTCTGTGCTGGTGCTGATTGCCATCATGGGAGCAGTGGTGCTGGCTCGGAAGGAGCGCCCATGATTCCACTGTCCTGGTATCTGATTCTTAGCGCGATTCTGTTTGCCATCGGCGTGGCTTCGTTTCTAATCAAGCGGAGCATCATCACCATTTTTATGTCGATTGAGCTAATGCTCAACGCAGTGAACTTGACGTTCGTAGCCTTCGCCAACCACTGGCACCAGGTAAGCGGACAGGTGTTCGTCTTCTTTGTAATGGTCGTAGCTGCAGCAGAAGCAGCTGTGGGGCTGGCGATCGTTCTGGCTGTGTTCCGTACCCGCGAGACCTTGAATGTGGATCAGGTAAACCTCCTCAAACTATGAATTCAGGTCCCAATTTCAATTTGTGGGTGATCCCGATCCTGCCGCTGATTGGCTCGGCCATCAACGGCATTTTCGGCAAGCGCTTCCCTCGCAATCTGGTAGCGACGGTGGCATTGTTCTTCCCCGGAGCAGCGTTCGCATATGCAGTCTGGGTCGTAAGCCAGTTTGCCGGCCTATCGCAAGCGCAGATCCCGCACATCGAGCGTCTTTTTTCCTGGATCGAAGCCGGGGGATTCCGAGTTGACTATGGATTTTACCTCGACCAGCTTTCGGTGACGATGTTGCTGATCGTGACCGGTGTCGGCTTCCTAATCCATATCTATTCCGTGGGGTACATGGCAGAGGAAGGCGGCTATTACCGCTTTTTCTCTTACCTGAATCTATTCATGTTCTTCATGCTGATGCTCATCCTGGCGCACAGCTATCTGTTGATGTTTGTCGGATGGGAGGGCGTCGGCTTAGCTTCGTATCTGCTGATCGGATTCTTCTTCCTGAAGCAATCAGCAGCCCAGGCAGGGAAAAAAGCATTCATCACCAACCGAATCGGAGACTACGGTTTCCTGCTCGGAATGTTCCTGCTGATCAAGCACTTTGGGACATTGGATTACGACAAGGTTTTCAACGCAATCTCTGGACTGCCCGTCGAAACCGGGGTTGGCATGCTCACAGCGACGGCGCTGCTGATGATGGTGGGAGCTACCGGCAAGTCGGCGCAGATTCCACTCTACGTCTGGTTACCCGATGCGATGGAAGGCCCCACTCCCGTTTCGGCGCTGATTCACGCCGCGACCATGGTGACGGCGGGTATATACATGATCGCGCGCTCGAACATTCTGTTTCTGCATGCTCCCATAGCCATGCGCGTAGTTGCGATCATCGGTGCGTTGACTGCGATCTTCGCAGCCAGTATTGGCCTGGTTCAAAACGACATCAAACGTGTTCTTGCCTACTCTACCGTTTCGCAGCTGGGCTACATGTTCATGGCTTGCGGAGTGGCAGCGTTCTCTGCAGGCATCTTTCACCTCATGACTCACGCCTTCTTTAAGGCATTGCTCTTCCTTGCAGCAGGTTCGGTGATTCACGCGCTCGGCGGCGAACAGGACATGCGCCACATGGGCGGCCTGCGGAAGCTCATCCCGTGGACATTCTGGGTGATGACGATCGCTACGTTTGCCATCGCGGGATTCTTTCCACTGAGTGGCTTCTTCTCTAAAGACGAGATCTTGTGGAAGGCATTTTCCGACAAGACCCATGGCAGCCGGGTGTTTTGGCTTATTGGCCTGATCACCGCAGGCATGACCTCTTTCTATATGTTTCGGCTGTGGTTTTTGACATTCTTCGGCGAACGTCGTGAGGCTGTGCACAACGAACACGAGGAGCCTACAGGTGCAGTGCATGCACCTGATTCAACTCCAGCAAATGTTGGACACCAATCTGGTACACAGCACGCACACGCTGCGGCCCATGGTCGCAGCGGTCATGGTGGGCACGTTCACGAGAGCCCCTGGGTCATGCTCGGCCCGTTGGTCGTTCTTGCAATCGGCTCGGCTGTAATGGGATGGGTTGGATGGCCCGAAGCTTTGGGCGGTAAAAATCACATAGACAAGTTCCTCGCGCCTGTGTTCCACACGAGTTCGGAACCGGCCCGATCTGCCGAGAACTTTTCTGCGACAGAGCCGCAGAAGAGCGATAGTCCGCAAGATGAGATTGTTCTTGAACGCACTCTGGCAGCTGTTTCCTTGGCAACAGCGCTTGCGGGTTTGGGTCTGGCCTGGCTCTTCTACGTCCGTCGTCCAGAGCTTCCCGACCGGATTGCTTCGAGCATGAAAGGTGCCTATCGCACGCTTCTGAACAAGTACTGGGTCGATGAAGCCTATTACTCGACTTTAGTGAATCCAGTTGTGGATGGTTCGCGCAGGGTGCTCTGGCGCGGAGTAGACGTTGGCATCGTCGATGCGCTGGTGAACGGAACAGGCACCGTCTCCAAGGAATTGTCAGGTGTAACTCGACGCATGCAGTCTGGCAGTATTCGTTCCTACGCCGGATGGGTCGCACTGGGAGCCGCTTGCGTGGTTGGCTTCATGATCTGGATGGGTCTACACACATGAGCAAGCTGATTCTCACGCTGATCACGTTTGTGCCTCTGGCTGGAGCCATCCTCTTGATGTTCATGCCCCGCAATGACCGGGTCATTAAGTGGACCGCGCTGATTGTTTCCATTTTGGCGTTCTTGTCCTCACTTCATTTGCCGGCCCACTGGACTCATGGCGCGCCGGGTTTTCAGTTCGCGATAGACGCGCCATGGATCTCCAGTCCCAACATTCATTATCACCTCGGCGTTGATGGCATTTCCGTCTGGCTCGTGCTGCTCACCACGTTTCTTACGCCGTTCTGCGTGTTGATTTCGTGGAAATCAATCCACGGTGCGGTGAAAGAGTTCTTTGTTCTGATGCTGATCCTCGAGACAGCGATGATCGGCGTCTTTGTCTCGCTCGATCTCTTCCTCTTCTACGTCTTCTGGGAAGCCACTCTGATTCCGATGGCGCTGATGATCGGCATGTATGGACACGAGCGGCGTGTCTACGCGGCAGTGAAGTTCTTCCTCTACACCATGGTCGCGTCAGTATTCATGCTGGGCGCGATCATCTGGTTTTACATCCACACCGGCAGCTTCGACTACGTGACGATCCAGAATGCGATCCAAAGTGGGTCGATCTCTGGATTCAACCGCGCGGCTGAGTTCCTCTTTTTTGGGTTCTTTATCGCGTTCGCCGTAAAGGTTCCTCTCTTCCCGTTTCACACCTGGTTGCCAGACGCACACGTGGAAGCTCCGACAGCAGGCTCGGTACTCCTCGCCGGCGTACTGCTGAAGATGGGCACCTACGGATTACTTCGATTCAATGCCACGCTCTTCCCTGCTCAGGCCCACGAACACGCGCTCTGGATCAATGTTCTGGCACTGATTGGAATTGTGTACGGTGCGCTTGTAGCGTTGGTGCAACCGAACATGAAGAAGCTGGTGGCATACTCCTCGGTCAGCCACCTTGGCTTCTGTGTTCTTGGAATCTTCACCTTCACTCAAATTGGAGTTAATGGTGCCGTGTACCAGATGCTCAATCATGGTATCTCCACCGGTGCCCTCTTCATGCTGTTGGGCATGTTGTACGAACGGCGCCACACTTACGAAATCAAGGAATACGGCGGGCTGGCGACATCCATGCCGGTGTATTCGACGCTGTTTTTGATGATCACGCTCTCGTCCGTGGGACTGCCGTTGATGAATGGCTTCGTTGGCGAGTTTCTTATCCTGAGCGGCGCCTTCACCGCATGGCAGTGGTATGGAATCATCGGGACAACGGGAGTCATCTGGAGCGCTGGCTATCTCCTCTGGCTCTATCAACGCACTTTCTTTGGGGAAATCACGCAGCCGGCGAACGCTCGACTGGCAGATGCCGATGGGCGTGAGCGAGTGAGCTTGATTCCCATGGTAGCCATGGCGTTGATCATGGGCGTGGCTTCGCCGTTGTGGATACGCATGATCGATCCATCGGTGGAACACTCATTGCGGCCAAGCTCTGTGGGCACAGCCGCGGCAACTCGATCAGATTTGAACGCGCCACACATTGTTGCGATGGGCAACCCAGCTAAATGACTGCAACTCCTGAACTGAGCTACGTCCGCATTCTGCCCGAGATCATTTTGAGCATCTGCGGCATCGTCGTAATGTTCGTCGAGCCTTTACTGCCGCAGCGCGGCAGCCACAAGTCGCTTGGAGTCTTCTCTTTCGTGGGCACGCTGGCAGCATTGATAGCCTCTTTGTATCAGACGAACTATCCCGGATGGGGATGGTTCAACATGATCCGCGTGGATGAATTCAGCGTATTCTTTCATGTCCTCATCTGCGCGATTTCGGCGGTTGTGATCCTCGCGTCGTTCGAGTATCTCGAAACTCAGGAGATTCGCGGCGGCGAATACTACGCGCTGATTCTGTTTGGCACGGTCGGCATGGTGCTCATGTCGTCGGCAGTCGAACTGGTGCTGATCTTCATAGCTCTCGAAATTTCGTCGATCGCCACCTATGTTCTCGCAGGTTATCGACGCAGAGCGGCGACGAGTGCTGAGTCGTCCATCAAGTATTTCCTCCTCGGCTCATTTGCAACCGCATTTTTCCTCTACGGAGTTGCGCTGATGTTTGGTGCAACTGGATCTACGAGCATTTACACAATCTCCAGCGCGCTCCAGTCTGGACAAGTGACACTCGGCGCCTCCTCTGTCCCAGTGAGCTATAGTCTCGCCTACGTTGCCGTCGCACTGATGTTTGTTGGTCTCGGCTTCAAAGTTGCTTCCGCGCCGTTCCACATTTGGACTCCGGATGTGTATGAAGGCGCGCCTGCTCCAGTAGTAGCTCTCATGTCCACGGGCCCCAAGGCTGCTGCTTTCGCCGTTATGCTCCGCATCCTCTTTGGCGCTGGGATTGATACAAGCAAAGCTTGGTTCTGGCTGGTGTGGATCTCTGCCGCACTCTCGATGACGCTCGGCAATTTGGGAGCGCTTCTGCAGAGCAATGTGAAACGTATGCTGGCGTATTCCTCGATCGCCCACGCGGGATATCTGTTAGTTGCATTTGCAGCAGTGATCGCTCCCAACGCTCGCGACACAGGTATCTCTGCGGCCATCTTCTACGCTGCTGCGTATGCGGCCATGAACGTAGGCGCTTTTGCTGTGGTATCGCATTTCGCGCGCCACGGCGAACGCTACGTCAACTTCGAAGACTATGCCGGATTGGGAAAACGATCTCCGATCCTGGCTGCAACGCTCTCCATCTTCCTTCTTTCGCTTTTGGGACTTCCGGCGACGGGAGGCTTCTTCGCAAAGTTCTATGTCTTCAATGCCGCCATCAAGAGCGATCTGATCTGGTTGACCGTTATTGGGCTTATCAACAGCGCGATCGCCTCGTATTACTACCTGCGTCTTATTGTCGTGATGTACATGTACGAACCGCAACCGGGCGAGGAGAAGCTACAGTTGAGGGCTGCTCCTGGACTCACGGCCGCCCTCGTGATCACGGCCATCATCACGATCTGGCTGGGGGTGAGACCTGCTGGCGTCCTCGACTATGCAACCCGCGGCGCTTCAAGATTGCTGCCAAGCTTTCAACAGAGCTCGAACTTATCGCGCTAACTGCTTCGCATAAACATCCTTTCTCGCACGCAATCGGCGTACACGTGGGATCTTCGTTCGCTGCCTTCTTCACGCAAGAGCCAACCTGAATTGCGTCCATTGAGTTCTAAGTTGCTGAAGAAGAAGGATTCTCAATGCGGAAGGCATTACTCTCATCTGCGCTATTGTTTCTTGCCTGTTCGTTTACTTTCTCCCAGGCAAATGCCGGCCAGCAAGAGACAACCGCTGCACCCGGCGCAACGCCGGCCGCCCATGATCCTGCACAGCCTCAGAACCAGATGCCGCCTGACACGAAGGCTCCGGCCCCGACGGCGACTTCGCCCGGACCATCACAAACCAGTCCCGCTCCCAGCGCTACGGCCGCGCACTACATTTCCGGCGGGACCACCATCCGGGCAAACCTGGACACGCCACTATCAACCAGGACTTCCAAGATCGGCGATCGCTTTACCGCAACTGTAACCGCCCCAATACAGGATTCTGCGGGCAATATCATCATTCCCATCGGCTCCAAAGTGAACGGGCAGATTACTGAGCCTTCCGACGAAAGGTTGGCCAGCGCCATAAAAGGGATGGGACACCTGAACCTGCGGTTTACCAACATACAGCTTGCGAACGGAGCTGACATTCCAATCAATGCCACTCTGCTCTCGGTTCATAGGGCTCAACCCATGCGCGCTTCGCCCGATGGTGCCTCTCAAACCGCGAGCACCGCTATCGGAGCAAATACGGCGCTGTCGCGCGCCTTCGGTCCGCCGATCAAGGGAGTAGCCGTCGGCAATCTATCTGGCGGTGGTTATGTACTTTCGACCAGCGGCAAGCAGGTAGACCTTCCAGCGGATTGCGGACTGCGCCTGCGTGTAGATCGGGATACGCCTTTGCCTTAAGAAATTCAATACCGTGTGGAATTCGCCTAGCGACGACCGACGGTATCAGCCGGATCTTGCCGCTGAAACGCGAAACAGCGAAATTAACAGTGAATTTTTTGGAATCGCGGACTGCGAATGAAGGATAATTTCGCGCAATCACCTACCGAGCAATCGTTTACGAGAAACGCATCATTCCATCGTTCGCTCCGGAACAGTGAATAACAGTGAATTAACAGCGAATTGGTTCTTCACAATCCGTTGCTCATCACCATCCTCCTCCGCGAAATTGGACTCCCTACTGCAGAGTTTCATCTCCACAAAATTGCACACTTCCTGTGGCCTCCACTTGTGAGTGTGGCAGCAGCGAACATAGTTCGCTGGTGATGCAGTGGACAATCAGGTGCTAAGAATCCCCATCCGCAAACTGACTATTTTTTTCCCGCCGTTAAGTCATATCTGCCTTGGCTTTGTTTTGTGACACGGTCATCGTCGTGTCGTATGACATCCCACCGCACGTAAATCATGTACAGCACGACAAGAACGTTCACGATCAGAACCGTCCAGTGCATGGCATTTGGATGCCTGATGAGGCCGATGATCTCCAGTGGCAGATAAGCCGATCCGGAAATAATGGCGAACCATTCTGCCCATGCCCGGGCATGCCAGAGGCCGTAGGCCTCAATAAATCGAATGAGCGCATAAGTGAATCCCACACACGCTACCGCTACAATCTTTTTGTCACTGACCCGATCAGCGGCATTCAGGAAGGCCTGAACAAAACGGTGTGCAGGGTTCAGATGAAGAGACTCGATAACCTTTTCCGCAACGTCACCGATGTCTTTGTGCAACAGCGTGAACAGGGCAAAGCCTGCAACCACCGCAAGCACGCCCTTAGTCATCTCGAGCAGCGCGACGGCGCGCAGGCCGGCAAGGTGCGTCTTATGCGCATGCAGCGCGGTCTCTTCGGATCTTTGGGGTGGTGATGATTGCGCGATACTCATTCAATCTGAGATTACACCCGCACCTGTTTCCTTATGTATGTGAGATGCACGCGTCGCCACTGGATTCCGAGGAGACGAGGGACGGTAGCGAATCGCCCGATAAGAGCTGTGGCCCGGGCTGCGGAGCGATTCTTTCTGTTACAAATCGAAAGCGTCGGAGCCGCCAGGTTTCGGCGCAAGGTTCCGCTCACCTTCCAGCGAGCTCCCCTCAAAGGCAGCCGTCAAGCAGCGGGGACGTAGTTCAGTTAGTTAGAACGCTGCCTTTCAATAAGGTGTACGAGTTCTGCAGTTTGTTTGTGCGCTGACATCTCTCGTTGTTTTCGTCCCGCTCTGCTTTTTTGCCATTAGACCATCTCCTCTCTGGGTGATAGATCGTTTGCGCACAACGAGTGGCTCAAAAAGGTTTTGCCTGTTCGAGCACCTCAAATTGTGGGACCCTACTGCTTCGAGGAAGGCGCTTGAGTTCGGATCACGCCGCCGCTTGTTTGGTCTGCTGAATGAACATCAACAGGTCGAAATTAATCTGGTCAGCGTTCGTCGTTGGCATTCCGTGCGGGAAACCTTGGTATACCTTTAGCTTCGCGTTCTTCACAATTTTCGACGACATCAGAGCCGCCGCACCAATTGGAACAATCTGATCGTCATCGCCATGCATAATCAGTGTGGGAACGTCGATCTTCTTTAAATCTTCTGTGAAATCCGTCTCAGAGAACGCCTTGATACAGTCGTAATGCGCTTTAACCCCGCCCATCATCCCTTGCAACCACCAGTGCTCGCGGACGCCTTCCGAAATCTTGGCTCCCGGACGGTTGTAGCCGTAGAAGGGTAGCGTAATGTCCTTATAAAACTGCGCCCGATCTGCCACGAGTTGGGCTCGGAGGCCATCGAACACCGAGAGGGGCAGACCGCCGGGATTCTTTTCGGTCTTTAACATGAGTGGCGGCACTGCGCTGATGAGCACAGCCATAGCGACACGTTTTGTGCCATGCCGTCCGATGTAGCGAGCGACTTCTCCGCCACCGGTGGAGTGGCCCACGTGGATAGCGTTTTTCAAATCAAGTTTTTCGCTGAGGGTCGCCAGATCATCGGCGTAGGTGTCCATCTCATTACCATCCCATGTCTGAGTGGAGCGGCCGTGCCCACGCCTGTCGTGCGCTATGACTCGGTGGCCGTGCTGGCCGAAATACAGCATTTGTCCGTCCCAGTCATCCGCTGTGAGCGGCCAGCCATGGCTGAAGACGATTGGCTGTCCCTTTCCCCAATCCTTGTAGTAGATCTGTGTACCGTCCTTCGTTGTAATCGTCGGCATAGCTTCTTCTCCTGTAGCTGTTTTCCCAATTGCGTTGTCTACGTTCAGAAGTTGGGCGATTTGTGAGTTGCGGTTATCTCGATGTCGCAGCGGAGACGGAGAGCGAGTTGATGCGGAATCTCTTTACTCCGCTAAAGCCAAGCACGACGAAGAGCAACAGAACGATGCCTTGCGTGATTACGAAGGGCGGTTCGGACTGCGTTGGAGCCAGAGCTTTGAGCGCAGGAACCTTCATGAATGACTGCACGACCAACACGAATACATTGAAGTAGAGCGCCAAAATAGCACTCAACACATAAGTCGAGCGCCAGGCGCCAGACAAGTGACGGACATACCGCGCGAAGATCGCAATTGCCAGCACCACGAGCGAGATGCCGCCGATGATGTGCGACGGCAAAAGTTTGGGAAATGGGAAGAAGAGAAATCCCGTGGCGCTGGTTAGCACCGTAGTGGTGAGGAAGAATTTCGTCCATCCTTCAAGCCGCTTTCCCCCAAGTAGCCCGAAGGCGATAACGAATCCCGAGATGATTCCAGCCAAACTGATCAAAACGTGTAATAAGGTGAGCGTAGTCATTTCTCCTCCTTCACGTGGTCATTTCGCAGTATTCAGTTTCACTTGGGTCAATCTGCGAATGTCCTGCCGTTGGACGTTGCGAGGTGGACGCGTGGGCGGCTTCCATCGACTGTGGTTCGTTCTCATAGGATTCTTC
>Ga0066687_10000210_pt1 | contig 14892 bp, 14 predicted proteins | sample GraSoiAngelo_136_FD_65630 | JGI IMG/M metagenome (GOLD analysis project Ga0066687, IMG submission 65630) | Grasslands soil microbial communities from the Angelo Coastal Reserve, California, USA - 14_0929_09_20cm | ecosystem: Environmental > Terrestrial > Soil > Grasslands | place: USA... | reverse complement strand
CGGACGCCCGTGGCGCCAGGGGACGATCGACGTCGCGATCGGCGCGGCCGGCGTCGTCGTGCTGCAGGATCTGATCGGTGAAAGCGATCCGATCGGGCATGTGCTGCGCTCGACGGTGATCGCCGTCGCCGACGAGATCGCCGGCGCGGCGCAGCTCGTCGCCGGGAAGCTCGACCGCGTGCCGGTGACGGTCGTACGCGGCCTCGACGTTCGCGGGAACGGGCGGGCGACCGACATCCCGGTTCCCGCCGAGCGCGATCTCTTCCGTTAGCGTGGTCGCGTGAGCGAAGACCTCATCGCCGCAGCGAACGATGAGCTGCGCGCGCTCGGGTACCAGGCGCGCGACCTGGCGGTCCATCCCGCGCCGCGCGGGAAGGCGCTGCTCAAGGGCAACAAGCTCCTGAGCCCGCTGAGCGACGAGCCGGAGACCCTGCTTCGGGTCGTCCGCGAGCTCGTCCCGACGAGCACGGAGCTCGGCACCGGCATGTTGCGGCCGGCCGACCTCCGTGCGAGTCTCTGAGGGAAATGGTGACCACGGCCGCGCAGGACCGGATGCGCGCCATCGTCGAGGCCGGGATCGCGCTCAGCTCGGAGCTCTCGCTCGACGCCGTCCTCCAGAAGCTCGTCGAGACGGCGGCGGAGCTCACGGGCGCGAGGTACGCGGCGCTGGGAGTGCTCGACGCGACGGGCGCGCGACTGGAGCGATTCCTCACGACGGGGATCGATCCGGCGACGCACGCGCTCATCGGCGACCTGCCGACCGGGCGCGGCATCCTCGGCGTCCTCATCCGCGACGCGGAGCCGTTGCGGCTGCACGATCTCTCCGAAGATCCGCGCTCGGTCGGCTTCCCGCCCGACCATCCGCCGATGCACACCTTCCTCGGCGTGCCGGTGAGCCTTCGCGGTGTGGCGTACGGCAACCTCTATCTCACCGAGAAGAACGCCGGGGACTTCACCGGCGAGGACGAGGAGACGGTTCTCCTGCTCGCCTCGCAGGCGGCGGTCGCGATCGAGAACGCGCGGCTGTACGAGTCGGCGACGCGGTGGTCGACGCAGCTGGAATCCCTCAATGAGGTCGCAGTCGCGCTCGTCTCCGAGATCGAGCTCGTGCCCCTGCTCGACCTCGTCGCGGACCGGCTGCGCGAGCTGCTCCACGCCGACAGCGTCTCCATCGCACTGCCCCACGGCGACGGGCTGCGCATCGAGGCGGCGGCTGGGCTCGAGGCGGAGAACGTCGTCGGCATGCTGATCCCCGCGCGCTCGAAGTCGATGCGCGTGCTCGAGCGCGCACACAGCGAGCGGGTCGACTCGGTGCTCGACGATCCCGAGATCGACCAGGAGTCCGCCAGGCGCCTGCAGATGCGCACCGCGTTGTACGTCCCGCTCGTCCTCCGCGGCACGCCGATCGGCGTGGTCACCGCGCGCGACAAGCATGGTCCCGATCCGCGCTTCTCCGCCGAGGACGTTCGGCTCGCCGAGGTGTTCGCGCAGCGCGCGACCGTCGCCGTCGACCTCTCGCGCCGCGTCGCCCGTGACGCGCTCAAACGGGTCGTCGCGATCCAGGAGCTCGAGCGGCGCCGGCTCGCGCGCGAGCTGCACGACGAGACGGGCCAGGCGCTCACCTCGATCCTCCTCGGCCTGCGCACCGTCGAGGAAGCGCACGGGGAGGAGGGCCTGCGGGCGGCCGTGGCCGAGGTTCGCGAGCTCGTCCGGTCGACGTTGCAGGACGTGCGGCAGCTGGCCGTGGAGCTGAGGCCGACCGCGCTCGACGACTTCGGGCTCGTTCCCGCGCTCGAGCGGTTGACCGAGGCGTTCGGCGAGCAGACCGGCATGGCTGTCGCATTCGAGTCGACGCTCGGCGACCGGCTCGCGCCGGAGATCGAGACCGCGCTCTATCGGATCGTGCAGGAGGCCCTCACGAACGTGGTCAAGCACGCCCGCGCGCGGAGCGTCAGCATCGTGCTCGGCGAGAAGGCCGATGCGGCCACGCTCGTCGTCGAGGACGACGGCGGCGGCTTCGATCCCGCGCGCCCGCGCGATGGCGGACTCGGCCTCCTCGGCATGCGCGAGCGCATGGAGCTCGTCGGCGGCCGCCTCACGGTCGAGTCGAGGCCCGGCGCGGGCACGACGCTCGTCGCAGAGGTCCCGATCCTGTGATCCGCGTCATCGTCGTCGACGACCACACGCTCGTCCGCTCCGGTCTGCGGCTCATGCTCGAGGCCGAAGAAGACATCACCGTCGAGGACGAAGGCGGAACGGCAGACGAGGCGGTGCGCCTCGCTCGCCTGCACAAGCCCGACGTCGTCCTCCTCGACGTCGTCATGCCGGGTCGCAGCGGGCTCGACGCGGTCGCCGAGATCAAGGAGGCAGCACCGAAGGCGGAGGTCCTCGTTCTCTCCATGCAGGACGACCCGAGCTACGTGCGCGAGGCGTTCGCGGCCGGCTCGAGCGGCTACGTGCTCAAGGATGCCGCCGACACCGAGCTCGTGACCGCCGTCCGGGAGGTCGCCGCCGGCCGGCGCTACGTCCATCCGACCCTCGGCGCGCGGCTCGCGGCGGCGGAGGCGGACGCGGTGTCGCGTGCGGCCGCCGACCCTCTGTCGGAGCGCGAGCGGGAGGTCCTCCGCCTCCTCGCCCTCGGGCACACGAACCAGGAGATCGCGAAGATGCTCTACATCTCGGTGCGGACCGCCGAGACGCACCGGGCGCACATCATGCAGAAGCTGCGGCTCACCACCCGCGCCGAGCTCGTCCGCCATGCCCTCCGGCAGGGCCTGCTGGACGAGAGCGAGACGTAACGAGGGCTGCGGCTTTCCCGAGGACCGCTCCGAGGCGCCACCGATGCCTCTCGGCGAGGCCGCGACCACGATGATCTCCATGGAGAGCTTCGCCGTCCTCTGGAGCGACGAGACCGGGCACACGCCTCAGGCGGGCCGCCTGGAGCTCGACGAGGACGGGCTCTATTTCCACGGCCACGAACGGGTCTGTGCGCTCCGCTACGATGACCTCGAGTCGGTCAAGGTCGCGAGGGACTCGAAGCTTCGCCTCGCGGGGCGCCCCGTCCTCGTGCTGGAGCTCGCCGGCGCGGGAGCGGTACGGATCGGTAGCCTCGGCGGCGTGGGCGTGCTGTCCGAGCTCGCCGAGCGTCTGGGCCGCCGATGCAGGGGCGCGTCTCCGGTCGCCCACGTTCGTCCCCGCATCGCCGTCAAGCCGACCACCTAGGTGGCGACGATCGGGGCAAGGCCGCTGCCGGCCGAGGAGCTGCGGCTGATCGACGCGTACTGGCGTGCCGCGAACTACGTGTCCGTCGGCCAGATCTACCTGCTCGACAATCCACTGCTGCGCGAGCCGCTCGTCCCCGAGCACGTGAAGCCGCGCCTGCTCGGCCACTGGGGCACGACACCCGGGCTCAACTTCGTCTACGCGCACATGAACCGCGCCATCCGCAACTGGGACCTCGATGCGATCTACGTCATGGGCCCAGGCCACGGCGGGCCGGCCGCGGTCGCGAATGCGTACCTCGAGGGGACGTACACGGAGGTGTACCCCGACATCACGCGCGACGAAGCGGGGCTGCGCAAGCTCTTCCGCCAGTTCTCGTTCCCGGGAGGCATCCCGTCGCACGTCGCGCCCGAGACGCCGGGGTCGATCCACGAAGGCGGCGAGCTCGGCTATGCGCTCTCGCATGCATACGGCGCGGCGTTCGACAACCCGGACCTGCTCGTGTGCTGCATCGTCGGCGACGGCGAGGCCGAGACCGGCCCGCTCGCGACGGCGTGGCACTCGAACAAGTTCCTCGATCCGGTCACGGACGGGGCGGTGCTGCCGATCCTGCACCTGAACGGCTACAAGATCGCGAACCCGACGGTGCTCGCACGCGTGGACGACGCGGAGCTGACCTCGCTCCTCGAAGGTTGCGGGCACACGGTGCACTGGGTCGACTCGGCCGATCCCGATGATGCCCACCGGCAGATGGCCGCCGTCCTCGACGTCGCCGTTCGGGAGATCGTGGCCGCGCAGCGCGCGGCCCGGCTCGACGGCGTGTCCGAGCGCCCGAGGTGGCCGGTGATCGTCCTGCGGACGCCGAAGGGCTGGACGGGCCCGAAGTTCGTCGACGGGCTGCCGACCGAGGGGACGTGGCGCTCGCACCAGGTGCCGCTCGCGGAGACTCGCACCAATCCCGAGCACCTCGCGCAGCTCGAGTCGTGGCTCCGGAGCTACCTGCCGGAGGAGCTGTTCGACGCGCAAGGACGCCTCGTCCCGGAGCTCGAGGCACTGCCGCCGACGGCACATCGCCGGATGAGCGCGAACCCCCATGCCAACGGCGGCCTGCTGCTCCAGGACCTCGTCCTACCGAAGTTCGAGGACTACGCGGTCGAGGTGGCGCGGCCGGCGACGACCTTCGGTGAGGCGACGCGCGTGCTCGGCGGCTACCTGCGCGACGTCATCCGCCTGAACCCACGCACGTTCAGGCTCTTCGGCCCGGACGAGACCGAGTCGAACCGGCTCGGCGCCGTGTTCGAAGCGACCGGCCGGCAGTGGGAAGCGTCCGTGCTCCCGACCGACGAGCACCTCGCGCGCGCAGGCCGCGTCATGGAAGTGCTCTCCGAGCATCAGTGCCAGGGGTGGCTCGAGGGCTACCTCCTCACCGGCAGGCACGGCCTCTTCAACTGCTACGAGGCGTTCATCCACATCGTCGACTCGATGTTCAACCAGCATGCGAAGTGGCTGAAGACGACGCGCGGCATCCACTGGCGGCAGCCGCTCGCGTCGCTCAACTACCTGCTCTCCTCGCACGTGTGGCGCCAGGATCACAACGGCTTCTCGCATCAGGACCCCGGCTTCATCGACCACGTCGTGAACAAGAAGGCGGAGGTCATCCGCGTGTATCTGCCGCCCGACGCGAACACGCTGCTCTCCGTCGCCGACCACTGCCTGCGGAGCCGCCACTACGTCAACGTGATCGTGGCCGGGAAGCAGCCTGCGTTGAACTACCTGTCGATGGACGAGGCCGTTCTCCATTGCACCCGCGGCATCGGGATCTGGGAGTGGGCGTCGAACGACGACGGCGACCCGGACGTCGTCATGGCGTGCTGCGGCGACGTCCCGACGCTGGAGACGCTCGCCGCCGTCGACATCCTCCGTCGCGAGCTGCCGCTGCTGAAGGTGCGCGTCGTCAACGTCGTCGACCTGATGCGGCTGCAGCCGGACAGGGAGCATCCGCACGGCCTGTCCGACGGCGAGTTCGACACGCTCTTCACGATCGACAAGCCGGTCGTCTTCGCCTTCCACGGCTACCCCTGGCTCATCCATCGCCTGACGTACCGGCGGACGAACCATGGGAACATGCACGTGCGCGGCTACAAGGAGGAGGGGACGACGACGACGCCGTTCGACATGGTGATGCTGAACGACCTCGATCGCTTCCATCTCGTCATCGACGTCGTCGACCGCGTGCCGTCGCTCGGCTCCCACGCCGCCGCGCTCCGTCAGCGGATGGAGGACGAGCGCGTCCAGGCGCGGGCGTACACGCGCATCGAGGGCGAGGACCCGCCCGCCGTTCGCGAGTGGGTCTGGCCGCACTGAAGATCCTCGTCGTCAACGCGGGCTCGAGCAGCCTGAAGCTCTCGGTGCTCGACGGCGACGAACTCGTGTGGTCGGGAAGCGAGCTCGGCGACGTCGGCGGCGTCGACGCGGTCGGGCTTCGCATCGTCCACGGCGGAACGGAGTTCGTCGAGCCGGTGGTGATCGACGACGGCGTCGTTCGGCGAATCCAGGCGCTCACGGATCTCGCGCCGCTGCATCAGCCGAAGTCGCTGCGTGCGCTCGAGCTCGTGCGACGCGCGCTGCCGGAGGTGCCGGAGGTGGCCTGCTTCGACACCGCCTTCCATGCGGCCATGCCGGAGCCGGCCGCGACCTATGCGCTCCCGCGGGAATGGCGCCTGCGCTGGACGTTGCGCCGCTTCGGCTTCCACGGCCTCTCGCACGCGTACGCGTCGCGACGCGCCGCCGAGCTCGCCGGCCGCGTGCACGAGGAGTTGCGCATCGTCACGTGCCATCTCGGGGCGGGCGCGTCGCTCGCCGCCGTGCGCGGCGGGCGTTCGGTCGACACGACGATGGGCTTCACGCCGCTCGACGGCCTCGTGATGGCGACGCGCTCCGGCTCGGTCGACCCAGGGCTCATCCTCTGGCTCGAGGAGCACATGGGCATGCCGCCGTCCGAGCTCGCCTCGGCGCTCGAGCACCGCTCGGGGCTGACCGGGCTGGCGGGCACCGGGGACATGAAGGCGATCCTCGAGGCCGAGTCGGCGGGCGACGCGGACGCGCATCTCGCGGTCGAGGTCTACCTCCACCGCCTGCGCGGCGAGATCGCCGCGATGACGGCGGCGCTCGGCGGGCTCGACGTGCTCGTCTTCACCGGCGGAGTCGGCGAGAACGCGGCCCCGATTCGCGCCCGTGCCGCCGCCGGTCTCGGCTATCTCGGCATCGCGGTCGACGCCGAGCGGAACGAAACGGCCGTGCTGGACGCCGACATCGGCAGCGGCGACGCCCGCGTATTCGCGATCGCGGCGCGCGAGGATCTCGAGATCGCGCGCGGCGTGCGCTCAGCGCTTGCGCTCGAAGAGCACGAGCACGGCTAGCTGCTCGTACGCGCTGAAGCGATGGTCCGCGCCCGCGGGGACGAAGCAGGCGTCGCCGACGTTCATCGGGACGCTCTCGCCCTCGACGTCGAGCACGCCCGAGCCCTCGAGCACGACGTAGACCTCGTCGTCGTCGTGCGGTTGCTGCCGGTCCGGCTCGGGCGCGACGAGGACGTAGACGCCGAGCTCGAGACCCGCCGACTCGTGGACGACCTCATACCCGCCGCCGGCAGCGCGCAGCCTCTCGACCACCGATCCGACTCCGAAGGGATGCATCCGGCTCCTTCCTACCAGGACTTGGCCCGACGCTGCGGCGCCTGCCGCGCGACGCGCACCCGCGCGTCGACGGCCACGCATCCATCCGCGAGCGCGAGCACGGGATTGAGGTCGAGCTCCGCCATCTCCGGGACGTCCTCTGCGAGCCGCGACAGGCGCACGAGCAGATCGACGAGGGCATCCTCGTCGGCCGGAGGCGACCCGCGGAAGCCGGCGACCAGCCGGCCCGCCTTGCCCGCGCGCACGAGCTCGCGCGCGTCCAGCTCGGTCAGCGGCGCAAGCCGGAACTGCGCTTGCCCGATCAGCTCGGCGAGGACGCCGCCGGGGCCGAACGCGACGAGCGGCCCGAACACGGGATCCTGGACCGCTCCCGCGAGCAGCTCCGCTCCGCCCCGGATCATCGGCTGCACGAGCACCGGCAGCCCGATGCGGTCGACCGCCGCCCGTACCTCGGTCTCCTCGCCGAGGTTCACGGCGACGCCGCCGGACTCCGTCTTGTGCACGCCGGCGGCGGCGCTCTTCACCACCACGGGATAGCCGAGCTCCCCGGCGGCGGCGACGGCGGCCTCGACCGTGCCGACGACGCGCTCGGCGACGACCGGGACACCGTACGCCTCCAACAACGTCCGCGCCTGCGCCGGATCGAGCCACGTGTCGTCCGCCGTCGCGAGTGCCTCCGCGACGATTGCCTCCGCCGCCTCCCGGTCGACCGTGAGCATCGGCAGCGTCCCGGCCGGACGGCTGAGCCAGTCGCCGCGCTCGACCGCTCGCCCGAGCGCACGCGCTGCCGCCTCCGGGTAGGCGAACCACGGAACGTGCGCCGCGCTGCGGAGGGAGGCGGGTGCGCCCTTCGCCGAGAGGAACGTGCACAGCACCGGCTTGGCGCCGGCGCCGGCCGCCGCGCGGCTGATTGCAGCACCGACGTCCTCCTCCACGATCCCGACGGTCGGGACGAACAAGACGATGACCGCGTCGACACCCGGGTCGGCGAGCACGATCGGCAGGACGTCTGCGAACGACTTCGCGTTCGCGGAGCCGAGCATGTCCACCGGGTTGGCGGTGCTCGCCTCGACCGGCACGACCTCGCGCAGCGCGCGTCGCGTCTCCTCGGTCAGGTCGGGAAGCTCCAGTCCTGCCGTGACGCAGGCGTCGGCGCAGAGGATGCCGAGGCCGCCGGCATTCGTGAGCACGGCCACGCGGCGCCCCTGCGGGACCGGCTGGTCGGAGAGGAGCGCAGCGACGTCGACGAGCTCGTCGAGCGTCTGCGTCCGGATGACACCGGCCTGCCGGAAGAGCGCGTCGACCGCAGCCTCCGATCCGGCGAGCGCGGCGGTGTGCGAGCTCGCCGCCTTGACGCCGGCGCGTGTCGTGCCGCTCTTCATCGCGAGCACGGGCTTCGTGCGCGCGACGCGACGTGCGATGCGCGCGAACGCGCGTGGGTTCCCGAACGATTCGAGATAGAGCATGACGAGCTCGGTGCTCTCGTCCTCGCCCCACCACTCGAGCAGGTCGTTGGACGAGACGTCCGCCTTGTTCCCGATCGACACGAAGGCGGACAATCCGAGCTCGCGCTCCTCGCCGCGCTCGAGCACCGCGAGGCCGAGCGCCCCGCTCTGCGACGAGAAGCCGATCGACCCGGCCGGGAACGCGCGCGGCGCGAAGGTCGCGTTCAGGCGCGTCGCGGCGGACGAGATGCCGAGGCAGTTCGGCCCGATCATGCGCGCGCCGTGCGAGCGCACGAGCTCGAGCAGCCGCTCCTGCCGGGCCCGGCCCTCCGCGCCGATCTCGGCGAAGCCGGCGGAGATGACGACGAGGGCGCGCAGGCCGGCCCCGAGCGCCTCCTCCGCCGCGTCGACGACGTGCTCGCCCGGGAGGCAGATGACGACGAGGTCGACGTCGTCGGGGATGTCGGCGACCCGCCTATACCCGCGTACGCCCGCGACCGGGTCGGCGCCGCGGTTGACCGGGTACGCCGCCCCGGTGAAGTCGCCGGCGAGGACGTTGCGGAAGAGCTCGCCTCCGATCGAGCCGCGGCGAGGAGATGCCCCGATGACCGCGACGCACGACGGCTCGAAGAACGGCCGCAGCGACGCGCGCACGGCGACGTGGTCACGCTCGGCCACCTGCGCGCGGTAATGCGCGGTCGAGGCGATGGGGAAGCGCACCTCGACGGACCCGCTCTCGAGCTCGCGCGTGACGTCGAAGCCGGCGTCGCGGAAGACCACCAGCATGTTCCGGTTGTCGGGCAGCACCTCGGCGACGAACTGCTCGATGCCCGCGTCGGCGGCGAGCGACGCGAGACGCTCCAGCAGACGCGTGCCGATGCCGCGGCCCTGATGGTCGTCGGCGACCGTGAACGCGACCTCGGCCCGGCGCGGGTCGCGGAGCCGCACGAAGTTCGCGAGCGCGACCATGCGGCCCTCGAGCCAGCCGGCGAGCGCGCCGCGCTCCTCCCAGTCGGGATCGAGGAACGGCCGCACGAGCTTCGGCTGGAGCGACGGGAAGCCGTGGAAGCGCAGGTAGCGGCTGCGATCCGAGAGCGACGCGAAGAAGTCGAGCAGTGCCTCCTCGTCCTCCGTGCGCGGCGCGCGCAGGCGCAGCGTGGAGCCGTCCCGGAGGATGACGTCCGTGGCGACGGTATCGATCGCGCTCATGCACGAGGTGTACCTGCCCCGGGCCAGGCCCTGCGACCGGGTTTTCCCGTAGCCTCGGCGCGATGAATCGCGAAGACCTCGCGGATGAACCGCTGGCGCAATTCCACCGCTGGTACGCGGACGCAGGGGCCGCCGTCCCGGCCCCGGAGAAGATGGCGCTCGCGACCGCGGCCGCCGACGGCACCCCGTCCGTCCGGATGGTGCTCCTGAAGCAGGCGGACGAGGACGGTCTCGTGTTCTTCTCCCACTACCCGAGCCGCAAGGGTCGTGAGCTCGAGGAGAATCCGCGTGCGGCGCTCCTCTTCTACTGGGAGCCCCTCGGCCGTCAGGTGCGCGTCGAGGGAACGGTGGCCCGGGTATCGGACACCGAGTCGGACGCGTACTTCGCGACACGGCCGCTCGGGGCCCGGCTGTCGGCGGTCGCATCGCCGCAGAGTCGCCCGGTCGAGTCGCGGGAGTGGCTCGAGCGCCGCGTCGCAGAGCTGGCGGCGGCAGGCGAGCCGGCGCGGCCGGAGTGGTGGGGCGGGTTCCGCCTCGGGCCGGACACGTGGGAGTTCTGGCAGCACGGCGACGACCGGCTGCACGATCGCTTCCGCTACCGCCGCGACGGCCCTACGTGGACGGTGGAGCGGCTCGGGCCCTAGGCGCCGCTTGCGGCGCCGTCATCAGGACGCGCGGGTTTCCCGCGCGTCCGTCTGTGCTGGAGGACTCCCACGCTTGAAGTCGACGCCCTCGCCCTAGTCAAGGATCGACCCAGCGCCGCAAGGCGCTCGTCCCAGCGCGCGCCCATCTCCACGAGCCAGGCGGCCGCGTCGTCGAAAGGCTCCGGCGTCACCCGGTAGCGGGTCTCGCGGCCGACGCGAGTCGGCTGGAGGAGCCCCGCATCCATGAGCACGCCGAGCTGCTTCGCCACCGCCTGGCGCGTCACCGGTAGCTCCGCGGCGAGCTCGGTCGCGGTCGCGCTCCCGCGCGCGGCCACCGTCGCCACGAGCGCGCGCCGCCCCGGGTCGCCGAGCGCGTCGAAGACGCGGTCTACGCGTGCGACGGCGCCCACGCGAGCGCGGACAGCTCGAGGGCCGCTGCGAAATCCGGTGAGGTCTCGCGCACCCGCACCAGCGTGCCGCCGTCGACCTCCTCGAGCTCGAGGACGACCTCGCCGCCGTCGTCCCAGTCGAGCACGAGCCGCTCCTCGGGCTCGGCCTCCCGCACGACGGCCCGGCGCTCCTCGCCGTCACCCCAGCGGAAGACGCCCTCGCCGCCGGGACGCGGGTCGAGCTCGGCCTCGGTGGCGAACCACTCCTCGAGCCGCTCCGGCTCGGTCAGCGCCTCCCACACCTCGCCCGGGTCGGCCGGGACCACGACCTCTCTCTCGACGTGCAACTCCACGGTTGCGTATTATAGAGGTCGTGTCGACCCTCGTGCCGATGGTGGTGGAGTCGGACGGGCGCTACGAGCGCTCATTCGACATCTTCTCGCGCCTGCTCCGGGAGCGGATCGTCTTCCTCGGGACGCAGGTGGACGAACAGTCGGCGAATCTCGTCGTCGCGCAGCTCCTCTTCCTCGAGGCGGAGGATCCGGATGCGGACATCCACCTGTACGTGAACTCGCCGGGCGGCGACGCGTATGCGGGCTTCGCCATCTACGACGCGATGCAGTTTGTCAAGCCGGACGTATGCACGTACGCCGTCGGCATGGCGATGTCGGCCGGCGCGCTCGTGCTCGCGTCGGGCGCGGCCGGCAAGCGGCACGTGCTCCCGAACGCGAAGGTCATGATCCACCAGGGCCGCGCGTCGTCGAGCGGTCAGCCCGCCGACATCCAGATCGCCGCGCGCGAGATCCTCGCGCTCACGCGCAAGTACGCGGAGATCATCGCGCGCCATTCCGGCAAGGACGTCGAGCAGGTGATGCAGGACATCGACCGCGACCGCTTCCTCTCGCCCGAGGAAGCGGTGGAGTACGGCCTCGCCGACTCCGTCCTGTCGATGCGGCAATTCTCACCCGCTTCATAGACGACGACGCAACGCTTCGTCGCGGAACCCCCGCGAAGGAGCACGTCGATGAACGTCATCACCAGCAGACTTCCCGTCCGCGATAGACGCCGTCTTTCGCTCGCGCGTCTCGGCCTGCTCAACGGCGTGCTCGGCGCCGCACTCGTCGGCGCCGGCGTCGCGTCGTACTTCGCGGTCGCGGGCGCGAGCAGCGCGCCCGCCGCGCCCCGCACGGCGACCGTCCAGCGCGGCGTCGTCCTGTCGACCACGTCGGCCACCGGGACACTGCAGGCGGCGCAGGCGCTGAACGTCGGCTTCACGAGCGCAGGGACGATCACCTCCATCGCAGTCAAGGCGGGCCAGCGCGTCGAGCGCGGCCAGATTCTCGGGCACATGGATTCCACCTCTGCGCGCCAGGCCGTGCAGCAGGCCGAGGCAGCGGTCGCGAACGCGCAGGCGCAGTACGAGCAGACGCTCACCGGCGAGAGTGCGCAGCAGCGGAAGCAGGACGCGCTCACGATCACGCAGGCGCAGCAGGCGCTCTCGGACGCGCGTGCCTCGGCGCGGCAGGACGCGCGGCAGTCGGCGGCATCCGTCGCGCAGGCGAACCGTCAGCTCGCCGTCGACCAGGGCCAGGAGAAGGTCGACCTCTACCAGCAGCAGAAGGACCGCGCGACGTATGCGACCGAGGCGGATGCACAGGCGGCGATCGACGCCGACAAGGCGCAGCTCGCGGCCGACCAGGCGAAACAGCAGTCCGACCAGCAGTCGCAGCTCGACCTGCAGCATCAGCAGAGCGTCGACCGGGCGAACCTCTCACTGGCGCAGGCCGACCTCTCGCAGGCGCAGGCCGCGCACGACGCTGCAGGCGCTGCCTCCGACCAGTCCCAGGTGGACGATTTCACCAGCGCCGTCAACAACGACCAGAACCAGCTCGACACGCTCGCGAAGACGCTCAGCGCCGACAGCTACGCCGTCAGCCAGGACAACACGAAGGTCACGAACGACCAGAACGCGCTCGCGGCGCTGCAGAACGACACGAAGACGATCCGCGCGGACGAGGCGAAGATCGCCTCCGACCGACAATCGGTATCGAGTGCGAGGCTCACCGCCGCCGCCACCACCGCCCGGGACTCCCAGACGGTCGCCGGCGACCTGCTCGCGCTCACCTCGGCGCACGCATCCGTCGCGACGAAGCAGGCGCCGGCGACGGCGGCCTCGCTCGCAGCCGCGCTCGCGTCGGTCGTCAACGCGCAGGTCGGCCTCGCTACGGCCCAGAAGGTGCTCGCGGACACCGTCCTGCGCGCGCCGATCGCGGGGACGGTCGCGTCCGTCAACGGCGCCGTCGGAGCGGCGCAGTCGGGCGGCGGCAACTCCGCCGTCTCGAGCTCGTCCGGGTCATCCAGCAGCTCCGCGACATCGACCGGGCTCGTCACGCTCACCGGCATCAGCGGCATGCAGCTCGTCGCCGGCTTCGCCGAGACGGACACGGCGAAGCTGCGCGTCGGTCAAGCGGCGACCGTGACGATCGACGCGCTGCCGACGACGGAGCTCGCCGCGCACATCGTCGCCATCGACGGCACCTCAACGTCGTCCTCCGGCGTCGTCACGTACAACGTCACGTTCGCGCTCGACCGCACGGAGGCGGGTCTCAAGCCCGGCATGACCGGCAACGTCGACGTCGTCATCGGCGAGGCGGACAACGTGCTGCACGTGCCGACCGCCGCGGTGCGGGGAAGCGGCGCGAACGCGACCGTCACCGTCCTGCAGAAGGACGGACAGCAGGCGAGCGTACCCGTCGTCGCCGGCCTCCAGGGCGACTCGTCGACGGCGATCCTCGGCGGGCTGAAGGCGAACCAGACGGTCGTCCTCCCGTCCGTCAACCTCTCGTCTGCGAATAGCAGTACGAACAACAACGCCACGTTCGGCCAGGGCCGACTCGGCGGCGGCAATGCCAAGGTCGTCATCCCGGGCGGCTTCGGCGGATGAGGCGTCGCGCGACCCTCGTCCTCGAGCGGGTCACGAAGACCTATGGGGCCGGCGACATCGCCGTGCAGGCGCTGCGCGGTGTCGACGTCCGCGTCGAGCGCGGCGACTTCGTCGCCGTCATGGGCGCGTCGGGGAGCGGCAAGTCGACGCTCATGAACCTCGTCGGCTGCCTCGACGTGCCGACGACGGGGCGCTACCTGCTCGAGGGGATCGACGTCAGCCATCTCGACGAGCTCGAGCTCGCGTTCGTCCGCAACCGGAAGATCGGCTTCGTCTTCCAGAGCTACAACCTCATCCCGCGTACGAGTGCCCTCCGCAACGTCGCGCTGCCGCTCATCTACGCGCGTGTGCCGAGGGCCGAGCGCAGGCGGCGCGCAGAGGAGGCTCTGGCCGCGGTCGGCGTCGCCGACCGGATGTACCACGTTCCCTCGCAGCTCTCGGGCGGTCAGCAGCAGCGCGTCGCCATCGCGCGCGCGATCGTCACCGAGCCGGCGATCGTGCTCGCCGACGAGCCGACCGGGAACCTCGACAGCGCGTCGAGCGCCGAGGTGATGGAGATCTTCCGGCGGCTCAATCTCGCCGGGCGGACGATCGTGATGATCACGCACGAGTCCCACATCGCGGCGTACGCAAGACGCGTCGTGCACATCGCCGACGGCCTCATCCAGGCCGACGAGGCCTCCACGGCGGTGCTGACCGCATGACCGCCGCCGAGGCATTCCGCATGGCGGTGCAGGGCGTGCTCGCGAACCGGCTCCGCTCGCTTCTCACGATGCTCGGCATCACCATCGGCGTTGCCGCGGTCATCATGCTCGTCGCCGTCGGCCACGGGTCGTCGGTCGCGGTGCAGCAGCGCATCGAAGCGCTCGGGACGAATGTCCTCGCGATCATGCCCGGCTTCAGCTTCGGCCGGGGCTCGGGCACGCTCCAGAGCTCGTTCACGCAGTTCACGACGAAGGACGTGAAGGCGCTAGAGGACAAGAGCGCCGCGCCAGACATCAAGTCGGTCACGCCGGTCGTGAACGGCTCGGTGACGGCGACCTTCGGATCGGCGAGCTACTCGCCCGGCCAGTTCGTCGGCACGACGCCGTCGTACGAGGAGGCGCGGAAGTCCCCGGTCGAGGCGGGCACGTTCGTCACCGCGCAGGAAGAGGCGCAGCACGCCCGCGTCGTCGTCCTCGGCCAGACGGTGGTGGAGAACCTGTTCGGCGGCCAGAGCCCGCTCGGCCAGACGGTCAAGCTCAACGGCATCGGCTTCACCGTCGTCGGCGTGCTCACGCCGAAGGGCACGAACGGCGTCCAGGACCAGGACGACATCGCGATCGCGCCGCTGACGACGACGCA
>Ga0066687_10000209_pt1 | contig 14931 bp, 14 predicted proteins | sample GraSoiAngelo_136_FD_65630 | JGI IMG/M metagenome (GOLD analysis project Ga0066687, IMG submission 65630) | Grasslands soil microbial communities from the Angelo Coastal Reserve, California, USA - 14_0929_09_20cm | ecosystem: Environmental > Terrestrial > Soil > Grasslands | place: USA... | reverse complement strand
GCGTCCATTGGGTCAGCTCTGCGTTGTGAGAACAATCGCCGCGCTATACCGATCGAGCAATATTTAAGCAGGCAGCAAAGCAGGTTAATTTCGGATGGGCTTGAAACGGGGAGCCGAAGCGGGCCTGGTAGGGCCTAGGTTAAACTACAGCGCCTCGTGAGCGCTATTAAGTAACATTCGCAGCTAACTCCGGGCGCCGAGTATTGCATTGATCTACTATTGATATAAGCTAAGTGCGCCTGTGATCGAGCGGTTCGGCTTTGTAATCGCCTTCAAACAATTTCATGAACATTTCACGCCCCTTATTAGATCGGCTTGCCCTCAAGCTTTCGGCGTACCGTTCAAAATTGGGAATGGCAGAAGAGCACCGGCAAGTTGCACTCGAACTTCTCCGCGAAAAATCATCTGTTGCAGATGGCACTGCTCTCTTTCTCGTCGAGGGGAAATTTATACTGCATCTATCGCCAAGGTCTTTTCCTGACGTTGCATCTGATGAAGTGCTCGCCATGGAGGCTGCCAAGCGCCGGCTGGGGCCCGAACTTGGATCAGTGATACTTGATGTAATCCTGGCGGGTGAACTCGATGGGCGAAGCTTCATGGCTTTGCCGCGCTGTCGGCCAATGAGTAAAAACAAACTTGTGCTTGCTTGGCAGCGAACAGCCGTCCGGCCGCTGGCTCTTCGATGGCTGCGCGGCCTTGTGGATCTGGCTGAACCAGCCTCAACCCAAGCCGCAGACAAATTCGTTGCAGCACTCCATCACCTGGCGGGGAGGGATGTGCTTCCGCACGATATCCGATCAGCCGCAAAAGCTTCCATTGCAAAAATATCTGCCAAAGAAGCGAACCCTTGCTTTGTTCCCATGCACGGCGACTTCGGGCTAGAAAACATTCTGACTTCGAAGAACACACCATTGGTAGTAATCGATTGGCGGGGCTCCTTGGTGCAAGGCTTCCCCATCTATGACCTCATTCGGCTGGCGGGATCATTGAATTTGCCTCCGGCCCTTCTGAGGGCCGAACTCGCATACCATGCCAAGTCCTTGGAGGCCTCAGAACAGGACACCAGAATTTTTCTACTTGCCGCCTTGGGACACTTCTCCGCGAACCTTGGAGAATTTCCTGTTGATCGCTTTCGGGCGTTGGCGATTGAAACGTTTTCGGTACTTGGTGCTGCTCTAGCGGACTAGGAATCTCAGTAGCTAGTGTGTCACGAGGCGGGTGTCTGGCAGGACAACCAGTGTTGCTTTTCCTGCTCAAACGAGACCTTGATCCGACAACCGTCCCATGTGGCTGGAACAGGCGGCTTGCTTAGCCGCGTAGTGGCTTTTGAGCGATCCAGTCAGTGGCGCCGGAGACGCGCGCTGCGTCTTCAATCCTGTCGATTGACCAGTTTGGGCGCCGCTTAGCGAGATTGCGAAGCGTGTTTCCGCTTCGATATGCGAAATACATAAGGTCACCAAGAAAGGCGAGGGGCTTAGTCACTTTGTTTCCCATAGCCATGACGGCGTGGAATCCACTATACCCCTGACCGGGCCAAATATTCTTTGCTTCGAACCTGGCCTGCGTCAGGTTCTCAAAGACGCCCAGGGGCGACATATGAAAATAGCTATCGTCGTGCCACGGCTCCAGGAAAGACACATTGCCGAGGTAATAACCACCGGGCTTTAGGACGCGCTCGACTTCCTGAGCGACGAGAAACGGGCATGCGAGATGCTCTGTCACTGCAGCCGAATAAACGACGTCGAATTTTCCGTCACGGAACGGCAAAAAATGAGCGTCACAAAGTACGTCCGGCCCGCCATGCTCTTTGAGAAAATCGTAGATGCGAGACGTTGAGATGTCGGTTCCGATGTAGCTGTGGCCTTTGTCAACAATCCATCGTCGCATTTGTCCGCCGCCGCATCCAATTTCGAGGACGGACGAACCGGTAGGTAGACTCTTGAGAATGTCGATGTGTGCGAGGTCAAGATGGTAAGGATCGCCAGATGCTGCAGCCCCACGCCGGATCGGGTATGACAGAGCCGCGCGGAAGACGTCACTGGGAGTGGACCTATCTGGTGTGAATTGAAATGAGACCGTTCGATTTGCCTTCTGGGGAAAGAGCGCCGGCGTTCCGTCCGAAGACTGGAATATGATTGCGCACGCATCGCAATTGCTCAGTGACTGTAGTTCGGCCTTACAGTCAGGGCAGGCCAGAAGACTAATCAGCTTGTCTTGGTTTAGCACACTTTGACGCTATCCCAAGTTTTTACCCCCGCCAATCCCCTTGAAACGGAAAGTTAGCGGATGGTGATTGCCCAAGACCGGCGGACCCTTGTCTGCGCGATAGCGATTGGGGGCAATGAACCGATTGCGCTTTTCAAACGCATTCCTTCACTCGCTCACGGTTCTCGAATCGAAGCACTAAATGCTCAATAGGTTCGGTTGGATCTTGCATTTGTCGGGCGCGGAAGGTGGAAGGCCCTCTCGTTGCTCGTTCATTCTTTCCATGTCGCAGGGGGAGAACGATTGTCGGCTCAGGATGAACGGTGGACGACTGGCGGTGTTTGCAGAAGTTGCATTCAAGTGCCACGACCTTGCAAAAGCCGGCAGCTCCCGCTTGAGAGGAGATTCACGGACGCGGTTAGGGGACTTTCCCAAGCACCGCGATCAGTGAGCAAAACGGAACCATGTTCGAACTTCTGTAACAAGACCAGAAATAGCCATCCAAGTAACAAGCCTGAAATAAACAGAGGGATCAGTCGCAGCTCATGCCATCCACTTGTCCAGTTCTTCCTGCGCCCGAGCAGAAACAGAATCGCTGACGGGACAAGCCTGCTTAGAACTAACCCGACTACGGCGCCCATTGGTCCAGAAATCAAAAATCCGGTGATCAGAAAAGAAACCACGGCAAACGCCTGGATGACCGATACTGTGGCGACGACATGAGTCTGACCGACAGCCGTGAACGCGCTTCGAATGAGTTGAACCGGATAAATGGCCAGGCCAAGCCCCAGAACCTCCAAAACTGAACCAGCCTGGATGTATCTTGGATCGTAAAGAATCCCGATTATCGCCGTTCCAGCTGAGACCAAAAACCCTCCCGACGTCGCAGCGACAAAATCTATCGGAAGCCTGAATCGGTAAAAGCGGTCTCGCAGGTTGAGGGGGTTTTGCCGTAAAACCTCGCCCAGCACCGATAAGGTCAGGGTTGCGTTTAGTCTTTCCATCAAGCCTTCCGCCGCGTCCACCAGCGTTCTGGCGATGAAATAAACGCCGAGAAAAGATGCGGGTAGAAGGAAGCCAAAAAAGATGACGTCGCTTTGAGAAACACCGAAGGTTGCGATGGACGAAACCGTTATCCATTTGCCGAAGTGAACAAGCTGCTGGATACAGCCGGTGTCCCACTCCCATCGCATCATCGGGCCAGGAATAATTGTGTGCGACAGGACCACGCGCAGAGTGCTTGCGGTCAGCGGACCCGCCGCAAGCGCGAACGGGCTCGGATAGAGCCATGCACAGAGTATTGTGAGCGGTACGGGAGCTATTTTGCTGGTTAAATCCAGGAGGACGACTGGCTTGTAGTTCATTCGACGGTAGTTGAGAGGGATTGCGGTAGATTCAAACCCCGCGATCACGAACTGAAAACCCAGCAGCATAGTCAGGCCAGCCACCATGGTACTCGAAAATACGCTCTGCGCTGGGATGACTGCTCGAGTGAACGGAAGGGCTAAACAGCCGCATATCACAATAACAACCAACCACAGGATGATGCCGCGCGATATTTGAAATGTCCAAGCCGATCTCAGGAACGTGTCGCTGTCGCCGCGCGGATTTTGAATTATGGCTGCTCGAACACCGAAGTCACTAATCAGCTCCAGCCCTATCAAAATAGAACTGGAAGCCGCTACAACGCCAAATGCCTCTGGAAAGAGGAGCCGGGTAAGAATCAGATTTGAAACAAGTCTGACTACCAGCTCAACTGAGTACGCTCCTGCGGTCCACGCGCCAGCTCGAAGCAATGTTGCCTTTAAGTTCATCGGTCATTGTTAGGACAAAGAACTGTTCTCCGCAAAGCGTTCAGACGTTCTGAGGTTTCTCGGTGCCGCGCTTTTTTTCACCAGCAGAAATACGATCCACGATGACATCAACAGAGTTCGATAGGCAGCGTTAGCCCAGCCAGCCCGTGAGCTTGCCCCGGACCTTTTGTCGGGAAGCGAAAAAAATGGCTGTTGGCGCGGCAAATGATCGCGATCAGTTCCCGTGTGGTAACACGGTGAAACTGCGCGAGAGTACGAACGTAAGACTGTCCGAGTTGGCGGGACCAATGCCGGAAATAACCGGAATTCCGTTTACAGGATTAAAAATCGGGTTCAGCGTTGGAGTAGATGCGGTGCGGTGAAGATGCCGGTAGGTGATCTGCGTATTCCATTCGCGCGCTAGCTGGTAGCTGTAGGTAACCGATCCCGAATAAAAGTTCACTGTGCTTTCTGTTATCTGCTGGCTTCCGTATGCGCCAAAGATCAAGCTCGATCTGTCATTGATAACCTGAGTTAGTCCGGCTCCAATCGTTGTTAGCTCGGTTAACGCGCCGAGGACGTTGGGGCCAATGGTGCGCGTTCCGGAAAGGGTAACGGTCGTGTCTTTGAGCGCGCGATAGCTCATCAGCATATCGGCGATGAAAACAGCGAGCGATCCGGACGGACCGGACGCAATCAAGGGCGGTGGCGGAACGGCAGCAGCCGTGTGATCCGCTTTGACGTATCCGATGCCAGCCATGCCCCGAAAGTTCAGCACCGGGGACAGCGTGGCATCTACGCCAGCCATCTCTCGCAAAATCATGAACGTTAGATTCGAGGAATTGGCAAAATTTACCGACTCTAATTCGGATGACGCGGTAAGGGCGACAATAGAATTTAGCCGATGTCGCCACGTTCCGAGGCCCGCACTGTCCGTGAAGGGTGTACCGCCGCCTGGAGGATCAAAGTTGGTGTAAGTTGATCGAGCCGAAACTGTCGCGAAATCGAGAGGACTTAAATCGCGTTCGATTCCGCCTTTGATGGTCGAAGTATCGAGAAAGCCTTGAGCGTTTGTGGCGACGCCAAGAGTGCTCAGAATGGCGAGCGCAGTGCTTGATTCTCTCCAACCTAGTTCAACATAGCTCAAATCACGGGGGCTCTTCCCCGTCGTTTCGTAGCGCGCCTTCACACCGTCTTGCCGAAATTCCGACGGCAGTCCTTCTATTCCGGGCCCCCAGTATTTTTGGTAGGTTATGTCGCCATCGAAATTGAAGCGCGAGGTCGGCGTCCGCGCTTCAGCATTGGTTGTTATCGTGGTGTACGAACCTAGCGTTCCGCCTGCAGGCGGTGAGCGCAGGAATTGATTGGTGTTAAGCTCGACAGTTTCGCTGAGGGTGGAGTTAACGGCCCAGTCCGCGCCAAATGCAGCGGTTGGCAAAGTGCTCAAGCAAAAGCAAAGCGAGGCCCCCGAGATCGCCGTCCTCACCGTGGCTGGTCCTTGAGCCATCCCACAAACTTTTATTCAAACAGACCCCGTTCCGGAACCATGATGACGTCGCCGGGGCGGAGAACGACGTTGCCCTCGACATCCTGGCCTGCCTCATAGGCGCGATAGTTAAACATAAATATCTGTTCGCCCATTCCGTCGCGCCGACGGACCTGGATACGGCTCTTTGCTGCAAAGGGCCCAGTACCGCCTGCGAGTGATATCGCCTGCATTAGGGTTGTTCTTTGCCGAACCACATAGGATCCTGGCCTTACAACCTCACCAGTTACGAACACCTTGGGCTTAAGATCCTCTTCCGGGGCTTCCGGCCTTGCGGCGGTTAACAAAGCAACAGTGACATCCAGGTTTTCGTCCCTGTAATTGCTTGCCAATTTGGACTTCAGGATGTTTTCGAGCGCTTGAGGCGTTAGACCGCTTGCCCGAATGTGGCCAGCCAGCGGAAAGGCGATTTGACCACTTGGATCAACCGTCACCTGGCGGTCGAGTTTGGGGTCTTGCAGGACTGAAATGCTCAAGTTGTCGCCTGGCTTAAGGGTTTGGGCACCCGCGAAGGAGACCGACATCCACAAGCCCAAAATGACCATCAAAAAGCGCATTTTGAATCCCCTTGGATCGATAAAACAGACCGGAAGGGCTGTTCGGCACGAGTCACAGGGACTGTCCAATCCCACTGGATGAACATCTAGATCGAAATGCGTGATTCAACAACCGCCTAGGAGGTCGCCACAGCGATCGCAACTGGAAAAATGCTGTACTGTTGCTTATCGGCAATAACTTCGCGAACCAATTCCACCCCGATCGTCTGTTTTCCGGCTGCAAAGCCGTAAACCAAGGCGGTGTCGCAAAGGATGTTGATCATACGAGGAATCCCGCCACTCGCGGCCCCGATTGTGTCGCAAGCCTCCGGCGTGAAGAGTGGGCGTGTTGCACCGACCGCCCGCACCCGAAATGCGATGTAATTGGCGACGTCCTCAATACTAAGCGGCCTCAGATGAAAATCCGAGGATATTCGTTGGGCAAACTGACGCAGTTGCGGGGCCAACAGTAGATCGCGAAGTTGCGGCTGACCTACCAGAATGATTTGCAAAATCTGATACTTATCCGAGTTGATATTGGACAGCATGCGTAAATGCTCAAGTGCTTCGGCTTCCAGATTTTGAGCTTCATCGATGATCAGAATGGTTCGGCGTCCCGCCGAAAATTGGCCGTACAGGTACTCCTCGAGCCGTTTGAATAGGTTCGGATAATCACCGTCAAAGGGCTGTTCGAACGACATCAGGATCCACTGCAGTAGTTCCTGGCGGCCCTGCGGCGAATTGGAAATGAGCCCCGTCGTGATGTTCGGGCTGATTTTTTTTAGCAGGTGTCGAACCAGCGTCGTCTTTCCCGATCCAATCTCACCGGTTATGACACTGAAGCCGGCGTTATTCATGACCCCGAACTCCAGCATGGTAAACGCTAGGCTGTGCATCCGCCCCCAATAAATTAAATCTGGATCGGGTAGAATCGAAAACGGTTTCTCCCGCAACTGGTAGAAGGCCTCGTACATCAAACCCTTCCTCGATTGAATCCAGAACAAGAAAAATTTGCGAATGTTTTCATAAATTTAGCCCACGCTTAGCTGCCCCGGGATCCAAACGCAGCATAAGGAACCCGAGAATTGGCCCCAGCCGAGGTTCTGCAGCATTTAATACTATTTATTTGTTTGGTGCTATTTTATGCATGAAACGGTGGTATATTCATTAGAGCGCCCGGCCGCAATCAACTGGGAATAATGAATGCTACAGAAGGTGAATTTCGACGACCAAATCTTTGAGCCGGATAGGAGCCATCTGCTTCGGATTGGATACTACATTGATTTGGTGCGGAGGCGTTGGCCCTGCTTTGTCATTCCCTTCATGGCGATAGCTTTAGCGGGCGCCACCATCGTATATCTCTGGCCGCCCACCTATCTGTCTCAAGGCAAAATCTTAGTACAGTCACAACAGATTGCTAGCGAACTCGTGCGTCCAACGGTCACTAACGCAGCACAGGAGCGCGTTCAGGTCATAGAACAACGAACAACGACACGAGATAACTTGCTCGCGATCATGGACAAGTTCCAGCTGTTTCCCGAAGAACGGAAGTGGATGTCAGCTACTCAAGTTGTCGACTTGATGAAAAAAAGCACCAAAATTGCCCTCGTCCTGCAGCCACTCTCCTTTGCGAAACTGTATTCTCCCAATCCGAATCCGACGATTGTGTTTACGGTGGGCTTTGAACATTCAGATCCGCAAATAGCGACCCAGGTCGCAAACGAGTTGGTAAGCGGGATTTTGAGCGAAGATCTTCGAGATCGCACGAGCCGTGCGAGTGACACCACGAAATTTTTAGCTCGCGAAGTACAGAAATTGCAAGCTGAGAGCGCAGCTATCGATGCCAAAATTGAACAGGCAAAGGTCGTTCAGGCACGCCCACCTGCAAATTCGCCTGACCAGCCGGCGGTGCAACTAGCTCAGCTAAAATCCGAACTGGCTCAAAAAAGTGCGTTGTACTCGGACAGGCATCCGGCGATGCAGGCTTTGAAACGGCAGGTTGCCGCCATGGAACAAGCCGCAGCCCTACATGTTTCCCAAGCGGGTGCCGAGGGAGTACCTATGGGGCTTGATGTGTTAGAGGCCCAGCAAGCAGCGGTCGAAAAAAGTCTAGAGGCCGCATCTGCTAAGCTTGCAGCGGCCCGGCAAGGCGAAGCGCTTGAGAGAGAGCAGCAATCGGAAAAACTTGAGGTGATCGAACAACCGACGCTTCCGCAGGAGCCGATCAGGCCAGATCGCCGCAAAATTGCAGTCTTGTCATTTTTGCTGGCATTGATCGCTGGAGGCAGTCTAGCTTTTCTGATCGAAGTCACAGACGTCTCCATCCGACGCAGCAGTGAGGTGTTGGGGTTGATTGACAGCGTGTTGGTGGTCTCAATTCCTTACATTACAACCAATGCGGAGCTCAGGCGCAGAAAAGTTCGTAGCTGGCTGATCGTGTTCGGCTTAATCGCTGTGACGGTACTGGCAATAGTGGTTGCATACCCGTTTCTTCCGCCACTTGACCTCATCATCGCGAAAGCCCAGCTCCATATTTTCCAATAGCGCCGATACATCCAAGCAGGAGCACGAGATTGGACTCGATCAGACAAGCGGTTGATCTAGCCAGAGCCAGCCATGACCAAAGCAGCGCGACGGGTACTTTTCTCCAGTCACCCGTCGCCCCCGCGGCATCGGCTATTTTGGATCCGCAAATAAAAGAATTCGAACTGAGCCTTGCTCACCTGGAATCGATGCGGATTGTGATGCATGAGACTGCGGATAACCACGGACGCTGTTTCGATATGCTGCGCACCCAGATTCTCCAGGAGATGGACAAGAACAGTTGGCACTTTCTCGCAGTCAGCTCGCCGACTGCGGGCTGCGGAAAGAGCGTCACCGCTTGCAATCTTGCCATGAGTATTGCGCGGCTTCCCGAGCGCTCAGTGCTTCTGGTTGACATGGATTTGCAGAAGCCAAAGGTGGCAGAATATTTGGGAATTCCTCGGAAAACAGGATTACTGAGCGTAGTTGATGGTCGCGCCAGCTTGGCGAGTCAGGTCGTCCATGCCCGCCTTGGGCGCATTAAACTGCTTGTCCTTCCTGGAGAAGCTTGCAAGTCGGGATCGTCTGAATGGATGGCGTCTCAAAAAATGACCACCATACTGCACACCATTAAAAGAGATTTTCGATCAACAATTGTCATTTTTGATATGCCTCCAATCTTGGTGGGTGACGATGCAATTTCTATCCTGCCGCGGATGGACGCGGTTTTGCTGATTGCAGCGGTTGGAAATACTTCAGTCGCGGATATCAGGGAATCACAGAAGCATCTGAAGGTGACGCCCGTGGTTCGAGTTGTTATCAACAAGGTTACCGACAAGACCGACTCATACTATGGTTTTTGATGTTTCACGGTTTTTAATGTTTTTTTCACATGGCAAACAACACAACTATCATCCTTGCAGCCGCCTGTTGATGCAGCCGTAGGGCGTCAGAATCGTACCTGAAAATTGCCGGACAATTCGTCAAGCAGCCGCTGCGAGAACCCGGCGTTCCAACAATCGCCTCGATCGTAGATCGACGATCGCCGTTACCGGCGAGGTACGCCGCCGCTGAGCTGCTCGTTTTTTCGAGCATCAACAGCATCGGTGATGACTGCCAGGCAATGCAAGTTCGCGGCCGATTCTTTTCAGTACACTGTGCGCGCAGAAAGAATGCTTGGCCCATGCCCATCCAAGCCCTTCGTCGCGGGTCTGCCAAAAATAGCGGCGTAGAGGGCATCAGATGGTCTCGATCAGCATCGCCCGCGAGCCAAGTGTTTGTCATAACCTACCTCCATGCTGTGGTATGATAGCTTCGCAATGAAGTTGACACGAGAATGGGCCCAACATGGGACTATCCTTAACCTACGCGATCCCCGACCTTCATGGTCGGTTGGACTTGCTGGTCGCGGGGCTCGCAAAGATTACAGCCCACGCGGGGAGTCGATCTGCCACGGTGGTAACCTTGGGAGACTATGTCGATCGCGGACCGGACAGCCGCCGTGTGATTAGCTATCTGCTGACCTGGGAGTGGAGCAATCTTCGGTTGGTCGCCCTGAAAGGTAACCACGAGGAGATGATGTGGCGAACGTGCACCGAGCTTTCCGATCCGGACTGGTGGATCGCTAACGGAGGGGACCGCACTTTAGCATCTTACGGACGGTCGCCGAACGACCCGCCAAATTTTCTCCACGTGCCCCGTGACCACCTTGAGTGGATCGCGCAGCTGCCCGTCGTTCACCAGGACAGATATCGGGTGTATGTACACGCGGCAATTGATCCTGCTCGCCCGCTCGATCAGCAAGATCCAAGGACATTGCTCTGGAAACGCTACCGCGAAAGCTTCGATGCACCCTACGGTAATTATCATGTTGTCCACGGTCACCAGGCCATGGCGGACGGTCCGATGGTGATGAAACACAGAACCAACCTTGATACGATGGCGTGGAAAACAGGTCGATTGGTTATTGGTATTTTTGAGGACAGCCAGCCTGGTGGGCCTCGAGATTTTCTGGAAGTACTAGGGCCACCTGGCTAGAAAAAGGGGATTGCTTGCTGAGGCACTCATCGCTGGTCTCAAGTGTTGTCTCTCTAGGCCGTCCCCCCTCGGCCGACCACCGTGTGGTGGAATCCGGCAGTTCCAAATTGGCAATGTTAGGCTCAGCCACCCAATTCAGCAGTAGACACGGGGCTCGATGTACGTATGCTCCTTATCGCCGATCCGTCGGCGCTAACCGGAGCGAACGGAGTGAAAGACCGTGAAAAGAGCGATCATTTACGCCTCAGCGATCGGACTGGTAGCTTCGAGCGCTGCCGCCATGCCGCTTGCACAACGAAGTAGTATCGCGCCTCCTACCCTTTTGTCAGAAGCGAAGATTGTTTGTGAGCAAGATGGGCGTTGCTATCACCGCGGCCGCCGGCCCGTCGTGCGATGGGTCTACGGCGATGGTGATTTTTATGGTCCCGGTCCCTACGTCGGGCCAGGCTACTATGGTAACCCCCCCGGTCGCCATACGGCGTGGGTGCCCTTCTGGTTCTACTGACCGCGGAGCATTGTCCGCGAATTTAGGCTGCTTCCGTTATCGCCATCTACGAAGCATTTACAAGAAAACGGCTCCGCGCGGCTTAGACGACGACCAGTGTTTCTCTCGGCCATTCTATTTTGTCTGTGACCGCTGCCGAAGCTGCGCCAGCGCATCATTGTACTCTATGCGGAGCGATCGCGCTCGCCACCTCGATGCGATAGATAACGGGATGGCTGCGGCTCTCGCAGCGGCACCTGCACTCGGCGCGGCTGACGGAGCCAATGCCGCGCCGCCGAGAACCGAGCAAGACCAGGTACTGTCGCGACGAGATTGATCGACTTCCATTTCGGGTTAAACCCGGGCGCCTGCAACCGGTCGATTCTTGAAAAGAGGTAATCGACGAAGCGGGCCCCTCTAATACCGCTGGGGAGATAGTAGTCCTCGAACTTGCTTTCGTAGTTTATCGGAAGGAAATTGAAATCGGGCTCCCAGCCGCCGCGCACGAATGCATCAACCGGCCTCGAGCTGATAAAGACGACAGCCGACAACTCCTGTTCCAACGCTAGCCGGTCGTGTTCATACGAGCCGCAAGGAGAGAAATGAATCGTCCAACGAGTTGTCGGCCTATGGTGCTAACCGCGGCAACATCGAGCTGACCCGCATATTGCGTCACATAGGCGGTGACCTGGGCGCGGGATACATTCCGATCAGCGAGGCTACGATCCCACGAGGGCACCTCAAATTAAGGGCTCGACGCGCGAGATCGGGAAAGCCCTACATTCCTCACATTTCAAAATCAGCCGGACGGCTTTTTAGACTTTGTCATCGCCGTTGCGACACGAACGGCATAACTATTCTGATCCAACATGGGCGGTTCAGGCGCAGCATCTGGGCCGCGAGGCTCCTCTGAGAGAGGTTGAGCCGAGAAATCTGCGCCACCATCCCCTCTTACTTCTGCCTCCTGCGTAGCAAACTCGGAGGAATGGCGCGGCTCCACATCTTTGGTAGTTTGCTTGGCCGTGGCAATGGCATGCTTTCGTGGCCAAAGGCTTAGCCAGATCAGCAGGCAGCCAGCCACGAGAAGAACAACTGTCACAACGTCCCAGAGCACGGGGAACCACTTCAACACCGGGGCGATCCATGCTCAAGGTTCATCGGCTACATTTTGCTTTTCTTATGCCCTTACCGGCAGATGATAACACGTAGGCCGGACCTGCGGTCGCCAGCTCTATCGGCGTTGCCGATAACGTATTTCAATCAGAATGTCACCGAGTATCGGGGACTTGATAAACTCCTGTGAAAGGCTATCCGTTTGGTTCAATATCAATCATCCGAAGATGTCTTTGGCACCTAGGTGATCATGGTGTGCAACCGATCACCCGGACGCGCCTGCTATATTGGCCGTCGAGCAGATCGCCGATCCGTAAAGGTTCCCCACGTGATCAAACCTGTAGGCTCGGGAACGTTCCCGCCCTCAATCGTAGTGGGATTTATCAGGGGTCCCACTCGTCTTGATGAAGCGACCGTCGACGGAATTGCCCCTATCTCGCGTTTTTAGGCCGCATCTCGCCGGACGCCGCGGGGCCAACTCCATAGGGGAACTTTCCGTGTTTTACCCGGTTGGGCGGCGCGAGGTAGGAGAACGACGGCGTGCTGAAGCTTCCACCGCTTTTCCACAGGTTGACTGGTGTTCGTCTCGTCGGCGGCTGTTTAGTCCGGCTAAACCGAAGTTTGCGCAACGACGTTTTGCCGGCTGCCAAGGATCGGTTCATCCCGAGGCGTAGGAAAGAGTTGATCCGCTGATCTGAGCTGCCCCCCGAATGTGGAGCAGGTTTGGTGAACGCTGCTCTCGCGCAGGGACCGGATGCAGATGCCAAAGCTATATCGACGGTCCAAAATCATTATGCAAGCAGTGTGTCAGCAGCGATCTCAAAGTCTGGAAAAGCGTCTGCTCCGCATCTAGACTTTGGAAGAAGAAGCGGGTTAAGCGGCCGCGACGAGACCGCGGAATGCATCAGCTTTCAAGTGGAGAACGGGATGCGTCACCCGATCGAAACCGCGCCGAGAGACGGGAATGCCGTGATCCTCGAGGATGATAGCAATGGCACGTATGAGCTCGCTCGCTGGTCAGCTCAAGAATGTGCCTGGGTCGGGGAAAATGGGAAGCTGTGCAACTTAACGCCAAGGTATTGGCACGCTATGCGGCGCGCTCAAAATCCAGAAGATGAGTCTAAATCCACCAGCCCGTTGCGAATGATTGCCCTGTTCCCGAATTTGAACGGCGCGGAGCCGCCGCGGAAAACTGAGTCGCCAAACGTTTTCGGACTTGGTACCGCGCCGAACTCGGAACCTGTGAGCGTTGCGAGTTTTGACAAACCGATGTCGCCTCGCAAAGCGCACCCTAGCCAAGCACGGCGTCGATTTGCGATCTCCTGCGGCGCGGCCATGGTCGCGGCGTCACTTACCGGCATGTATTTTCGCGGTGAGGTCACGACCTATTTGACACAACGCGCTGATCAGCAGGACGAGTTGGGAGTTGCGAGCGTGCCACAAGACACGGCGGCGCCTATAGAGCAGTCGCGGAAAACTAGTTTGGCACCCGAGCCCACTATTCGGGCGGCGGATGCTGATGAGGGCAGCGTACTTGCGCAAGTTACGGTTGGCAAAGCGGCAACACGGAACCCGGAGAAGGAGCAGCGCGCAGGTGCTTTAGAAAGTAAGCTCTCAAAGCCAGGGGGGATGGTGAGCAACTCGGTGCATTATCCCAAAAAGGTCGCGGAAGCAGACGAAGGCGAGACCCCACTAAAGCAGACTGCTGAGACTGACACGACGGAACTGCGGCGATCTCTGCGCCAGGCTCAGGATAAGATCCCGACCGTGGAAAACGAACTGCTCCGCCAGCACAATGCCCACCCATCGCTGTCTCCGCGGCAGGTCCGCCGCATTCCTCGGCGGCGACTAAAGAACTCCAATCGGCAATCGTTTTTCGGGGTTTTCAACTTCGCCCCAGGTCGTGCGCAGCTCCAACGCTCCACGTTGGGGCGGCATTCGCGGTGAGCCCGTTCGACTCCGGAAATGGCAGTCATTGATTCCTGATGTGCAAAAGCAGCAAAATGCGAAAAGATATTTCAAAAAGAATCAACGGCGCTCGCTCCGACCGTAAACAACTCTCTAAACTAAGGGCGGTCCTTACGAAGGGCGATATTGATTGTCATCGGCTCGATCGTTACGGCGCAAGTCTCTCCGCGACAATTGGGCTAACACCATCACGGCGTGACGATTGATGCTGACGTTTTAGGCGGTATCGAGAACTGATTCTATCTTTTGCCTCTGTCGGCGAACCGACGACCAGAGCAAAGCATACCAGCGAAGAAGAAGGCTTTATACCGTAGGCATTATGCAATCATGGACGACCTGGATACAGAATTAACGAGACTACACGGCGGGAGGAAGGGCGATCCACCGCTATTCTCGCCTGGTGCGCTGCACAGCAGGCGGTGACTTGCCGGAATGCAGGGACACCCCCGGACGCCCGACACGCGCACTTAAACAGCGGTGTAGTGAACGCGGCTTCTTTGGAAGCCAGAGCTACCACTATCTACCATTGCCAAGAGCCATGATCGCCGGCTCCTGTGGGGTCTGAAGTTGTGCGCGCTGCCGAACTCTGTGGGTATTTTTCCTTTTCAGTCTGCGTTCGGCCTGCCGCTTGCGACGCTCTGCTTTCAAATCTCTCTTCTTCTTTGGACCTCCGCTATCAAGCTGGTTGTTTTCCCCCTCAATCTGCCTTTCCGCCTGCTGCACGTC